>JAABUZ0100010056.1_pt1 | contig 10612 bp, 10 predicted proteins | sample 5562091 | NCBI WGS metagenome assembly JAABUZ01 (sample SAMN12813069, study PRJNA571459) | rock metagenome | isolation source: Antarctica rocks | place: Antarctica: Victoria Land, Linnaeus Terrace sud | collected 2015-12-21 | reverse complement strand
TCATGGTGTTCGGGCACCACATGTTGGTCTCGCCGACGCCGCTGACCACGCGTGGCGCCTTCATGTTGATGAGCTACGCCATCGCCGTGCCTTCGGGCATCAAGGCCTTCAACTGGACGGCCACACTGTGGGGCGGCCGTATCTTCCGCAATACGGCGCTGCTCTTCATGTTCGCCTTCCTGGTGCAGTGGTTTATCGGCGGCATCTCGGGCGTCTACCTCGCCACGATTCCGGTCGACCAGCAGGTGACCGACACCTACTTCCTCGTGGCGCACTTCCACTACGTGATGATGGGCGGCTCGGTCTTCGCGGCGTTCGCGGGCTTCTACTACTGGTTCCCCAAGGTCTTCAATCGGATGCTCGACGAGCGGTTAGGCAAGTGGAACTTCTGGCTGATGGCCATCGGCTTCAACACGACCTTCTTCATCCAGCAGATCCTGGGCATTAGCGGCATGGTGCGCCGCGAGTACAGCTATCCGGCGTCGACGGGATGGGGGTGGATGAACCTTGTCTCGACCATCGGCTCGTATCTCCTGGGCATCGGCATCTTGCTGTTCATCGTCAACGTGTGGCATAGCCTGCGCCACGGCGAGGTGGGGGGGCCCGACCCCTGGAAGGCGAACACGCTGGAGTGGACGACGAGTTCGCCGCCGCCGTGGTACAACTTCGCCGCGCTGCCGGTTGTGACGTCGCTCCGCCCCGCGCGCGACCTGCGGCGTGCCGGACGCATTGACCCCGGCCAGAGCGGGCGTGACGCGCAGGGGTCACGCGGCGACAATACCGTCGCGAGCACCGGACCCGTGCCCCACATGCCCGGCCCCGAGGACGTGTGAAACGCCGCTGATCTGGTGGTGATGTGTGATGAGCGCCCTGAGCTTGACACACCCGACGACAACGCGCCAACGCACGAAAACGTCACCTACGTCTCGCGTATGGGCGGATCAATCGAGGAAGGAACTGTCTCATCACATGTCCACCACGTCGTTCTGGAGACGACGACATAGGCGCGCATACGCCTATCAGGAGAGGGTTTATTAGTGCCGTTGACATCGTTCTTACTCGATTGGTCCTTCGCACCGAGCGTCGTCGTCGGCCTCGCGCTCGTGGTGGCCCTGTACGCGTTGGGCTTACGTGACATCGCGCGCCGCGGTCGCTTCGGGCACACCGTCGCGTGGCGCCACGTTGTCTCCTTCACGCTTGGGGTGCTAGCCGTCTTCGTCGCCCTGACCTCACCGCTCGACACGCTAGACGAGCGCCTCTTCACGCTCCACATGGCGCAGCACATGCTGCTGTTGATGGTCGCTCCACCGCTGCTGTTACTCGGCAAGCCGGTGTCTGTCCTGCTCGTCGGACCGCCGCGCGCCGTCGTGCGGGGCCTGACGCGGGCCTACCGGCGTGCGAACTGGCCACAGCGGCTGACGCGCGTGCTGACCGCGCCGCTCGTCGCCTGGCTGCTCTACAATGGTGGGCTGCTCCTCTGGCACGCTCCGGCGCTCTACGAGATCACGTTGCGCTACGAGGGCGCGCATCTGCTCGAGCACCTCTATTCCCTGGGCAGTGGACTGCTCTTTTGGTGGGTCGTCATCGAGCCGCTGCCGGGGCCAACACGCCTGCATCCTGGCCTACGCTTAGTCTACCTGTGGACGGCCGCGATCCCGAACGGGCTGCTGGGCATGGCCTTCGCCACGAAGGACACGCTGGTGTATAACTTTTACGGTCATCAGCCCCCCTTGTGGGGCATCGCGCCCATCGACGACCAACACCTCGCCGGCCTCGTCATGGCCCTCCCAGGCGACGCGATCGAGCTTATCGTCGGGGCGGCGCTATTCATGGCTATGATGACGCCGGACGCGGACACCCTTGTCGCCGACGCCGAGAACATCGCCCAGCAGGCCGGCGCTCTCTGGCGCGGCCGCCAGACGTGAGATAGCTGTGCGTGCGGATGAGGGTCCGGCGGGTGATGGGTGGCGTGGACACCTCGTCTACGTACTCAATAGTCTGCGCGTCTAGGCGCTTGAGGCGGCGACATCAACAATTTTTTGTCGATCTTGCTGCTCCGTCAGGAGCCTCTTGTGCAGGGCGCCGCCCCTGCACAAGGTTAGTCCCTGGTCGGGAGTCGTTAGTCGATAGATAGTAAAGTACAGACGCGGTGTGAGCGACGAGTATTCGCATCTAAATGGTACCGTCAAAAGTTATGGTGTATCATCGACTAGCGCCTATTTCCGCCATCGGCGCAGCAGCGCGACGATTCCGCCAACGACGACAGCCGCGACAAGCGCCAATCCTGTGCGCTAGCAGTCTGTCGGATCGTACGTGCCAGTCTCGGCTCACACCGTCCGATGGAACTGACCTATGCCTGAAACGTTATTTGGGCCGTGCACATGGGACACGGCTCCGGTACGCGCGATGGAGCTGGTCCTAATCATCCATATATGGAGACGACGTGGCGCTTTGTCTAGCAACCCACGTGCCGCGGCGTGTTAGCGATCCTTGACGTACGAGACGGCCAGGTGATACGATGCCCTTACTGGTCAGTCTGGTCGGCCGCGCATGATTGTGCTCGGTCGGCCCAGTATGTCCCGATCCAGTATGCCCTGATCCAGTATGTCCCGATCCAGTATGCCCCGATCCAGTATGTCCCGATCCAGTATGCCCCGATCCAGTATGTCCCGATCCAGTATGCCCCGATCTTGTATGCCCCGATCTTGTAGATCTCAGTGCAGCACTGAGAAAGGAGCGGAGAGATGGCGTCGACACGGGGACGCGGCGATCGCGCGAGGATAGAGAAAAACGCGCGCGGCGAGGGACGGCTTGGCGCCGCCATAGTCACTGGATTCCTGGTGGGGATTGGGATCGCCGGCTTCATCGACGAGTCAATCTTCCACCAACTGTTGCAATGGCACAACTTCTACTGGGCCACGGACGAGCGGGGACGCATTCTCTCCGACGGGCTCTTTCATATCGGCAGCACACTGGTCCTGCTGTGGGGGACCTGGCGGTTGTGGCGCGACCGGGCGAGCTGGACGCCGTCGCACTCGCGCGCGATCTTCGGCGGCATCTTGCTGGGAGCGGGTGGCTTCAACGCCTATGACGGCGTTGTCCAGCACGTCATCCTACACTTGCACCTAGTGAACGAGCACGTCTGTGCATCGCCGATGGACCCAAACAATTCCATTCTTTCCTGCCGCGCCGATATCCCTTTTGAGGTGGTATGGATCGGGGTCGGGGTGGCGGTGATCCTCGCGGGGATCGTCGTGTCTCGTCAGGCCCTCGCTCACGCGCGTGCCGACGCCCATTAAGGTGAACGGCATGCGGTGAGGACAAGACACCCCGGCGCAAGACGGACACGCATCGTGCTCGCCTCCTGCGCCCTCGCCCATGGAGGATCGTGATGAGCCAGTTCTCGCGTTGCCCATACGGCCTGCGCGTGCTAGCAGCCCTACTCCTCGCTCTTGCCCTCGCGCCAGCGCCGGTGTCGGCCTGCGCCATCGACAACGTGGCCTCGCTCCTGGCCAACGATGTCCCGGCCATGCTAACCACGGCGGCTCCGCACGGCACTACCGTCTGGGCGCCCTTCACCGTCGCCCAGGCCCTGGCGACCGGCGCGCCCGTCCGACTCGCGGAGGCGTCAGCGGATCTGGCGCGCACCTTGCCGCCGGCCACGCGGGCGGCGCCCTTTCGCTGGGCCTTTGGCGACGGGGCGACGACGTTGGGGCATACCGTCGCCCATCGCTACGCCCGTCCGGGCCTCTATCATCTGCTGGTCTCCGGCTACGATCGGAGCGCGCGACGCTGGTTCATCTTCGACAGCGCGCTGCTGCGTATCGTCCCGGCCGACCAGATCCTGCGCGCCAACCTCGGCTACGACGCCCTGCGCACGGTCATTACCCTCTCCGGTCTGACGTTGCCGGTCGACGCGGCTCTCGTTTTGGTCGTGTTGGTTTTGCTCAGACGCAAGTTGGCGCGGTCCATGGGAATACGGGCCGGCGCGCCTGATCCCCCGCGCCGGTCAGGGCGGCTCACGCCGTGACGCTTGTGCGCGGATGGAGTGGCGACGCGCCTGGTGACGCCCCGATCGGGAGCGCCAGCGGGTGGGGTGTCACGGTGCATCGCGGAACGGCGGCATGAGGAATGCAACGCCCGCACGCTCGTGACAGGCGACCATCGCGGCGGGCGCTACGTTCTCGCCCTGTGCGTGAGGCGCGGGCGATAGGGGATGCCGATCATGTCGGGCTCGTAAACCGTGGAGGAGAATATGAGCCATCCCCCGCGGGTCGGGCGCCACAGACGTGTGACCCGACCCGACATAGCGCTGGCAAAAAATCAACGATACCGATAAAGGACAGGGTGATTATGGGCGAGCGACAGTATGGCGGCTCGGTGGAGCGGCTGCGCGCACCTGAGCGCGTGCGCCTGCTGGAGGTGGGACATGTCGTGGACCTCTGCCTCGCCGGCGAGGGCATCGCGACAGTACTGGACGTGGGCACGGGGAGCGGCCTCTTCGCTGAGGAGTTTGACCGTCGCGGCCTCACGGTGAGCGGTATCGACGTAAGTCCCGCGATGGTCGCGGCCGCGCGCCGGTACGTGCCGCGTGGTCACTTCACGGAAACGCCCGCGGATGCCTTGCCCTTCGACGACGGCGCCTTCGACCTGGTTTTCCTGGGTCACGTCCTGTATGAGGTGGACGACGCGCGGCGGGCGCTCGCCGAGGCGCGGCGGGTCGCGCGCGCCTGGGTCGTCGTGCTGGAATGGCCGTACCGGCGCGAGGAGGCGGGGCCACCGCTCGCGCATCGCCTACGCCCCGACGAGATCGACGCGCTCGCCCGCGCGGCCGGCTTCACGTCGATCGAGGCGCTGCCGCTCGCGCACATGGCGCTGTATCGCTGGGCGTCGCCGGCGCGCTCCGTACGTCGCCCGTCGCCCTGAGAGGTACCCTGAGCGTCGCGTTGCCTCCGCGTGTGCGTGACGACATGCGGCCGGGACCGTCGGGGCGTGATCACGCCGCCGCCGCCGACGGCGCCCTGCCCAAGCCGCGCATCATACGGCGGCGGATGACGAACCACGACGACGACGCGGCGGTCAGGCCGCCCATGCGGCGTTATGCCATCCGCGCGATGGAGCCGCTCTATCGCGCAGCAGTGGTCGCACACGGCGACGGTTTCATCGATAGGCCATGACGCTGCCGCGTGAGCAGGGCGCCCGCCGCGCCCGCCGCACGTTCATGTACTCGCATACTATCTCTTTATCTGGCGCTGCTCGGCGTCGTGATGATCACTAACCGCATCATGCCACCGCGCGGAGGCTCCTGCGTCGCGACGGCCACCTCCGTACGTGGACCGCGCGGATCAGCGCTGGACACGCTCTTCATCAAGTCTTCACGCGCCCCCCGTACAGGCTTCACATCGTCACCGTACAGTGTGAGAGAGAGGGCGCACAGCGGCGCCCCACCAGCCAGCGCATCATCAGAGGAGGACGACATCCATGGATAACGCGCTCGCGGCGCGGGCGAGCATGGGCGCCTCGCTCGGCTTCCACATCGTCTTCGCCGTCCTCGGTGTGGGGCTCCCCGCCCTGCTCGTCGCCGCCGAGGGGCTCGGCCTGTGGCGCCACGACGACGTGTGGATGCGCCTGGCCCACCGCTGGGCCAAAGGCTTCGGCATCCTGTTCGCCGTCGGCGCCGTGTCGGGCACGGTGCTCTCCTTCGAGTTGGGCCTCCTGTGGCCCGCGTTCATGCGTCTCTCCGGCTCGATCATCGGGTTGCCCTTCAGCGCCGAGGGTGTCGCTTTCTTCCTCGAAGCGATCTTTCTCGGCCTCTACCTCTACGGCTGGGATCGTCTCTCACCGTTGCAGCACTGGTTGTGCGGCCTCCCGCTCGTCGTGAGCGGGGCCGCTTCCGCCCTCTTCGTGACCACGGTCAACGCCTGGATGAACACACCGGCCGGTTTTCGCCTGGCGCACGGACAGGTGGTCGCGGTCAACCCCTGGAAAGCCATCACCAACCCGTCGACACCGGACGAGACGATGCATGTGCTGCTCTCGGCCTTCGCCGCCACCGGCTTCGGCGTCGCCGCCGTTTACGCCGCGGGCCTCCTGCGTGGACGGAACGACGCCCTGCATCGTCGCGGCCTGGCCCTGGCCCTGGCTATGGGCGCCCTCGCCGCGCCGCTGCTCGGCCTCACCGGCGACGCCAGCGCCCGCTTCGTGGCCGTGGCGCAACCGGCCAAATTAGCCGCGATGGAGGCGCTGTTCCACACCACGGACGGCGCGCCGCTGACAATCGGCGGTCTCCCCGACCCGCGCACGGGATAGATCCACTTTGGCATCCCCATCCCGCACGCCCTGAGCCTGCTCATCACCGTCGATAACCCCAACGCGCGCGTCACCGGCCTGGACGCCTTTCCGCGCCGCGACTGGCCGGCGGTCCTGCCGGTGCATCTGGCCTTCGACGCCATGGTCGGGACGGGCGTCGCGCTGTTGGGCCTCGGCCTGTGGTTCTGGCTGGCGTTCTGGCGTGGCAAGCGTGTCCCCACAAGTAGGCCCTTGTTGCTGGCGACCCTGGTGGCCGGTCCGCTCGCTTTTATAGGTATGGAGGCCGGGTGGCTCGTGACCGAGTTCGGCCGCCAGCCCTGGGTCGTCTACGGGGTGTTGCGCACGGCTGACGCGGCCACCACCGCGCCGGGGGTCATGGTGTTCTTCCTCATCTTCCTGGCGATCTACCTGGGCCTGGCCGTCACATCGGCGCGCTTGCTCCTGCGGCTGGCGCGCCGTAACCGGGAGATCGACGCGCCGCGCCCACGCGTCACACCGACGCTGCGCGCGGCTGAGGGGAGGGCGCGATGATGACGCTCCTGACGCCCGCCACCCTCGTCCTGGCGCTGCTATGGCTGGCGCTGACCGCCTACGTCGTCCTGGCCGGGGCCGACTTCGGCGGCGGCGTCTGGGACGCCCTGGCGCGCGGCCCGAGCGCGCGTGAGCAACGGCGGCTGGTGGCGGAGGCGATGGGGCCGGTGTGGGAAGCGAATCATGTATGGCTGATCGCCCTGATCACCGGTCTCTTCACGGCCTTCCCACTCGCCTTCGCGTCGCTCAGCCTGGCGCTCTATGTGCCGTTGAGCATCGCCGTCATCGGGATCGTGCTGCGTGGGGCGGCCTTCGCCTTCCGCGCTCATGGGGCCGCGGCGGTCGGTCCGACGACACCCTGGGGCGTCCTCTTCGGCGTGGCCAGCGTCGTCACGCCGGCCCTGCTTGGCGCGGCGGCGGCGGCCACGGCGTCGGGGGCCATCCGCGTTTCGTCCCGCGGGGCTGTGTCGCTGTCGCCGGCCCTCCCCTGGCTCACGCCGTTCGCGCTGGACTGCGCGCTGTTGGGCCTGGCGCTCTCGGCCCAGCAGGCGGCGGTTTATCTGGCCGTCGAGGCTGACGACGCGGGGGAGCCCGCGCTGCGCCGGCATTTCCAGCGGCGCGCGCTCGTCGCATTGGGCGTCACGGCCGCCGCCGCCATAGCCGGCCTGCCCCTGGCGCGCGCGTGGGCGCCGGTCCTCGCGACCGGGCTGGTGGGCCGCGCGCTCCCGCTGCTCATGCTGGTCGCCCTCGCGGGCGCGGGCTGCGCCGTCGCCCTGGCGCGCGGGCAGGTGCGGTGGGGGCGCGGGCTCGCCATCGTCGAGGCGGCGGCGATCGTATGGGCCTGGGGCGTGGCGCAGTACCCCTACCTCATCGTACCGGACGTCACCGTGTCGAACAGCGCCGCGTCGCAGACCACGCTGATCGGTTTCATCGCCATCGCGGTCGGCGGCGGCGTCCTGCTCATCCCCGCGCTCTGGCTGCTCTTCGTCGTGTTCAAAGGCCACAACCCCGCCCAGGAGGCGACGAGCCGCACGGATCTGTCGCGACCGGGCTAACAGGGGGGCGCGGCCTGTCAGGCGCGTCGGACACGCCGGCCTCCCTGTCCCCTGGCGCACATCATGCCCCGTGACGATGGGGATACACAGGGTAAACGCGGGCAAGGAGGGTGTCGCGAGAATGACGCGCGTGATGGCACGCCGGTGGATGACGTGGGCAGCGTTGACGCTCGGCGTCTGTGCCCTGGCGGCGCGCGTCGTCCGGCCGGCGCCGGCGCCGGCGCCTGGGCCGGCGCCGGGCGGTCCGCCGCGCGCCGCTGCAGGCGCCCCGGCTCTCCGTCTGCCCGCGCTCGACGGGCGGGTGGTCTCCCTCGCCTCGTTCCGGAGCCATCCCGTGGCGCTGGTCTTCCTGGCCACCTGGTGCGAGGGCTGCCAGCAGGAACTGCCGGCGCTTGTGGGGGCGGCCCGCGCCCGACGGCCGCGTGGTCTCGTCGTACTTGGCATCGATGCCGTCGCCGAGCCGCCGTCGACCGTCACCCGCTTCGCGCGCCGCTATGGCGTGCCCTTCCCGATCCTGCTCGACCCATCGTCGGACGCCATGGCGACGTTCGGCGTGCGCGCCTTGCCGACGACCGTCATCGTCGGGGCCGACGGGACCATCGTCGCTCACCTCGAATCCGCCGTCGACGCGGCGACACTCCGGCGCGTCGCGCGTGGACACCGGTAGAAAGGACTCATCCATGCCCATCATCCGTCGCCTTGCCGCCCTCCTTGCGCTCACCGCCGTCACGGTCGCGGCCCCGCCTGGCCCCGCCGCGACCGTGACGGCGGTGAGCGCAAGGAGGGCCGCCTACCAGCGCCGCCTGCGCCTTCTGCATGCCCTGCCCTTGATGAACGATCCCATGCGCGTCCCTGTCCCGCCCACCGACGCCGCCATCGATCAACTCGTCGCCGAGCGCGTCATCGTGGTCGAGGGCGCATCGCCCCCGCGCCGGCCGACCTGGCGCGGGCGCGTCCTCCAACAGCAGGAATACACCTCGGTTGGCGGCCTGGCCTCATTGGAGCGCCGTGGGTTAATCAGCCCGGCTGAGGCGCGGGCCGAGGTGCAGGTGACGGCGCTCTCGTTCGCGCTCGGCCGCCGCCTGGGCGCGGCCTGGTACAATCGGGCGCTGGCCGCCGATCGCGTCGTCTACTATGTCGGGAGCGGGGCGCTGGACGCGCCCGCGCCCGTCGTGGGTCACCCGGCGCCGGATGTCCCGATCGCGACGCTCGACGGCCACGCCCTGTCGATCGGAGCGCTGCGGGGCCACCCGACGATCCTCAACGTGTGGGCGACCTGGTGCCGGTATTGCGGCCGCGAGTTGCCCTTGATCGCGGCCTTCGCCGCCGCACACCCCTCCGTGCGTGTCGTGGCGTTGGAGGAGTACGGCACGCCGGCGCTGGTACGCTCCTACCTGCGGGCGCATCCGGCGCACCCGCCCGTGCTGTACGACGGGCCGGGGCGTCTGGCGCAGGTCTACGGGATCGACCTGCTGCCGACCACCCTCGCCCTTGACGCGGGCGGCCGTATCCGCCTGATCGTCCGCGGCTATGTGCACGGGACGGCGGATCTGGAGCGCCTCGCACGCGCGGCCGGCTACGGTCGCGATGGTCAACCCCAGCCGCTGGCCTATTTTCTATCGTGAACGGGGATCGGGGGTGGGGCACTGGCCTGCCATGGCATGACGTAGCCAGCTCCCTGGCGTGCCACGTCGGTCGGTGGTGGCACGCTGCGCTATGTCCCCCTGCCGGTCAGGTCATAGGGCGCGCTGCCCCCGTCCTCGCTCAGCAGACGACGGCGGCGATGGACGGTGCACGCCGGCGAGCGCGTCGTCTCGTCAGGGGAAAGCCCTGCGTGAGAAATCACCCTGAGGGGTGAGGCCCCGTCGCCGCGCACGCGGTACGATACTATGAAGGGGTGCGTCGGGCTGGTCGTCCACAGGCGCGACACGGCGTGATGAGAGGGGGGAATGATGAGCCAGTCCGTGACCCCACAGGCGCAACGAGCCTGGGCTCCGACGACACGACCACGACCAGGGAGCGAGACGCACCCTCGCCCCCTCCCGCCCGCGGTGCGTTGGCTACTCGCGCTCTCCGTGGCGAGCGTGCTGGTGACGCTCCCGCACAGCATCGAGGATTTTCACTATGGCATCGCCGCGCGGGTCCATCTGGGGTTGCTCCCGGCCGCGTTCGGCCTCGCCATCGGCTACGCGGCGCAGATGGTGGGCTTGGCGTTGGCCTCGCACCGTCGGCGGTCGGGCTATCTTATCAGTCTGGCCGTCGGCCTGATCTGGTTCCTGGGCGCCGTGGGGGACCACCTGCGGGACGTGCTCACGACCTGGCCATATCGCGCGGGGCTGATCTCGAAAACGCTGGAGGTCCTGATCATGCTCCTCGCCGTGGCCCTGGTGATCGCGGCGGCCCGCGCCCTCTGGGGCGATCGCGGGACAAGCGGGGCGACGTGACCACGCACGGCGACCGAGCGTAGAGCGCGTCGCCGACGACGGACAACAGACGGACCGTGGACGACCGGACATGCCCCACACACAGCATCGATGAGGGAGGAGACATCCATGACACAGGGTGGTATCGGACCACGCATGCGCCGTCGTCTTATCGGCGTCGGCGCCGCCGCCGCGCTGCTCACAGCCCCTGCCGTGGCGGCGCCGCCCGCACGCGCCGCAGGCATAGCCTCCGCCTACCACGCGTACCAACTGCACGCTGTTTTCTTCTCGCGC
>JAABUZ0100010055.1_pt1 | contig 10613 bp, 12 predicted proteins | sample 5562091 | NCBI WGS metagenome assembly JAABUZ01 (sample SAMN12813069, study PRJNA571459) | rock metagenome | isolation source: Antarctica rocks | place: Antarctica: Victoria Land, Linnaeus Terrace sud | collected 2015-12-21 | reverse complement strand
CTGTGCGCCCATGCCCTTCGCCCGCATCGCCAGGCCCTTGCCGCACCAGCCGTAGCCGGCGACGACGAAGAACTTGCCGGCGAGAAGCACGTTCGTGGCCCGGATGATGCCGTCAATGGTGGACTGGCCCGTGCCGTAGCGGTTGTCGAAGAAGTGCTTGGTCTGGGCATCGTTGACCGCGACAATCGGGTACGCCAGAACGCCGTCTTTCGCCATCGCCCGCAGGCGGATAACTCCGGTGGTGGTCTCTTCGGTGCCGCCGATGATGTTGTCAATCAGCTCCCGCTTCTCGGTGTGGATAATGCCGACCGTGTCCGCGCCGTCGTCCATCGTGAAGTTCGGTTTATGTTCCAACGCGCTCAGAATGTGCTGGTAATAGGTATCGTTGTCCTCGCCTTTGATGGCGAACGTGGCGATGCCGTAATGCTGCACTAAAGCCGCCGCGACATCGTCCTGCGTGGACAGTGGGTTGGACGCGCACAGCACGACTTTCATGCCGCCGGCTTTCAGGGTCCGCATGAGGTTCGCGGTCTCGGCGGTGACATGCAGGCAGGCCACAGCCGTCAGCCCTTCCAGCGGCTTTTCCTTCTCAAAGCGCTCGCGGATTGAGCGCAGGACCGGCATTTCGCGCTCGGCCCATTCGATGCGGCGCTTGCCGCCGTCGGCAAGGCTCAGGTCCTTGACATCGTAAGCCGGCGGGGCCACCGGCATTTCCGGCAGTGTTTGCGGCGGCGCAGTAGTGAGAGTCATAAAGTAGCCTTTCCAGTAATTGAGAGTGAACGTAACAAAACAAAATAGAAACTAAGCGGCGGCAACACCGCGCTGTTCTGCGTCATAGCTCGGCTCAGGCAGCGGCGTTCCATCCAGCAACAGACCTTCCACATGAAACTCAATCGCTTCTTGGATCAAGCGCTCGGTTTCTTCGCGGGTCGCGCCTGCCGCCACGCAGCCCGGCAAATCAGGAACATAAGCCGACCAGTTTCGAGGCCCTTGTTCCAGGACAGCGACGTAATTCATGGCTTCCCCCATCCTGCCTGCTGATAGATGCTCTTCAAGGTATCGTACTGCAAATCCAGGTTTGGATGCCCCGCTACGGTAACACGTCCGGGTTTGTCAGGATGCACAAATTGACGGTGCGAACCACGTTGCCGATCTACTACCCAGCCTTCACCGCCGAGCCGTTTCAGCACATCTCGCACCTTCATCAGTCAACTTCCTTGTTAGCTTCTCGTCAAAACCTCTTTATTATACACCAAAGCAACCAATAATTAGGCCGCAGCCTCGACGTAGGTTGTAATCTCCCACCATCCGTTTTTCAAAGTGCAGGTCAGACGGATGCTGTCGCCTTCAAAGCTGCCTGGAAGGGACTTCTCCGTGTAAATCTCGGCGACCGTATCACTGACCCAGTGGAAAGACGACACGCAGTAGATGACCCATCGGTGCCGAGCGGTCCTATTCCAGTGTTTGTCTCGCAGCAGCGCCGACACGCCTTCTACCGGATGCTTGCTCCCGCGAAACCGTTCCAGCAGCGCGGGGGCGGGGTCCCGGCTTTCTGACGCGCCCTGCTCCCAGGGCAGGCTCTGCACTGCCAGAAAATAAACTTCAGGCTGCCAATACGCTTCCGGCGGAAAAGCCGTAAACAGCCAGCGAAACGCCGCCTCGCGCAGCACGTTTTCCTGCGACAAGCGCCAGGCCGGGCCGCTTCCCGGCGGAACCGGCGGCGTCAGCAGGTATTCCGGCGGCGGCGGATAAAGCGGGCGCGGAACCCCCGGCACGGTGATTGTCACACTGCCGGGCGCAGGTGCAGCAGCGTAGGACACAGACGCAAAAAGAAGCAAGCAAAGAGCGGCGGCAGGGAAACAGCGCATGGGTGAGCCTCAAACGCAGTATACCTATCCGCCGCACGGAATTATTGACGGGTGTTACGCAATCCGGTAAGAACGCTCGTGACGAGTGACTAAAGTCCCTCGCTAGGGTTTTATTGGGGTGGAAGGTAATCAGAATTACCGCCTGTCCAGGGGACAGAAGAGCAAAATAAGAACATCTTGGCCTAATTTGTCTTCTGTCCCCTGGACAGGCGGCGTTTCCGAACGCCTTCCCCAATAAAACTATAGTGAGGGAGTTCACTCCCTTGTCCCGGCACAACAGCAGACCGTTATGCATCGCGCAGATGCGGGCGCAGGGTGCGCCACATTTGGGCGGCGAAGGCTTGGAGGCGCTGGTGGTCGCGCAAAGCGACCGCAGGGTCGGGATTCAAGGGCTGGATGAAGCGGAAGAAGTAGACGGGGGCGTTGTCCCGGCCAAGCAAGGCGCTTTCCATCAGAGCGAAACGAATTTCGGTCGGGCTGCTGACAGGCTTGCCTTTGATGATGTAGAAGTAGTCGAGCGACGTGTCGGGGACCAGTGAGACCGTCGCGGCTTCGTTGCGCTCCATGAGTAGCGGCGTGCCGGGGATCGGCTCGGTGCGGGCGTTGGACAGCCGCCAGCCGGAGCCGGTCAGGCACAAGCGCGGGTCGTGCAGCGCAGTCCGCCCGCTGCCGCTGACCAGCAGGAAGTTGATGGTGTCAGCGCCGGAGGTATAGGCCCGGCTGATGACCTGCGAACGCGGGATATACGTCTCGGCTTCCGCTTCCCGCTTAAAGGTCTCGGCATTGTCGGGTGACGACACATACCCGGCGACCGACAGCGGCACCTCGGACGACGGAACTGTCACCAGCGCATTCGGCGCGGGCTTGAACTGCATCTTGAACCCAAGCGCCCCGGCCAGGGTCAGGACTAAAATAAAGGCCATCCAGCGAACGTGCGGCATCCGATCCTCCGAGCAAGCCAAAACAAGGCGCTAACGCCTAAAACCAGACTCAGCAGCCCGTCCCAGTCATGGAAGACATGCGCGGTCTGCGAACCTAAACACTCCCCGCAAATCCCAAGCAGTGTCAAGCGAATGATGTTGACGACGATGGCAAGCGGGATGGAAAACAAAAACAAGCCCAAGCGGCGGGCCGGCAGGCCGTCCGCCAGGTACGCGAACGCCGCGCTGATCATCATCAGCGACAGCAGGTTTTTTAGGCCCGAACACGGCACGTCTACAAACAAGTAGAAGTGGTCCATCTGAATGACGCTGCCGACGATGACCGGGTGGAACGCAAGCAGCCCGAGCAGCCGCGACGCCACGTTCGTGCAGAAATGCTGGCTGCCGTAGGTTGCATCGTTCATCAGCGGGCCGGGCAGCGGGGCCATCCAGACCAAAAACGCCAGCGGGAACGCCGCCGCCCGCACCCACTGCGTTCCCAGCACCAGCCAGACGGCGGACCAGACGCTCACAAGGAAGCTGACCGACATGACCAGGGCCATCTCCTGAGCGCTCGACCAGACCAATAGGCCCATCGCCGGCAGCAGCACGAGAAAAGCGGCGGGACACGGCTCGCGCCGGGCGGCCCGCAGAGCCGCCCGGCGGTGCCACAACAGAAAGCCCGCAATGAAGGGAATGGCCGGGCCGTAAGCATAATAGCTCTCGAACTCGGTGTACTCAATCCACAAATGCTGCGGCAGCGGCCAGGAAAGGGCCAGCAGCAGCCCGAGCGCCCCCGCCAGCAGCGCGAGCGTCAGGGCATCCCAGGGCTGCGCCGCCGCTTCCGGCACGGCCGGCTCGGGCCGGACTCTTTTTGGGCGCGGCGGCTGCGGGCTGCGCGGCTTTAAGTGTTCTTCTTCTAAAAGAATGGACATAGGATTTTAGTGTGGCAAACTTGCCGTTTTCGGCACGGCCGGCGGCAGAGGAACATCCGTGTTGGCGATGCCGGAGAAGTACGCGGCGTAGCGGTCATTGTCAAAGCGCGGCGTGTTGGTCCGGTACAGCGTCGCAAGCTCCGCGCTGTCGGACGGCGCTTTTTGCAGCTTCACCAGGCGGACCGCCCGGTCGCGCACTTCCGTCAGCGGCGGCAGGCTTCCCGGATGGCTGCTCAGGCACTTGACCGTGAGAAAAGCGTTCCCAACCGGGATGACTTTGATCTGCCCCGGCTTCATCGCAAGCGCCGCAGAGACCACGGCCTGATGAGTTGCCGGCGGCAGCGCAGCGAGGTTCAAATGGAACCCGTTCTGGCCGTCCACCTTCATGTCCGGCTCCGCGGCCATTTGGGCCGGGGTCTTGCCGTGAGCCAGCAGGCCGGCGGCGGTCTGGGCCAGGTACTCCCGCTGGGTCACGACCAGAACCGAGTTGACCTGGGCCGGCTGGGCGAACACCGCCGGGTGCTGCTTGTAGAACGCGGCCACTTCGGCGTCGCTTGCCGGAACTCCGGCAACCCGCAGGTTTTCCAGCGCCAGGTTCAGTGCCAAGTTGGTACGGAAGTCCGGGGAGACGGCCCCCGCCGGCGCTTGCCCTTGCCGCTGCAGCTCGGCGATCCGGGCGTCAATCTGGGCGTTGGTGGGCGTCACGCCCGCTTTGGCCGCGGCCTGCTGAATCAGCTCCGAAAATACCAGCCGGGTCAGCACCGGCTGGCCGGCGGCGCTGTCTACTAAAGCGCGGTATTCCCGATCATGGATTACGCGATGCCCGACCGTGACCAAAGGCCGGGCAGGCGTGAACCGAAAGTACATCAGGGCGTTGCCGGCGACCGAAACGGCGGCGACTGTGCCGAGCAGCAGCGCCGCCTGCCGCCAGCGCTTTTCGCGAGGCACGGCGAGCGCCCTGGCAAACCGCTGCCGAAATGAGAAACGCAGGCCGGCAGAGAGCTGCTTCCCGGTAGCCGCCCGCGCGGCCTTGCGCCGAGCATTCGCCGCACACTGGGCGGCTGTCGGCGGAGCAAAGCGCTTAAACGCGCCGTTGTTCAAAGAGGCTTGCCAGCCGCGCGGCGTTTTAGTGAAGCTTGCCAGGGACTTTTTAAGTGTTTTAGCAAATGGTTTTTTGGGGGTTGGCATACAAGTTCAACTTCAGTTCTGTCAAAGAGTAAATGGCAAGTAGACTAAATGCAAAAATCATGCCAAGCGGCAGGATTTTTTTGGCTTACTTATTTTACAGCATATTTGCCGAGAATGCCAGTTTGCCAGCGCTTCACGCGCCTTGCACCGGAACTGCCGAGCCGGGCAGAGTGTTTGAACGGCATGAGCAAGCTGTCTGATTTAATGGCCCGGCGCTACGGCGGCGACGCACCGGAGACGTTTGCGGCAGATTTTGAGGCCGCCCCGGTGCTGGCAACACTTTTAGCGCATAAATCCGTGCGGCGCTACAAGCCGGACGCCCTGCCGCCGGGAACACTGGAAATGCTGGCCGCCGCCGCTCAAAGCGCGGCGTCTTCGTCGAACTTGCAGGTGTGGAGCGTCATCGCCGTCACAAACGGCAGTCTCCGAGCGCGAAGGACTGCCCGGCGACGCGCTTGCCTATACCGAGATGTTCGTCACCGCCGCGATTGACGCTTCCCTTGCCGCCCAGAACGCCGCCGTCGCCGCCGAGGGTCTCGGCCTCGGCACCTGCTATATCGGCGGCGCACGGAACCACCCGCAGGAACTCGCCGCACTTCTGAACCTGCCGCCCCGCGTCATCGCCTTGTTCGGCCTTACCGTCGGCTGGCCCGCAGAGGAAGACACGTCCGAGATCAAGCCCCGCCTGCCTCAGTCCGGCCTCGTCTTCCATGAAACCTACAGTACGGAAGCGCGGGACGCCGCCGTTCCTGCCTACAACCAGACCATGCGCGAGTTCTACGAACGTCAAAAGATGGATGCTCACGGCGACTGGTCCCAGCAATCGGCAAAGCGCGTTGCCGGCCCCGAATCGCTGTCAGGCCGCGACGTTCTCGGCCAAATTTTAGAAGAGCGCGGCTTCGGGATGAAATAAAGAGACCGCTTAACATTTTCTTAACGTCTTTTTCTTGACTTGTCGTGCATAATCTTTGCAGGCTACGTTCGTCAAAGGAGACTTCCCCCATGCTGCATCCTGGTTCCGTCCGCCCGCGTCCCCCACGCGGCAAGTCGCAAGCCCATGGCGGCATCGCGCCGCTTTCGCCCTTCACGCACCGCACCCAGCGCTTCCAGCCTTTGCCGCCGCCCCTCGGAGAGCCGCCTTACCATGTCGCGCTCGACTCGCTTCTCCCTAAAATCGGTGCAGACGCAGCGGCGGCGGGGCATCTGGTCTTCCATGTTGTCGGGGACACGGGCGGCATTAAAAGCCCGGACTACCAGCGCCGGGTCGCCGCCGCCATGAAGGGCGATTTGAACGGCTCCGACGCGCCCCGCTTCTTTTACCATTTGGGCGACGTCGTATATTACAACGGGCAGATCGCCGATTACTACGACCAGTTCTACGAGCCGTATGACCATTACGATGCGCCCATTATCGCCATTCCCGGCAACCATGACGGGGACCCGGCAGACGCCGTGCAGACGTCGCTGGACGGCTGGGTCGCCTACTTTATGGCCCCGACGCCGCATGTGGACTCGGCTTCAGGAGATGCGCCCCGCGTCACCCTGTCCCTGCCCAACATCTACTTCACGCTTTTGTGTCCGTTCGTGACCATCGTCGGGATGTATACCAACGTTCCCGAAGGCGGCTCCATCGATTCGGTTCAGCAGCAGTGGCTGACGCATGAGCTGGACACGGCTCCGAAAGACAAGGCATTGATTGTCGCCATGCACCACCCGATTTACTCGTTCGACGATCATCACAGCGGCAGCCCGGCGATGGCCGATGCCTTGCAGCACGCGATCAACGACTCGCGCCGCGTTCCCAATCTGGTCTTCGCAGCCCATGTCCACAACTACCAGCGGATCGAGCGCGTTGTGGCAGGCGGCGGGGTTACCCCCTTCATCGTTGCGGGCCTCGGCGGGTATTACCATCTTCATGGCCTCAGCACCGGCGACGGCGCGGCAGACACAAGCACCGGCGCACATCTGATTGCAAGCGACGACAAGCATCATGGCTACCTGACGCTGACTGTGGACGCCCAAACCCTTTCCGGCACCCTGACCACGCTCAACGACGCCGACGACTCGGCCAACCGTAACGTGGATACGTTCCAGTATCCCGCCGCCGCCCAATTCCTTCCCGACGGCGCGGTCGTCAGCCTCTAGCAAAAAAAGAAACAAAAAGAAGGAAATCTATGACAACACAGACGCGGCGGGAATTTGTAAAAGCGACGGTCAAGACGACGCTGGCGGCGGGGTTTGCGCTGGCGGTGCAGCCGGTTTCGGCGCAGACGATCCACACGGATACGAAGGGCCTCACGGCGGGGGAAATCCAGATACCGACAAGTGACGGGCATATTCCGGGCTATGCCGCAAGGCCGGAGCGTCCGGGGACGTTTCCGGTAATCCTAGTCGTGCAGGAGATTTTCGGCGTCCATGAGCATATCCGGGATGTCTGCCGCCGCTTTGCCAAGCACGGCTACTTAGCAGTTGCGCCGGAGCTGTACTACCGCGAAGGCGACGTGTCCCAAATTAAGGACATCAATACGATTGTGACGCAGGTGGTGTCCAAAGTCCCAGACGCGCAGGTGATGACGGATTTAGACTCGGCAGTGACGTGGGCCAAAAACTCTGGGCATGGCGACGTGAACAAACTTGGCCTGACGGGCTTTTGCTGGGGCGGGCGGATTGCCTGGCTGTATGCAGCGCATAACCCGCACTTGAAAGCGTCGGTGGCCTGGTACGGGCATCTGGTCGGAGAGCCGGACCCGCTGCACCCAATCAACCCCGTAGACATTGCCGGCAAGCTGCACTGCCCGGTGCTGGGGCTGTACGGAGGCTTGGACCAGGGCATCACGGCGGACAGCCGCGCTCAGATGGAAGCGGCTTTAGCGCGGGCGCATAATCCGTCCAAAATTGTGGTATATCCCGACGCCGGGCATGGCTTTCATGCCGATTACCGGCCCAGTTATAACGCCAAAGACGCCGCCGACGGCGACCAAAAGATGTACGCCTGGTTTCACAGCCACGGCGTCTGAACCCAACCTTCAAAGGAGAGTAGAATCATGGCAGTACGCACGGCAGAGGCAGAGTGGTCCGGCACGCTCATGGGCGGCAAAGGCTCGATGGAGCTAGGCAGCGGGGCGTTTGAAGGCCCGTTCTCGTTCCAGTCGCGCATGGAAGAAGGCACGGGAACGAACCCGGAAGAGCTGATTGGCGCGGCCCATGCCGGCTGCTACTCGATGCAGTTCTCGGCCATGCTGGAACATGCAGGGTTCCCGCCCGACAAGATTCACACGGCGTCCAAAGTCTTCTTCGGCCCGGTAGACGGCGGCTTTGCCATCACCAAGATCGCGCTGACCACCGAAGGCACTGTCCCCGGCATTGACGACGCCAAGTTCCAGGAACTCGCGCAGGCGGCAAAGACAAGCTGTCCGGTCTCTAAAGCCCTGGCCGGAACCGAAATTACGCTGGACGCCGCGCTGGTTTAGGCACTCGGCACGGCAGAGGTAGGGGCGAACCTTGTGTTCGCCCCTTTTCTTTGCGTTCGCCCCTTTTCTTTGCGTTCGCCCCTTTTCTTTGCGTTCGCCCTTTTTGGGTACCCTCACCTCATGCAAGACCCCAACGACCTGCCCCCAACCCATCCGCCCCTGACCGACGCGCAATTTGCACGGATTGCCCGCACTTTGGCGGAGCCGCGCCGCTGCCAAATCCTGCATCAAATCGGCGCGTGCCGGGACGCGCTGCCGTGCAGCGTCCTTCCGCAGACCCATCCCGTCAGCGCGGCAACTTTGTCGCATCATGTCAAAGAACTGGAAACGGCGGGGCTGATTGAGATTATCCGGGAAGGCAAGTTCGCAACGCTTGTGCTTCAGCGCGGCGTCTTGCGAGCGTACCTGGAGCGATTGGCGGAAATTTAGCGTTGCCTGGCGAAAACTGATTTTAGTTGGGCGGGAACTTCTGCCGATGCGTCATGGTTGCGTCAATTAGACGTGCATCTAACCGAGGCGCGTTACTATCCAAATGATCGGCAGGAGATAACACCCATGACAGATTTAACCGGCAAAGTCGCGGTCGTGACCGGGGCCTCCAAAGGCATCGGGGCGGGCATCGCCAAAACACTGGCGGCAGCGGGAGCCGCCGTGGTCGTCAATTATTCGTCCGACAAGTCCGGCGCAGACAAAACAGTCGCCGTGATTGAGAAGGCCGGCGGCAAGGCCGTCGCCGTGCAGGGGAACGTCTCAAAGGCCGCCGACGTGGACCGGCTGTTCACGGAAACCCAAAAAGCCTATGGGCAGGTGGACATCTTAGTCAACAACGCAGGCGTCTTTCAATTTATGCCTCTCGAAGCCATTACCGAAGACGAGTTTCACCGACAGTTCAACACAAACGTCCTCGGCACGATTCTGGCGACGCAGGAAGCAGTCAAGCATTTCGGCGCAGGCGGCGGCAGCATCGTCAACCTGACCTCCGTTGCCAGCGTCAGCGCCATGCCGATGAGCGCGGTTTACTCGGCATCCAAAAGCGCCGTAGACACGCTGACCCGGATTTTCGCCATCGAGCTGGCTCCAAAGAAAATCCGGGTCAATGCCGTTGCGCCCGGCGCGACAGACACCGAGGGCGCGGCGGCAATGGAGATGCCGGAAGAAATGAAGCAGGGCATGATTGCTTCCATCCCAATGGGACGGATGGGGCAGCCTGACGACATCGCCAAGACCGTTTTGTTCCTCGCCTCCGATGACTCTTCCTGGATTACGGGAGAACGAATCACGGCGTCGGGCGGTCAGCGTTAGACCCCAAAAAAGTCTCGGCCACCTGGCCGGGGCTTTTTTCTGTCTCTACGGCTCCGGTTCTTCTTTGCCTGATCGCTCGATCAGCGTCATTAATGACTCTTTCAAGTCCTCGAAACGCTCTTGGCCTAGAATCGCCAGATATTCGGCTTCCATTTCCTGCTTGACTTCCTGGGCGTCGCGCACAAAGCGCCAGCCTTCTTCCGTGAACATCACCAGTGTAGCCCGCCGGTCGCCGGGGTCAGGAACGCGCGTGGTATACCCCTGCTCCTCTAAATCAAGCACAAGCTGCCGCATGGACTGCTTGGTCATCCCCGCTTGCTCCGCCAGCGACGCGACGGGCGTACCGCAGGGGTCAAGATAGGGGAACAGGGCGCTGTGAGCCAGTGTCAGGCGGTCATGTCCACGCACCCGCAGCTTGGCGATGCTGCGCTTGGCAAAGGCACGCTGGGCCTGCAAAAACAAGCGCCCGATATAGTTGTCGTTGATATTGACAGAAGGCATTTAGACAGGTATACTCACTACTTACATACGCACTATTTAGTAAGCCAGGCTTACCAGATGAAGCCAGTATACCCGAAATTTGTCGGAGGAGATTTTGACATGAACCCGCCTGAAATAAAGACTGCCCTGATTACAGGTGCCAATACGGGCATCGGCAAAGAAGTCGCACGGCAGCTTGGGCTGCTTGGCAGCACCGAGAAGATTTACCTCGCTTGCCGAAACGAAAGCAAAGCGCAGGCGGCGAAGCAAGACTTGGAACAAAAGACAGGCAAGTCTGTTTTTGAGATTATTCGCATGGACGTGTCTGACCCCAACTCGGTCCGTTCCGCGCTGGCCTCCGTCAAGCAGCCCCTTGACGCTCTCGTGATGAACGCGGGCGGCTCGGGCGGCAAGACGCCGCTGGCTTTGACGAAAAACGGGGTCACGGAC
>JAABUZ0100010054.1_pt1 | contig 10614 bp, 8 predicted proteins | sample 5562091 | NCBI WGS metagenome assembly JAABUZ01 (sample SAMN12813069, study PRJNA571459) | rock metagenome | isolation source: Antarctica rocks | place: Antarctica: Victoria Land, Linnaeus Terrace sud | collected 2015-12-21 | reverse complement strand
GTATCCCGCCATCCTGACGGCGTCAGGAGGGATAAAGGTGGGGGTAGACGCACGGCCGACGCATCCCTCAGCCAGGTGGTTGTACTGTAGCGCCAGGCTTCGCGCGCCCATACGGCTGTGCCCTGCCACGTTTTCAAGCGCGATGACGCCTCGTGCGTCAGGTCCACCATCAACCTGGAACCCTTGCACCGAGCCTGGCAATTCGAAGTGAAAGCGTGCCCCCTCTTTCGGCGCCAGCAGGGAGTCGCCCGCCAATGCACGACCGCTGTTGACGATGTGGTACGTTTCGATAACGGCGTCGGTGATGGCGCGACCACCGTCCGCGGTCGGCAGATACAGCCTGTCGGCCACGGGACCGCGCCAGTCAGGGCCAGCGTCGATCCCCGCAAGCCCGTTTTTGATGCCCAGCAGGCAGCCCACGTTTCCACTGTTGCAATCGGTGTCCCACCCGGACGTGTTGGTGATCATCAGGGCGCGCTGGATGTCGTCGCCGCCGTAGAGCAGGCCCAGGTGGATCAGGGCGTGGTTGGGCACCGTATGCACCCCTCCGCCATAGGTATCATAGCCGTACATCGCGGCGATCCTCGCGCGCGTCTTGCGCCAGTCATCGGGGGTGTCCGCATGCCACGCGCGGACATCGTGGATCAGGCGGGCGATAACCGAGTCTGTAGGGATGAAGCGCAGCGCCGTGTCGATGAGCCGGTTCAGGTCAGACTCGACGAATGCCTGCGCTTCCATCGCGGCGACCACCTGCGCGCCGTAGACCGCTTCACCGTCATGGCTGACGCTGGCCGCGCGCCGGGCCAAGTCGGCGGCCAGTTCGGGATCGCCGGGCGCGACCATGGCCCACCCGTCGACGAAGATCTGGGCTCCGATCTGCTCAGCCACGACCTTGCTGTTCATGTCCATCGCGCCACTGCGCGGCGCCGGGATGCCCTTTTTGAGGCGTAGATAAGCCGTGTGCTCGGTGGAGTTGCCCAGGCCGCCCCACCAGAGGATAGCGCGCTCCTCAATGATGTAGTTGAGCCAGGTCTGTCCAATTTGCTTAGGGGTCAGGTCACGGGCGTTGTCGTAGTCGGCCAGGGCGCGCAGGAAGGTGAAGGTCCCTGAGATATCGTCGTCGGTGACGACCAGGGGCTTGCCCAGGCGCCCATGCACGTAGTAGTTGACCTCGCCGAGTTCGGCCATAATGCGCTCGTAGGTCCAGCCCTCGAAGGGACGCCCCAGATAGACGCCGATAATCTTACCGAGCACACCGGCGTAGACGCGCTCCGCATAATCCTGAGGAAGGGGTACCACTCGCATCCTTTCCGCCGAGCTGTTCGGCCCGACTCCGTTGCACGCCGAGCTCTAGCCCTTCAGTCCTACTGAAGCGATGCCGCCGATGAGCAAGCGCTGGGCGAAGTAATAGATGAACAGAAGGGGCAGCAAGACGACAATCGAGGCGCACATCAGCCAGTTCCAGTTGCTGGAGAATTGGCCGATATAGGACGACAAACCGAGCGCCAGCGTGTACTTGCTGTTGTCCGATAGATAAATCAACGGGTTGATGAAGTCGTTGTACGTGTCGGTAAAGGTGAACACCGCGACGATCGTGAGCGGCGCCCGGATAAGGGGCAGCAGCACGCGGCAGAGGATTTGCCACGTGTTGGCGCCATCGATCCGCGCCGCTTCGTCCAGGTCGTATGGGATTGTCTGCATGTATTGGCGGATCAGGAAGATATAGAAGGCGCCCGCCCCCACGCCAAAGAACGCCGGGACTGTCAACGGGAGGAACGTGTTGACCCAGTGCAGCTTGCTGTAAAGGATAAACTGCGGTACCAGTGTGATCTGCGACGGCAATAGCAGTGTCCCGAGCACGAGGATGAACAAGGGACCACGTCCAGGGAAGCGCAGGCGGGCGAAGCCGTAGGCCACCAGCGTGCAGCAGAGCAACTGTCCGACGACGTTGACCACGCACAGAAACAGCGTATTCCACACCCATGTGAAGAATGGAACCGCGGTGAGCGCATCGACGTAGTTGCTCCATAGCGGCCGCGCCGGGATGATCTGCGGCGGGATCTGAAATAGCGCGTCGTTGGCTTGCAGCGAGGTGCTGACCATCCACAGGAAAGGCAGCAGCACGAGCAGCGCGAGCAGGATGAGCGCGGCGTAGGCGGCGGCAGGGCCGAGCCAGCGCCGGTGGCGGGGCCCTGCGGTGGGCCGGCCTAGCACGGCCAGGGGCTTGGAGGTAGGGGGGAATGGCCGCGCCACCTCACGCCTCCTTCGCGTCGCCGCGCTGGGCCTCGTAGTAGACCCACTTTTTCTGGCTCCAGAACACGAGCAGGGCCAGCGCCAGCGAGATAAGCGCCCCTACCCAGGCCATGGCGGCGGCGTAGCCGAACTTGAAGCTGCCGAAGGCTTGCTGGTAGAGGTAGAGCAGGTAGAACAGTGTACTGTCCTCGGGCGCGCCAATCTCCTGGCCACGATTGGCGCCCGAGAGGATGTAGACCGTCGTGAAGGTCTGAAATGAGGCAATGATGCCCGTGACCAGTAGGAAGAAGATGGTCGGCGAGAGTAGGGGCAGCGTAATGTTGCGGAAGCGAGCGATGGGGCCGGCGCCGTCGATCTGGGCGGCTTCATAGAGCGGCGCGGGGATGTTTTGCAGACCAGCCAGATAGATGATGGCGCCGCCGCCGACGCCCCACAGGCTGATCAGGACCAGGGCGTAGAGGGCCACGTTGGGGTCGTTGAGCCAATCGGGCCCCTGTACGCCCACGGCGCTCAATGCGTAGTTGAGCAGGCCGAACTTGCCGTTCAGGACCCACAGCCACAGGGTGGCCACGGCGACCCCCGTGATCACCGAAGGGATGTAGAACAGGGTACGGAACATGTTCATGCCACGCAGCTTCAGGTTGAGCAGCAGGGAGAGCCCGAGACCGGCCACGAGCCCCAGGGGCAGGGCCATTGCCGAGTAGACGAATGTGACCTTGAGCGACTGCCAGAAGCGTGGGTCGGTGAGCAGATCCGCGTAGTTCTGCGCACCGGCCCAACGCGGGCTATCGGTGGCGTCCCAATAATTGAAGCTGATGTAGAGCGAATAGGCGATGGGACCGGCGGTAAAAACCAGGAAACCAATGAGCCATGGCGCGATGGCGATATAGCCCTCGATCGCCTCCCTACGGTGTACCCGGTTCCGGCGGCGTCCCCGCGCCGCCGGTCCTGCTACGCTTGCCACGCGATCTCCTCCGACCACTACTTGATCTGACTGTAGTTCTTGTCCAGGCAACTCTGGGCCTGTGTCGTGGCCGCGTCGACGAGTGGGCCAACGTCCTGCCCGGTACGCAATGCTTTGCTGTAGGCCGTGGCGAACGGCGCCGCGCACTCGCCGAAGAACTGACTGCGCTCGTAACTCGGTAGACGGAAGCTTTGCGTGCGCTGGGCGTAGAACCCGCTCAAGAGGTCATCCTTTGTCAGACCCAACTGAGGCCAGAGCGACTGGACAGGGGTGGCGATGCTGTATTTAGTGGCCGCGACACGACCCCATTCGGAACCACTAATGAACTTCATCCACGCCCAGGCGGCGTCCTTGTGTGTCGACTTGGCCCACATCGCGTAGCCGATCGAGTCGGCCCAGGCGTACGACGTGTGGCCGGGAACAGAGGGTAAGCGCATCACGCCAACCCCAAACGGCATCTTGCGCATCTGCTGCAGATCCCATAGTCCATCGAAGGCCATGGCGACGTGGCCCGTGTAGAACGGCCCGTACGATCCGCCGACCGCGCTGCTGATCGAGGGCGGGATCGCCGCGCCCGACTTCTGCAGGCTGAGCATCCAGTTGAGCGCCCGCTTCATAGCCGGCGCGTTCATATAGCCGGTAAATTTGTGACCGTCGGGGCTAGTGATGTCGGTCCCGAAATTCCAGGCAAGTTGCGTATAAAAGACGTACGACTGGTTGGCGCCGATGTCGGTCCCGTAGATCACTTTCTTGGGGTTGCTCAACTTCTTGGCCATAGCGGCGAATTGATCAATCGTGTAATCGCCCTTGGGGGCTGTAATCCCCGCCTGCTTGAACAATTGCTTGTTGTACAACATGCCAGAGAACGCCATGCCCGCGCCACCCGTACTGGCCGGGACAGCATAGTAATCGCCCTTGTACGTAAAACGCAGGCGCGTGATGGGCTGGAACCACTGATTCGTATCCAGGTGGTCGCGCTTGATGAAGGACGTTAGGTTCTGGATGTTGCCGCGGCCGAAGGTGTCTACGGGCTGGAAGTACAGCCAGACGTCGGGCGCGCTATTGCCGGCAAGGGCCGTCTGAATTTTCTGGCCGTAGCCCTGGTCAGGCACATAGACCATATTGACGTGGATCTGCGGATACAGCTTCTCGAAGGCGGCGACGGCCGGTTGTTGGTCCGGATATCCTCCGGTCGGGGCATCGGCCCACACCGTTAGCGTGGTCGGCGCGATCGCGCCCGGATAATGCCCCGCTGTGCGAGCCCACGTGGTCGGCGCGGCGGCGGTGACGAGCGCGGCGCTGAGCGCGGCGCTCACGACGACTTGCGACTTTTTCATGGATTGTCTCTCCCATTACACGTGAATACGTACGTCGAATAGCTGACGTTAGAGGGCTAGCTGGGTCCGACCGGGCTCACAATCCGCGCTCACCTCACTTTCAACCACATGTAGCCACAACGGGACGTCAAGGGGATATCGGTTAGTCATTATGCCGACTCACGAACGACGAGCGAATAAGGCATCTCTTCGCAGCGCCCGACGCCAGCGGTCGCGCCGCTCAGACGATCCAGGACCATACTGGCCGCGCGCTGGCCGATAGACTGTTCGAACTGTGCCACGGTGGTCAACGCCGGACTTACCAGGCGCGCGGCGGGAATATCGTCGAAGCCGGCAAGAGCAATGTCTCCCGGAACGCCTAGACCGACCTCCCGCGCGGCCATGAGGGCGCCGAGGGCAATCAGGTCGTTGGCGGCGAACACTGCGGTGGGACGCGGAATTAGGGCCAGCAACTGGCGCATCCCCTGGTAGCCGCCCTGTTCGGTGAAACCGCTGTTGCGGATCAAGGTCTCATCGGCGGGAATCCCCTCGCTGGTCAAGGCGTCGCGGTACCCGCGCACACGCGCGCTACGCGGGCCCTGTTGCCCGGCGATCATGCCGATCCGGGTGTGTCCGCGTTCAACGAGATAGCATACCATGGCACGCGCCGCCGCGTGGTTGTCCAGATAGAGAAAATCGAGCGGCGCAGGCGTTGGCCGCGGCCGCCGGGGCTCGAAGCGCACCACCGCCATGTCGCGCTCCCACAGAGGCCGCATCTGCTCCGGCTTAAGGTGAAAGAGCGTGGCGATGACGCCATCGACGTGCCCCCGCTGCAGCGAGCGGAGGCATTTCAACTCCTTCTCGGCCGTGCCGTCGGTGTTATAGGTGATGAAGTCGTAGCCGTGCGCCTCCGCCACGTCCTGAATGCCGCGCTCGAAGGCGGGATAGAATGGGTTTGTAATATCGGGGATCACGCAAGCAATTGTATAGCTCTTGCGTGTGCGCAGGCTCTGCGCGCTGCGATCGGGCACATAGCCAAGTGTCTCAATCGCATCCAGAATGCGCTGGCGCGTTTCGTCCGGCACGGCGATGCGCGCGACATCGGCCTGCGTCGGCCGCGTGGATTGTGACGTCACCCTCTTTGTCATGACCAGTCCATAACGGCGGTCCTCTCGCGGCACGCTCATTTATGCGTATAAGTGATACGATAAACTTATACGCGGAGGGGGTAGATGTCAAGCGCGGCGGGGTAGAGCTGGAGGACGTATGGATGACGGCGCTGTAATCGTGACCCTATTGGATCGAGCGCGGGGCTGTCTCGTCGGGCAAGCCATCGGCGATGCGTTGGGCGCCCCGGTCGAGGGCTACAAGCCGGCGTCGATCCGGCAGCGCTACGGGCGGATCGACGACTTCCTGCAAGATCACCCCGTGGGCACTGACGACACCGAGTACGCCGTGCTCAACGCGCTCATCCTCCTCGAGTGCGGACTCGAACCCACCGACGCCACACTCCTCGATATCTGGGAGCGCTGGCTCATGGCGCCGGACAGCGGCTTCAGCGGCGGTGGCTTCAGCGACGTCATCGCGATGGCTAATCTGCGGCGCGGACTACCGCCGCCCGGGAGCGGGCGGTTCAACCAGCAGGGCTGGAGCGACGGGCTGGCCATGGCCGTCGGCCCGGTCGGCGTGGCCTGCGCCGGTGATCCCGACCGCGCCGCGTCCGTCGCGGAACGCCTGGGATCGGTGACGAACGGACGCGACGGCATCCACGCGGGCCAGGCCGTAGCCGCCGCGACGGCGGTGGCGATGACGGGCGCGTCGGTGGACGACATTCTGTCCGAAGCGCTGGCGCACGTGCCCGGCGACTCCTGGACCTACCGGTCGCTGGCCCGCGCTGCGGACATTGCGTCCGCCCACGCCGATGTCTGGTCGGCCCAGGATGCGCTGCATGGCGCCCTGGCGGTCACGTTCTTCCCATGGGCCGACATCGCGCCGGAGGCGGTCGCCCTCGCGTTCGGAGCCTTCCTGGCTGCCCAGGGCGACTATCGCGCGGCCGTGACCGGAGGCGTCAACCTGGGGCGCGACGCCGACACGATCGGGGCCATCGCGGGGACGCTGGCCGGGGCGCACGGGGGTATCGCGGCCGTCCCCGTCGCGTGGCAGGAGCGCATCGGTCCCGTCCCGGGGCACAACTTCCGCGTCGTCGCCGGCGTGTCCCTACCCGACCTGGCGAGGCGGCTGGTCGAGCGATTTCTGGACGGCGCGATATGGGAGACCGGACGATGACGGATCGGTTCGACCGCGTCTACGGCGGGTTGCTTGGCCTGGCGTTGGGCGACGCCATCGGGTATCCCGCCGCGCTGCACCGCGGCTTGCGACTCGCTCCCTGGCAGCGCGCGTTCCAGCGGCGCACCGATCTGGAGATGCTCGAGCACCGCGTCCTGCGGCTGACGCTCCCGTTCGGCTTCGGCCGCGACGACGACCTCTTGCTCCCCGGCCCCACCGACGATACCGAGATGGCGGCGCTGTCCGCACGGGTTCTCGTCGCGCGACGTGGGGACCCAACCGCCGCGGATTTCGCTGAGGCGTGGCGTCAACTGGCCCAACACGATGATCAGATCTGGACCGGCTTCAGCGAGAAGGCCGCGCTCGAGAATCTGCGTCACGGGCTCGAGCCCCCCGCGACAGGCGGCGACAATCCACAGTGGTACGACGACGGCGCCGTGGCGCGCGCCGTGCCGACGGGGCTGGTATGGGTGGGGCAGCCTGAGCAGGCCGCGCGCGTGGCCGCGCTCGACGCGGGAGTCACCCACGCCGACGAGGGTGTATGGGCAGCGCGAGCCATGGCCGCCGCTATCTCCTTGCTCGCGGACGGAGCCGGGCTCGACGCGGCCCTGGACGCAGGACGCGCCCAGTTTCCACGCGCCTCGTGGATCGCGTGGGTCGATGAACGCATTGCCGCGCTTGCGGAGAGACACACGGCCCCAGCCGACCTGGCCCTCGCGTTGAGCCAAGACGTGGTGACGCGGACCTACAGCTATGCCAACGCCGCCGCCGAGACGGTCCCGGCCGCCTTTGCCCTCGCGCGGGCGACCAATGGCGACTTGTGGCAGGGTGTTCTCGTGTCCAACACGTGCGCTCGCGCCGCCGATTCCTTGCCGGCCATGGTCGGCGCGCTCGCGGGGACCCTCCATGGAGCCGGCACCGTGTCAGGAGAGTGGGAACAGGCTGTGCGCATCCTGCGCGGAATCTGTGTCCCCGACCTAGCTGGTGTCGATCTTCACGCGCTGGCCACGGACATAGCCGCGCTACGGCCGTAGTTCATGAGTAATAGTTCATGAGTAGACACGCTCAATGTAGACACGCTCAATAGAGAAGGGAAGAAGGGGCATTATGCGCGATGGCGAGACCAGCCTGTTCGAGAGCAAAGTGCGTGGGTGCCTGTATGGCGGGGCGGTGGGCGACGCCCTCGGGGCTCCGGCCGAGGGCCATCGACCCGACGAGATACGCGCCCGCTACGGGGAGATTACCGATTTCGTCGAGCCGTGGGCGGGCCCGTCGACGACGATTAAGGGCGACGGACGCTACACCGACGATACGCACATGGTCCAGGTGCTCGGCCGCATCTACGTCGAAGAGGACGACCACCTGGACGCGTACCGCTTCGCGCGCAGGGTCGTGCCGCTGATCGCCGACGAGCCGCGCTGGATACCGGAGTATGGGCGGGAGGCGCGGCTCATCGAGCGCCTCTTCTATCCCGAGAAGTGGCTGCTCATGCGCCTGCGCCTGGCCAACGCCGACCCACGCCTGGGCGGTGTGGGCAACATGGTCAACTGCGGCGCCGCCATGTACGCGGCGCCCGTGGGCATCGTCAACGCATCCGATCCCCGGGCCGCGTACCGCGAGGCGATCGACATCTTTAGCGCCCACCAGACGAGCTACGGGCTGGAGGCGGCCGGGGTACTGGCGGCCTGTGTGGCCGAGGCGTTCCGGCCGGAGGCGACCGTGGCGTCGATCGTGGCGACGGCCCTCGACCTGGCCAAGGACGGCACCCGCGTGGCCATCGAAGCCGTGGTCGCCCAGGCGCGCGACTTCCGCGACTGGCGGGCCGCGATCGGGCCACTACGCGACGCGATGCGTCCTCACGACGGCGCCGCCGACATTTTCCGCGACCGCGGGAACGGCACGGACGACTGGCAGCCCAGCCGTGAGCGCAGCATCGAAGAACTGCCGCTCGCGCTGGCGTTTTTGGTCGTCGCGGGCGGTGATGTCGAACAGGCCATGTGCGGCGGGGCCAATTATGGCCGTGACTGCGATTCGATCGCCAGCATGGCCGGCGCCATCGGCGGCGCCTTGCGCGGCGACCGGGTGATACGGCCGGCGTGGATCGCGCGCGTTGATGAGGCCAACCGTGTCGATCTGGGCGCGCTGGCCGCCGGCCTCGTCGGGGTCACCCGCCATCTCCAACAGCGCCAGATGGCCGAGGCCATGGAACGCGCGCACGCCTTCGCGCATTTGGACGCGCCGATGGGCGAGGCCGCAACGATGAACGGCGGAGCGCCGCCGGCTGCCCGCGTGGAGAGCTGGTTATGACCGCCGTGGCCGGCCGGGCGGCGCTCGACGGCATTCGCGTGCTCGACGCGGCCACACTGTTCGCGGGTCCCCTCGCGGCCACATTTCTGGGCGACTTCGGGGCCGAGGTACTCAAAGTCGAACACCCGCGTGGCGACCCGGCGCGCCTGCATGGGCATACCAAGGATGGAATTGGCCTGTGGTGGAAAATGCTCGCGCGCAATAAGAAAGCGATCACGCTCTACCTGGGCTCACCCGCCGGCCAGGATATCTTCCGGCGTCTTGTCGAGGACGTTGATGTCGTGGTGGAAAACTTCCGTCCCGGTACGCTCGAACGGTGGGGGCTCGGCTACGACCAACTGACCGAGATGAACCCTGGCCTGGTGCTGGCGCGCGTGACCGGCTTCGGGCAGGCCGGCCCCTATGCGCGCCGCCCCGGCTTCGGGACGCTGGCCGAGGCCATGAGCGGGTTCGCCCACATCACGGGGCAGCCCGACGGACCTCCCACGCTCCCGCCGTTCGGGCTGGCCGACGGCATCGCGGGGCTCGCGACGGCCTACGCGATCATGGTGGCTCTGCGCGCCCGCGAGGCCACGGGACGCGGACAGGTCGTCGACCTGGCCATCATCGAGCCGATCCTGACCGTCCTCGGCGCTCAGCCCACGGTCTACGACCAGCTTGGCGTGGTCCAGCAACGCACCGGGAACCGCTCGAGCAACAACGCGCCGCGCAACACCTACCGTACCACCGAGGGCACATGGCTTGCGGTCTCGACCAGCGCCCAGAGTGTGGCCGAGCGCGTGATGCGCCTGGTCGGACGTCCGGAGTTGATCGATGAACCGTGGTTCGCCTCCGGTGGAGGCCGCGCCGCCCACGCCGACATCCTCGACGACGCGGTGGGCGGCTGGATCGCGCAACGCACGGCCGCGGAGGTCGTCGCGGCGTTCGAGGCGGCGGAGGCCGCCGTGGCCCCGATCTACGACGTGGCCGACGTGATGGTTGACCCGCAGTACCGGGCTTTGGGCTCGCTCGTATCGGTACACGATCCCGACCTGGGCCCGCTCGTGATGCAGAACGTCCTCTTTCGGCTCTCGGAGACGCCCGGCGCCGTCACGAGTACCGGCCCGCGCCTGGGCGAGCACAACGCGGAGGTGTTCGGCCGCCTGGGCATCGACGTGGAGCGGCGCATGGCGCTGGCGCGGGACGGCGTGATATGAGCTTCCTCGTCCCGCCGCGCAGCTACCTCTACGTCCCCGGCAGCGATGCGCGCATGATGGAGAAAGCGTTCGGGACGGACGCCGACGCACTCGTCTTCGACCTCGAGGACGCCGTGGCGCCGAACCGCAAGGGCGTGGCGCGGGAGCAGGTGGCCCTGGCGCTGCGATCCCACCCGCGCAAGCCGGTCGTCGTGCGCGTCAACGGGGTTGACGCGGGGCTCGTCGACGAAGACCTCGCCGCCATCGCCGGGCCCTGGCTCGCCGGCGTGCGGCTGCCTAAGACCGAGTCGTC
>JAABUZ0100006338.1_pt1 | contig 10615 bp, 9 predicted proteins | sample 5562091 | NCBI WGS metagenome assembly JAABUZ01 (sample SAMN12813069, study PRJNA571459) | rock metagenome | isolation source: Antarctica rocks | place: Antarctica: Victoria Land, Linnaeus Terrace sud | collected 2015-12-21 | reverse complement strand
GGAGCGGAGCGGATCCTTTTGGCAGCGAGACATGGGCATCCTCCGGGCATACGACGAGCATCGTGCATCCCCGGTGTACACCTGCCCTTCCACTATGGCAATGCCCAAACCAATCGACCCACTAGTGCATAATCAGGAGACCTTTTCGTGAAGGATGAGATGCGGTTCGTGGACACACCCGAAACACGCACAGACCCGCTCGGCGATCTCGTCCGCCGTCAGCAGGCGGGCGGGCTCGACAATCCGCCGCTTGCCATGCACCCATTTCGGCTCGATCGGATTGAGCCACGGACTCTTCGTTGGCAACGGACAGACGACGATCCGCACCCTTGCCTCCCCGCCCTTGACCGCCCGGTTGTGCTCCCTGATCCATCCCCGCACGGCCGTGCTGATATGCCAGCTCGCATTGTCCCACACCAGCAACAACGCCGTTTTCCCTTCTGCGGTCAGTCGGTCGCAGCACCCGTCGAGGAACTGCGTCGTGATCGCACTGACCGGACGACCGTCCACGAAGCGCAGCCACAGTTGCTCGTCGCGCTGCCCGACAGCATCCCACTGTCGCACCAGCAGGCCGTAACAGGCGAGCGCCTTCGGATCGGGATCGCCATGTCCGACCGTTTGCTCGACCAAGCGCAATGGCTGATCCGCCTCCGCCCAACTCGACAGATGCGGTCGCGCGATCCGACTCCACCAGACCTCGTCTGCGAAGCCGAGCGCCCAGTCGGGATGCGTCATTGCCAGGCGGATCAGGCGATTGCGTCCCCTTTTTTCCGGCGATATGCCGGGTCGGGCGAGGTGATCCATCCTTTCGCCCGCTGCCAACGGATGCCCAACCGTTTGAGCGTCACCCGGATCGTCTCGCCCGTCACTCGTTCAGCGGTGATCCCGTGCGCGGCGCAGACGTCGGCCAGCAGGTCGAGCGTCCAGACACTGGTCGGCTGATTGATGGACGAGCGCGCACAGTCGCTCCGCTGCGGCGGCATCGAAGGCGGTGGTGATCCGATGGGGACGGGAGGAACCGGCGGTCAGGGTCTCCACCCCCGACTGGTTGAAGGCATGGATGGCGTTACGGACGGTCTGGTCATCACAACCGAGCGTCTGGGCGATCCGCGTGACGCGCTCCTGTCGCGCGGAAGCAAGCAGGATTTGGCAACGACGCAACGTGAAGGCATCGGAGGAGCGCAACCCGGCAATCAGTGCGTCGCGGTCGGTATCCGTCAGGGGACGGACGAAGATCGGTGCTGGCATAGACGAGAGGATACCACATCCCTATTACCTCGTCTGCGGTAGCACTAGTTTATAAAAGTTTAAATAAATTACATAGCGTTTACACAATATGCGTCGCGTCGTACAATATTCTTTTTACGATATTACGTAGTTTTAGATAGAAGAGGAAGGATCACGGCTCCTCGCGCGTCACGCTCGCGATCTTGTTGTAATCACGGTCGAAACTGACCAGCGTTGCATCTTTCGTCTGCTCGACTTGCGCCACCAGGAGCGCGTCCACGAAGTCGAGGTTCGTCGTTGCGTAGATGTCCAATGCCCGGATGTAGGTTCCCTTTGCCCGCAGCCGCATCCCTTTGAGCGTGAGGATCGCCACAAGCTGGTCTTGGATTTCGGCGCGCGAGACGTTGTACAGTGTCTTTGAGGAGAGAACATGGACCACCTCGGCGATCACCGCCTCCGTGATCGTCGCTTCGATCTCCCCCGTCTCGACGCGCCGCAAGTAGGCGAAGGCGCGTGCGCTGTGGTCGGGATGATCGCGGGTGAGGTAGCGCAGGATGACGTTGGCGTCGAGGAAGCGCATCGCTAGCGCAATCCCTCCTTGTAGCGTGCCGCCCGCTCGTCACGCACAATCTCCTTGATCTCCGCATCGGTCTTCGGCTCCGCGAGGGCGGGAACGGACTGATAGCCATCAGCGAGCGTGAAGTGGGCGGGACGGACGCGTACTTCCCCATCCTCGATGCGAAAGGCGACCGTGTCCCCTTCCTGCAACTTGAGCGCGCGGCGGATATCGGCCGGAAGAGTAACTTGGCCCTTGCGGGTGATGACACCGAGATGTCCCGTCATCGTGTTCACCTCATGATACGTAGTACTTCCATTCATAGGTAGGACGATTGTAGTGAAGTAGGACTATTCCTGTCAAGGGGCACGACGGAGCCGCGCGGAGTGCGGAACCCGCACCCATCAGCGCGGGACTTGGCGTCCCTCGCCGCGTACCTCTTTGACTGCGGCAGTCATGTCCGCCATCACTTCGTCAGGGTCACGGTCGGCGTTGGCCGCCTGCAGCCCCTCAATCACCGCCCAGTCGCGCGCGGACGCCTCCGTGAGTGCCTGGTATGCGGCGGGACTGATCACCACCGCGACGGGCTTGCCCTTCTTCTCGACGATCACGGCCTCGTTGGTGTAATAAACCGTGCCGAGTAGGTCGGCGAAGTTGGCGCGCGCCTCGCCCGAGGATCCCCGGGTTCCTATTTGCTCGAAACCCTTGGGTATCGGCATCGAATGCCCGGGTCATCTCAGCCGCTACCGCCAGAGATCCTCTGTCAGTTCCGCCTCGATGTCCTCACGCCGGGCATCGCAATCGAAGCTATCTGCAATCTGTTCCAGTAGGCGTGCGGTCCGGGGCCACTGATCGCGGACACTACGAGCGTAGCCGCGATACTTTTCGACGAGCGTCCTCTCCTGAGCACCGCCCTCGCTGAGCCCTCTCACTGTCGCGCCGCGGCTGTTATACACGCCGAGAGATACCCCAGCATTGATGTCCCTATTGTTGAGTTCGTCGATGACCTCTCGGACCGCTTCGTGTGGCCATGCTTCGTCAGATCCCTTCGGCGACGAGCTGAGCATGCGACCGATTTGCTGATCACCTGTCGTCCCGCGTCCGCTCTTGCTGGCGAGATCACGTGCACAGACGATCCATGCCATCAGCGCTGCGTGATCGACGCCTCCATCTAGTTGTAGGCCGGGAAGAACATGCCAACCTTGGAGCAGCTCATATGCGAGACGGGAACGTGTCTCCTCCTCTGCGGTGAGTTCCGTCGGCTCCTCGCCCTTCGCCCGGTACACCAACTTCAGCACCTCGCAGAAGAATTCGGGCTGCGTCGCGAGCGCCCGATACAACGTCCGAGGCGGCCGTCCATAGTGCCGCAGTAACAGAAGCAGGGACCACTCAATGCCGGCCAACTGGGCCTCATCCTTGTTCTCCCAATCGTCAAGGAAGGTCAGCAACTTGGCGATGTCATAGCCGAGGTCGCTCCAGTTCACCGACCCGCCCTCTTGTGTCGCCTTACGGAGTACATCGGCAACTGTCGCGAGACGCACGCGGGGCTTGTCTTCCCGAGAGTAGAGCGATATGAACTTGATTGCGGCATCGAAGCGTCCAACTCTAACGAAGTTCGCCACGGCACGCTCGTGATCCACTGAGATGGCGTCGCCTAGGCCCCAGATTCCCACCTGTCCCCAGTACAGCCGCCGCGTCTCCTCGTCTAGCGCGTCGACTCGATCCCATGTCCGACCGATGAACGGCCACTGGCAGTAGAAATCGGCCAGTTGCTGCGGTGCCGCGTACGCGGCAAACCTGCTCGATGCCTGCCTCTCTAGCCACTCCTCTCCACCTTCGGAGGCTCGCGCGGCGAGGTGCCCAAGCGCCATGCTCCTCCTGAGATCAGTAGAAGATCCGAGATTCTGCCAGAGGAAAAAATCGTCATCCTCTCCGAGCACATCGCTCAGTCCGATTGCCCGACCTACGTACGCTGGCCGTTCCGACTGTGCTGCAAGGTCGAGCAGCGCAGCACTCCCCCCTGCGGAATGCACCGCACGTACCGCCTCAACCTGCGCATCTGAGATGCGCTTTTCATGCTCCTGCCAGTTGTCAGCACGCGGCGCGATGATGTCTGGATTGTCGGAGAATAGGCTTACAGTCTTCCCAATTGGATCGTCATCCTCAAAACGGCGGTAGACCTGCTGTAACTCGGAAAGTTGCTCTTTCGTCATCGCCCACTTCGCGTCGGCGAACGCGATGTGCTTCGAGATCACCACCCGTAGGCTGTCCCATACCAGTTTTCGATCATTCGCGGACAGACCTCCAGGATCAATCTCGTTCAGTCTGCGGGCCACTGCAGCGAACTCTTGGGCTGGTAGATCGTCCAGATGTTCAATGAGATCGCTCCACCGATGCCCATCAGCTCCTACGTCCTCCAGCAGTCGCGACAGGATTTCAGCGGCTGCTCGCTGGATTTCGCCCCAGGCAACTTCCTCCGGAAGGCCAGAAGCCCAGTCACGCCAGCGCGGCTTTGAAGTGAACTGCCCAACACTGTCCATCTCCGGGAGCAGGCGGATCATCAGCTGCCACGCGGGTCCGGGCTCACGTCGTCGAATCTGGTCCAGAACACGCAGCCGTTGGGCAGCCGACGCGGCCGTCTGAGAGTGCCAGCTCAGGAATATCTCACGCAGGCTCCCTATCGGGCGATTTCCAAGTTTGCCACCGGGATCGGTTCGGGCTAGCGATGCGAGACACAGCGCAGCCTCCCCGAGGTGGTCCGGCGACCACGACAGTACCTCGAGCGCCCAGAGGAGGCCGGTGTGGGGTGAGTTATCGAACGTGCCGAAGTCGCTCGCGTGGTCAGTGAATAAGTCGCGTAGTACAGGCTGCTCGCCAACAAGAGCCTGGTCGACTGCATCAAGGAATACGCTTGGCGACGCCTCAGCGAGTAGCGGCAGATGCCATGCCAGTGACGCCCATACACGCCAGCCTCTCTCATCTGCGAGGAGCTGGCGCACGATACGATCAGACCATTGTTGACCCGAATCGACATTGGCCAAGGTGGAGCTGTCACTGTAGGTCGCCATCACGGCAAGGGTTTCGGCCAGCCCTTCGCGCAGATGCCCGGACTGTGCAAGCACTTTGCCGCGAATACCGGCAAATGCGCGCTCACGTACCGGCAGATCATAGCGCGGATCGACTTGGCCCAGTACCTCCGCGGCCACGTCCGCGAAACGTTCCAGGTCGTCACGGGTGACGAAGCGGGACAAGAGCTGCCACGCCTCCTCTCGGGATGCCAGCATCCATGTGCCTCCGACTAATCGCACCGGTGGATCGGACTCATTCACCCAGCGCATGAGTGTGGCGGATACCGAGATATAGTCTTCCCCAGCCAATCGGGCGATGACCTCCCGGTCGCCGCTGTTCCTGTCTTCCCATCGGCCAACTAATAGTGCAGAAAGGAGCGTTCTCGCTTCGTTTGCCTGTGCCCATCGAGGGCTAAGGATCGCAGGATCGGTGGCCAGCCGCCGGCGCAACGCAGCGAAGCTGCGTCTACCGAGCGTTGCCAGATAGTCCGCCGTAGCCTCGGGGATGCCCATCGCGAGCAGCGACTCCTTGATAACCCCGCGATGAGGCCGTGGGATCTCGATCGTATTCCCCGATGAGGCATCGCCGTTTCCGAGCGGAACGATGACATGGTGGCCCGCAGCGACCGCTGCCGCCACGACCATCCGATCTTCGAACGTCGGCACTAGCACGAGCGGCGATTCCGAGGTCAAGAGCGATCGCCAAGCGGCGCTCTGCTCGACGACCACACTGCGGGCTGAATACGATCCAGCAACTTCCGCATCGATCTGATGGAGGCTGGCTGCTAAGAATGCAATGGCTCCGTCCCTATTCTCCCCCCTGATGCTGATGAGCGACGGCGGCTCCCGGAGCCAGTCGCGGATCCGATCGGCTTCCGGCTTCCTTCCGGCGATCACGAGGTTGGCGGTGAGGACTGGCCGCGTTGCTGCGGACCATACGTCCCACCAGCGGAGGAGATCCTCCGCCCCATCCACGATTTTGCCCATGAGGAGCGATAGCCGCAGATGCACACCGCGGGCGAGTTCGAGCCAGGTGGCGAGGGCGTCTCCGTCATACGCACGTACGTCCTTCCACACACCCTCCTTTCGCTTCTCCGCTACCCACTCGTCCTTGCCGCCCCAGCGTCGGGGCGTCACGAAAACGAACGTAGTAGATTTCGTGTCGATATCACCGGGGTCACCGGTCCGTTTCGCGTAATCGGCGTCCGCTTTACTCTTCACTTGCGTATTGACACCGAGTTCCCAGACAGAGACGCCATCAGGCACGTAAGCATTACCGTCTGGTACTTCTACGATGCCATCCCAACCACCCTGTTGGATACCCTCATCGGCGGGGAAGCCAATTTGGCCGACCCGAGGCACGGTCGCGAGGATGAGTTGCCGCATGATGCGCGGCAACTCAGATTGGGCAACTCTCTGATTGGCCCATTGAGTTAGATCCGTCCCATCGGCAAGCGTTGGGAAGGTTGTGTTCCGCCCTCTCACCGGGACCTGTCTCTGGCCCGTCTCCATTCCCGTTACATGAGTTTCCCCGCCGAGGAACGAGATGATTGATCGCTTATATAATTGCGCAAATCGATTCAGTTCAAGGCTGCTCACGCCGCGCTTGCCGTTCTCGATCGCGGAGACGGAGGTGCGCCGGATGCCGATGGGTGCCTCCACATCTGCCTGTGTAAGCCCGGCATCTTCGCGGGCCTTCCGGAGTTCCCTGCCCAATGTCAGCCGCTCTTGATCATCCTGTGAGGCCAATGTGTCTTCGTCTGGCGCAACCACATCTCTCTCCTAACGCGGACATCGCGAACTATCATGTCGGATGGGACAACTTCAAGCGCTCGCAGCGACATGCCCATAGTCGTTCTTTCCGACAGGCTAAACCGCTTCGTCTGAAAAATCAACGTTAAAGATTGGTGACTGATTTTACGACATGTCCCAATATTATGGAAAGGATCGGCGTCGACCATTCCGTCATGTGTATGTCTGGCTTGATTCTCGGTATTACGCTATACTCGGCTCGCGGTACAGAATGTCTCTGTTGGGAGGTGAAGCGAGTACCGTGCCAAAGACGTCAGGCACTACCGCTCTCCTCTATCTCCCGAATATCACTTCACGAAAGCCGACAGATTGTGCCGCTCCTGCGGGTTGAGTTCTTTCCGTACTCACTACGATCACTCTATTCGCGACACGCCCCGATAGCATCTTGGTCCGCGATGCGACGAACACTTCCAGTGCTCATTACCTGCGCCCCGCCCCGCCAATTCGTGTCACGATGCCAAGCCTTTTTCGCCGGTTTTTACGTGCGATACGTCGGCTCTTCCCTGCTTTGCGACGCCCTCTATATCGTTGTTATACTTTTGGTGGTCTGACACCTGAAACAATGTTCATCTATTGCTGAATCGTGTAAGCACCTGTGGGGGCATGGATGGAGCGTATTTTGCTTCTAAACGCTACACAACTGCAAATAGAGGAAATCAGATCCGCACTGATGCGTCCTGAAGGCACGCTTGCGCTCCGTACCGTGAGCGGACTGACAGATGCGACCATGGGTCGTTTCTTAGTGCTCCAAGTACCTGCCGGGAAGGTATTGCTCCGACTCGAACGCGATGAGAACCTTCGCCTCACCTTTACTCATGCATCGCCGGGAACGGGTACACGCGTCGCCTTTGTAGACCTGAATTCTGTAGCTCAGGCGCCTCTCATCGATCTCTTTCTCATCTGGTCCCCAACTGAGCTGCGCCTCCATGTCGTCAATCCTGCTGATCCTGCGAATATGCTCTCGGGTGAAGGACAGCCTTCTCGTCGAGAATTCCAGATTGGCGCAGATGGCCGCGTGGTTCAAATCGGCGACGAGAACGTGCGAGTAATGGGCGCACATATGGGCTCTTCGACAGGCTTGGTGACGCTCAGCAGCGCGCCTGTGCGACAATGATCCCCTCCAAATCAGCAGTTGCGCCGGAGGGAGTGTCGCGATGCACTCTAAGACCCTCATCCCCGACCCCACCGTCATCACCGTCGAGCAGATCATGCACGACGACACCGACATTGTCCTCGTCGCGCGCACGCGGCGATGCATCGTCCCTTGCCCCGTCTGCGGGCAACCCGCCACGCGCGTCCATAGTTGGTACATCCGCTCCTTGCGCGACCTGCCGTGGCAAGGACTGGCGGTGCGGATGGACCTGCACACCCGCCGCTGGTTCTGCGACAATTCCTCCTGCCCACGGCGCATCTTCACCGAGCGACTACCGACCGTCGCTGCCCCGTTCAGCCAGCGCACCACCCGCCTCTCCACAATCGTGCTGATCTTCGGCGTCGCCGTCGGTGGTGCGCCGGGCGCGCGGCTGCTCGCCGAACTCGGCATCCCGATCAGCGGCGCGACGCTGTTGCGCGCGGTGATGGCGACGGCATTGCCGGACTCCGGCGCGCCGCAGGTTCTCGGCGTGGACGATTGGTGCCGGCGCAAAGGGCGGACCTACGGAACGATTCTCGTGGACATGGAAGCGCATCGTCCCCTCGACCTGTTGTTGGGGCGCGAGGCCGCGCCGCTGGCTCAATGGCTCGGCGATCACCCCGATGTAGAGATCATCTGCCGAGACCGCGCGGGCGCGTACGCGGACGGCGCGCGCCAGGGGGCTCCCGAGGCGATGCAGGTCGCCGATCGCTGGCATCTGCTGAAGAATCTCGGAGAAGCCATGGAACGGCTGCTCCAGCGGCACCACCCGGCGCTCACCGAGGCGGCGCACACGTTGACCGAGCGTGCGCGGGCCGCTGCACTGCGGGCAATCGCGGCCGATGGTGCGGATACGCCGCCGCTGTCATTGCCCACAGACAGTTCTCCGTGCCACCTGACCCGGACGCAGCAGGATCAACGACAGCGGCGGGACCGTCGCCTCGCGCGCTACGAGGCGGTGATGGATCTGCAGCGGCAGGGTCTTGGGGTGCGGGCGATCGCGCGGCAATTGCGCATCGGTCGGCGCGTCGTGCGACAGTATCTCGCCGCCCCCTCCTTCCCCGAACGCACGCCCAATCGCCCGCGTCGGACATTGTTGACGCCGTACGAGCCCTACCTGCGGATGCGCTGGGAAGCGGGCTGCCAGAATGCGGCGGCGCTCTGGCGCGAATTGCGTGCGCAGGGCTTCACGGGCACCGAGGGTTTCGTGCGCCAACAGGTTCGGCGCTGGCGGGTCACGCCGGGGCAGCCAGGCAAACCTGCACGAACGAACAGCGGCGCCGGGCATGGTCGGCGCGCGATGCCCCCACCGGTCCGGACCTTGTCGCCGCGCCAAGCGGTCTGGCTCTTCCTGCGCGAGGAGACCGACCTGACCGAAGGGCAGCGCGCCTATCGGGCGGAACTCCTTTGCTGTTGTCCGGACATTGCGACCGCACTGCCGCTGGTGGCGGAGTTTCAACGGTTGGTGCGCAGGCGTGATGCGCCGGCACTGACAGAGTGGTTCAGTGCGGCGGAAACGAGCGATCTGCGGGAGTTTCGCGAGTTTGCTGGTGGGCTGCGACGCGACTATGGAGCGGTCGAGGCGGCGGTCACCTCAGCATGGAGTAGCGGGCAGGTCGAGGGACAGGTCACGCGGCTGAAGCTGGTGAAACGAAGCATGTATGGGCGAGCGGGATTCCCGTTGCTGCGGCAACGCTTTCTGCTCGCGGGGAACTGCTGAGGAAATCCGCATCGGGCGGGGCGAACGATGACGCGACTGGCGATGCCAGGGAGCGTGGCCTGCGAGCGTGACTTGGGAGCGGGCGGACGGCGCGTGGACAGGCGTCACCAAGCCTGTCGAAGAGCCCACATATGCGTGTCGGAGGCCGGACTGTTATTCAGCCAACGGCAATCAACGCGTGGCATGACACGCTGGAAGCGATAAAGATTCTTCAGAGCGGTATCTCCCCAGAGGAATTTCTCTTTGAAGTGGTGTGCGCGAATCTAGCCATTGCAATGATCGTCACTGGTTTTGAAACCTATACAAAGCGGCGATTCTTAGAGATCGAAGAGGAGGGTGTGACTGCCAGTTATGTACGCCTTTCAAGTAAGTTCTTCTCTGCTACAGATCGCCAGCGCAATGAGCCAGACAGGGTCAAGAGTGATGCTACAGCGGATGGAATGACGCCGGTACGACGAATGGTAAACGAAGGCCGGATTGACTTCCAGAATTACAACGCGTGCAAGACCGCTTACAACCGGGCATACGGTATCAAGTTCGGTGAGTTGCACGGAGTCACAAATCTGCTCGTCAACCAAATGCAGCAGTTCATCCGCTATCGCCATCGTGTTGTGCATGTCTCGGCACTAACGACGACGTTGAATCAGCAACAGGTTCCGCCAGAAGAACCGATTTTTGCTAATCGAGTGCTAGCGGGACAGGCCATTGGTGTATTTAGTCAGTTTGTGGACGCACTGCATGAAGAAACATTGAAACTGAGACCGGAGGCCGGTGTCTAACGTCAACACATCCCGATAGAATCCTGGTGAGAGATGCGATGAACACATTCGTTGCGTTACCTGTATCTCGCTCCACTGATCAGCGCCGCAAACAAGGCGGTCAGTCACGTCGGCGTCCGAACCGACCGCGACAGCCCGGCTCACTCGCCCAGCCGCAGATACTGATAGAGCGTCTCCCGGCTGATCCCGTACGTCCGCGCCACTGCCGCCTTCCCCTCCCCCGCCGCCACCCGGGCCCGCAGCTCCGCCCGTTGCACCACGTTGAGTGCTTTGTTCCGCCCGCGATACACGCCCCGCTGCTTCGCCAGCGCGATCCCCTCC
>JAABUZ0100010048.1_pt1 | contig 10617 bp, 7 predicted proteins | sample 5562091 | NCBI WGS metagenome assembly JAABUZ01 (sample SAMN12813069, study PRJNA571459) | rock metagenome | isolation source: Antarctica rocks | place: Antarctica: Victoria Land, Linnaeus Terrace sud | collected 2015-12-21 | reverse complement strand
TGGGCGAACTGCTCCGACTCGGGTGGGGTAAGGGTTGCGATCGTGACGCGGAGCGCCGGGGGGCTGTCCTGTCGAAAGCGTTCACCGGGGCTGACCGCCCATCCGGCGTCGACGAGCAGTCGGCTCGGGGGGTGCTCTTCGGTGACGGGGATCCACACATTGAGTCCGGAGCGCCCATGGGCGGCGATGCCCTGGCCGGCGAGCTCGTGGAGGAGTGCGGTCCTGCGTTGGCTGTAGGTGTCGGCGGCGGTGCGGAGCAGGACATTGACCTGTGGGTCGGACCAGAGGGAGGCCACGACGCTTTGGAGGAGGTGGCTGACCCACCCGGTGCCCAGCAGACGACGTCCCTCGACGCGGGCGATGGTCGAGTGGTCGCCGGCAATGACGGCGAGGCGAAGGTCTGGTCCCAGTGTCTTTGAGGCGGATCGGATGACGGCCCAGCGGTTGAGACCGGAGACCACGGATTGGCTAGGAACCCCGGCTATCGGGCCGGAGTGGTCGTCCTCGATGACGAGGGTGTCGGGAAAGTCCCAGAGAATGGCAGCCAGTTCAGCGCTTCGCCGGTCGGTCAGCGCCCCGCCGGTGGGATTCTGAGCCCGAGGTGTGATGGCCACGGCCCGAGCTCCACGCTGCAGCGCCTTGAACAGCTCGTCTGGCAGGGGGCCTTCGTCGTCGACCCGCATGGGCTCGATCCTGAGGTCGAGAGCTCCGGCGAGATCGATCAGGTTGGCGTGGCCAGGATCTTCCACGGCGATGCGATGACCTCTGTTGAGGTATGCCGTGAGCAGGCGTTCGAAGGCTTCCATCGCGCCTCCGACGACGGTGAGCCTGCTGTCGGAAATGCCGTCCGCACCGAGCTGGTGGCGCGCCGACTCGAGGAGCGCTGGCAGGTTCGGCTCGGTGCCGTACAAGTGGGGGATGGGGTCCAGCTGCGCGAGCGCTGATGTCAGCGACGGGAGCAGCGCAGGGTCGGGATTGCCGTCGGCGAGGTTTCGCACCCCGGGCGAGACGTGCACCGGGCCTCGGGTCGGCAGCGGCGGCCCCAGGCTGAGGGTGGTCCCCAACCGCCCTCGCGTCACGATGAGACCTCGCTCCCTCAGGATGCGGTAGGCGGCTCCGACTGTGGCTGGGCTGACCGTCAGCTGCCGCGCCAGGATCCGGACCGGCGGCAGTTGGTCCCCCGGGCGCATTCCGCCCTCGCGCACCCCCGCCTCGATGCTCTCGGCAATCTCGGTGGCCCCTTGACCCGTGATGCGGCCGAGACTAGATTCCGTGCTGGACATATCTTGGATTGTACTAGCACGAACGGGGCGGTGCAATGACCATCAGCGAGCATGCTCGGCGTCGTGGTCCGGTTGATCCTTCGGCTGCCGCACTTCTTCGGCGGGGGCGGGGTGAGCGTCATGTCCTCGCCTGAGCTGCCGGTCCCGGAAGGTGAAGGCGTGAAGGGCATGAGCCGGTCGGCGCGCACCGTGATCGCTGCGAGTTTCATCGGCACGACCATCGAGTGGTACGACTTCTTCCTGTACGGCACCGCCTCCGCGTTGGTGTTCAACCGGCTGTTCTTCCCCTCGATCTCGCCCGCTAACGGCGTGCTGGCCGCTTTCGCGACCTTCGCTGTGGGGTATGCCGCGCGGCCGATCGGCGGGCTGGTCTTTGGTCACTTCGGGGACCGCGTGGGGCGCAAACGGATGCTGGTGCTCTCGCTGCTGATCATGGGTGTCGGCACGATGGTCATCGGGCTGCTTCCCACCTATGACGCCATTGGTGTGTGGGCGCCGATCCTCCTGGTGACGATGCGCTTCCTGCAGGGCATCGGGATCGGCGGTGAGTGGGGCGGAGCCGTGCTGCTGGCAGTCGAGCACGCACCTATGAGTCGACGGGGCTTCTTCGGTAGCTGGCCCCAGATGGGCGTCCCAGCCGGGCTGCTGCTCTCAACGGTGGTCTACAGCCTCGTGCAGGGGGCGACCTCCAAGGCGAGCTTCCTCTCCTGGGGTTGGCGCATCCCGTTCCTGCTCAGCGCGCTCCTCGTGGTTGTCGGACTTGGCGTGCGGCTGAAGGTGCTCGAGTCCCCGGTGTTCCAGAAGGTCAAGCAGACCGACACCGCCGCCCGGGCCCCGCTGATCGAAGCACTCAAGGAGTATCCCGGCCGGATCATCATCGGCGTCGGTCTGCGCGCCGCGGAGAACGTCATCTTTCCCGTTTACACGGTCTTCATCCTCACCTATGGCAAGCGGCTCGGAATCCCGGAGGGAACACTGCTCACGGGGGTGATCATCTCCTCCGTCATCGGCCTCGTGAGCATCCCGTTCTGGGCTGCCTTGTCCGATCGGTACAGCCGCCGTCAGGTGTACCTGGCGGGAGCGCTCCTCTCGGCACTTCTCGCGTTCCCCTTCTTCGCCCTGGTCAGCACCGGCTCAGCGCTCCTGATCTGGCTCGCGATGCTCCTCGGGGTCAACGTCGGCCACAACCTGATGTACGGCCCGCAGGCTGCGTTCTTCGCCGAGCTGTTCGACACCAGGGTCCGCTACAGCGGGGTGTCGATCGTCTACCAAGTGACGGGAGTCTTCGCCGGCGGCCTCGCGCCGCTGATCGCCACCGTTCTGCTCGAGGCCTCCGGCGGCGGTTACCGCCTGGTCGCTGCCTATGTCGCGGGCGTGTCGCTGCTCACGTGCGTTGCGGCATACCTTGCGCCGGACACCCGCGGCCAGGACCTCGCCATCGACCCGAGCACACGTTCGACCATGACCACGTCCCCGCACTCCGCGGCGACCTAGGGGACAACCGCGGCCTGACGACCGGCGGGGGCAGATCGACCCGCAAGGACGCAGCCGGTGCGACTCAACCACAGGAGAGACAGATGGAGATCGCGTTCCTGCTCTTTGACGGCATCACTGCTCTGGACGCGGTCGGTCCCTACGAAGTGCTCAGCCGCCTACCGGGCGCACGGGTCCGCTTCGTGGCCCCGGCGGTCGGGCCACTGCGCTGCGACACGGGCGCCGTGCTGCTCACCGCCGAGCACGTTCTGGCCGATGTCCCGTCCCCGGACATCGTGGTGATCCCGGGTGGTCCGGGCACCCGCGACCTGGTCACCAACGCTGGGGTCCTCGACTGGATCCGAACCGTGCACCAGACCTCGACGTGGACCACCTCCGTGTGCACCGGCGCGCTCCTGCTCGGCGCGGCCGGCATACTCATCGGCCAACCGGCCACCACACACTGGCGCGCCATGGACGCCCTGACCGCGTACGGGGCGCGCGCGACCACCGCGCGAGTCGTGGAGGCAGGGAAAATCATCACGGCTGCGGGCGTCTCCGCCGGCATCGACATGGCGCTGGTACTGGCCCACCGAGTCGCCGGCGAACAGGTCGCCCAGGCCATCCAGCTCATCATCGAGTACGACCCCCAACCTCCCTTCGACACCGGGACACCCGAGCGGGCGTCAGCAGCCGTCGCGAGCCTGGCGCAGGAGCTGCTCCAGACTTCCCAAAGATCACGCGACGAGTCGTGAAGCCCGGGGCATGACCAGGACTGATTGGTTGTCCGCCACGTCTCGAGCGGCACCCGTCGGGAGGGTCGTCACGGATCACCCGCCACACGTCTCTTACGACCCGTCGGGTGATCCGGCGGCGTGGACCTCTACCGAGACACCAGCGGGTGCACGCAGGACCACGATGTCGCCGCTGGCATCCATGTCCAGGTCGACGCGCCCGCCACAGAACCGCAACCCCTCGAAGCGCATCGCTCCGTAAGCTGCCGGCCGAACCGGATGGAGGTGCAACGTCCGCGTGGTCGCGTCCGGGCGTGGTCCGAGGGCGACGGACAACAGGGCCACTGCCGACGCGGCGGACCACGACTGCGGTCGGCAGGCCGCGGGATAAGGTGCTGGTCGGCCGAACGTGGCAGCTCCCGAATGGAGCTCGGGCCAGCGGTAGTCGAACGCCTCTGCCGACGCGAGCAGGGTGCGCGCGACGGTGACGGCGTCATGGACGCGTCCCTCCTCGGACAGGCCGACCGCAGTGATCGCCGTGTCGTGCGTCCAGATCGAGCCGGTGTGGTACCCGATGGGGTTGAAACCCCCGTTGCCGACGCCGAGGGTGCGCACACCGTAGGGGTCGAGCAGTTCCGGGCCGGTCAGCTGCGCGCACACTGCGGCGACCTCGCCTGGGGAGAGAACCCCGGTGCCGAGGACGTGGCCCATGTTCGACCCGATGCCGTCGACCAGACGGCCGTCCCCAGCGACCGCCATACCGAGGTAGCAGGCTTCGTCCCGGCGTACCCAGAATCGGTCGCGGATCTTCTGCCGTAGGGTGGCTGCGCCATCGCGTGCTCCGGTGGCTCCCTCACAGCCGAATGCCTCGAAGAGGTCGGCGGCGCTGGCCAGGGCGGCCACGGCGTACGCCTGAGCCTCGAGAAGGGCGATGGGGCCGGTGGCAATGCTGCCGTCCCGGAAGCGGATGGCGTCGCCGGAGTCTTTCCATCCCTGGTTGGACAGGCGGTGGCTTGAGTGATCATGGTACTTGAGGAGCCCGTCCGGATCAGGCATCGCGTCGGTGAGCAGCCAGCCGACGGCGGCGCGGAGAGGGCCGAGCAGCTCGTGCACGTCAGGGAACTCGAGTCCCCAGCGCCACGCGTCGTGCAGAAGCAGGACCCAGAGGGCGGTTGCGTCGACCGTGCCGTAGTAGACCGACGGCAGGCTCATCCTGGTCTCGGGGTCGATGAGGGGCAAGCGGTAGACCTCGTGCGGGATCTTGCCGGGCGCCTCGGCCGACGCCGCACCGTAACGAGTGCCTTGCCGACGGGCGAGGCTGCGCAGGGTGCCTCGCGCCAGATCGGTTCCGATGGGCAGGGTGAGCCTGGCGGCCCAGAGGGAGTCACGTCCGAAGAGCGTGAGATACCAAGGCGTTCCGGCACCGGCGAAGACATCCTCCGAAGCAGTGGGATCGGTCATGACCAGCGACCGCAAGTCGGTGATCGAGGCCGAGACGGTTGGCCCCAGACGGGGATCGGCGCCGGTCACGTGGACGTCATCCCAGCGGAGTAGCTGGCCACCGGGATTCGCGTCGAACTCGGAGGCTCGGCGGCGCGTCGCCGTGAACGTGAGGCCGACGGAAGCTTCCTTCTGCGGCTTGAGGTCGAGGTCAAAGCTCGCGACGAGCACGGCGCCGTCGACAGCGACATGGTCTGGGCCCGGATCGAAGACTGCGGCGTACTCGTGCCAGTCGGCGGTGAACTGCGCACCTTTGCCCTCCTTGATCGACGGGGCGATCGCCGGGGCATCGAAGTAGCCGGACTTGATGGAGGCCATCGAAGCGCCATCGCTGCCCAGTCGCACGGTGAGCACGATTCGCCGCGCCTCCTCGGCCCGCGAGACGACGACGACCGACTCCACCATGCCACCGTCGACGAGCCTTCGGTGGCGACGCACCTCGACCACCGGGTCAGCAGTGAGGAGCCCGAGGTTGCGGGCCGAGGCGAAGAACTCGGCCCGGGACCCGAGAGCCCCCTCAGCGAGCAGCTCGGGCCGTTGACCGTCAACCAGGACCGCAAACTCCGAGAGGGCCCTGCGGTCATCGACGTACAGCCCGGTTCCGCTGGCACCCGACATGTCTCCGGCGCGCGATGACAGTGCCGTGACGTTGCCGTGAGTGCAGATGTTCATTTCGTGCAACCAGGGCTGGCGGGGCGCCACGTCCGGCATCGGCTCGTCTGCTTTCCCTCGAAAGTTGATGGAGCATCATCTCGATGCGGACACGAGCCTTGACACGCCGCACGGTTGGGGTGAACCATCCGTACAATCCATCGATATGAACGTTCAAGTGCCCGTCAGGCCAGCATAGTTGGCACGTTCCAACGCTGCACTGGCTTGACGAGTCAACGGACCAGGCTGAGGTGAGTCGTTCGGTGCCTAACAGATCCCGCGCCCGCACCACTCTCGTCGACGTCGCTCATGCCTCGCAGGTTTCGCGTCAAACGGTGAGCAACGTGCTGAACAACCCTCAGCGAGTGTCGCCGGCGACCTTGGATCGGGTTCAGGCGGAGATCACCCGCCTGGACTTCCGCCCGAACCGTGCCGCCCGGTCGCTACGCCGCCAGCGCGCCAACGCGATCGGGTTCCAGGTCCAAAGCGCTTCCGACCGCGGCTTTGCGAGCCTCACAGACCCCTTCCTCGCCGCCCTCGCCCGATCTGCTCAGGCGCTCGACGCGCAGGTCATCACCTTCGTCGCCGAGCACGAAGACATCCTCGACACCTACGACAAGCTGCTCTCCTCCCAGGTCGTCGACGGCTTCGTCCTCGCCCACACCCATCGCGACGACCCGCGAGCGGCATGGCTGCGCGAGCAACAGGTGCCGTTCGTCTCGTTCGGCCAGATCTGGGACGACCCCAGCGCCACCTCGTGGGTTGACGTCGACGGCAGGGCCGGCACCGCCGCCGCTGTCGCCCACCTGCGCGAGAAGGGCTATGGGCGGATTGCGTGGTTGGGCTGGCCGGGTGGGTCCGCGGTGGGCGACGACCGCAGGGCCGGATGGCTCCAAGCCTGCGCCGGCCTGCGGCAGAGTCCAGCAAGGCTTTCGAGCGAGACTGTCCAGAACACGCTGGCCGTAGCCGGCGCCGCCGGCAGACTGCTCGACGGACTCGCGGACGGCGACGCGGTGGTCTGCGTATCAGACGTGGTCGCGCTCGGCGTCTCGATGGCGCTCGCTGAGCGGGGTCTGCGACCCGGGAGGGACATCGGGGTCATCGGTTTCGACGACGGGGACGTGGCTCGCGCGTTCGATCTCAGCACCGTCAGCCAGCCGTTACCGGACATCGCGGACTTGCTGGTGAAGATGCTCGAGCAGGCGGACCAGCCAACTCACGGCACCTTGCTCACCCCTGCAGTGATCCAGCGCGCCAGCACCGTCCGGTCGGCACCGTTGCCCGCCGTCCTTCGCTCGCCCATCACACAGTCAGTTTCCCGGCGCACCCGCGCCACAGCAACCCGGCCCCGCCGGTGAACAGGAGAATGAAGATGCAGTCAACGAAGACTCGGTCGCGGCGCGCAGCCGTGGCCCTTGGCGCCGTCGGGACGCTGGCCATGGCGGCATGCTCCGGCGGCGGTGGTTTCAGCCAGGCGCCCGCGACCCAGGCCCCAGCTTCCGGGCCGGTCGCGTTGAAGATGCTGATCGCGAGCTCGGGCGACGCCGAGACCAACGCCGTCAAGGCGGCAACGGCCGCCTGGGGCGCCAAGAGCGGCAACAGTGTCGAGGTCACGGCCGCCGACAACCTCGATCAGCAGCTCGGTCAGGGCTTCGCCGGAGGCACGCCACCGGACGTGTTCTACGGCGCGGACACCCGCATCGGCGACTTCGCGAAGGCGGGCAACCTCTACGCCTACGGCGATCAGGTCGCGAACGCGAACTTCCTGCCGAGCCTGGTCCAGACCTTCACCTACAACGGCAAGCTGCAGTGCGCCCCCAAGGACTACTCCACGCTGGCCCTCGAGATCAACACCGACATATGGACGAAAGCAGGGCTCACCGACGCCGACATCCCGAAGGACTGGACCGGGCTGGAGGCCGTCGCCAAGAAGCTCACTTCGGGCAACGTCACCGGGCTGGTCATCGGCAACGACATCAACCGTGGCGGTGCCTTCATGAAGCAGGCCGGCGGCTGGGTGATCTCTCCCGACGGCAAGACCATGACGGCCGACACCCCGCAGGACCTCGCCGGTCTGCAGGAGATGAAAAAGATGATGGATGCCGGCTCGTTGAAGTTCATGACCGACACCAATCCAGCCGCCGGCTGGGGCGGTGAGGCATTCGGCAAGGGCCTCGCGGCGATGACGATGGAGGGCAACTGGATCCGAGGCGGGATGAAGAAGGACTACCCCGACCTGAAGTACAAGGTCGTCGAACTGCCAGCGGGCCCGGGCGGGAAGGGCACCTTGTCGTTCAGCAACTGCTGGGCCATCGCGGCCAAGAGCCAGCACCAAGCTGCGGCCGTCGACCTGGTCAAGTTCCTGACGAGCACCGAGCAGCAGCTGGCCTTCAGCAAGGCCTTCGGTCCTATGCCCTCGACCCAGGACGGAATCGCCCAATTCAAGACGCAATATCCCGACGACGCCCCCTTCGCTGCCGGTGGTGCCTACGGCCAGGGCGCCGTCAACGCCCCGGGCTTGGATCCGGTCCTAAAGGCCTTCAACTCGAAGATGGCCACGCTCAGCAAGGGTGGCGACTCGAAAGCCATGCTCACCGAGCTGCAGAAGAACGGAACCGCAGCCCTCGCGGGCTGAGCGGCAAACAACGCCAGAGGGACGGCATACCGGTTCTCACGAAGCCGGTATGCCGTCCCGGAGGGGACTCCAAGGGCTCGCGCCAGCAGGAGCACCCGCGAAGGAAAGAGGATCATGGCTCGGACACGAAACACCATCCACGGGCGTGAGGGAGTCGCCGGATGGATCTTCACCGCCCCGATGATCATCGTTGTCGGTCTGTTTCTGTTCATCCCGGTGCTCATGGCCATGTGGGTCAGCCTCACCAACTGGACCGGCAACGTCGACCCGTTCGGCGGTGGCCCGAATGCCACGTTCGTGGGCGCCAACAACTACAAGGATCTCTTCCTCAAAGACGGGCTGACCCGTCAGACGTTCATGCAGTCCATCGGGAACACCTTCTACTACGTCCTGCTCGTCGTGCCGCTGCAGACCATCACCTCGCTCCTGCTCGCGCTCGTGGTCAACAACAAGCTGCTCAAGGGCAAGAGCTTCTTCAGAACGGCGTTCTACTTTCCGTCGGTGACGAGCTCGATCGCCATCTCGACCGTGTTCCTCTTCCTCTTTTCCAACTCCGGCGCGGTCAACGGCTTCCTCAAGCTCTTCGGCATCACCGGTCCCCTATGGTTCTCCGACTCGCGCGGCCTGCTGCACCTCTTTCTCGGACTTTTCGGTGCGGACAACCCCTCGTGGGCGCAGGGCCAGATCTTCGGGCGCAGTCTGTGGGACTGGCTGTCGGGTCCCTCCGTGGCGATGTGCGTCATCATCATCCTCGCGATCTGGACGACGACGGGAACCTTCATGCTGCTGTTCCTGGCTGCGTTGCAGGACCTGCCCGTCGAGATCGACGAAGCGGCGGCACTCGACGGCGTCTCGGCGTGGCAGAAGTTCCGGCTGGTGACCGTGCCCATGTTGCGCCCGGCTGTCTTCCTCGTCGTCACCCTCGGGCTCATCGGCACGTGGCAGGTCTTCGACCAGATCTATGTGATGGGCAAGGGAGCCCCCGACGGCACGACGATGACCCCGGCGTTCCTGTCCTACAGCCAGAGCTTCACGTCCTTGAAGTACGGCACGGGGGCAGCCATGGCCTTCATCGTCTTCATCATCATCGTCGTCCTCACCTGGTTCCAGCGCCGGGTGATGCGTGAGGACAAGAAACCGGGCATCTGGGGGCGCCGCCCGGCGGTCGTCGGCGCGGCGTCCTCTGGCGCCACGACCGCTGGGACACCCCAGTCCGCCGCCGCCTCGAGGGGAGAACGGCGATGACCACGACGACCACCGAGACGCCCTCGGCGGTCCATCAGGCCGACCAGCGACGAGAGCGCAACAGCGGGCTCAAGAAGTTGGGCGGTTACGCCGTCCTGGTCCTCTTCGCGGTGATCTACCTCTACCCCTTCGCAATCCAGATTGCGACGTCGTTCAAGGACGACCCGCAGGCCGCGGCACACCCGCTGTCGATCATTCCCAACCCCTTCGACCTCTCGGCGTGGAAGCGGATGTTCGGGCTCACCCCGGACAGCTCCGTCCCGCTGATGACGTGGCTCGGCAACTCTGTGCTCGTCACCGTAGTCGTCACCGCCTGCCGAGTCTTCTTCGACAGCCTGGCCGGTTATGCATTGTCGCGCCTGCACTTCCGCGGTAGGGGCGCCTTGTTCGCCGCCGTTCTCGCGGTGATGAGCGTGCCCGGGGTCGCCCTGCTCGTTCCGAAGTTCCTCATCGTCACTTACCTCGGCATCTACGACACGTATGCCGCGATGATTCTGCCGCTCATCGTCGACGCCACCGGGGTGTTCATCATGAAACAGTTCTTCGACTCGATCCCCGTCTCGATCGAGGAGGCCGCCCGGATGGACGGCGCCGGCGTGTTCCGGACCTACTGGTCTATCGTTCTGCCCATGGCGCGGCCGGCGCTGATCACGTTGACCATCTTGTCCTTCCAAGGGTCGTGGAACGAGTTCAGCCACTTTCTCGTCGTCACCCAGAGTGCCAATCACAAGACTCTCATCACCGGTCTGGCCAGCCTGACCAGTGGACAACTCGGGGCCGGCACGCAGTTTCCACTCAAGATGGGCGCAGCCCTGCTCACCACGATCCCCGTCGCGATCCTGTTCTTCGCGTTCCAGCGATACTTCGTCCGAGGTAGTACTGAGGGCGGCGTCAAGGGGTAAGCACTGATCAAAGGCAGAGGTGAATGAGGTCAGCCCAAGAGCTCAGCTCACGAACGATCTGGACTGCCTGTGGTCCTCGGACTTCCTCCCCCAAGGAGAATTCGCAGATCAGCCGGAGTGGGTCGTCCTCGTAGCCCAGGGAGTCACAAAGACAGGTCCAGAACAATCTCTCCCTTGGCGCGTCCGGACTTGCT
>JAABUZ0100010047.1_pt1 | contig 10619 bp, 7 predicted proteins | sample 5562091 | NCBI WGS metagenome assembly JAABUZ01 (sample SAMN12813069, study PRJNA571459) | rock metagenome | isolation source: Antarctica rocks | place: Antarctica: Victoria Land, Linnaeus Terrace sud | collected 2015-12-21 | reverse complement strand
CGCCGCCGCCGTTGCCGCCGTCACCGGGGTAGTAGTCACGGCTATCGCCGCCGTTGCCGCCGTTGCCGCCGTTGCCGCCGTTGCCGCCGTTGCCGCCGCTACCGCCGGTAGCGGAGTTGCCGGAGACCGTGCTGTGGTCCAGCGTCAGGCTGGCCCCGTTGTCGTTGAAGATGCCGCCGCCGTCTGCGTACGAGCCGTTGCCCCCAGCCGTCGGAGTAGACGATGCGTTGCCGCCCGTCCCGTCTCCGCCAGGGTCGCCGCGCGAACAGCAGGCTGAGCCGCCGTCGCCGCCGTTGCCGCCGTTGCTGCCGTTGCCGCCGTTGCTGCCGGTCGAGCCGCTGACGGAGTTGCCGCTGACGACGCCGTTGCGCAGCGTGAGCGTGCCCGCGTTGAAGATGCCTCCCCCTTCACCGCTGCCCAAAGTGGCGCCGTCGCCATCGACAGTGCTGCCGGACAGGAACAGCGAGCCAGCGTTGTAGATGCCGCCGCCCCGGCCGTTGCCGTTGGGCGAGCCTTCATAGGCCCTGAAAAATCCGAAGTTCACGACACAACCTCCCGCGCCGCCTATTGCCCTACTACTCGTGACCTCACTGAGAGATAGGGTCAGTGACCCAGCGTTATAGATCCCGCCGCCGTCGCCGTCCCCGCCGGACGTACAACTGCCACCCTGATCATAGGCCGCGGCGCCAGTGACCGAACCGTTGCGGACCGTCAAGTTGCCGATGGTCACGCTGGCTCCACTATTAACGACGACCACGCGGCCGCTGCTGCTGCCGTCGACGATCGTCTGCCCGACGCCCGCGCCGCTCAGGGTGAGGTTCTTACTAATGGTCAGGTGCTCATAGTATGTGCCGGCGGCTATGCTAATGGTGTCGCCGTTCGACGCCAGGCTGATGGCGTGGCCAATGGTCGCGCAGGGGGAACTGGAGGACTGGCAGCTATTCCCGTCGTTGCCCCCGCTACCCGACGGCGCGACGTAGTAGGTCGTCCCGCTGGCGGGGACCACGCCGGGCGCGGCGGATGGGGCCACCGTGCCGGTGTCCGCCGCGGTGGCGCCGATGGCCTTACTCGTCGTCGCGATGCCCGCCGCTCCAGTGACCGATAGGATGCGTAGTGGGCTCGTCGCGTGGTCGCCGGCTCGGTCGGCCACGATCAACGTGCCCGCGCCGGGGGCGGCCGTGGCCGGCAGGATGGCGCGGAAGGGGACCAGCGCGCCGTTGCTGTCCGTGCCGCCGAAGCCGAGGGGGATGGTGGCGCCGCTCGCGATGTGCAACGCGTAGGTCACGACCTGCCCCGGCGCGAAGTGGCCGCCGGCCAGGCGCACGGTGTCGCCGGGCAGCGCCGCGTTCGCCATGATGTGACCGGCGAGGGCCGGCGAGGCGATCCGCGCCGCCGCTATTGGGACGGACCGCAACCCGGACACGGCCACGAAGGGCGAGAGGCGCACGGGAGCACGCGCGGCGATCCGCGCCGGCGCCGGACCGATCAGGCGGTAGGGTACGGCGGGGAGCGCGTGAGCGCGGGCACGGATATTGCCAGGCAATTGGGCATGGGAAGGAGAGGTCAGTTGCCGTGCGTGGACATCTGGCGCCACCACCGGGTGCAGCCCGTAGGTGCGCTCCAGCGAGGCCAGCGCCTGGGCGCCGAGGCCATGGCGCAGCATGTCGCGGCCATGGGCAGTGCTGAGCAGCGAGGCCAGCAGGCCCGGCGCGGCGCGATGCGGCTGTGTGCCCGACGCGCCAGCAACGCCCGACCCTCCAGAGGCGGCGGGTGGCGCACTGAGGGCCGCGCCCGACGCCAGACCTGGAATGGCCGGCGCGGCGGCTGCAGTGGTGGGGGAACTGCTGGCGGTGGCCGCCACGGGGACGCCTGCCCCCAGTCCCAGCACCATCAACGTTACCAGCAAGACGCGCGCGGCTCGACCAGTCTTCCCATTCCCATCGCCTATCATGATACCTTCCCCTTGCCCTTATTCCTCCGCCGATCCCTTGCATGACCGGATGGCGGCATATCTTCAACGACCGATTGCGCGACCCTGCGGCCTACTGATACCGGGCTAGCGCGGCTGCTATGAATCGAAACAAGTATACGTCATATCGTGCGACTGCTACGTTCCGACCGGAATCGCTAGCGCGGCAGCGGCGGGTCGCCGTGGTCCGGCTGCACCGCTCCCCACTCTATGGCGATCGCCTCGTTCGCCACGCTGGTCAGCGCCTCGTTCTCCGCGCTCCCGTCATGCGGGGCGATCAAGCCATGCAAGCAACCGAGCAGCGTGGCCACGTCGTTGCAACGCCAGTTGGTGTGCCCTTGCAGGTGCTCCAGCCGCGCGGCCCATTGTTCGCCGCCGGTTCCGTCGCGCCGCCAGACGCGCACGACGAAAGAGTCGTAGCGTTCGATGTGACCTCTCCTTGGACCAGACGGTGGACGTAGAGGCGGTGGCACTTTGCAGAGCGTATAGACCGCCAGCTGTGAGTACTGTAGCAGGCGCGCATTACCGCGGCATTACCGGACAAGGTCTGTAGATTCTAAACCTGCGACTGCGGCCGCATGGCAGCGCGCGGACACTGCGGTGTCAGGATTAGGGACCTGTTGTTCCCCTCTATTCATGCCGACGACGGATGTTTTCGGTACGTTCCACTAGTTCCATGTGATCGCAGTCGTCGACCGCTGCCACACGACCGCACTCGCAGGCCCCTGCACATAGAATTCGTCGGCGCGCGGAAGGTCTGGAGTTGGGTGGGGAGGCTACTGGGAGCGCGGGCGGCCCGCCCGCATCGGTCGCCCCCACGGCGACACTTGATGGAGATGGCGACCATGCACGGCGATTGCGTCGAACAGGTCAAGGCGTGGTATTGCGGGCCTTTCCGCTCGTGCATATCCGCGACGACGCGCACATGGACGCGGCGATGGCTACCCTGTGGCCGTTGCTGGAAAAGCCGGCGCCTTCGCGAGCGGAGGAGGAGTATATCGCCGCGCTGACGGACCTCGTGGAGACGTACGAGGACGCCATGGCGCCTATCCCGCCCGTGTCAGGCGTGGCGATGGTGTGTCACTTCATGGAGGAACGCGGGTTGACGCAGAACAGTCTCGTGCCGATCTTCGGCACGGCGTCCGTCGTCTTCGAGGTCTTGAACGAGAAGCGCGGGCGCACGTTGACGGTCGAGCACATCAAGAGGTTGGCGGCGTTCTTCCACGTGTCAGCGGCCGTGTTCCTGGACGACAGCGTCTAATCACGCTCACATACGATCTGGTGTGTGGAATCTGACCTGCGACCGCAGTCGCAGGCCTGTTCCGGCTGCGGTCCACTTTTTTGAGGCGCACCTGAACAATGGCCTATGCCTTTATAGTCCTGTGTCTCTGTGCTTCCTGTGCCTATCCCCCGTGTTGCCTCATAATAGGATCTACGTTCTGGCGACAAAAGTCATGGTGCTCTGGGGGCGTCGGGGGGTGGAGAAACGGGACAATGTTGCGCTAGTAGGTAGTAGGAAACACCGGCGTAACGGGAAGAAAGGGGCTATGGCTATCAGGGAACGGCGCCTCACGTGCGCGGCCTGCGGGGAGCGGAGACGGTGAGCCGGGGGGAACGGGGCCAACCTGGAATGCGTTCAAGCGGTGGCCGAGGCGCTCGGCGTGCGGATTCAGGAGCGTGTCCTGTTACCGCGCTAATGAGCTAACGGCTGTTGGCCGTCCTCTATAGCGATCAACGCAGACAGTTGCGCCTCGGTCGGGAGGCGCCAGGCCAGGCCGATGGTGGCGATGACGAGCAGCACTTGCAAGCGCAAGGCGTTCTCGATGCCGAACGCGTCGCCCAGCGCGCCCGTGACCGGAACGCCGACCGCGCCCGCCACAAACCCCAGTCCCAGGATCAGGCCCGAGGCCATCCCGGCCCGGCCGGCCATCAGTTGCTGCGCCGTCACCAGCATCAGGGGCGTCGTCGAGGCGGCCAGCAGCCCGACTAGCGCGGCGCTGATAAAGGCGCTGGGGCCGGTGACGGTGGTGAACAGCGCGAGCGCGGGCACGCTCAGCACGAGGGAGGCGAGCACAACGGTGCGCCGTCCGTAGTGGTCGGCCAGCGAGCCGCAGCCCAACGTGCCCGCCGCGCTGGCCAGCACCACCGTCGTGGCCAGCGGCCCGTAGAACGCGGGGCCATAGCCCAGTTGCTTGTACCAGCTAGGGACGAACGACTCGATCACGTAGATCGTGCAGGTGCGCGACATCACCACGCCGATGGTCGTCAGCAGCGGCGTCAGCAGCACGGGCCGCTGTGTGCTACGCGCGCTAACCGGGCGCCTCGGACTGCCCGCCGTGGAGCGCCGCATCTCGCGCAGCATCCAGGCGGCGATGCCGACGCCCGGCAGCACCATCAGCGCCGTCCCGCGCAGACCGAACAGGCCGAACAGCGCGATGCCGGCGAGGGGACCCAACGCTACGCCCATCGTCCCGCCGCTGGAGTAGACGGCCATGGCGGTGTTGCGCTGCCCGTCCGGGATGACCCGGTTGGCGGTCAGCGCGCCCAGCGGATGATAGGCGCCCGAGCCCACGCCCGCCGCCGCGGCCAGCAGCAGCAGGACGGGGAAGGAGGGGGCGAAGCCGATCGTGGCGAAGGTCAGCGCCGTCCACGAGAGGGTCAGCCCGATGAAGCGCGTGCCGAAGTGGTCCGCGACCCAGCCGAACAAGGGCTGCGTCAGTGAGGCCATGCCGCTGTAGGCCAGCGTAACCAGCCCCACCGTGGTCAGGTTGAGCGCGAAGCGCTGGATCAGCAGCGGGTAGAGCACGGGCAGGATGCCCACGTACATGTCGACCGTGAAGTGCCCCAGCATCAGGGTCATCAGCGGCCGGTTGCGCAGCGCGCTGAAGCGTCGCCGCGGCGCGAGATCGGCGTGAGCCTGCATCAGTTGCGCGTCGCCCCTGTTTTGCCCAACTCCATCTCCAGATCCTGGCGCCAGTTGAACACTGATTGATACAGCGGATAGGCCTTATCGAACGCGTTGGTGGCGCGCATCGTCGGGTATCTTACGCAGCCGCAGCGGGGGCAGGCCTAACCGATCGACCGCGTCTTTGATCGGCTTCAACCGGGCCACCCGCTGCCGGTCGTACCGTACCGGATCGGGAGAAGGTTTCCAGGTCATCGTGCATTTCCCTGCCGCTGTGTAACTCACGCCATGCCCGTGATGCCCTGTCCCTGCCCGACGGCGACGGACAGGGGCTTGGCCTTCAGTGTAGGCCGTGGCTTCGGCATAGGACAAGGCCGCGCGTCATGGCTAGCGTCGGGGCGTGGCCCGAGATTGTGATGGCGAGTCGCCAGCCTGCGACTGAAGTCGCATGGCAAACCTTGGCGACTAAAGTCACTTGTCTATGGCGCTATCGTTGGCCGACGATTAAGAGGACAGGAGTCGATATCCGCGCGTCGGGAGACACTTCAGTGTCCGTCGTTTGCCATGCGACTTCAGTCGCAGGCCGCGGGCCACAGCTATGCTGTCTGATTATATCCCCGTGCGGTAAACTTCTCTTGGCGCCGGAAGGCCGGTGTGCCAACGAAAATCATAGATTTCACAAGACGAGAATAAGATATGAACCCGTCCCAGATGTTATATGAGATGTGCCATGATGTCCTGAGCGCGCCGGACGTCAAGGCGATCTGCAAAAGTCGCAAGTTTTCCGATAGAGAAGCCGATTCGCGCTCGTTGTTCGAGCACGTGTTCCTGTCGTCCATCGGCGTCAAAGACGCGATGGACACCCTGACGGCGCCCGAGGTCGCCGCGCTGCACCTGCTGCGCATGGAAGATCGGGTTGTCGACGTGACGTTCTTCAAGCGTTTGTACGGCGACAAGCAGGCGCTACGCTACACATATGGCACTTTCACGCAACAATTTAAGTCCATCTACGACGCGGTGCAGCGCAATCTGGTGCGCAAAGGGCTGCTGATCATCGCGGCGGCTCACACAAACTCGCCCGACCGGGCCAAAATGGAGTTGTGGCGCTATCGTTTCCCCTCCGAGTTCGCCTCCTTCCTGCCGCCGCTCGTCCAGCCCGGCGTCCGCGACGGCCAGACGGGCAGCGTCCATGCCGACAACGTGCGGACGGAGTTGCGCCGCCTGGTCCAGGAGGGGCCGGCCGGCTCGCAGCGGCAGGGCGCCGTCCGGCTCGGCGCGGATGGCCTTACCATCGGGTTGCGCCCGTTCAGCGCCGCGGCCGTGGGGGACTGGCGGCAGGCGGCGTGGGAGTGGGATATCCAGAAAGCGACCGTCCAGCAGACGAACCAAATAGGTCAGGCCACCGCACAGACCGCGATGTACACCGGCTACCTGCTGCCTAACGGTGAGTATCGTAAACCGAGTCCTTTGCCGGCGGTGCTGTATGCGCTGTCGCGGCTGGGCCCGGATGAATGGATCGCGCCGGACCAACTTGACGTCCTGCTCGATATCCTCTACGCCGGCGCCAATCGTCCCTCCTCGACGACGATCTGCCAGACGGGGTGGGACAACGGCTGTCTGGTCCGTCATCAGGCGGATGGCGTCGCCGTGTATCGGGCGGCCGACGCCGCGCGAACGTTCTCTCAGGACGCGCCGGAGACGTACCTGCCCACCGTCGACGGGCGGATGTTCGTGGATCTGGACAGGGTCCCGTACGAGGCGCTCGAGACCCTCGGCCGCATCGCCACGTTCGCGATCGAGGGCGGGCGGTTATGGGTCATGCCGAGTGTCGCCAGGATCGTCGACGCGCTGGATGCGGTGCGCGACCAGCCCGTGGTGCGCTATCTCAAGGCGCACAACGCCGATTTTCGCGCCGTGCTCAAGCGGATCGACGCGCAGTGGGGGAAGCTCATCGTCCATGAGAACCTGCTGGTGGCGCGGGTCAGGGATGTGAGTTTGCGCGTCAAGCTGCAACAGGCGTTCGAGGGCGCCGACGGCGCGCCGCCCGCACGGGTCGTCTTCCTATCGGACGAGTATGTCGCCTTCCCGCAGGTCATGATGGGCGACATCGAGAAACTGGTGAAGAAAGCCGGACACGTGATCAAGACGGTGGGGGCGCGATGACGACGACATCCACGCCCAAGACCACGACGAAGACGTTGCCCCTGACCCCGGTTCACCCGGACAACCTGACCGTGTACGCCAACCCCAACGACCTGCGCCGGGACCTGCATACGTTCGTCGGCTACGTCAGCCGGCGCACCATCAAACGCTCGTATCGCGAGAACGACCTGCCCCAGGCAGACTACAAGCGTCTGGCGCAGTTGATACGGGATGACGCGCCGGGAGCGGACGGCGAAGGCAGGCAGGACGACTCCTTGTACGGGCACGGGGTGGAAGCGTACGGCTGGATCGATTACCTCGATTCATTGGCGCATAAGCTGGGCTGGGTCGAGTACAACACCAAGGGCACGTATCGCGGCTATAGCAGCGCCGAGCCTTCGTTCTCCGACAATCTAATGCGCTTCAATGCCGGCGCCTATCGCGCCTTCCTGGCGCTGCCGCTTGCCGAGCAGGAGCGCCAACTGTGTGACACGCTGGTGGGCGACTACACGTCCGCCTATAACGAGTTCTACACCGTCGCCATCCGGGGGCGGCTCGACCGCTTCCCCACCTGGGGCAGCAGCACCGGCGCGATGCCCACGCTCAACTTCGCCGCCGTCCGGCGCTTCCTGTTCGAACTGCTGCAGGGCTGTGAGCCCGGCGCGTGGTACGGCACGTCGGACTTGGTAGCGTACCTCAAAGCCGCGCATCCCTTCTTTCTGATCCCGCGACCGCCAGACCCCAAGCCCAAGGCGAAGACATCGCGCCCGACCGTCCGAGATTGCTACGGGATGCTCCCCGAGCTCCCTAAGAGCCGCTACGGCAACTTCCACGAGTACGAAAGCCTCTATTCCTATAGCCGTGACCCTATTCCCGACGATGCGCCGGATGGGTTCGAGCGCGTCGAGGGCCGCTACGTGGAGCGGTTCCTGGAAGGGCTGCCCTTGACGCTGGGCTACGTAGATGTTGCCTATGGGCAGCGGTCGGACTCGCCCTCCCGGCCGTCGCGAGGGGTGCTGAGGGCGTTTCGGACCAATGATCGCTTTCTGCAAGCCATGCGCGCCACCATCCCGCAGCCGCGGGTCATCGTGCAGCCTAACTTCGAGATCTACATCGAGTCGGCGTTCTATCCGGCGTCCCTGGTCAACCGCCTGGGGCCGTTGACCGACGTCATCCGCGAGGACACCACGACCATCCTCAAGCTGCACCGGCAAAAGGTCGCGGCGCAGCTGGCCGACAATCCTGGCCTGGACGTGATCGCGCTGCTGACAGATCTGAGCGGGCAGGATCTGCCCCGCAACGTGGCCGTCGAGTTGGAGGACTGGGCCGGGCAGGCCGACGTGTTCACGCTCTACGACGGCTTCGGGCTGGTCGAGTCCGCCGAGCCCGTCGATGGGCGCCTCGTCGACCCTGTCACCGTCGAGCGCATCGGCGACTCCATACGCCTGGTGCGCGATCCCGCCGCCCTGTTCTCTCGCCTGATGGAGTCCGACGCGGTTGCCCTGCGCGTCCGGCACACCGACGCGGCGGTGCAGCCTTTGCCCGAACGGGCGCGCACGGTCTTTCCCCGCGCCATAGCGGCTCCGACTGCGAAAGCGAAAACGAAACGGGCGGTGACGCTCAAACGCCAGACGCTGGTCGTCCTCCACGTCCCCGACGACGAGCTGTTCGACGTCCTCCGTCAGGCCCTGCTCGATGCGCGCTGCATCCTCGACGTCGATAAAGAGAAGCGCACCCTGACCCTCTCAGGCAAAGACGACGCCGGGCTCAAAGGGATCATCAAGCGCCTCGGCGGCGAGTACGCCATCCGCCTGGAGGACCTGGAATGAGCGCGCGCGGCCCGTTAATTATCCAGAGCGACCACAGCCTGATGCTCGAGGTGGACCATCCCGACTACGCGGACTGCCGCGACTTCCTGGGCACGTTCGCCGAGTTGGTCAAGTCGCCGGAGTTTATCCATACCTATAAGATCACACCCCTCACGCTGTGGAACGCCGCCGCGCTGGACGTGCCCCTTTCGGATATCCTGGACGGACTGCAGCGGTTTGCGCGCTATGACGTGCCCGCCAACGTGCGGACGGACCTGCGCGAGTGGTACGACGTCTACGGCAAGCTGGTCTTGCGCAAGGACCCCTCGGGCAACCTGCGCCTGGAGGTGACCGAGGCGGCCATCCTGGAACGCCTGCGCCACGACCCGGCGCTGCAGCCCGTCTGGCTGCACGAGCGCGACGGCGCGCTGATGGTGGCGGCGCCCGAGCGCGGCAACCTCAAGCAGGCGCTGGTCAGAGCAGGCTACCCGGTCAAGGACCTGTGCGGCTACGTGTCGGGCACGGCCCTGGACATCGGCTTGCGGGACCGTACGCCCGATGGTCGGGCGTTCCGCCTGCGCGATTACCAGCAGGATGCCATCCAGGCGTTCTACCACGCCGGCAGCGCCACCGGCGGCAGCGGCATCATCGTGTTGCCCTGCGGCTCCGGCAAGACGATGATCGGCCTGGGCCTGATGGCGGAGATCGCGAATCAGACGCTGATCGTCACCACCAACAACGTCTCGGTCCACCAATGGCGCGATGAGCTGCTGGACAAGACCCTCCTGACGCCGGACCTGATCGGCGAATTCACGGGTGTCGAGAAGACGGTCAAGCCCGTGACCATCACCACCTACCAGATGCTGACCCACCGTCCCTCCAGAGAGGCCCCCATGGAGAATCTGAACCTTTTTACCCGGCACAACTGGGGCCTCATCATCTACGACGAGGTCCATATGCTGCCCGCGCCCGTCTTCCGGGCCACCGTGGAGATCCAGGCGCGTCGCCGTCTGGGCCTGACCGCGACCTTGATCCGCGAAGATGGCCGGCAGGACGACGTGTTCGCCCTGATCGGTCCCAAACGCTACGACGTGCCCTGGAAAACCCTGGAGAGCCGCGGCTTTATCGCCGAGGCCTTCTGCACCGAGTACAGGCTCAAGCTCCCGCCCGAGGAGGAACTGGATTACGCGCACGCCGAGAAGAAAGACCGCTTCCGCATCGCGGCCGAGAACTCGCGGAAGCCCGAACTGGTGCGCGAACTGATCTGCAACCACGAGGACGACAACATCCTGGTGATCGGCCAGTTCATCACGCAACTGGAAAGTCTGGCCAAAGAGTTGGATGCGCCGCTGATCACCGGGAAGACCCCGCACGCCGAGCGCGACAAGTTGTACGCGGCGTTCAAGCAGGGCGCGATTCCCGTGCTGGTGCTCTCCAAGGTGGCCAACTTCGCGGTCGACCTGCCGGACGCCAACGTCCTGATCCAGGTGTCGGGCACGTTCGGGTCGCGACAGGAGGAGGCGCAGCGGCTGGGCCGCATCCTGCGTCCCAAAGAGTCGCCGTCCTACTTCTACACGCTGGTCTCCAGGGGCACCGACGAGCAGACGTTCGGCGCCAAGCGCCAGATGTTCCTGGTCGAGCAGGGCTACAAATACGACATACGCTTCTTCTAGACTCCTACAAGGGGGCAAATATCGTGCGAATGAGTCAAGTTTACGCGGCGAGTTTGGCCTGATCGATCCAGCGGTCAATGGCCCTCTCCACTTGGTCGAAGGAGGGGCGAAGCTCGGGGTCT
>JAABUZ0100010046.1_pt1 | contig 10620 bp, 9 predicted proteins | sample 5562091 | NCBI WGS metagenome assembly JAABUZ01 (sample SAMN12813069, study PRJNA571459) | rock metagenome | isolation source: Antarctica rocks | place: Antarctica: Victoria Land, Linnaeus Terrace sud | collected 2015-12-21 | reverse complement strand
ACGCGCTTCTGCTGGTCGTGGTCCTCTTGTTCCTCCCTCGGGGCCTGGTACCCGCGGCGTCCACCGCAGTCCGGCGATTGTTCCCTGGCCGCCGGAGTACCGGGCCGACGGTCGAGAGCGCGGTCGACGACGACACGTCGGCGAAGAAGCCGGCCCCGTGACAGCTAGAGCGCTTTTTACTTTCCGCTCGCCGTCGAATACTGGCGCGGATACCGACCGCTCGCCGGGGAAAGGACTTCGCCGTCACTCGTCGCCCAGCCGCGGTGGCGGGCGGCGACCAGCTGGGGTCGGTCGTTGGCGGCGGCCGGGTCAGCATCAAGGTAGTCGAGGTCCTACCAAGATGATGGTCGCTCTCGTCGTGCCCGGCGCTCGCACCACGACCGCCCACCGCAGCGCGGCGGGGTGCTGAATGGGTAAGCAATGCTGTCACCAGCCCCGAACCGCCGTGATCTGGCGTTCTGCGGTTGACCCTTGACGGTGGAGGTAGCCCTGGCAGCAGGATGGGCTGGGTGGGACGGTCGCCGGTGGAAGTGGATGAGTGTCGCCTGCGCATTCGCTAAGGTGAACACGACTACGCGCGCGACTTCGCCAAACCCGACGATCCGGCTGGCGCCGACCGCTACTACTTCCGCACGAACCCGCTCGACCCTTATTGGTCATCAGCATCGTGGCGCCGTCGTCGGTGCGCAGACACAGCCGCACGTCGATCACCGAGACGCCGTCGGATCGCCGGCGGACGTAGTCCCCACCGGACAGCGGGATCACCTCGCCGCGCGGCCGCACCCCGGCGAAGCGTCCGGACTCGGCGAGTAGGACGAGGCGCCGGCCGTCGGGACCTGGCCCCACGTCGATGGGCGGGGCAAGTGGGATGCGGACCCCGAACAGGAACTCCGCGACTGCTCCGAGCACCGGTCGAATATGTCCACAAGGGAGACGTCACCCGCCTTAGCCAGAGGGTAACGTCGACGAGGAGTACTGCCGGATCGCGTCCCTTGGGGGGCGTCGTGGTCGGCTGGCCGTGCGGTGAGCGGGCTGCGGTTACCGTGTTTCACGCGACAGCTGTGCAGCAGCATCAACCAAGGCCGTTCCGATCTGGTCGACGTCATCCCGGTCCCCGGTGTAGACGACCGCGAGAGCGCTTTTTACTTGCCTCCCGCCGTCGAGTACGGGCGCGGATACCGACCGCACCCCTGGGAGGACTTCGCCGTCACTGACTGCCCAGCCGCGGTGGCGGGCGGCTACGAGTTCGGGTCGGTCGTCAGCGTGGGGCGGGTCGGCCTGTAGCAGGGCGAGCCCGGGGGCACCCCGGCCGACCGGGTGTCGGGTACCCGGCTGGCGGGTGACGTGACTGGGGACATCGCGCGGTTCTACAGAGGTGAGTGTTACTGCGTCGTTTCCGGATCGGACAACGAGGAATCCGGTGCAACCCAGGCGTTCGACCAGCGGGGTGAGCCCGGCGATCGCTGCAGCCTGCAAGGGGGTCCGGACCCCCCGGGCGAGTAACGAGACGGTCAGCCCGAGCGCGAACCGCCCGGCTTCGTCTCGTTCCACGAAACCTCGATCCTCCAGCGTGCGCAACAACCGGTACGTGATGGATCGGTGCAGCCCTACCGAGGCGGCGACAGCCATGACCGGTTGTGGGGTACCGGCCACCGCGAGTTGCTCCAAAATCAGCAACCCCCGGTCTAGGGTTTGCGACTGAGGAGTGGACATCGGGTCTCCTTGAGATCGCATAGCAGGACGAGCCCGCCGTGTCGTCGAGACAACGGCGACAGCGACGAGGGGGTGGTCAGAGCATCGGGTAGCCGAGTGCCGTCAGTGGATGGTTACCTTCGGTCGATGACCGGTGGTGGCACCAACCTCGCCCATGGCTGCGAGGGCGGGGTTGCTCGGATGAGAGACAGGTCACCGGGCTGGCACGATTCCGCCGGTGACCTCTCCGAAGGAGATCCGGCCACCACCGGTACCTGGTGCGGTGGCGGTGATGGTGACCTCGTCGCCGTCCTGCAGGAAGGAGCGGGTGGACCCGTCGTTGAGGGTGAGCGGCTCGGTGCCGTCCCAGGAGAGCTCGATGAAGGAGCCTCGTTGGCCCCGCTCGGGCCCGGACACCGTGCCGGAGGCGAACAGGTCACCGGTGCGGATCGAGGCACCGTTGACGGTCATGTGGGCCAGCTGCTGGGCCGGCGTCCAGTACATCGAGGCGAACGGCGGCCGGCTGACCACCTCCCCGTTCAGGCGGACCTCCAGGTTGATGTCCAACCCCCACCGGGCGGCGTCGTCGAGGTAGGGGAGCAGGGCGGGCTCGCGGGCCGGTGGGTCGACGCGAGCGACTTGCAGCGCGGCCAGCGGCACCACCCACGGCGAGATCGAGGTGAGGAACGACTTCCCGAGGAAGGGCCCCAGCGGCACGTACTCCCACGACTGCAGGTCCCGGGAGGACCAGTCGTTGACCAGGCACACGCCGAAAACGTGCTCGGCGAATGCCCCGACGGGGACGGCCGTGCCCAGCTGGGACGGGACGCCGACAACGAACCCGACCTCGGCCTCGATGTCCAACCGCCGACTGGGCCCGAAGGTGGGTGCTGTGTCACTGGGCTCCTTGCGCTGGCCGTTGGGCCGCACCACCGGGGTGCCCGAGACCGCGACGGTGCCCGAGCGGCCGTGGTAGCCGATCGGCAGGTGCTTCCAGTTCGGGGTCAGCGGTGGGGAGCCCGGCCGGAACATGGCGCCGATATTCTCCGCGTGGTGCTGGGAGCTGTAGAAGTCGACGTAGTCACCGACGGTGACCGGCAGGTGCATCGTCACCTGGGCGCGGGGCATTAGGTGCGGCGCCACAGCCTCCCGGTGGGCGGGGTCGGTGAACCACTCGATTAGCCGGGAGCGAAGCCGGGCCCAGGCGGCGGGGCCCTGGGCCAGGTGGTCGTTGAGCGTCCCGGTGGCGTGCACCGGGTCACCCGTGGCGGCAGCCAGGTCGGGCACCCACGGCCCGACCGCGACCCCGGTGCGGGGCGCTGCGCCGGGGTGGGAGGAGAAGACGCCCAGCGGCAGGTTGTTGAGGCCGTAGCCGGTGTCGTCGGGTAGGTCCAGCCAGGTCGTGGTGGTGCTCACGTGGGCATCCGATCGGGGTCGTGGAGAAGGCCGAGAGCGGAGAGGTCGCCGACCGGGTCGGCGACGCTGCAGGTGCCGAAGGAGGTGAAGCTCCTGCGGGCCCGGGCGGCCCGTTCGGGCGCCCAGTCACGGAGGGCGTCCGCGAGCGCGGGCGCGGAGGTCTGCGCCAGCCGGCCGGCCGCGTCCGCCGCGGACCCGCCGTCGGCCAGCGCATCCACCGCGAGCAGCACGTTCAGGAAACCGTGGTGGGCGAACCCGGTGGCCGGGTCGACGTGCGCGGCCGCGCCGTGCAGGCCCGCGGTGCACTTGACCGCCACCCCGCGGGTCAGGCAGGCCGCCAGGGTGGCGGCGAGCTCGTCGGCGGGCGGGAAGAGCTCGGGTCGCACGCCGCCGGTGCGCAGCTTCGCCCGCCGGCCGGCCCCGGCCAGCACGTCGAGCACGCCGTCCCGCTCGGCGGTCCGGGGGAGCTCCACCGCCGCGGGGACCTCGGGGGGCATGACGCGGGCCAGCGTCGCGCACACCTCGGCCGCCGCACCGGCGTCGGCGGGCGGGGGGACCTCGACGCCCGCGAGCCCTAGGCCCGGCTCCGCGTGCACCCGGTCGATCGCCGCGGCCAGGCCCCCGGGGGCGGCGATCAGAGAGACCGCGATGCTCTCCCCGTCCAGTGCGTCGAACAAGTCGTCGAGTCGGGCGGCGGGGACGACGAACGGACCGGTCAGCGCACCGTACTCCCGTCGCAGGGCCGCGTGCGCGGGGACGGCGGCTGCCATCGGTGCGTCTCCGGGCGGGAACAGCGCGGCGTCGTCGAACAGGCCCCGGAACAGCCCGATCATGCGCTGGGCCTGCGGCCGGACCAGGACCACGCGTAGCGGCCGTCGTCGGAGGCGGTGCCTGCCTCGCCGAGGGACAGCGGGCGGAAGGTGTCGACCATGACCGCCAGCTCGTCGAAGTACTCCGCGCCCAGTGATCGCTCGACGGCACCGGGCTGCGGTCCGTGGCTGTGTCCGCCCGGGTGCAGCGAGATCGAGCCCTTGCCGATGCCCGAGCCCTTGCGGGCCTCGTAGTCCCCGTCGACGTAGAACATGACCTCGTCGCTGTCGACGTTGGAGTGGTAGTAGGGGACCGGAACGGCCAGCGGGTGGTAGTCGACCTTGCGGGGCACGAAGTTGCACATGACGAAGTTCGCGCCCTCGAAGACCTGGTGGGCCGGCGGGGGCTGGTGCACCCGCCCGGTGATGGGTTCGAAGTCGCTGATGTTGAAGGCGTAGGGGTACAGGCAGCCGTCCCAGCCGACGACGTCGAAGGGGTGGTCGGGGATGACGTGCACGGTGCCGGCCAGCCCACCGGGGCCCTGGCCGCGGTGCTTGACGTAGACCTCGACGTCGCTGCCCTCGCCGGTGAGCGGCTCGTTCGGTGCGCGCAGGTCACGCTCGCAGAAGGGGGCGTGCTCGAGCAGCTGCCCGTGGCGGGACAGGTACTGCTTGGGCGGGGTGATGTGGCTGTTGGCCTCGACCGCGTAGGTGCGTAGCGGCTCGTCCCCGGTGGGGATCCAGCGGTGCGTCGTGGCCCGCGGAATGATCACGTAGTCACCGGTCCCGACCTCCAGCGCCCCGAAGACGGTCTCCACGGTGGCGGTGCCGCGCTCGACGTAGACGCACTCGTCACCGGTGGCGTTGCGGTAGTACGGGCTGGTCAGCGAGGACACCGCGTAGGAGATCCGGAGGTCGGCGTTGCCCAGCACGAGCCGCCGCCCGGTCACCGGGTCAGCCGCTTTGTGCTCCTCGCCGGGGAAGAGGTCGTGGAGCTTGAGGTGCCGGGGCACCAGCGGGGTGTTCGCGGTCAGCGTCTGGTCGGGCAGCTCCCACGGGCGGGCGTCGACCAGCGCGCTCGGGATCGAGCGGTGGTAGAGCAGCGAGGAGTCCGAGGAAAAGCCTTCCTCGCCCATCAGCTCCTCGCTGTAGAGCCCGCCGTCGGGACGACGGTGTTGGGTGTGCCGCTTGGGTGGGACGTTGCCCACCTGTCGGTAGTAGGCCATCGGTCGGGTTCCTTTCAGGCGGGTACGGGTGAGTGTGCGATGACCCGGGACAGCGCTGCGGGCAGTAGCGCCGGGTCGGTGAGCACGGCGGCCACGTGCGCGTCCGGCCGCAGCAGCCACATCTCGTTGGGGCGGGCGCCGAGGACGTTGGTCAGGGCGCCGCTGGGGTCGAGCTTGTCGATCCGGTGCACCGCGAGGGGCGGGTCACCGACCGGTGTCGGCACATCAGGTGCGTCCGGGCCGAGCAGGAGGGTCAGCCCGTGGCGGGCCAGCTGCCGTAGCCGGTGCAGGTCCGGGCGGCCGGGGACGTTCACCGGGCAGTCGGGAACCAGCACCCCGGGCGCGGGTTCGGGGGCCTGGCCACGGGGTGGGCGGCCGGGGAACGGGCGCGTCGGGTCGGTCGTGGTCAGGGGGGAGTCGATGTACCAGAAGGGCTCGGCGAGCCGGCCGGAGTCGACCTGGGCCCGAGCGGCCGGGTCGGTCATTGCGCGGCCCAGGACGTCCACCCTGTGCGCGGAGTCGGTCGGGTTCGCCGGGACCAGGAACCGCATGGTTGCGGCGGTGACGTCGAGGTTCTCCACCGCTGCGGCGTGCCGCTCGTCGGAGTAGCTGTCCAGCAACTCGTCGGATGCCCACCCGTTGCGGACGAAGGCGATCTTCCAGGCCGCGTTCTCCGCGTCCAGCACCCCGGAGTTCAGGCCGCGGGCACCGAACGGGGCGACCAGGTGGGCGGCATCACCGGCCACCAGCACTCGGCCCTCCCGCATCTTGTCGACCACCCGGGAGTGGAACCGGTAGACGGACTGCCAGACGATCTCGTAGGGCCGGTCCCCGATGACCTGCCGGATCTTCGTGTCCAGGCCGCCGGAGGCCTGCTCGGCGGCCAGGTCGAAGTCCGGCGGCACCTGCCAGTCGATCCGAAAGGTGGAGTCCGGGCACGGGTGGATGAGCACCTGACGGCCCGGGTTCCACTCGGGGTCGAAGTAGAACCGGCGCTCGGTATCCCAGCCGGGGAGGTCGGTGCGGATGTCGCAGATGAGGAACTGGTCCCCGAACGTCTCCCCCTCGAAGGAAAGCCCCAGAGCGGTGCGGAGCAGGTCGGCCCGGGGTCCGGCGCAGGCCACGGCGTGGGTGCCGGAGACCGTGACCTCACCGTGCCCGGTGACGCAGGTGACGGTCACCGAGTCGGCGTCCTGGTGCAGGCCGGTGACGCGGTAGCCCCAGCGCACCTCGATGAGCGGCTGGGCAAAGATCGCGGCGTCGAGCAGGTCCTCGGTGACGCACTGGCTGATGTTGACGAAGGGCGGGAACGGTGAGCTCCCGCGGTCGACGAAGTCGACGCTGAACACTTCGTGGTCCCGGTGGAACGTGCGCGACGTGGTCCAGGTGACGCCCTGTCGGGCCACCTCGGCACCCACCCCGACGGCGTCCCAGACGTCGAGCACGTCGCGCTGCTGGCAGATCGCTTTGGAGCCGATGAGGTCACGCTGGGGTCGGCCGTCAAGCACGACCACCGGGACGCCCCAGCGGGCGAGCAAAAGGGCGGTGGTCTGGCCGACGGGCCCGCAGCCGATCACCACGACGGGCTGAGTGCCGTTCGAGCTCTGCTCTGACATCGAGTGCCTCCGATTCCTTGACCCCGGGTGCCTCAGCCCTGCAGCTCGTCCCACACCTGACGGTCGCGCTCCGCGGTCCAGATGACGGGGCGCTCGATGCCGGAGAACTCGTCCCACAGCCGTGAGACGTCGAAGGGCAGGCAGTGCTCGAAGATCGGCCAGCGCCCGAACTTCGGGGCCAGCGCCGCGTGGGTGGCCTCGAACGCGTCCTTGAGGCTACCGCCGGAACGGTGCGCGGTGCCCACGGTCTCGTGCATCGTGGTGAGGAAGGCGCGAGTCTGCTCGACGGCGGCGTCAACCTCGCCACGGCCGCGGGCGATTGCTCCGCGACCACCTACGAGCTGCTCAGCACCGTAGGCCTTGATCCGGTCGAGTGTGGCTGCGGCCCAGTCGAAGTGGAACGCGTCACCGGTGTAGAGCGCCGCTTGTGACTCCACCAGGTCGCCGGCGAAGAGCACCTTGTCCTTGGGCAGCCACGCCACGATGTCGCCCTCGGTGTGGCCGCGGCCGACGTGCTCCAGGACGAGCTCGCCCCGGTCCCCGCCGAGCTCGATAGTGAGCTTGTCGCGGAATGTCATGGTGGGCCAGGTCAGCCCCGGGATGCACTCGGGCTCCTCGAACAGCCGCGGCATCCGGCCGAATTCGCTCTCCCAGTCCTGCCTGCCGCGCTCGGCGATGAGGTCCCGGGTCTGCTCGCTGCTGACGATCGTCTCGGCGTCGAAGGCGCTGGCACCCAGCACCCGTACCGCGTGGTAGTGGCTCAGCACCAGGTAGCGGACCGGTTTGTCGGTGTGTTCGCGCAGCTTGGCCAGCCAGCGGCGAGCGGCCACCGGGGTGGCCAGCGCCTCGAAGCACACGAGGAAGTCCTCGCCCTCGATCGCGCCCAGATTCGGGTCCCCCTCAGCGGTGAGGGCGTAGACGCCATCCGCCAGCACCTCGAGCGTCTGCTCCTTGACGCCGAGATCTGCCGATGACGCAAACAATTTCGCGGCCATAGTGCCTCCTGTGCTCGCATTCAGAGCAACCTGCTCCGTGACAGAACAACTATAGCCCGGCTCGGAGGCCACGCACAAGATCTCGAGTCACACCCGCGACCACTACAGACGGCCAGGTGTGAGGTGCGCTCTTGGTGGTCCACGTCATCTATCCCCCGGAATCGGGTTGCGAACGCCGTCGGAGATCTCGTCGAGTGCCCGTCGGTGAGCAGTGTGAGCCGCTCCGTTGAGCACGTCGCTGCCGATGCTCAGCTTGGCCCGGCGGGTTGTAAGGGGCGCACCCCCGCGGGCCTGGCGCACGATCCACCTGCGAGTCCTGTTCGGCGACAAGCGTTGCCGCCGGACGGGGAGGGCCCGTATCGTACAACTCGAATGATCACTGACGTTCACCAACCAAGGACGAATAAGGAGCGACAATCCATGGCCGAAGTTCGCGAAGCAGCTAGCACAACCAACATCGGGCAGCAGTGGGTTGACGCATGGAACGCCTCAACTCCCGACACTTTTGTCAACCTGTACGCGGACGACGGGGAGTACTACGACGCCACTTTCGGTGTCCGCCGACGCGGGCACGACCTCATAGGCCTGCATCACAAACATTGGCGGCTGGCGATTCCCGATTTTGTGATGACGCTCATCAGCGCGCACGTAGGGGAGGGATTCGTCGTAGTCGAAGCGGTCGGTCGCGGGACGTTCTCCGGTCTAGATCTAGCCGGGGGACTCATGAAAGCGACGATGAAACCGTTCACCGGTCGAACCGCAGCCATCTTGTCGTTAACTCCGGCGCAGAAAATACAATCTTGCCACGAATATTATGATAGGGCAGTTATGCCGGGCGGAGCGGAGACGCCATATGGCCAAGTATAGGCGACAACGTGGCCTCTTTCGTCGTGCTGATGTGACTTGGGTAGGTTCTGGCCTCTAGCACAACAGCCGTGATCGTGATCATCGGTGCTGGTCGGATTCTCGGCGTCTGTAGTGGCCCGTCGCGGGCTCGGGCTTGGTGTCGTCGGCGCCAGACCGACCAGGCCAGCAACGTGGAGATGGTGTGGTGGGTGGCGAGGAGCCCGGCGTCGAAGAGGCGGCGGAACTCGTTGACGGTCAGCTCGATCAGGCCCTGCGGCGCGTGGTGGAGGCCGGTGCGCCGGTGGTCGCGGCCAGCTGCTCGACCGGCGCGCGCGTCGTCGCGCAGAACGGCCAGTAGAGCCTGGTCGAGCTGGTCCAGGTGCGGGGTGTGCGCGCGCTGGGCGTTCCTCGCGCCGGAGACCGGCGTGGGGTAGCTGTCGTAGCGCAACGTGCGCAGTTGGGTCGTGGTCAGGGCGCCTACCCGTTCGAGCAGCCGGTGGGCGTTGCGGGTGTGAACGTGCAGCTCGCTCTGAGCGCTCACGTCCAGCACGCGGGAGGTGCGCGGCAGCTTCTCCAGCAGCAGCGCGTGCCCGCCGGTGTCAGCGCGCACCGAACACACGATTTCGGTGCCCCCCGAGACCAGACTCACCCAGGCGGTGTCGGGGTGGCGCGCGACCGCATCCGGGCGTGGCGGCGGGCATAACGGGCGCCTGGTCGTACACCATCCTGCTGGACTCAACCGGACCAGAGCGGATTCGCTGCGTGCGAACAGCTGTCTCGGCAGAACTGTGTGAAGGCCTCGACTCGCCGGGTCGGACGTGCATCGGCGCTGCGTACAAGCAAGACATCGACTGGACCGCCGATGTCCTCGAGATTGACACCGACGACCTGGGTGCCGTCGTAGCTGCGGTCGGGGACGGGACGGTGGATCAGGATCGACCAGCCCAGGCCGCGCCCGACGAGCGAGCGCACCGTCTCCACGCTGTTCGAGCGATGCCGGATATCTGGGCTATATCCGGCATCCCCGAGCAGTCCGATGAAGAACTCTGCACTGGGTGGCATGTCGATCATGATCATTGGCTCCTCGATGATCTCGGCGAGCCGAATCGAGTCACGGGTTGCCAGCGGGTGTCCCTTGGGGAGTACGGCGTAGGGGCAGCAGGAGTACAGGGGAGTGGTTGTCACGCCAGGTCCAATCCCGATGTCGTACATCAGCGCTGCCTCGCAGGCGCCGTCGGCCAGCCGCCGCTGCAGACCCTCGACGGAGTCCTCGACGAAGTCGATCTCCAGACCGGGGTGACGGCGGGGCAGACCTTCGATGATGCGGCCCATCACATACGGCGTGATGGTCGGAAAGCTGCCCACGACGAGCCGGCCCGAGATGTGCTGCCCGATGCCCCGGGCGCTGCTCTGCAATTCCCCAGCGTGTCCGAGGACCTGACGAGCGTCGACCAGCAGCTGGGCACCGGCCGCGGTGAGCGAAGGCCCTTTCGCCCGCCGTCGTAGTAGTACCTGCACGTCGAGTGCCCGCTCTAGCTCGCTGGTGGCCAGTGAGATCGCGGTTTGGGAGATATGGAAGTGCGCCGCGGCCGCGCTGAACGTGCCGAGTTCCACCGTGGCGACGAAGTACTCGAGCTGACGCAAGGTGATACCGAGCTGAAGCATAGAAATAACATACATTCAACCTCCGATATGCGTGCTTTACATGGGATGATGCTTCGCCCATAGTGGTGCACAACACAGCTTGCAAGAGGAGGTAGCCCGTGACCGCCGCGGTCAGTCTCGATCTCGATGCCATGATGGCGAATCCGTTCCCCTACTTCGCGGCCATGCGCGCAGCCGACCAGTGGACGTGGTCGGAACAGATGCAGATGTGGCTGGTGACCCGCTTCGACGACGTCGTGTTCGTCGACGCGAACCCGCAGATCTTCTCCGCGGAGGTCCCCGGCGCCCTGCTTACCCGCAGCATCGGCCTGACCATGATCCGCAGTGAGGGTGCTGCCCACCGCCGCTTCCGCAA
>JAABUZ0100010044.1_pt1 | contig 10621 bp, 10 predicted proteins | sample 5562091 | NCBI WGS metagenome assembly JAABUZ01 (sample SAMN12813069, study PRJNA571459) | rock metagenome | isolation source: Antarctica rocks | place: Antarctica: Victoria Land, Linnaeus Terrace sud | collected 2015-12-21 | reverse complement strand
TTCATACGGTCAGGGCTACCGTGATCAGTATGAGGAGGTAAAGCCGCAAGGATGACACGCCGTCCACATGCCTTCGTATGAGTAGATAACAAAAAATGAACATAAGTTAGGTTATGTTAAAGTTATTGTAACGCTGCGTATCGACTACCAGTTCCATAATAGACAGCGCTGGTTAGGTGGATGAAGTGAAACGGTGAACCATGTGGATACCGAAATCGGCTGCCGACGTGGAACAAGCTGCGGTGGACGATACCATCGAAGAAGGACCGCTACTAGACGCGAAGCAGGTGCTTCCAGCCAAGGGGAAGAATGCTGATTTAGCCGTCGATATCGCGGCTATGGCAAACGACGGGGGCGTGCTCCTCTATGGAATTGGCGAGGACGCGATGACCAGGCGACCGACTGTCCTTGCGCCTTTCGCCCTTAAGGGACAACGAGAACGCATTGCCCAGATCGTCAGCAGTGGTCTGGATGAACCACCGACGATATCGGTACACGCCCTCTCCAAGGCTGACGACCCGGATAACGGATACATTGTCGTTGTTGTCCCCCCGTCCCCTCGTGCCCCGCACATGGTCACGGTCGGAGGAGAGCATCGTTTCTATGGCCGCACTGCGACCGGCAACAAGATCCTGACACAAGGGGAAGTCGCGCGCCTCTACGAACGGCGGCAAAAATGGAGCGTAGACCGCGTCGCGCTGCTCAACGAGGCCATCGACCACACGACGCGCGCTTTTGGCGCACCAAGCGCTGAACTCGCCAGCTTATACATTGTCCTCCGCCCCGTCGTCCCCGATAACAGATTCCTTGAGCATGCGATACCAGATCGAGACCCTCAACCCAGCAACGCGCTGCGTTCGCTCGTCATAGCATCCCAGGCAACCTTCCCCAACAGCGGCGGCTTCGACATCATGCCGGGACAGGGCTGGTATCCGCGTGGGACAGGGATGCGATCGGGCACCTATCTGCCTACTACGCCGCAGCCTAGTGCGGACCTCATCGATCTGGAAATACATGATGATGGGAGCGCCTATCTGTTCTGTAGGCGCATCGGCGATGTGCATACGGACGGTAGATTCCGACTTTATCTACAACCCATAGCCCAACTCACCGCGCGCGCCTGTGCTGTTCTCGGCGGCCTGTATCGGGAAGGTGGCTACGCCGGGCCAGTCGATATAGGGGTCGCCGTCACCGGTCTGTCCGGCAAGGATGTCTTTACTGATGATTACATGACGCCAGGGGTACTCTTCACATCTGACTATCGGGCGACAACCGGCGTGTTGGCGTTCCAATTGAGTGAAGACCCGATTCGTGTCGCACAAGACCTCGTTATGGGGCTCATCCGCGCGCTGGCGCGAGACTATGATCCGTTCCCGCCACAAAGAACAGCGCCATGACGAGCCAAACGGCACTTGCACGATACGACGGTTCCGGCCTGGCCCGCGCACGCTCCTGGGCCACCATCCCTGACGACGAGCGGCGTCGGCGCGCCGCCGAGGCATGCCAGCTCCACGACGCCGACACGCTGTGGGCGCTCGCCGACGCGCACCTGACGCTGCACGGGCGCGCGGGGGCCACGGTCAGCCGGCATACCCGCAGCGCCTACGAGCGCGGCGTACGGGTCCTGGTCGCGGCCTGGACACAGGAAACCTTACTGCACCCCCGGCGCAACGCCGGCGCGCTCTGGCTCCGCGACATGGAGGGAGCGGGGTTGGCTCCAGCCACCGTCAAGGTGCGCCTGGCGGGCGCGCGGGCGCTCTACGCCGCGCTGCGCTGGGCTGGAGCGACCGAGGCCGACCCTTTCAAGGACGTGCGGCCCGCCAGGGATAAAACGGCGGCCAAGGACAAAAGGGGGCCGTACGCGCCCGAGGACCTCACGACCCTCTTGATGGCGCTCGACGAGGTCGCACGCACCGCCGCGCCGGCTGCGCGCTCCATGGCCTCCTACGACCGCGTGCTGGTGCTCCTGGGCGCGCACGCGGGCCTGCGGGCCTCGGAGATGATGGACCTGCGCTGGGAGGACGTTGACCTCCTCAGACGCGGCCTGGTGGTCCAGCACGGTAAGGGCGGCAAGCGGAGAGCGGTCGTTATGAGCAGTAGCTTGGCGGCCGCCCTGGAAGCGATCCCGCCGGCGATGCGCGACGAGTTTGTGCTCCCGTATCGCTCACGGACCAGCGCCTGGACCCGCCTCAGGAATCTATCGGCACGCGCGGGCATTAAGCACCATGGCCTGCATCGTCTACGCCATGCCGCCGGCACACGCATGATGCGCGAGACCAACAACCTGCAAGAGGTCGCGGAACTACTCGGGCACGCACAATTGGACACAGCCAGGGTCTACGCCCAGTGGGCCGATCAGACACAACGGGAAACAGTCGGCAAATGGTAGCACCAGATCCACGCTCGTCTTCATTGATACGATCTGTTGTATGATAAGTAACCGTGCAGCTCGTCTGTACAGTACTAGCCCTCGCTCTACTGCGGCCAGGGACAAACGTTTCGCTCAGCCTGCTTTGTAAACCCACCGCGTCAGCCCTGCGGTCCATGATGGAGACAGCAATATATGAACTACTGCGGTCAATGTGGGGCGACAGTTGGCGAGGACCAACAGTTTTGCCATCGGTGTGGTGCCCGATTAGCGGTGCCAATCGGGTCAGAGGTAGAGGGGGACGCGCACCAACCTGGGGGCGACGCGGTGTCCATGTCCAGCCCTACGGATGAAACGCAGCCCATCACGCGTGTCGATGCGACTCTCCCTCCCTTCGTCGCAACCACAGCAACCCATCCTCCGCTGCCAAAGAAGCGGATGGGGCGTGGGCCTAAGCTGGCGCTGGGGGGACTGTTTACTCTACTCATCATCGCGCTCCTCGCAAGCACCAGCCACGGAGTCTCGTCCACCCCAACGAACAACTCAACGGGACCAATTGCTACTGACCCCATAGGTAGTAACGCATCCGTCGCGGCCACTGTGACCCCGCAACTAACCCACACGGCTATCCCGCAACCAACCGATGTGCCTACCCCATCAGCCAGTAGTTGGGCGCAAGATGCGACAAGCGACACCTATGCCGATGTGCGGGATCATCCTGATCTCCATCAGGGCGATAAGGTGGTCTGGCAGTGCCACATCAACAAGTTTCTCGGCACGGACCCCAACGATTCGTCCGTGACGGACCTATCCTGTGGCGGCTTCGATGGCGGATTCTCGGAGGCAATCCTTGCCGTCCCCTCCACGGTCGACACAAGTGCGATGCACGCGAACGATAATGTCACAGCCTATGGGACCGTCGCCGCGCCATTTCAGGGGACTAACGGTTTCAACGCTACGATCATCGACCCGCAACTCACGATCGCCTATCTTGACGATACGACCCTCACCAATCAGGCAACCTCGGTCGCACAGCAGACAGCCGACGCGCTGACCCAACCGACCATGGACGCCGCATCGACGGCGACATCTATAGCTGCGGATGCGCAAGTAGCAACGGACGCTGCCGCCCAGCAAACGGCCGCCGCGCAAAGCCAAGCCGACGCCGACGCAAGCGCCACCGCAAGCTCACAGAGCGATGACGCGACAGCCCAAGCCTACAGCATTCAGGCAACCGCGACGGAAGCCGTAGCCGAGGCGTCTCCGCGACCTGTGGCCACACCATCTCGTGCTGATAGTTCTATATCGCTCTCGTACTTCCGACTGCCAGCGTCCGTCGCCGGTCCGTCACACTTTTTTGAGGGCGAAGGAGGAGGCAACCCGACACAGCCTGCGGACAGCTATATCCCGTCACGCAACAAAAACGCGAGCGGTGTGTATCAGTATGGCGTGATACCAAAGATTCCTAGTGCCGCTGGGTTCGTCCACGGTGAGTACGCCGTCACGATCTACAGAACGGTCGATGCCGCCCGACAGGCGAACGCACACGAGCGGAATACGGCCCGAGACGATAGTAAAGCGTTCGACCCACTCTCGATAGCACGGGTCGCCGTCGTCGCCGACAACGAATGGTTGCGCGGCCGAAGCGCCACACGAGGGGGAAACCTTTACTGCGTGGCGAGCGGCGGCGTCCGCTATAAGAACGTACGCGCCTTCGTCCTCATCCAGGATTTCAAAAGCGTCACCCCGTCTGGATATATCCCCTGCACCACCGAAGACCGCTGGGTAACGCGGGCAATGCTAAAAACACTCTATCCCAAACTCGTCACATATGTAGATAAGCATCGCTGAAACTTTGGGTAAAGAATTCGCTGCCGCCAAGGTCTTGGCGGCAGGCTCCTACGCAAAGATCGCCAACGAAATGCTTACTGAGCGTCGAACATATTGTGTGCCTTGAAATATGCTAAGGTAACAACATGAAGCAAGCATGCCTGATTGTAGTCAGTCGGTGGATGGGGATAAGCAATGGATGATCCCACGCAGATTACGGACAGGCCTCGCGTCGGACGGCCGCTCAAAGGCCGCGCTAAACGCGAGTCCCGCATCGTGATACGCGTTTCAGACGACGAGCGTGCGCAGATTGAGCAGGCCGCGCGGCGAGATCGGCTAGATACGTCAACTTTCGCTCGTCGATTGTTGCTCGATGCGGCAGAGAAGATGACACGATAGCGATAGAGCGGAGAAGCGGGGCGGTTGCAACGCCCCACTCCTCCTGAACACCACACCGCACGGGAGGCGGTAGCGATGTCTACAACTATAGTAGCGACTCAACACAGCTTCGACGAGATGCTGGAGCAAATAGGACGACAACGTATGACTGATAGCATAGAACCAGGCATTAGGCAGCCGAGCAGCGCCTACCTCAAGATTAACGCCCTTAAACCTCCTACAGCCCAGCAGATAGCGCAGGTGATGCCTGGTAGCTTGCAGGCACAATGGCTCGAACTAATGTTTATGCGTGAGCAGGTGAACCTATGGCTACAAAGAAACGCGACGCCTTTTACACCTGATGACGCTATGTGCCAAGCCGCAGAAGCATACCTCACGGGCGTCCGCGACAACGAAGCGGACACCAACGGGACGCCAGTACCGGCAGATGACGGAGGTCTCCGACCGCTACGTACTCGGGATCTCCTGGCGGAAGTGGACTGGTGGCGCCGCACCCATGGCATCATTGCTTGGCGGGTAGCAACCTCTCGCCTTGAGGGCATCGATTACTGGACCCTACGCGAAAGCAGACCTATGCCGCCCCAGTACGAGGAACTGCTTCCATATGCGTATCTCCATCCGCGGTTCCCCAACATTGACGAGGCGCGCATAGCCGAAGTGGGCACCAAACCTCAGCATCCAACTGTGCCTGCGTTTGGCCCCGTCCAAACATTCGTGGAGGGTATGTGGATGTTCACAGAGCAAAATGGAATCGTTCATTCACCTCACAGGCCACCCCATGTTTCGACCCATAATGGCGGCATCGTCAGTTATGGTGCACCTATGGGGACAATACTTGATGCCGATGAATCGGCAGCCGCGTATACCGCATCCCTACACATGTCTAAAGATGTCGCTAAAGCTTTTGTATTGGGACTATCTCGTTGGTGCACCGAAGCAGACCGTGGCAACCCACGGAGTTACGTCACCGTCACCGTCGCGGATTACTGCAAAGCGTGCGGCTGGAAAAAGCATCGCAAAGGGGGGTATTTCCCCCAGCACAAGGAAAGGGCGCGTCATGCCTATTTGGAACTGAACAAAGTGCATGCGCGCCACAGAGTGCCGGATCACATCGCTCAGGCTAATGCAAAGAAAGGCGCTGGCGACGAAACAAGGTACGTGAATGGTCAAGCGATGGTTGTGTCTATTGGTACTGCTGATGCCGACGGCCACCATCCGACCGCCTTCCGCTTGTCGCTGGGGACGTGGGCGGATGACTACCTAGAGGACAACCCCGGATGCGTCGCCTTAGTGTTAGATCGCATCTTAGGCATTGACAACAGCACACGTACCGGAGAGCTTGCATATCGTGTTGGGCTCTACATATCACTGAACTGGCGAACTAAGATCCTAAACAACAACGCAAAGCAACCACACCGCGTCAGGCAACTATTGGTAGCGTTGGGTATTGATCCCAAGACGATTACACATCACGAGGAGCGCCGACGACTCCGCGAATACCTGGAAGGTGCATTTGATCTGTTGCAGGAAGTCAAAGCATTAGGAACACGCGACGACGACGACGTACTAATCGAAGATTGGCATTACGCCAATGCCAGTGCTAATGACTCGCAGGCATCTGCCCACTGGGACGAATGGCTTAACTGGACTTGCCTCCTACCTCCGCCGAAAGGGGTAACTGATTTCTACAAGTTACCGCAGCAGGCACGATACCAAGCCATCAAGGAAGCGGATGCTAGGGGCCGTCGTCGTGAGCGCGCTATTAATGACGCGATCGCGCGCAAGAGGGTGAAGGAACAGAACGCGTAAATCGTGTCCCCACCCCCCTACAGACTGTGCGCCACCCCCCTACAGACTGTGCGCCACCCCCCTACAGACTGTGCGGATTTCGTACCTAAATCGGGGTCCTGTTGTATTCTGTAGGATTCTGGTTGGCATGGGGCGCCCGGCTGACGCCGGCGCCCATGCGAACATAGGAGGGACGGGCGCTTGCCCCCAAAGAAAACGGCTGGCTCGCTGTCATTACCAGCGGCCAGCCAATAGCAAACAGGAGCCTGCTACATGGTGAATGATACCAACACGCACAGCGAAACCGTCGAGCGCCTGCTCGACATTATTAACTGGCTCGGACCACAGTTGCTCAAGCCCGGCCTTGATGCGGATGCGCTTCGTGGCCTGGCCAAAGAGGCTAGCGAGAAACTACACACCGTTGCTAGCCCACCAGATTCCGCGCCACTCTTCGCCCAGGCCGATAGCCTTATTGACGATCTGCTATCAGACTTCGGCAAGCGCCAAGCGGCGGCTGCCGCTAACAATGGCATCGTCGGTGTGCGGACCGGGCTACACCATCTAGATGAGACGCTCAACGGCCTGGAGCCAGGCAAGCTCTACATGTTGGCCGCGATGCCAGGGATGGGCAAGACGACGCTGGCGCTCCAATGGGCCGCCACGGTTGCGGCCGAGGGCTCGACAGCACTCTACCTCTCACTTGAAAATGATAGCCTCGACCTCGCGCGCAAGCTCGCGTGTCGCCTGGGCCAGGTCAGTTACTCCGCTTCCCTAAAGGGTAAGTTGAGTCGCTCAGAGTGGGCTGAGGCCGTCAGTCGTCTTGGCAAGCTACACGGCCGCCTCTTCCTCTCGACGCCTCGCGCATCCATGCCCGATCTCCCGACCCTCGTCGATGGCTTTAAGGAGCGAACCGGCGCGGCGCCAGCGCTGATTGTCGTTGACTACTTGCAGGCGTGGGTAAAGAGGATGGCCACTAGCGCCGACGCCTCCGACATTCGCGAGCGGATTGACCGCTTCACGCCCGAACTTCGGGAAATCGGTGAGCGGCATGGTTGTGCTGTCCTTGCTATCAGCGCGCAGAATCGCGCCGCCTACAAGAATGGTGGCATAGATGGGCTCAAAGAGTCAGGCGACCTTGAATACAACGCCGACGCCATTATGACCCTCTACAAAGACGAAAACGAGAAGCGCCTAGATGATCTTACGCGTGATCCGCGCATCATACCGCTCATGCTAACTGTCAATAAAAACCGCCAGGGCCTAACAGGTACACCTATCAAACTCTTGTTGGACGGCGATTACTGCATGATCGACGAGGAGGGGCGATGAGCCGTCGTGGACCGGGTATCCCCCTCGACCTGCCTAAAGGCAAAGATGGCAGGCCCATCCTCACGCGAACTAAGTTGGAGGCATACGACCCCGCGCCCCAACGCGCGGGCGGTCGCGAGCGCTACTTCTGTCCGATCCATGGTAGCGATCACCAGCAATCACTCTCGGTAGATCCGGACAGCGGCAAGTACACCTGCCACACCTGCAAGGTGTCGGGGACGCTGCGCGAGCACTGGGCCGCCGGTGGCGGCACGTTCAAGCGGACGCCGGCGCCGTCTATTGAGGAGATTGGCCACCGCGAGCGCGCGGCTCGTCTCCGTGCCGACGCCGAGCGCGCCGCGCGCCTGACCGTCGAGATCCCGGCCGCTGCTTCCCGATTCCTCGCCCATATGGACGCGATGCGGGAGGCGCTACGCGACCCCGTGTGCCCTGGCGCCGTGTACCTGCGTGGGCGAGGGCTTGATCCACAACGCGCCGCTGATCTTGGCGTGGGCTACGCGGAGCCGGGCGTTTGGCCCGGTGATCGTGGCCGTCGTGTCGGGCGCGTTGTCTACCCGCTTGAAGATCCTTTCACGGGACGTATCGTGAGCGCCGTGGGACGCCTGTGCGTCGATCCGTCGCCATCGTGGTCGGAGGAGTTGCGTGAGCAGTTCAAGGGCGCCAAGCAGCGCAAGCTGGCAGGCTGTCCCGCCGGCGTGTGGCCGTCCAGGAGCATCGCCGCGGCGCGTGAGCAAGGGACGCCACTCGTGCTTGTGGAGGGGCCGGCCGACGTCCTGGCGCTCGCACAACTCTCTACGCTAACGTACCCCGTCTTGGCGCTCGTTGGGACGGCCAATGTACTGCCGCTCGTGAGTTTCCGGGAGATCGCCGGCGTCGTGTTGGCGCTCGATGACGACGAGAGCGGGAAGAAGGCGACACGACAGGCGCGTGTAGACCTCGCCCTGGCCGGCGTGCCCGTTGACGTTGCCGAGCGTGGCTGGCTCCAGGGCGCGAAAGACGCGGGTGAGTTGGCCCAACGGGAAGCTGCTGCCAGTGATGATGACGGCGACGACGTTGATACCTCCCTGGCCTATGCGGCTGCTGGCGACGCGTTGATACGCTCAGGACAGAGACTCGTCAGTGCCGGCGAACTCACACCCGCTGCTCCGCGGGACGACGACGATAGGGGGATAGTCAACGATGTGGTTGATAGCGTCCCCTTGCCACCCATGTCCGTCGAGACCTGCCTATGGTGTGGGACACCAACCCCTAGCGGTGTCTGCTGCGATGACTGCGCACAGCGTAACGCACGGACGGTGTAACAAGCTATCGCTGTACTGCACATACCAACCAGCTATGAACATCGTCAAAGACACTAAGTAACGATATAGGCCGTACCAGGGAAGAATATCCGCACATATATAGTATTAAACTTCATTAAATGATATAATGGAGGGAATGAGTAATAGTGAGGAGGGGCCGAGAAGTGATGAGTGCGACGACAGAGCAGCACGACCTGCTGACGGTCTCTGAGGCAGCTACAAGGCTGCGCTGCTCGTATCAAACGGCGCTGGGTCTGGTGCATCGCGGTATCTTGCCGGCGGCGAAAGTTGGTCGAGCGTACCGGGTGAGGCCGGCGGCGCTCGACGAGGCGCTACGGCGGCTCGAAGCGGTGACGACGTGACGATGATGAAGGGCGCGAAAGCGCTCTTCTCTCGTTTTTGAGAGGTATGTCGTGGAATGAGTTCCTACTACAAAAGTGACCTATCGTTTTTCGCCCGCGAGCGCCCCGACGGCCGCTACGGCTTTTGGTGGATCACGGCCGATACCGACCTGTGGGCCGACGCCAAGACCGACCTCAAGCGGTCATTCAACCATAGCAGCGGCCTGCGCTACGACCCGGACGAGCGCGAATGGACGATCCCGCGCCCCTCAGTCCCGCGCCTACAGCGCTGGGCCGACGCGTGGGCTGGACGGCAAGAGTGGAACGCCGCTCGACGCAACGGCCAGCAACGGCATTACGAACGCACCCCGGACGCGCCAGCAGCGCCGGCGTCCTCGGCCTATCGTACGCTCTACCTCCTGCCCGACGCTCCCTTGTGGGCAGCCGAGGCCGTGTACCGCGCGGCTCAGAAGCTGGCGCATCCCGATGTCGCCGGCGGCGACCATGCCCAAGCTGTCAGCTTGAACACGGCGATCCAGGAGATACGCGCGGCCCAGAAGTCCCACGCGAGGGCATCATGAGCGACTTGCAGCATCTCATCCACGCCGCCCGCAAAGCTGGCTGGTCAGTCCAAAAGCGCCACGGTGGGCATTTATGCTGGCGACCGCCAGGGCGAGGCGCGCAGGTGTTCTCGGCGTCAAGTCCGAGCGATTGGCGCAACATGGCGAACACGAAAGCCAGCCTGAAACGAGCTGGCCTTATCATACATGGAGACCGGCCCCATGGCTAAAGAGATGAGCAACGACGCGGCCCATAGCTTAGTGAAACTTCACAGCCGCCGTGAGCTGGCCTGCGACGGGCGGCCGCGCATGACCCGCAAGATGCTACGGCTTATCGGTGGCCCTGAGGAGGACGGGCCTGACGCCGGCAACGGCGCTGATGGGGAGTGTGACGAGCTTGCCGACCTCAACCAGGAGCGGAAGGCGCAGGCGCTGGCACGGCTCCAAGCCGAGCACCCCCAACTCTACGGCATTGTCTACTTGGTCGACCATCGGGGGCTGTCATTACGGTCGGTCGGGCGGCACTTGAACCTTGACCACCATACCGTTGGGCGGCACCGCGATAAGGGACTGGCGTACGTTCGGGACTGGTGTCAGGGCGAGCGACAGGCGAGCTAACCGATACAGACGCGCGGCGTACCTCATGTATCGTGTGTCCTTGCAGCATATGTCCCCAATTGGTATAGTTTGGGTGTAGCAGTGCGT
>JAABUZ0100010041.1_pt1 | contig 10624 bp, 9 predicted proteins | sample 5562091 | NCBI WGS metagenome assembly JAABUZ01 (sample SAMN12813069, study PRJNA571459) | rock metagenome | isolation source: Antarctica rocks | place: Antarctica: Victoria Land, Linnaeus Terrace sud | collected 2015-12-21 | reverse complement strand
CCAAAATATGATATATAGGCAATGCTAATCCCAATAATGAAGTTTGATTCTTAGCTTTATTGCGATTATTCTCAGTATTATTGAGAGCCAAGTACTTTTATTGCTTCTTGCGCTTACCCTGCTTTCTCTACCCCCCTGAACGGTTACCATTTTTTTGTAGTTCATTATTAGTATCTCTGTGTTTGAACAAACCTTCCGGTTGCAATACCACGCTTAACATCTCTATATTTGTTAAGACCCGCAGAAATAATCCGCTACCGAGTAGGATCAATGGTTACTCGAATATAGCCAGGTAAAACAATGTAATCTGGTCTTGAAAGGAAAATATTTACGTTATCATTATTTGCCTTATCGATATACCAATTACCAAATATAGTTATTCTGTAAAGTAGTTGTTGCCGCGTCCAACTAAACCTAGCTTGTAAATCGTTTAGTTTTGGTTCGGCTGAAGAAACAACGGGTAGCGTTTCTAAGTTTTGGCTTGTCAAAACCAACACAGCTTATCGGTGTGCAACTGAAGTAGCCGTCGGTAAAGATGCCTTAGAGCCATGAACTCCAGGATAGATCCCCCAAATCATAAAACCTACGCCAAAGGCGGCTATTCCCAAACCTAAGTACCAAACTCGCCGTTGCCGTAGCAGAGCAGCTACGGCACCTAAAGAAATACCGATTTGCAGGGCAGCTACACTGTGGGCAAAGGATTCATGTCGTTGCCAATTTACACCAGCCTCAGTTTCTAGCTTATGGGCTTCAGCTTGGCTCTCTTCCTGTCCTTGCTTAAGTTTGGCAATTTCTGCTGTAACAGCAGGAGAAACAGGCTTTTGCAGAGCTTGTAAGATAGCTACGGTTGATTCATCGAGATGACGCTTGGTGCCTCTTGCCTGGTACAAAGCCCACTGATCGGTGGCGCGAATTTGGGCTAACATTCCCTCATTAGCCAAGTAACCAGCTTGCATAGCAGCGATCGCAGCTAGCGCCGAGAGAATTCCGGTTGATAAACCAATTTGGTTAATCCAACGGCGATTTTGCGCTTCCTTAGCCCGCTCCTCTGAAAGTTCTTCTCTAACGTCTTTAAGTATGTCGGCAGTCTGCTCTACCGTCTCGTGCGGTTCTGGACCAAAATCATCAGTCATAATAATATTTAGTCCTGTTGATGGGCGAATTGGTAAGCACCGACTAGGGACAGCGCGATCGCAATCACTAGCAAAACCGGCACCGTATACCAGGGAAACTGCGATACTGGCAAGTAAGCAGCTGCACGGAGTCCTATACTGGTATAAGTCAGCGGCAGCAGATAAACAATCGCTTTGAGACCAGTTGGCAGGGCAGCTGGGTCAAAAAACGTGCATCCCAAGAAAGACATGGGGATGATGACAAAGTTGTTGTACAGACCGACGGCTTCAAGCGATCGCACATTCAACCCCAAAATCACTCCCAACCCCGAAAAAACAGCACAGTTCAGCACCAGCAACAACAGAAATAGAGGGTTGAGAAAACTCCATACCTTCCCCGTGAACAGCACTGCTACTAGGATGACAGATCCCGAAGTCATCAACCCCCGCACAACCCCCGCCAGCATTTTGCCAATATGTAAAGCTAGGGGATGTACAGGGACGAGCAGAATTTCCTCAAAGGTTTTGGTGAACAGGCGATCGCCGCAAATAGAAAACGTCGTGCCACCGAAGCTAATCGTCATCGACGATAACGCCACCATTCCCGGCAAAATAAACTCCAAGTAGTTACCACCAACAGCTGGCTTGGGCAGGGAGCTTCCCAGTCCCAGGCCAAATGCCAGAATGTAAATCAGTGGAGATATTAGCCCAGAGGCTGCGACTTGCACAATTCGGACACGCAGGTCTAACCATTCTGACCAGAAGATGGTGAGACTGTCTGCCAGTATGGTTTGAAACGGGGAACGAATGGATGTCTTTCCCAGTTGTAGCGATGATTCAGACTTCACAGGTTTAAGCTACTGACATATCTTCTTTCTTTCATTTTAGTTGCTCAAGCCTTAAAGCCTCTGGGGTAACAGAACACATTAACGTCCGCGAGCAGTTGTTATAATTAACGGTATAATCGTACTCGCTGACATCGGCTTGTTTAGTTATGCAAGTTTCGAATAAATTCGCTTTGTGATAAATTATAGGTGTTTTAATTGGTAATTAAACTGGTCTAGAAAAAGCGCTTTTGGGCAAATTTGAGGTGCCAACCTTAAATTTGCATAGAACTTGTAAATTGTTATAAATCAAGACAAACAAGCAACAATGAGACGTAAAAATAATAAAAGTACTGATACTACCGGATCGAAATTCTCCGCTTTCAATTACACCTCCCTGGGGATTATAGGAGGGGTATTTGTATTGGGAATTGGAATTGGCATTGCCTTCAGCTCTGCCACAACATTAAGCACAAACAATATCGCCTCCAGTATTTCGATTGACGCCGTTGCGCCAGATCGTGATCTTTGTATTCAGTATGGAGCCAGCGCTATGGTCATGGATACCCGCCTGTTTGTGACGCTAAATCCCTTCAACGTCTATGTTGCTCAGCCCAGCATGCGCCCTGGATGTGTCCTGCGTACCAATAACTGGGCAATTCTAGAGCAACGAAAACTGCTGACATCGCAGCAGGAGCAGGATTGCAAGAACCGGATGAACACCTTTGGTTTTACTGGCACCCTTGAATCTTCACCAGATATTAGTTGCATTTATCAGAACGATGCCGCTAAGAACTTCTTCCAAAATCAACCAGGAGCAGTTGTTTCGCCGGGACAAACGGACAAGTTTTAGGTTAATTTGCATTCAAATTGCCTAAAAGATAGTTGTTTGACTCCTGAATTCTTATCAATGGCTGGTAGATTTTTCAGCCGATTGGACAGGAGCTTCTCGCTGGGCGGTAAATCCTATTTGTCCTGGAATGGAACTAATGGTTATTTTACCTTCTAGGTTTTTTCCCTCTAATTGGCCTTGAATATTAACCTGACTGGGGTGATTATCCTGAGTCAGAGCAGTGGTTTGTGCTTGAGATCCGGCGTTATTACAGATTTTTGCTCTAGAAGCACCCGATATACTCACCTGTTGATTACTCAACCGGCCTGTCAGGGAGGGTTTCTCCTTAGCAGTTGTTGCCCCTTTGTCATTGGTATTTGCCGCCGACAAAGACGCGTTCAAGTAACTACCCGATTGCTGGATGGTTAATACCAGGGGGTCAGATGTGAGACAGTTGGGCTTTTGGGCAAACGAGATCGGATAGCGCCCCTCAATTGAGGGAGGAGCTTTGAGATTGGTTTCCCCGTAAGCGGTTACAGTTTCAAACAGAACAACGACCACTGCGATCGCTCCCCCATAAAAAGCCAAGGACTTGAAGTTAAAGTGACTCATTTTACCTTGACTCCAGACTTATCGTTGTTAATAGTCGATTCTCCCTTGGTATTGCCAAGCACTGAGGCAAGGTTAGAGGTGACCTGACTGTGGCGGCGGGTAATTAAGAGAGAGGAGCGGCATTGAATCGCTAGTTGATCTGTGTATCGTCCCAGGGTTTGGCGTTGGATTCCCCAAGCGCGGCTGGTGCCAGCAATGGTGAGGTCAAAGGCTACCGATGCTTCCACCACAGCTTGGATTGGCTCTGATCCTTGGATAATCTCGAGGTCAATGCGATCGCGTACTGTGGTTGGCAATTGCTCCATCATTGTGCCAAATTCGTCGCTCAATTCACTAGGAGTTTGCTCGCCACTTGCAACACGTAGAATGGTGAGACGGCGGTTATCGCCATTAATCAGAAGTCTTAAGGCGATTTCCAGTCCCAACTCATCATGAATATTAGCAGAGTAAGGCACCAACAACGTCTCTAAGCGCTCCCCTCCCCGCTCTATAAACACTCCCACATCCACCCGTGCGCTGCTGAGAATTTGACCTACTCTCCCACCTAGCCGGTTAGTACTAAAAGCTGGGCGGTGCCACCCCAGCAGAATTAAATCAGCTTGATCCAATGCGGCAATCCGTGCCGTCTCACGTGCGACATTGTTAGTAGTACGGACAATGGCATGCACCATCTGACGAGTTTGTGGAGGTTCTAGGCTTTGGATCAATTCTTCTAGGCGAGCTCGCCGCTGTTGAATTAACCGATCTGCCTCAGCTGGAGTACTGCCAAAGGCATAGTCCTCTTGCATTTCAATTAGGCTTAGAGGATGAACAACTGCACGTTGCAACCGGCTACCAGCGATCGCTACTGCCAATTGCATCAATCCTTTCTGCGTACTGGGATTAGCAACGGGTACCAGAATTCGATAAATCGGTTCACCAGCACCGTCTTCGTTTGACTCATCGGCTTCTGGCTCCACCACATCCAGCTTGATCAGCCTTTTCGGATAAGTCCACTCTAGTAGCGGCGATGTCATAAATGTCGTCACCAGCGCCATAATCACCAGCATGGTGAACAGCAACGGCGAGATCACTTTCAGCTCTAGGCCAATATTAAGAACAATCAGCTCAGTCAAACCACGGGTATTCATCAACCAACCCAGTGCAGAGGCTTCCCGATTCTCGATGCCACTGACGCGAGCTGCTATATAGGTACCAATGTACTTGCCAGCGATTGCCACTACTACAACAACTGCACACAGTAGCCATAATTCAGGCCGATTGATCAGGCCAATTTGCGTTTTTAGACCACTGTAGGCAAAAAAGATTGGCAGTAGAAACGTGAGAACAAAGTCCTCGGTTTTCTGAGCTAACTCCCGCACCAGACCGGCATTCTTTGGCATCACCGCTCCCAGTAAGAATGCTCCAAAGATCAGGTGAATACCAATCGTCTCAGTGATCAGTGCAGAAACAACTACGCCCATGTAAATCCCAGCTAGGGCGAACTGGGTGAGCCGCCCGGTGCGCTCGTAGAGGGTGGCGACTCTTTGCAGGAACCAACGCCCCGCTGTTACCATGAACGCAATGTATAGCCCGACAAAGAGAATCGTTGGCAGTGCGCCGCTCATGCTGTTAGTTTTGGCTACCGCGATCGCCACCGCCAATACACACCAAGCCGTGGCATCATCCACAGCCGCACAAGTCAGCGCCAAAGTTCCCAGACGCGTTCCCTGTAAATTATTTTCAGTAATAATCCGAGCTAGTACTGGAAAGGCGGTAATCGACATTGCCGCCCCTAAAAATAGGGCAAAAGCCGTAAACGAGACACTAGCATTCGATACCAAAGGATAAAGTAGCAGGGCTAGCAGGGTTCCCATTGAAAAAGGAACCAAAATACTCACGTGGGAAATTAAAATTGCTACTTCCACCTTACCGCTGAGGTATTTTGGGTTTAGCTCTAGACCAATGAGAAACATGAAAAATATCAGCCCCACCTGAGACAGCAAATTCAGGAAGGGAATAGCCGTAGCTGGAAACAGGGCAGCTGCTTGATCCGGGGCAAGCCAACCGAATAAAGACGGCCCCAGCATAATTCCAGCGACAATCTCGCCAATCACCAACGGTTGCTTAATCCACCGAAATCCCAGCCCCACGAGCCGCGAAAGTCCAATGACAATCAGCACTTCAACGAGAACGACAATGACTGTTTGCATAACTGCCTCTAAGTTGACAATGCTTACTGTACTTGATTGAAGTCACTGAGCTGCATTACACGCTCAATTCGCTTGTCCTTTCTGTTATCTGTTTTACTAACAGAGTGTTGGGAATTCCCAGCACGGGGCAAGGAAAATCAGGACCTAGTTTCTGGACAACTGGATGATTGACGGAGCTACAGCCTAGGAACAGCATATCTGCAGCTTCTACTTCAACAAATTCTCTTAGTTCACAAGAAACCGAACCACAACGGATATGAGTTTTGAGGTTTCCTCCCCACTCCTCAGCCAGATAGCAAGCTTGCTTGAAGATACTGCCTGCTTGCTCAAATAAATCAGTTTGACAGAACCCGCCATTTAAGACCCAAGGCTCTAGGGCTGTCGTACAGGTGCTTGTTAGCAGTGATAATGGTCGTTGTTGAGTTAAAGTGGAGCAAGCATTACTCAAGGGTGTTTGATCTAGGACATAGACGACTTTGACGGTTACAGGTTTCCGAGTCACTAACCGCGTTTGATGAGCGATCCACAGGGTTAAATCTAAAGCAGTTTGGCTGTTAGGGGAGCTGTTATAGCCAACTACTAAGTTGATTGCTTCTTTCGAGTTTGTCGCATCAGGAGGTATTGAAGCGGCACCCGGCAGCAACACCATTTTTTCAGACAAGTCATTCCGCTCTAGTGCATCTTGAAGGCGCACTAACATCGTCTTGATATTCACAGTTGTAGCCTCTTTTACACTCAACGGTTAAGAGGTGGGTCAAAAACGGATAGCAATCGTTTCCGAAGATAAGAGTGACACCCGCAAGGAGACCCCAATGACAACTGCTATCAAAAGCTTTCGTCCTTGGTACTCCTTCCATTGCCGACGGAGTTAGCTGACGGGCTAAGACTGGAAGGTGTCTTTCTCAATATGAGATTCGCCCCAATGGTTGGTTCCTCCGCTCCAAGTCCAGATATGAAGTTACTAGAACTCCAGCATGGCATTGAATTAGGCTACCCACTTAAAGACTAATTTATCCTGATCTGCATCAACTAGTCAATAGTCATTACCGTCCCGGCACATGCCAAATGTTGATTGTGCCATCACCAGTCCCATTGACGAGTGTTTGTCCATCGGGACTGAAGGCGACGGAATTAACATATTCTGAACCTCCAACGATGTAACCAGTGAGGGTGAGTAAGACTTCGCCTGTACCCAGATTCCACAGCTTGATTGTTTGATCGCCACTGTCGCTGGCAAGGGTTTTCCCATCCGGGCTCAGGGCGACAGTTGTAACTACGCTTGAATATCCAGTCAGGGTACGAATCAGTTTACCTGTTTCCAGATTCCACAGCTTGATTGTCCGAGCACCATTGCTACTGAAGAGGGTCTGCCCATCCGGGCTGATGGCGACGTAAAACACGCTTGAAGCTCCAATCAGGGTATGGAGCAGTTGACCTGTACCCAGATTCCATAGCTCAATTGTTCCACCACCATTGCCACTGACAAGAGTCTGCCCATCCTGGCTGATGGCGACGCAATTAACATTACCTGAATGCCTAGTGAGAGTACGTAGCAGTTTGCCTGTTTCCAGATTCCACAGCTCGATTGTTTCACCATCACTGCCACTGACGAGTGTCTGCCCATCCTGGCTGATGGCGACGGAATTAACATGGCGTGAATGCCCAGTGAGAGTACGTAGCAGTTTGCCTGTATGCAGATTCCACAGCTTTACTGTCCCATCACCACTACCACTGGCAAGGATCTGCCCGTCTGGGCTGATGGCGAGGGCATGTATATGACCTGAATGCGCAGTCAGTGTAGCGAGCAGTTTGCCTGTATGCAGATTCCACAGCTTGATTATCCCGTCACCACTGCCACTAGCAAATATCTGCCCATCCGGGCTGGTGGCGACGGAATTAAAGTTGGCGAAGTTCGGCAAAGCTTGGCTGATGGCGATCGCATGAAGATTATGTGAAAGCCCAAGCAGGGACGTTTGTAGAAACCTACTACTAGGCAGGCTGTTAATCACAGATATCGGCTGAGACGGAAAAACACTATACAGAGCATACCCACAGATTTGAGTTCCCACTAAACCAAGCAGAAAAATTGCACCAATTGCCAGCAATATGTGTTTAAGCTTTACAGCTCGCCGCCTTTTTCGTCTTGGCGATACATGGATTTTATTAGAATCATCAAAAACTTGTAACTTCCGTAAGTCATGCAGTACCTCCTCGGCAGATTGGTAGCGATCGCGGAAGTGGGATCGCACCATCTTGTCTAAAATTGCTGCTAGCTGAGGGCTAACAATAGCCTGCTCGTGCCAGATAACTTCGCCGTGCGAGTCTTCCTGTAATTCGCTTGGGGGTACTCCAGTCAATGCTTCAATCGCTGTCATGCCCAAGGCATAGATGTCGCTGTTAAAGCGCGGCTTACCTCTAGCTTGTTCATTCGGCATATAGCCTGGTGTTCCAATCACCCGTGAAAAGGCTGTCTGCCCTTGACCGTTTATGAACTGGGTGTGGACTTGCTTAATGACTCCAAAGTCAATTAAAACAATCTTTCCGTCTTTGTACCGTCGCATCAAATTACTGGGTTTGATGTCTCGATGAATTACCTGGCACTGGTGTACAAAGGTCAACACCTCCAGTACATCCAAAAGAATGTCGCTCACCTCAGCTTCTGACAGTCGCTGAGTGTCTGAGATTACTGTACTCAGAGGATGGCCTTCAACCAGTTCTTGCACCAAATAAAATTCTCGATTTTCTTCAAAATAGTCCAGCAGGTCGGGGCTCTGGTCGTGTTCTCGGCCCAACTTTTCCAGAGTTTTTGCCTCAGAGTCAAATAACCGTTTGGCCTCTCGTAACATATCTAGGTCATTGCTGGCGGGTCGCAGGCGTTTGACGACACACTGCCTCCCCATTCTCCGGACATCTTCAGCAAGGTAGGTTTCGCCATAGTACCCGCGCCCCAATTGACTGATAATTTTGTAGCGCTTATCTAGTATTGTTCCTAGCATCTTGTCTATTCCTTGCCAGACGCGAGTTTGTCCGCAATACGGGTGGTCTCCGGCAGCCTGTATTTCGGCGTACAGCGCAACACATACTCAATTGCAGTTGGTAAACTCACTCGATGACCACTAGAGACATAAAGGGGTTTTGTCCCAGTGCGTGTACGTAGCACCGATCCAATTGTTTCACCCCTGTGGCGCAATGGTTGCCAGCTGCCTCGTGACTCTGGCACTTCCTCATGCTTGCCAACCAGCAAAGACTTGGCTACACCAATTGCTGGTATATTCACAATTAGCCCCAAATGGCAAGCGATGCCAAACCGACGGGGATGGGCGATGCCCTGACCGTCGCACAAAAGCAGGTCTGGTATAATTTTAACTTTTTCTAGGGCATCTATTACAGCCGGTATTTCCCGGAACGACAGGAAGCCTGGTACATAGGGAAAAGACGTGGGACGCCGCGCTAGAGCAGTCTCTTGCAGTTGTAAATCCGGAAAACTCAGCACCGCCACTGCTGCACGGGTGATGGTACCAGATGCCTCAAATCCCACATCTACGCCAGCTACATACTGTACTGGTTCCAGCTGGTCTGAGGTAATTATCTCTCCTTTGAGCTGTTCTTGGATTGCGATCGCCTCCTCCACCGTGAGGGGCCATGCATGACGTTGGGAAATCTTCATGTTAAACAGATGGGGCAGAGGCAGGTAACAAAGAATTTAATAACCGATCAATACTGGCAGCGGATAAATCTGGTAGAGCCAGCACCCGTTCTACGCTCTTGAAGTCTCGGTTCATTGACTGACTATAGGTGGGGTCGTAGTGCGACTCCAGTAAATCTTTTACCAGAGTTTCCCACTGTCCAGTATCAATACTCTTGTACCACTCGTTTAATTTCTGCCGCCCATGGCGGGATTTAAGTAGCTGCAGTTTTGCTTTTAAAACATTGGGGTGAGTCAGGAGGTGAGGATATTGTTGCAAGAGCAACTGAACTCTAGCAGCTAAGGGCAGCTGAATTTCTACACAGCTAGCTTGTTTCATCTTCTGCCAGAGAGACTGGGGCAGATAGACTTGCCCAATTTTGTTGCTTTCCGCTTCCACCCACACTGGTCTATTGTGGTCAAAGCTTCGCAGTTGGTGCAGCAGTAGCGATTCAAAATACTTTTGCGAAGGTTGGGGAGCAGGTTTCCCCTCCCATGCTTCACCCAGTAGAGAACCACGATGGTTAGCCAAACCTTCCAGATCCAGGACTTGAACTCCCCGTTGAGCCAGTTGGTGTAATATATACGTCTTTCCAGTGCCGGTAAGACCACACAACAGCTGGTAGGTAAATTGTTCTGTCAGCTGTTGCAGTTGATCGCGTACATAAGCTCTATAGGTTTTGTAACCACCCTGAAGGACTGTGACTTGCCAACCAATTTGCGTCAGCACTACACCCATACTATTAGAGCGCTGTCCACCCCTCCAGCAGTACACTAAGGGGCGGTAGTCCTTATCTTTAGAGGCAAAGTGTTCAATTAGATGATGAGAGATGTTCTTGGCTACCAGGGCAGCGCCGGTTTTCCGAGCAGTGAAGGGGCAGACTTGTTTGTATATCGTCCCCACCTCAGCGCGTTCGGCATCATCCAGCACCGGCAGGTTAATTGCTCCGGGGATGTGGTCTTCGGCAAATTCGCTCGGAGAACGAACATCAATAATTTCGGTGTAGGTTTCTGCCCACGGCTGCTGGGTATATACAGGGGAAAGCGGCATGACGTTGACTCTATGTTTCTCGATTTTGACATTCCCACGACTTGAGTGGTGGGTTCTCCGAGATGTCAACGGCAAAGCTGAGCTTGTGGTGCAAGATCCAGAGTCCTATCACCTATACGCTGTTTGGTCTGAGAGCGATCGCTTCGCTGAGCATGTAATGAACTCTCCCATCCAACCATTGGGGCTTTACATCGACTTCAGTTCCATCATTCATTCTATAGCGTTTCCTGAGCTAGTGAGGTATACTTAAAAATAAGTTGTGTATTTTACTCAAATAGAAATGAAGGCATACTCACTCGACTTACGTCAAAAAATT
>JAABUZ0100010037.1_pt1 | contig 10630 bp, 8 predicted proteins | sample 5562091 | NCBI WGS metagenome assembly JAABUZ01 (sample SAMN12813069, study PRJNA571459) | rock metagenome | isolation source: Antarctica rocks | place: Antarctica: Victoria Land, Linnaeus Terrace sud | collected 2015-12-21 | reverse complement strand
CACCTCGCGTTTCAATTCCTCTTCCTGCTCTTCTAGCCAGTGCACATGCTCAGCAGTCACACGTAAGCCCACCTTGTCATAGTTCTCAGGCGGCGTAGCTAGCTCACCCATCAGCAGATACAGTTCTTGCTGAATATGAAAAATGATGGCTTTAACTTTCTGATCCTGTGCAACAGCGCGGGCTAGGCCGAGCGCAGATGTTGCTTCATCCACCGTACCAAAAGTGTCGGGACGAGGATCGTACTTTGGCACGCGCTGCTCCCCGATTAAGCCTGTATAGCCAGTGTCTCCTGTGCCAGTTGTTACCTTTGCCATATACTCCCCTTAACAAAACTACTCTTTTTTAAATCATAGCACAGAAACTAGCTCTGATCGCTGGCTCTTTCAGCCCAATGAGAAACTATTTAATCAAGATAGCGATAGACGCGGCTCACACGTCTCCACTCTACCTCACGGCCGCGTACCGCCCGCTCCTCATCAAGTGCTTGCAATTTATTTGTCGCTAGAAAGCGGCGCCGCAAGTTCGAGAGATCTATCTGCTCATCGGGTGGGAAGATTGCTCGATAGAGCAATGATGCCTCGGCCAGGGTCAAGGTTCCGTCGCCTACCTCTGGCTCTTTCACAACACTTAGTGGCAACGTATTCCGATGCGTTGCGTTGGCTGTAGCATCCTTCTCTTTATGCCACCATTCGTTAGCAACATACGGAATCATACGTACCTGACCCATATCTGCAAGATAACGGAGGACGACTTCGGGTTCGCGCTGTACCTGAGCGCGTAGCGACTGTAGCGCTAACAACACTCCAGGCTTTACATCGGGGTCCATTGAGCGCTGTCCCGATTCAATATCGGCAATCGAGACCCATTCGACGCGCAGGCTGGGAACTGGTTGCAGATGCAAATTTGGACGCAATTCATCCCGGTTGGCGCGCAACAATATACTGTGAATCAGCGAGACGGCCATTCCCTGCTCCTCGCTTCCCCACACCTGTACCTGCTGCTCCTGCCAACCAGCCTTGAGTTGGAACAAAGAAGAATCAGGTGCCCAGAGCAGAAGTGCATCTAACGTACGATCCACAGAGTCGCCCACCAACTCATTGCCAAGCACCAGCCGCATCGGTGGTCCCCACGGGCCTATACGCAGCAGCACACGCAGTGACCAGTCACGTATGGCAAATGCAACAACACACGCCGTTACTATCAAACGGCGAGGAGTTATATCACGTGCGGGTTGCGAAGAAATAGGAGTATTCTTTCTGGGCAGAAGCGTACTCATTTTGTCTCGTTCTTTATCTTTTTATATCTACATACATAAATATTTAACATTCTCTGTCAATTGTACTCATTTTATACGTGGTATGCAAGCATATTATCGCTTTTTCTGCACCAAAACGGCACTTGCCCGAAGCAAGTGCCGTTTTATATTAAAATGAACAACACGCTCTAGCGCCCAAAAACAATGTGTAGACCAAGAGCAAATGCAGCGGAAAGGACAATTGAAAGGAACACATAGAGACGATAGCGTGCTACCATCGCTCTTTGATCAAGTGCAATAGCCTTCGCACCACTGGAACGTCGATTCTGATCTATTTTTTGCATAATCTTTTCCTTAACCCCGGAGAATAGGAGAACTGCCTACTTCTCATAACTTTTTATATCTACATTCTATACGATCAAGGGAAGCGTTTCGTTGTATTCTATGATCATATACAGAGTGGAAAATCGAAAGAGGAAGAAAATGTTCTTTCTTATGCGATGTGCGGAGAATTGTCCTTCCTCGAATCAAAAATTTCGGGGCTTTCTGGTGAGATCCACTCATAATTCATTTCTAGCAGGCGTCGGACTTTAGGAAAGTCTTTCTCTAGTAAAAGTCGAAAGACCTGCTCGCATACCGTGATGGACTCAGCAGCGGAAGCGCGGGCGATAGCGGTAAGAGACCCAAGTACATCATGACGTTTAGCTGTCCGAAATAAGATATGCACCTTCTCTAATACCTCGGCAAACTCATCATGCGACTGTTCATTCCAGACCTGTTTCTCGACCAGATTCAGAGCCTTGAGGAGAAAGCGGGCACAAACCTTGATGACCTTGTTATAGTCGGCATTGCGGACATCAAGGAGCGATTGCAGGATGCGCCTCTCATCAGCAACATCAAGCGCGACGACGGAAAAGATGCTTGCCTCGCCCCCCATCTCACGAATCTCGTGCGCGAGATGGCTGAAATGTTTTTCAACTTCATCCGAATGAGGAAGAAGATACACAGAGTTCTGCAATGCATACGCCCCTAAATTTTGCAGGCGACGCCATACCCACACACGCTTTTGCGAAGGTTCGCTCGGAACTTTATACGTCAACTGTAACCAACGCAGAGTAGCGCGCTCTTGCATGAAATTTCGCTCCCGTTTCCAGTGAAAGTGATGAGACGCTCAGCATTATTAGCCGGAGCTATAGTACCGCAAAAAAATGTTGAAAGTCAAGCATAACAACAGAGAGTGAGCGAAGGCATTTATAGTCTCTGAAACGTAAAAAATGAGACAAAGCTCCTCTCTACACGATATAATGTTCACAAGCGCGTATGAAAAGATAGATGACAAGGAGCTATAAACGAGCAGATTTCCAAAGAAGGATAGCCGCTAACTGCCCATTGAAAACTTGCACTAGCCAGTCTACAATGAAGTAGATCCATGCTTGAACTTTTTCAAATCTTTGTTCAGTCCTTTTCGCATTAAGGAGGATGCCTTGGCATGAGTAACAATCTATTTGAGGACACCGATAGTATCTTATCAGAAAATCGCATTTTCTCGCCCACACACGAGATGGTAGAGAATGCCAATATCATGGCGTATATGAAGGCGAAGGGTTTTAGCGATTACGAGTCCTTTTATAAGTGGTCACTGGCCAATCGTTTCGAGTTCTGGGACGATATGGCGAAAGAGCTGCACTGGTTTGAACCCTGGCAAAAGACCTTTGAATGGACTGATAAACCCTTCTTCAAGTGGTTTGTAGGAGGAAAGTTCAACATCGTCTACAATTGCCTGGATCGCTACATGGATACACCAGTGCGCAACAAAGTAGCGTTTCACTGGGAAGGTGACAAAGGCGATACCCGCACAGTAACTTACGAACAGCTTTATGTGATGACCAATCAGTTGGCAAAGGGACTGCAAAATCTTGGCTTGAAGAAGGGCGATCGCGTTGCCATTTATATGCCAGCCATCCTTGAGCAAATTGTGGCTGTGCTGGCAGTTGCCCGGTTAGGTGCGGTGCATACCGTGGTCTTTGGAGGCTTCGCGGCGAATGCGCTTCGCGATCGCATCATTGATGCAGAGGCGAAAATCGTGATCACCGCCGACGGGAACTATCGAGGCGGCAAGCTTATTCAGCTTAAGACGATCGCAGACGAGGCGGTGGCCGAGACACCGACGATAGAGAAGGTTGTGGTCTATAACCGCGAGGGGCTCGACATTCCAATGCAGGCAGGCCGCGATGTGTACTGGCACGATCTCCTTGCCGATATTCCCGAGAGTACGGTGGTGCCTTGCGAACCTATGGACAGCGAAGATTTGCTCTACATCCTGTACACCAGTGGAAGTACAGGCAAGCCGAAGGGCGTCGTTCATGTGCATGGTGGATACGCAGTTGGTGCATATACGACAACTAAATTCGTCTTTGACATCAAGGACACCGATATTTTCTGGTGTACCGCTGACGTGGGCTGGGTGACTGGACACAGCTATATTATCTATGGTCCATTGATGAATGGTGTGACCAGCGTGCTCTTCGAAGGCACTCCCGCTTACCCCAATCCAGACCGCTGGTGGAGCGTGGCCGAGCGCTTTAAGGTGAGCATACTTTATACATCGCCAACCGGCATTCGTGGCTTAATGCGCTTCGGAGAAGAGTGGCCCGCGAAACACGATCTCTCTAATCTCCGTCTGCTTGGCTCGGTGGGTGAGCCCATCAATCCAGAGGCTTGGATGTGGTACCGCCGCAATATCGGGCGCAACCAATTACCCATTATGGATACATGGTGGCAGACCGAGACAGGCTCTATCCTGATCAGCCCAACTATTATAGAGCCGCTCAAACCTGGTAGCGCTACACGTCCTTTGCCAACGATCGAGTCCGATATTGTCGATAAAAACGGCAAATCCGTCGGACTGGGCAAAGGTGGTTTCCTGATTGTGCGTCATCCCTGGCCCAGCCAGATGCGCACCATCTACAAAGATCCAGCACGCTACCGGACCTACTGGGAGACCATTGCCGATGTCTACTTCGCGGGGGATGCGGCAACAATGGATCAGGATGGCTACATTCGCGTGCAGGGGCGCGTGGACGACGTTATCAAGGTTAGCGGCCACCGTCTCGGCTCTATGGAGATCGAGTCGAGCCTGGTCAGCCATCCCGCCATCGCTGAGGCCGCCGCAATCGGCAAGCCCGATGAATTGAAGGGCGAACACGTCAAGGTCTTTGTCATTCTTAAAAATGGCTATGAGCCCTCTGAAGAGCTCTCACAAGAGATCAAGCGTCATGTGCGTACGACGGTAGGTGCCCTGGCCGTTCCAGAGGAGCTTGAGTTTACGCCAAGTCTGCCAAAGACTCGTTCGGGCAAGATTATGCGCCGTGTCATTCGTGCTAAAGAGCTAGGAGAGCCGGTGGGCGATATCAGCACGCTCGATGGGTAACATGATGCTTCATTGATAAAATGAAAGTGTATTGAGAAAGATTCTCGGAGGGGCCGGCATCATTGGCGGTCCCTCTTTCTTTATTTGCAATGCTCAATACAACAAGTTGAAAACATGCGTGTGAGCAAATGCTTGACCACAGGCTCAACCTACGCTATAGTGAATTGCAATATTCAGGTTGAAGAGAGGGACAGATGACAGTATTCAGCGAGGCGAATCACATGCTTGAATCAACGCCGCAAGATATTCATACATATCTTACAGGTCTTATGCAAGAGGCCGTAGCAACATACCTTACGCAAGAATCCAGCCAGATTGATGCGGCACAATTACCAATAGATCTCCGCTTTTCGGCACAGGCCAGCTTCGGCGACTACTCCGTCCCCGTCATGTCCTGGGCTGGCAGGCTTAAGCTTCCACCTCTAAAAATTGCTGAGGCACTGAAAAATATACTCGAAGCAGCACACGCCCCCGAAATCCAAGAAATTACGGCGACGAAGCCGGGCTATCTCAACTTCCGTCTAAACCACGCGGTTCTTGGCCAGGAGATTATCGGGCGCGTCCTGGAGGCGGGAGTGGACTATGGACAGAACACGCTGGGCATTGGGACAAAAGTCGTCGTTGAGCATACAAATATTAATAGCAATAAGGCTGCGCATGTCGGGCATCTGCGCAACGCGTGCATCGGCGATACTGTTGTGCGCATGCTGCGCTCCCAGGGATACCAGGTTGAGGCAAATAACTATATCGACGACTCCGGTGTGCAGGTCGCGGACGTGGTCGTTGGCTTTACGTTGCTCCAAAAAGGGCTGCTGCACCTGTCTGAAGGCAACGAGCAGCTTCCCGGCGAGTCCTTTGATTACTACTGCTCACGCGTCTATGTGAATGTCAGCAAAGTATACGATGACAAAGAGTCTGAACTGGGGCAAACAGCGATGAAGCTGCGCAAAGAGGTCTTGCACGCCATTGAGAACAGCTATGAGCCAGAGGGTGGTCCAGATTACTCGCTCATCGCCGCCGAGCTCTCACATCAGATCGTCCAGGCTCATCTCAAAACGATGTCACGCCTCAACATCTCTTATGATCTATTGCCCTGGGAATCAGCTATTCTGGCGGCTGGCCTCTGGAAAAGCACCTTTGAGATGCTCAAAGAGCGTGGGCTGCTAGAGAAGCCTGAGACAGGAAGCATGGCTGGCTGCTGGATACTTCCCTTTGGCGAAGGCGAGGCCCAGACGAACGAGGGAGATCGAACCAGCGATAAAATTCTGGTACGTAGCGATGGTACAGCAACTTACACGGCCAAAGATATCGCCTATCAACTTTGGAAGTTTGGCCTGTCTGATGAGCTAGGAGTAGAGTTCCACTTTGTGCTCTGGGGGACTCAGCACGATGGCCGCAAGCTCTGGTCGATGCGCACACCGAGCGATCCACTCTTACAAGGTGATATGCAGGAAGCTCCGGCATCGCGCTTTGGTCATGCACAACGTGTTATCAACGTAATTGATGCCCGCCAATCGTACCTGCAGCAGGTCGTTTATGAGAGCGTGCGCCGTCTGGGCTATGCAGAGCAGGCCGACGATTCCAGGCATCTGGCGTACGAGGTGGTGACACTCTCCGCCGTAACCGCTGCGAGCCTGGGCATCGATACATCCGATGGCCGCGAATATTACGCTATGTCAGGACGTAAAGGGGTGGAGATCAAGGCCGATGACCTGATTAATGCAGCGATTGAGCGCATGAAAGAGGTACGCAAGCAGGATACTAAAGCGGACCTCAGCGATGAGACGGCAGAGCTCCTCGCCGCCTCAGCCATCCGTTACTTTATGATCCGCTTCAATCTGCAACAGGTCATTGCACTTGATATAGACGAAGTATTACGGCCAAACGGTGATACTGGTGTCTATCTACAGTACGCATATGCACGTGCCAATAGCATCCTGCGCCGTCTGCAAGAAGCTCACTATGAGCTTCCTGCACGCCTGGATCTCCTCCCCGAACAGTTAGAACAGAGCGAATGGGACCTGCTGCGTTTTATAGATACCTATCCACGCCGCCTGGCGGAGGTAAGTGAGCAGCTCTCTCCATCGCTGCTCGCCGCCTATGCCTACGATCTCGCCGCCCACTTCAGCGATTTCTACGAACATACAACTCCAATCATCAAAGAGACAAACGAGCAGATCAAAGCGTTCCGCGCCCTGCTTGTACAGGCCACGGCTCAGACGATGAGTAACGTCCTGCGTGTGCTCGGCTTTGAGCCCCTTGAGCGCATCTAATCTTCTGAAAGCAAACAAGAAAGAGCAGTTGGAATAATGTTCAGCAACTGCTCTTTCTTGTTTTTCAGAATGATCAACTTGCACGTCTTGTAACAGTAGGATAAACTAAAAAAGCACTGCGTGAAAACGTAGCATTTCTTAAGTTCTCCATCTCTTCAAGGAGCGAGAAACTATGACTCAAAAGAAGCATTTGAGCTTTGGCATCAAGACATCACCCCAGCATACGACTTATGAAGGGATGCTCAGCGTCTGGCAAGAGGCCGATGCAGAGCCCGCAATAGAACATGCCTGGTTGTTTGATCACTTCTTTCCGTTGAGCGGTGATACAAGCGGGCCCTGTTTAGAGGGTTGGACACTTCTCTCGGCCTTTGCAGCGCTTACCAAACGCTTACGTTTAGGAATAATGGTCACAGGCAATACCTACCGGCATCCCGCAGTCCTTGCGAATATGGGTGCGACGGTCGATATCATTTCGCAGGGGCGGCTCGATTTTGGTATTGGGGCAGGCTGGAACGAGCAAGAGCACACCGCGTACGGCATTCCTCTTTATACAACAGGCGAACGCATTCGTCGTTTGGGCGAAGCTTGTGAGATGATCAAGCGCATGTGGACAGAGGCCGCTCCTGATTTCGAGGGACGCTACTATCAGCTAAAGCAGGCATATTGCGAACCCAAGCCCATCCAGAAACCATACCCGCCCTTTGTCATTGGTGGCGGAGGAGAGCAATTAACACTACGTATCGTTGCCAGGTACGCCGATGTCTGGAACATGGCGGGTGGACCGCCTGAAGTCTTTAAGCACAAAAGTGAGGTACTGGATGGGCATTGTGTAACGATTGGACGTGACCCAGCCACAATCACGCGTTCCATTCAGATTCCAGTTAACCCCGATAATTTGAGCGAGACACGCAGTGCGGTCCAAAGTTTTATTGAAGTGGGTGCTACTCATTTCATTCTGAACTTGCGCGCTCCTTATACTCAAGGAATCAGTCATCATCTGGTAACAGAGGTAATTGAACCTCTCAAATCTACATATGTATAGAGCGAATATTTAATATTGAGCCGAAAAACAATATGATTCAGATTAAATACCAAATCATGTTGTTTTTCGGCTTCTTTTTGTCATAAGGATATGACTTGGAATATTTCATTCCAATAGTGTATACTGTTATTACAGCCTCTTCTTTAGAAGGCGGATAGAGAGAAAATCAAATAGCATTCATTTACGGAAGGGAATTACGCATGGCGCAATACTCCAGGGAACAGTTGATCCGGCTCGCCTCACTCTCCACTGATGTTCTTATGGCAACCTTGTTGATCGATCAGACTGACCGCGTTGGGTTACTGCGCGAATTTCGCAATGGAACGAAATTTATTGAGGAGACAAAAAACAGATATCCACAGAATGCCTTGATCCAGAACATGAGGGCGAGCGTTGAGGAATCGATGCAGGACATTCAGAGCTACACGCTCTCACAAAGAAGGACGGTCGGCAATGCCTATCGAACACGCATTAACGAGGCCGTCCAGTTCCTGGATAACAACGCTGAAACACAAGAATTCAAAGTGGCCTTGTTCAATCTGGCAACAAAGGTTGCAGAGGCGGCGGGCCACGGTGTATTCGGTACCGGCGAAAAAGTAAGTCGAGATGAGGCCGACTTCCTTCATGCTCTTCAGCAAGCTCTGGATGTTGCGTAAGCAAACTTTACTCACACCATCATAATCCTACACGCGTTCGAGGCGCTTGGCAGCCTCGAATGCGCCAGAATCGTAGGCATCGCGGAACTCATCGAAATCTTGTCGGACCTGTTTCGTATAAGAGCGAGCATAAGTGAGAAGCTCATCTTCCCACTGTTTCACATGAGCAAATTTCGACAGATCGTAGGCATTTGCAACTCCCTGCCTTCCGGCAGCACGCAACTGATCCCAGGCAACCACCTTTGCCATCGCCTTCACCAGTTTCTCCAGAGATGCAAACTTTCCGTTCAGCATCGTCACATTCACTTTGTCTTCCACTGGCTGTAGTTCCCGCAGGACGTACCAGACTCTATTTAGCTCCACTGCCGCTAATAACGCGGGTGGAACGCCCTGCTGCCAGCGTTGAATGGTCACGGATCGCTCGGCGTCATTGTTCCAGCACGGTTGGGGTGAAACAAGATAAGGTTGGAGTGAAGATGGCAAGGCCGCTTTCAAATCCAGCAGATAGTTCTGGTCGGGCGAGCCAGAACCTTCAACCAGCACGATGTAACGCTCGACGCCTAAACTGCCAATACCCGCGATGCGCTTCGTGACATCTAGCACTTTATAAAAACCTGCGTTGAGTTGTCGAGACCCCCACTGCTCGACCACATCGGTCACATGCTTGCGTTCGGCCTTCGAGGCGGCCAGAGCATGCTTGCCATCAACCACAAGCTGACGGCCCTCTTCTGTTAGCTTCGTCCGGCTGTCCAGAAAGTCTTTGCGATCGCGCTTCTTGACCTGAAACAACAGATCACGCACAATACCAGTCGTTTTCTCTGCCTCGATCGAACGCACATGACCCTTTTCAAGCTCATCTCTGTAGACACTCAGAAAATAGTTGCAGAGCTTGAGCATCTGCGCATCTTTGCAGTGCAGGATATCAGCACCGATGAGAAAACTGACGAGCAAGCGAGCCAGATCCCAGGCGCAAGGAGCCAGGACCGCCTCGTCGAAATCGTTCACATTGAAGTAGACCAGCCGGTTGTCGCCCTTGTAACTGCCCAGATTCTGCCAATGTAAATCGCCACATATCCAGACGAGCGGAGTTGCATTCAGAGGTGACTGCGCGGGCCAATCCTGATAAAAGAGGTGACACGTCCCCCGGTAGAAGGCGAAAGCATCAGCGCGCATTGCCTGATATTTTAACTGCACAAGCTGAGGACCGCGGTTCTGATTAAAAGCGCGTAAACGCTCAACAACATTATTCATAGATTGCCACCCCTATCTCTGGCTTTGTTTCAACAAAGAGACACCGATGTTTTATCTCTCCATTATACATATGAGGCAAGAAAATAGTTCGAGACTCGCAATCTTTATGAACGATACTTATTGATCTCTGCATTGAGCTCTACCGTTGCATCTCTTGCCGCCTGCGCAAAATCCTGCTCACTAGATGCATAGATTATACTGCGCGAGGAATTGATAATTATACCCCAACCACGACTATCTTTACCAGCATGCACGGTCGCGGCGATATCACCCCCTTGCGCACCGATGCCAGGAATTAGAATGGGCAGATCACCTACGAGAGAGCGTACGCGTTGCAATTCGGCTGGATAGGTTGCGCCAACCACAAGAGCACAATTCCCATCGGTATTCCAATACAGAGCAATGTTGCGGGCGATCGTCTGATAGAGTGGCTCCTGCAACTCCCCTACCAGAAGATCTTGAAACTCACCTGAGCCAGGATTCGAGGTCTTCGCCAGCACAATGATCCCCTTCTCTTTACGGGCAAGAAAGGGTGCGAGCGCCTCTTTACCAAGATAGGGATGCACAGTGATAGCATCTACTCCGAGCAAATCAAAGGCCGAAGTTACGTAGCCCAGGTTGGTGCTGCCGATATCAGCACGTTTGGCATCTAGAATGACTGGAATGGTTGGATACCTATCCTTGATGTAGTGAACGATCCTGGTCAAAGCATGCAGCCCTTC
>JAABUZ0100010036.1_pt1 | contig 10630 bp, 11 predicted proteins | sample 5562091 | NCBI WGS metagenome assembly JAABUZ01 (sample SAMN12813069, study PRJNA571459) | rock metagenome | isolation source: Antarctica rocks | place: Antarctica: Victoria Land, Linnaeus Terrace sud | collected 2015-12-21 | reverse complement strand
GCCGGCGGCTCGAGGCTCTGGTTGCGGAGGGCCTGAGCATCTCGGAGTTGGCGAGCCGGTTGGATCGGAGCAAGGCGACGGTCCGGCATTGGCTGCGCGCGTACGGGTTCCAGACGCCGCAGGCCCCCAGCAACGCTCAGCGCCGGGCCGCACTCAAGTCGGCTGGGGCCCCCTCAGGATTGCCCCTGCGACTGACGCTCTCGTGTCGTGCCCACGGCGAGACGGACTTTGTTCGCGAGGGCAGCGGCTATTACCGGTGTGCCCAGTGTCGCTCCGAGTCGGTAACACGGCATCGGAGGCACCTGAAGGCGCTCCTGGTCCGCGAGGCCGGCGGGGAGTGTCTTCTCTGTGGTTATTCGCGACATCCGCGGGCGCTTGAGTTCCACCACATTCGGCCCGCCGACAAGGGGTTCGCCCTGAGTCGGAGTGGGATCACCTCCTCTCTTGAAGCCCTTCGGCGAGAGGCGAGAAAGTGTGTGCTGCTGTGCTCGAACTGCCACGCCGAGGTAGAAGACGGCGTGGTGGCTCTACCCGATACAGTTCAGCGGATCCAGGGGAGTTCGGTAAGAGCGCATCTCTGTACCGATACACCATAATCCGGGGTAGCTCAATTTGGCAGAGCATTCGGCTGTTAACCGAAGGGTTGTGGGTTCGAGTCCCACCCCCGGAGCTTCACGAGGATGACCCCCGGAGCTCCACATGGATGACCGATCTGCGACCCGATGACGATCGTCCTGCGGCGATGAAGCTCTACGTCTGCTACGGAACCTGGACCGTCGGCAAGCCGGTCCACGCGCACCCCTGCGGGGAGGCCCGTCAGGCGCTCGCCGCCGCCGGGCACACCCCCGAGGTCGTGCGCTCCTACGGGCTGGGGCCGCTGCCGGCGGCGATCAACAATGCGTTCGCCGGTCGGCGCGAGGTCATGGAGCTGACCGGTCGCTACTGGGTGCCGGCGCTCGTGCTCGACGACGGCACGGCGATCAGCGGTTCGCGGCGCATCATCGACTGGGCGCGCGAGCATCCGGTGGCGTCGGTGACGACCCCCGCGCCGGGCGCCTAGCCCCGCTCGAACTCGCCCGTCGCGATCTAGTCCCGCCCGCGTCGGGCGAGCTGCTCAAGCAGATCCGCGGCCCGGGCCGGGCCGGCCCCGGCCGGATTGGCGGCGTTGAGCCGGCGGACGGCGCTGCCCAGCTGCGGGCGTTCGAGCGCGTGCCGGACCGCCAGCGCGAGCGTGCGGGAGCCGAGCAGTGACCAGGGCAGCCGAACCCCGAGCCCAGCCCAGTCGGCCCGGGCGGCGTTCTCGGCCATGTCCCCGACATGGGGAACGGTGAGCACAGCCGCGCCGGAGGCCAGGGCTCGCACCATCGTCCCGTGTCCGGCGTGGCAGATGACCAGCGCGCACTCCGGCATCGTCTCGGCATAGGAGATCCACTCGACCAGACGCGTGTTGGCCGCGATTGCGGCCGGACCATCTATCGGCCGCCGGTTCCAGGTCGCCAGCACACGCACCGGCTCGCGCCCGAGCCCCGCGAGCGCGGCGCGAAGCAGCCGGTGTTCGGGGTCCTGGGCGGTTGAGGGGGCGACCAGCACCAGCGGCGTGTCGCCGGGCGGCGGAGCCACCGGCGGGGCCGGCGGCTCCCAGATGAGCGGGCCGACGATGTGCACGTGGCCGGGCCATGCACGGGGATACTCGAGCTCGGGGTAGGTACCGACGAGTACCAGCTCGGTGCTGAGACCGCCGTGAAAGCGCGTCACCGGTGCCAGTCCGAGCTGACGGCGCGTGTCGTTGAGCTCCTGGCGGCCTCGCGTCAGACCCGAGGCCACCGGGCGGTCAAACCCCCGCCACAGGGTCCGGCCAAGCCCCGTGCGCGGCATTCGAGCCCCGAAGGCATAAGGGGGAAGGCCCGGTGCGCCGACCGGATAGACGTGGGGGATCAGGGTGGCGACGGGTAACCCCTCGAGCTCGCCGGCCAGGGCCGGGGCGAGCGTGAGGATGTCGTGCACGACGACGTCCGGGCGGGTCTGGGCCACCGCCGGACGGGTATGCGCGGTCGCCAGCACCACCGCCTCGTAGGGCTGCAGCGGCCGCTCGCGGGTCGGGAACGCAGGGTGCTCGGGCGCGGGCAGGAAGTTCATCCCGGCCGCCTGCACCGGCTCACGCCATCGCTCCCAGGTCTCGTAGGTGACCCGATGCCCGCGCTGCACCAGCTCGCGGCCGAGCGCGAGCATCGGGAAGGCATGACCCGGTTGGCCGAACGCTCCGAGAAAAAAGCCCAGAGGGCGGCTCAAGTCGCCAGCTCGGCGACCGCGCGCAGCTGCTCGATCCGGTCGGCCGCGGTGAACGCCATCGGGCTGACCGTCAGGGTCCCGACGCCGGCCTCGCGAAAGGCCGCAATTCGTTCGCGGACGACGTCACGCGGCCCGCACAGGGAGACCATGTCGATCAGCTCGGCCGGGATCGCCGCGGCCGCCTCGGTCTTGCGACCGTTCAGGTAGAGGTCCTGGATCTCGCCCGCGGCGGCCTCGAACCCGTAGCGCTGGACCAGCTGGTTGTAGAAGTTCTGCTGGCGCGAGCCCATCCCGCCGATGTACAGCGCGAGGATCGGGCGCATCAGGTCCCGGGCCGCCTCCCGGTCATCGGACACGTGGACCTGCACAGTCGGAGCCATGTCAAAGCCGTCCAGGCTGCGCCCCACCCGGTCGGCGCCCTCCCGCAGCAGGCCGCGGAGCTGATCGACGTGCTCGGGGGAGAAGAAGGTCGGCATCCACCCGTCGGCGATCTCTCCGGCCAGCGCGGTGTTGCGAGGCCCGATCGCGGCCAGGTAGATCGGGATCCGGTCTTGAACCGGGGTGATCATCAACTTCAGCGCCTTGCCGGGCCCGTCGGGCAGGGGCAACTCGAGCGTCTCGCCGTGGTACTCGAGTCGCTCGCGGGCCAACGCCTGGCGCACCACCGCGACGTACTCGCGGGTGCGCTGCAGCTGTCGGGCGAACCGCTGGCCGTGCCATCCCTCGGCGACCTGCGGTCCTGAGGAGCCGATCCCGAGGATCATCCGCCCCCCTGAGAGCTCGTCGATCGTGGCCGCGGTCATCGCGGTCATCGCCGCGCTGCGGCCCGGCATCTGGAAGATCCCGGAGGCGAGCTTGATCGTGCTCGTGCCGGCGGCCAGCCAGGCGAGCACGGTCGCGGCATCCGAGCCGTAGGCCTCAGCGGCCCAGACGGAGTCATACCCGAGCCGCTCGGCCTCCTGGACGACCTCGAGCTGCTCCTGCGGACCCATTCCCAGGCCCCAGTAGCCGACGTTGATGCCTAGCCGCAATGCACGATCCCTTTCATGGCGAGGAAGTGGCTTGTCGCTGCCGACCGCCCCGGGTAGGGTGGCGGCGCGGTGGGAGGCCGAGCGGTCACCCGCCGGCGAACCCTATGCGAACCCGGCCCCGCGCGACCAGCAGCGACCTCCGCCTCGCCGTCGCCGGCCTACCCCGGCACACCCGCGCGGCGATGCTGACGGGCATCTCCGTCAACGACATCATCGTCGGCGCATACGCCACCGGCGACGGGATCTGCCCGATGCTCGCCGCCCATCGCCACGGCGGTCGGACGAACTTCATCGGCTTCGCCAACGCCTGGGACCGCTTCGCCTCCAGGGACGGGAAGCGCGGCCGGAGCCGGCGGGCAACCGAGCGGGAGCTGCGGGTGCTCCGAGCCCACCTGGAGGCGAGCTTGCTCGAGGACGACGCGCCGCTCAGCGATCTTGCCGGCGCCCGGGCCGAGCACGACGGGCTTGTGCGCGAGCGTGAGCGCAGCGAGGCGCAGGCCCGCGAGCAGGCCCACGAGCACCGGCGCGAGCGCCAGGGTCGCCGCGGGCGGCAGGGCGATCCGGACCGCCGCCCCGAGCTCGACAGCCGTCCCGGCTGGTCCTGGACCCGGCTCGTACGCCGCTACGACGACTACCAACGGTTGCTCGAGCGACTCGACACCGAATCGGCGCGGGTCGACCGCGACGCTGAATCCGCGCGGGTTGACGGCGACGCCGCTTGGCCCGCGCGAGACCAAGCAGCGGTCACCGCGGCGTCAGGGCGCCAGCACTAGCCGAGGACGGCGCCGCCCGGGCGCTGGAAGATTATCTCGGGAATCACGCACGCGGGGGAGACCCGCAGCAGCATGCGCACACCTTCGGCGATGTCCTCGGGGCGAATCATCTCCTCGGCGGCGACACTGCCCTTGACGAAGTCCGTCATCGGCGTGTCGACGAACGCCGGGCACAGGGCGGTGGACTTGATCCCCTCGCCCCCCAGCTCCTTGTTCATCGCCTCGGTGAAGCCGACCACGCCGTGCTTGCTCGCCGAGTAGACCGACAGCCAGGCCTCGCCGACCTTGCCCGAGATCGAGGCGGTGTTGACGACGATCGCGTTGTGATGCTCGGCGGCCGCGGCGCGCAGCAGCTCGACGCATTCGCGGTAGAAGAGCACGATCGAGCGCAGGTTGACGTCGAGCTGCATGTCGAGCTTCTTGGTGTCGATATCGGCGACCGCCGCACCGATCCCGACTCCGGCGTTGTTGACGAGCAGGTCCAGGCGCCCGAAGCGTTCACGATGAGTGGCAACCAGCCCCTGCACGGTCGCCTCGTCGGCCATGTTGCCCGCCATCGAGGCGACACGTTCACCAGTGTTGAGTTGGGCCACAGCGGCCTCGAGCTTGTCGAGCCGCCGGCCGGCGACGGTGACCGCCCAGCCCTCGTCGAGCAGCATGTGCGCGATCGCGTAACCGATTCCGCTTGACGCACCCGTCACGATCGCTGCCCGCTCTGCCATCTGATCTCCTCCGCCTCGGTTGCCTGACCGCGGGTATCCAATCAAGCCGGCGCGTCGAGCGCGGTGACGGCCGCGCCGACCGGCGGGCGTGCTGTCGCAAGGGTGAAAGCACCGACCGCGATCCTCACCTCCGGCCCGTGCGCCCCCGATCACGCGCCGCGCGACCGACGCGTGTCGCACCACGCGCCGGTCCGCGGATCGCCGATCAGCCTCCGGATGGGGTCACGCGACCCCGAAGCTGAACACCGTCGTCGAGTCAAACGGGGCGCCGGGGTTCAGCGTCGTGGACGGGAACGTCGGCTGGTTGGGGGAGTCCGGATAGTGCTGGGTCTCCAGCGTGAAGCCGGCCGACTGGCGGTAGGTGCGGCCGGTGGTGCCGACCAGCTCGCCGGCCAGGTAGTTGCTGGTGTACACCTGGACACCAGGCTCGGTCGTGTAGGTCGTCAGCGTGCGTCCGCTGAGCGGATCCATCGCGCGCGCGGCCAAGCGCAGGCCGTGTCCGTTGAGGATCCAGTTGTGGTCATAGCCGTGGGCGAGCAGCAGCTGCCCGAACGGGGCGGTGATGTCGCGTCCGATCGCCTTCATGTGCCGGAAATCCAGTGGCGTGCCGGCAACGGGGGCGATCACGCCGGTGGGAATCTGGCTGGCGTCGGTGGGTGTGTAGCGGTTTGAGTTGATCATCAGCCGCTGGGCGAGGATCGAGCCCGAGGCCTGGCCGGCGAGATTGAAGTAGGAGTGGTTGGTGAGGTTGATGACGGTCGGCTTGTCGGTCGTGGCGTGGTAGCGGATGCTCAGCGCGTTGGTCCGCCCGAGGGTGAAGGTGACCGTGGCCGTGACTGTTCCCGGAAAGCCCTCCTCACCATTGGGGCTGACGTAGGTCAGGGCCAGCGAGACCCTGCCCGGGCGCCGGGTGACGACTGGCGTCCAGACCCGCTGATTCCAGCCGATCGGCCCGCCGTGCAGGGCGTTCTGGCCGTTGTTGATCGGGATGTGGTAGGTCGTCCCGTTGAGGCTGAAGGTCCCCTTGGCGATCCGGTTGGCGTAGCGGCCGATCGTCGCGCCGAAGTAGGTCGAGCCGGATCCGCCGGACGGCTGGGGGAAGACATCGTTGGCCTCATAGCCCTGCAGGTTGCGGAAGCCGAGGCTGACGTCGGACAGACGGCCGCGGCGGTCGGGCACGTCGATCGACTGTATGACGGCGCCGAAGTTGGTGATCTTGACCCGCATGTGCCCGTTGGCGAGGGTGAACAGGCGGGTTGGGATGCCCGGGGTCGGGCTGTCCTGACTGGTGGTGCCGAACGAACGGCTGGCGATGGTCACCGGGAGGGCGCGGGCTGCGCTGCTCGCCGCGCCGAACATCGCGCTCGCCGCGACGATGAGCACCGTCAGCGCGAGCAGCTTGGGGGCCCGGTATGCCGGGCGGGTGGTGTGGATCACTCCACGGAACGCATGGGACATGCGTGTTCTCCTCTCTCGGTCCTGCCGATATGGGTCTGCGCCGGCAGGAGTACCCGGTCAGGACGAGACCATGCGACATTTGTGAACGCTCACACCACGCGGGTGGGCGGGTCCAGCAGCGCGCCCAGATACCCCACCATCCGGTGCGTCAGCGAGGAGGCAAAACGCAGCTCGGGCCCGAGCGGCGGGCCGAGCGGAGCGAGCACCGGGGCAATCCGGTCTGCGACCTCGGGGGCGAAGCGATCCAGGGCCGCGGCGGCCACGTGCGTGGCGGAGCGCACCACGCTCGGCTCAAAGGACCACAGCACCTCGAACTGACGCTGCGGATCGGGTAGCTCGGTCTGGCTGGGATGCTCCCAGGCGGCAAGGCAGACCGCGCCACCCGGTGAGTCAATGACCAGGGCCCACTCACGCGCCATCGCCTCGCTCCTGGCTACCGGCACCTCGATCGGCCCGCCGCACGGCTGGGCTCGCTCGGGAAAGTCTGCGATCGCGACGACGAGCTCAGCGGTCCGCGCCAGCTCAGACCAGCGCCCTTGCGCCTGGCGGAAGAAGCGCTCACGTTGAAAGCAGCCGAGCACGAAGCCGGATGCCGCCCGGGCGCAGAACTCGTCCTCCAGCGCATGGGTCAGCGCGAGCACGGCACGCTTGCTCAGCACTGCCGGGGCCACCTCGGGGTGGCGCTCGCGCAGGCCGGCGAACACCGACACCGGGATCGGCCGGGCCAGCTGCCGGACCCGCTGGATCGCCGCGGTCATGGACAGGCCATCGGACCGCAGCCGGGCCACCTCGCGGATCTGGTCGACATCGTGGTCGCTGTAGCGGCGATGGCCGCCGGGCAGCCGGATCGGGGTCGGGAACTCGTAGCGGCTCTCCCACATTCTCAGCGTGCCCGCGGGGACGCCTGTCCGCTCGGCCAGCTGCGCGGTGCTCAGTACTCCGCTCGCGCCCACCATGCCTGAGAACGTTACACAGTGTTGAACTTTCTCCAACAGTGGATAGGGTAGCTGTATGACGAACCGCATGCCGATGACCGACAGCGAGAGCCTGTAGATGCGCGTGCTCATCACCGGCGCCACCGGGACAATCGGTCTGGCGCTAGCCGACGGGCTGCGCGATCGCGGCGACGAGGTCGTCGCCCTCTCGCGCGATCCCGAACGCGGCCAGCGCGTGTTGGGAGCCGGGGTCGAGGTCCAACCGTGGCCCGAGCCGACCCTGGCGGCTCCGCCGCCACAGGCCCTGGCGGGGGTCGAGGCGATCGTGCACCTGCTCGGCGAGCCGGTCGCCCAACGCTGGAGCGGCGACGCGCGGGCACGCATCCGTGACTCCCGGGTCCTGGGGACGCGGATGCTCGTCCAGGCGATTCGCGATCTGTCTCCAGCGCAGCGACCCAGGGCGCTCATCTCGCAGTCGGCCACGGGCTACTACGGGCCCCGAGGCGATGCACCGCTGGACGAACATGCATCGGCCGGAGACGACTTCCTGGCCGAGGTCGTGATCGCCTGGGAGGCCGAGGCGGCCGCGGCCGCGTCGCTGATGCGCGTCGCCTGCACGCGTACGGGCGTCGTGCTGTCGCCGGACGGTGGCGCGCTGGCCAAGATGCTGCCGTTCTTCAAGCTCGGGATCGGCGGTCCGGTGGCCGGCGGTCATCAGTACGTCCCCTGGATCCATCGTGACGACGTGGTCGGCGCACTGATCCGCTGCGTTGATGACCCGGCCGCCGAGGGCCCGGTCAACCTGACCGCGCCCAATCCCGTCACCAACGCCGAGCTCTCACACGCGCTTGGCCGGGCGCTGGGCCGACCCGCGGTGCTGCCCGTGCCGGGTTTCGCGATCAAGCTGCTCTACGGGGAGATGGCCGAGATCGTCACCACCGGTCAGCGGGTCGTGCCGGCGCGCCTGCGCCAGCTCGGCTACGCGTTTCGCCATCCGGAGCTCGAGCCGGCGCTGCGCGACGTGCTCTGCGGGCAGTGAGCGAGCACCGGCTCGAGTGCGAGCAGCTGCTGCCTGGACGGATCCAGGAGGTGATCGCCTTCTTCGCGCAGGCACGAAACCTGGAGCGGATCACTCCGCCCTGGCTGGTCTTCCGGGTCCTGACGCCGGAACCGATCGAGATGCGCGTGGGGACCCTGATCGACTACCAGCTGCGTGTGCACGGCATCCCGTTGAGCTGGACGACGCGCATCGAGCAGTGGCAGCCGGGGAGCGGGTTCGTGGATCGTCAGATCGCGGGTCCCTACCGGCTCTGGCGCCACCGCCACACGTTTCGCGCGCAGGGCGACAGCACGGTTGTCACCGATGTGGTCGACTACGCGCTGCCCTTCGGCGTGCTCGGCGAGCTCGCCCACCGGTTGCTCGTACGCCGTGACCTGGAGCGGATCTTCGCGTATCGACACGCCGCCGCCGCGCGGGCGCTGGCATGACGGCGATCGTCTGGTACCGGCGCGATCTGCGCGTCCATGATCATCCGGCGCTGCGGGCGGCGCTCGACGAGCATGATTCGGTCGCCCCCGTCTTCTGCTTTGACGACGGGTTGCTCACCGGCCGCCATGCGTCGGGCAACCGCACCCAGTTCATGCTCGAGTGCCTGGCCAACCTCGAGACCTCACTGCGCGACCGCGGTGGGCAGCTGTACGTCCGCCGCGGGCGACCTGACCGTGAGCTCCCGAAGCTCGCTCGCGAGATCGGCGCTGGCGCCGTTCACGTCACCCAAGACGTCGGGCCATTCGCGCGAGCGCGTCAGGAGCAGGTGAGAGCGGCGCTCGCGGAGGCTGGGATCGAGCTCGTGACCCACCCGGGCCTGTTCGCGGTCGACTCGCTGGGGACGATCCGGACCGGGGCCGACAAGCCCTACACCGTGTTCACGCCGTTCTGGCGCAACTGGTCTGACCAACCGCGACGCGAGGTGATCGGTGCACCCTCATCGGTTCCGTCGCCGAGCGATCGTGCCGCCCGGGGGCAGTTGCCCACGCTGGCGGCTCTTGGCCTAGAGCAGGAGGCCGACGATCCCGCGCCGGGCGGTGAGTCCGCAGCTCGCGCAGCCGTGGAGCGCTTCATCGCCGGGCCGATCAGTGACTACGCGAAGAACCGCAACACGCTCACCGGCGAGAGCGTCTCGCGCCTGTCCCCGTACCTGCATTTCGGCTGCCTGTCGCCGCGGGAGATCGAGCTGCGCCTGCCCCGCGGCGCCGGCGCGGCCGCCTTTCACCGTCAGCTCTGCTGGCGCGACTTCCACGCTCACGTGCTCGGGCACTTTCCCGCCAACGCCAAGTCCGAGTTCCAGTCGCGCTACCGCGGGACGATTCGCTGGAGCCACGCCGAGAAACTCTTCCAGGCCTGGTGCGAGGGCCGGACGGGGTACCCCAGCGTCGACGCCGGCATGCGACAGCTGCGCCGCGAGGGCTGGATGCACAACCGCGCCCGCCTGATCGTCGGCTCGTTTCTGACCAAGGACCTCGGAATCGACTGGCGCTGGGGCGAGCGCTGGTTCATGCGCCACCTGCTCGACGGGGACGAGGCCTCGAACAACGGCAACTGGCAGTGGATCGCGTCAGTCGGAGTCGACCCGGCGCCAGCCTTCCAGCGGATCTTCAACCCGACTCTTCAGCAGCAGCGCTTTGATCCCGGCGGCGGCTACGTCCGCCGCTATATCCCGGAGCTGGCCGGCGTGCCCGACGACTACCTATTCGAGCCGTGGACGATGCCCGACGACGTCCAGGAGCGGGCCGGATGGCGCATCGGCAGCGACTACCCGGCGCCGATCGTCGACCATCGTCAGGCCCGCGAGGAGGCACTGGCGCGCTACCGGGTCTGACCGCCCGCGGGTCGCGCCGCGGCGCCACTGGCATCAGGCGGTCAGCGTTTGCCCCGGGTGACCCGCTTGGGCAGCGGGACCGGGAAGATGCGGTCGATCGCCTCGCCGGCCAGCAGGCGCGGCTCGAGCTTGGCCACGAGCTCGGTGAGCTCGTCGCGGTCGGCGGCGGTGAGCCGATTGGGGCGTCCGCGGGCGGTGCGGACCAGGACGACCAGACGGTGGCGTTCGGCCGGGGTGAGGCGCAGCACGTGATCACGGGCCAGCAGCCCGACCTCGGCGATCGAGATCAACTTGAACATGGGCAGCCGCCGCAGCCCCGGGACGCGGGTCGCGGCGCGGCCGAGTGACCGGGTGATCGAACCGTGAGCGATGCGGCGAGTGTACTGGCGCCCGATGCTCCGTGTCTGGGCAGTGCCGGTAGCGCAGCAGCTGGCGCTGGTGCTGAGGCTTGGCGGGGTATCTTGGGCCGTCCTGATGGGCGCCCCCCGATTCGATCTGCAGTCGCACTCGCGCCACTCCGACGGCACGCTGACCGCCGCCGAG
>JAABUZ0100010034.1_pt1 | contig 10630 bp, 7 predicted proteins | sample 5562091 | NCBI WGS metagenome assembly JAABUZ01 (sample SAMN12813069, study PRJNA571459) | rock metagenome | isolation source: Antarctica rocks | place: Antarctica: Victoria Land, Linnaeus Terrace sud | collected 2015-12-21 | reverse complement strand
CCGCCGCCTCGCGCGGCGCTATGACCGTCGCGTCGACGTCCACGAAGCGTTCCTCACGATCGGCTGCGCCCTGGTCTGCCACCAGCACCTCACCCGCCACGCCGCGTCATTCTGATAGGGCCTCTAACACGCTCGTCACGCGGGGGAAACGGAAGGGTCACATTCCCGCAATTTGCGGACGTACCGTCGATTGCCATGGCCGTCGCCACTGTCCAGCTGCCGGATAGCGCAGAGCGCCGCGGACAAGCGGCGGCCAGGACCTTCGCCACGCTGCCCGACGGAGCGTGCACCGGGGTGTACGCCCCGCCTTCGAGATCGGGCTGACCGATGTACGGCTCCTCGCCATGCCCCACCCGCACCCCCTGCGGTCGTGGTGCGCGCGGACGGGAGTGCAGGACGCGATCGTGGGCGGCTTCTTCCTTCGTGGTAGCGGCGAGCCGCTCGGTGAGCTGCGCACGCGCGGCACACGACGGCGATCGGTCCCCTTCGACGCCCCGTGGGGCGCGCTGCGGTCGTGCGTCTCCGTCGAGGGCGGGAAGGTGCGCATCGCGCCGCGGAAAGAGCTTCCGGCCGCACCGCGCGGCGACCTGCTCCAAGCCGGGCCACTCCTCGTCCGCGAGGGTCGCTCGCTCGTGGTGGACGGCGTCGACCTCGAAGGATTCTCGGCGGGCCGGCGTCAGTTCGACTCCGACATAACGCGCGGGCGCCATCCGCGCGCGGCGCTCGGGGTCGGGTCCGGGCTCGTCTGGGCCGTGGCGTGCGACGGGCGCTCGGACGAGGACGCCGGCATGACCCTGGCCGAGCTCGCCGACTACATGGTGCGATTGGGCGTGGAGTCGGCCATCAACCTCGACGGAGGCGGCTCGACCTCGCTGGTGCTCGGCGGCCAACTCGTCAACCGCCCGCGCGACCGGCACGGCGCGCCCGCGCACGGCGGGCGGCCGATCAGCACGGCGCTCGCCTTCGTCAGGCATTGAGCTGCATGGATGCCGCCCGTTTCTAACCTCCCCGCGGGTGATTGCTCCGCGGGCCAGAACGCGTCTGAGGCGTGGCCATCGTGTCGAGGCGACCCCCCGGTGTCACGAGCGGCGTAGGTTCGCAAAGACCCCCACGCACGACTGAACCCTTCGTCCGTGGGGGTCCAACAAATGCGACCAAGGAGAACCGCCATGAAGATGCGCAACCTCTGCTCCCTCGCGCTCGTCGCCCTCACCGTCGGCGCCCTCGGCGCCGTTCCGGCCAGCGCGGCGACGACCCCGCTGGTAGGGGGCGGATCATTTGCCCGGACGATTCCATTCATCGACGGCTACCTGTACCTCTACGAATGCCACGCCGTGGCGCCCGGCGCGGTATCGACGAGCGTGGACCGCTGCGCCTTCGGTTCGACGGGCGCCCCCGCGGCGAGCGCTCAGGGGCCGGTGGCGACTACCAACGGTGGCGTCTCGCGCGCTTCGTCGCCGTCGCAGGTCTGCTGGACGGTGAGCGCCCGCTATGGCGATGGCACGAGCCAGACCAAGAGCGGCTGCTCGACCGTGTCCGCGATCGCCGGGGCGGGCGCCGGCTGATCGAGACCGCCGGGGGCCTCCGCTCAGCGCTCGGCGTGCAGCAGGAACTTGCGGACGTTTCCGCGGCGGTGGTAGAGGCGCAGTGCGTCCACCGCGCGGCCGCGTTCGGCGGGTGAGGCGCCGGGGCCCGGCGGCGGCGGTGAAGATCCCCCGCCGTGCAAGGAGTGCCAGAGGATCCTGTCGCTCAGCGCCTGGGGAACCACGTCGAGATGCTCGAAGGGCAGCGCGCTCGACAAGGCCGCGTCGGGCGCGTTCGCTCCATTTGTCTCGGTCAGCGGGACGGTCGGCGTGATCGCATCGTACGGGCGGTCGTCGTGCGTGCCGTCGCGGGTGAACGCGTCGTACATCGGCGTGGCCGTGGCGTCGAGCAAGGACAGGGGCTTCAGACCCAGGAGGATCTCCGCGCTGTGCAGCGCGGAGTTCTGGTCGTAGGCGGTGTGCACCACGGCGCCGCCGCGCGTCCACGGCGAGATCACGAAGGCCGGCATGCGGTGGGCGTCGACGTGGTCGGCTCCGTCCTGGGAGTCGTCCTCGACGACAAAGATCGCCGAGCTCGACCAGATCGAGGAGTGGCTGATCAAGTCGACGAGCTGCCCGAGCCCGCGGTCGTTGTCGGCCACGAGCGCGCGCGGAGTCGGAAGACCGGCCTTCGTGCCGTTCGTGTGGTCGTTCGGCAGCGTGAGGTAGGTGAACGCCGGCCAGCTCGCGTCGGTCGCTCCGACGAACTGCGAGCGGAAGAAGTCGAACCGGCTCGTGGCCGGCGAGGGCGGCGTCTGGCCGCTGTCGGTGTTGCAGCGCAGGCTGGGCGGCGCGGGCGCGGGCACCGGCGAGCCCGCACAGCCGAAGACGAACGGGTAGGCGTACTGGGTGTTGGCGCCCACTGCCGCGAAGGTCGGCCGGCCGTCGTTGCCGCCCGGCTGGTTGCCGACACTCGACTCGCCGTAGTTGCGGAAGGTCACGTTCTGGCGGGCCGCCTGGTCGAAGATGAAGTGATTGGGTCCGAAGGTGATCGGATAGTCGCCGAACTCGCTGATTCGGCCGCGGTTGGAGTAGCTCGCCGGGACAGCTTTCTGCACGTAGTCGATCCCATCTGACCCCGCTGTGATGATGTGACCGTCGACCGAGACCTCGCTGTCGGCATAGAGGTGATCGAGCAGCGGGAAGCGGCGCGCGAGCGCGTGCGCGTTCGGCGTGACGCCGCCCGTCGGGCCGGCGACGCCGTTGTCGTCGAAGAGCTCGAGCTTCGGATCGCCGTCACCGCGGCGCTCGGAGCCGAACACCTGGTCATAGGTGCGGTTCTCGCGCACGACGTAGAACACATGCTTGATCGGACCGCCGGCGCGCAGCGCGGTTCCCGCGGGCGGCCCGGAAGGCGCGTTCGCCGGCCGTGCCTGCGCGTCGGCGTAGGGCGTCAGCGCCACTGCGTCGGCGTCATCGGGCCGCTCCAGCACTCCTGCGCGCCCCAACAGCAGGTCCAGCACGTAGGTCCCGTAGGGCGCCGCGTTGGAATTGGCGAGGCTGCCGCTGCCGTAAGCCGGGTTGGGACCGGCGCCCAAGCCCTTGGCCGCCACCCACAGCAGCCGGTCTCCCGACGGCGTGACCTGCACGTCCGTGGGATAGGCCGCGGACGGGATCCGCCCCACGAGCGAATAGGCGGGGATCGAGCGCCCAGAAGCTGCCGCGCGCGCCGCTGCGCCGCAGCGGCCGATGCGCGGCAACAGACGGCGCGCTCGGCGCAACAACCGACGCTTCACTTTCCCGCGGTGAGCCAGCGCGTCCAGTACCCGCACCACGTAGCGGCGTGCCTTGGCCAGGCTCGGGCCGCGGCAAGCTCGCAGCGCGACAGGCTGCAGGAAGCGTCGCCGCAGGCTCGCGAGCGCGTTGCGGTAGCGAGCCGCCGCCTGCCGTTCCCGATGACCAAGGCGCAGGATCCGGAGGGCCCGGCGCGCGAGCGTTCGGTAGCGCGCGAGCGCGTGGAGGCTCGGCACCCGATAGACGAAGCGGGAGCCCCGGTGCCGAAGCGGAGAGAGCCCGGGAGGCAGTGGGCCGCCACCGGGGGCGGTCGGCGGGGAACCCGCCGGAAGGCTGCGGCTCGTCAGCGCGATCTGGGCAAGGGCATCCTCGCCGCTGTCAGCCGCATACAGCGTCTCGCCGTCGGGCGCGAGCGCGACCGCGACGGGCTGCACGCCGAGGTCCGCCCCCCTGGCCACCGACACCAGCCTTACCACCTGGAGCGCGCGGGTGTCGAGCACTGCGACGAGATCCCGGTTGGCGACCGCGACGTAGGCACGAGGGCGCTGAGGATCCATAACGATGCCCTCGGGGTGGGACTCCTTGTCGCCCGCTTGACCACCGAGGCCGGAGATCGTCGCGGTGACGCTTCCGGCCGTGATGTCGACGACCGACACGGTGCCGTCGAGCTCGTTGGTGACCAGCGCGCGGCGGCCGTCGGGGTCGATGGCGACGCCATAGGGATAGGCGCCGACCTTCACCAGCTTCGAGGAGCGGGCGGCCGTGTCGACGACCGCAACTTGATCCGCTTGGTTCAGGGCAACGACGAGCTTCGAGCCATCGGGGCTCACGGCGACGCCGATCGGCCACCCGAGCCCCTTCGAGGACGGACCGGGTCCGGGCGTGCCCGAGATCGGACCGCCGGCGGCGTGCTGCTGGGCCGTTCCGCCCGTGGTCGCCGGCAGCGGAATCGGCGATCCCTCGGTCGCCCGCCCGCTGGACGAGTTGACGCTGAAGACGTGCACCACGTCCCCGCCGTTGGACGTGCCCGGCTTGTCGACCGCGGCGTTGACGCTGCGCTTGGGCTCGCCGGACACGTACACACGCGACCCGTCGGGGCTGAAGGCCACGCCCACATAGCCTCCGGGCAGAGGGAGCGTCTGGACAACCGCGCCGTCGGCGACGCTAATGATCTGCACATCGTCGACGCCGTGGCCGGCGTCCACTACCCACAGAAAGCGCCCGTCGGGGCTCAGCGCACTTCCGGTCGGGAAGTTCCCGAGGGTCGTCAGCCGCCCCGCCGGGCCGAGGTGCCGCCCGTTGGCCGTGGTCGACAAAGCCGGACCGATGCGCCCGGGCGACGAGTCGTCGGCGAGCGCGCCATTCGTGCCCGTCGCCGCCACCGCGGAGACGGCACAGACTGCGAGAAGCTTCAGCGGTGCGCACGGACGACGGACCCGACCTCTCATGGTCCGGACCGCACTGCGCGGCGCTCGACACCGCCACCGGCGCGCGCGGCGAGGATGACCCGTCGCACGGACCGGGGTAGTCGCAAGCGGTGGGAGCGGCAGGCGGAGAGCCGGCGGTCGGGCAGCACGCGGCGCGCGTTCGGGCCGCCGCTCCGGCGCACGGTGAGGCGTGCCGCGCGAGTCAGCCGAACGGTGAGGACCGCGCGCCGCAGGCTCGCGGCGGCGATGAGCGTGGCGCCGGGCAGCGCTCCGGAGCACCGAGGCGCCGCGGCGGGGCCGGCCTCGACCCACACCGGGCTCGAGTAGGCGACGATGCTCTTCCCCCGGCGTGCGCGGACGAAGTACCAGCGCTCGCGCGACGCGACCCGGCGTGCGGTCCGGAGCGCCCCCGTGCCCGCGGCCACGACGCGCCCCCCGCTCGTGACGAGCTCAAGGCGCAGGGTCCGGTCGCTCGCCTTCGCCCGGACCGGGAGGCTCGCGCCGGTGGGACGGCTGAGACGCTCGCCCATCATCTGCCGGTCGACAGAGAAGGCCAGTCGCAACCGGTGCCCCTCCTCGGGGCCAACGGCGTAGAAGTGGCGTGCGAGCAGAGCGGCGCGGATGTCGGCCGCGGTCCGGCCCGCGGCGAGCACCACGGTCTTCGCCCACTGCGGTCCTCCCCAGTTGTCGAGCGGCGGCTTGCGGTGGCCGAGGTCCTCGGCGGCGGAGGCGCCGACGTGCCAGCCCTTGTCGAGCGCGTGCGCATAGGAGCCCTCTGGGTACGGACCGCCGTTGCTGCCGTACTCCTTCTTGTCGTTGAAGACCTCGATCCCCACCACGCGCCGGTCGGCTGCCGCGACATAGGCGAAGTCGTCCCAGTTGAGCTCCCTGGCATTCAAGTCGCTTGTGAGGTCGACTTTCTTCGCACCCGGGTGGTTGAACGTAGCCAGGCCGTCCCCGCCGCCGCCGAGCGACGGTGGGGTCGTAAACCAGCGCCAGAAGGTCGGCATGTCGACGAAGCCGCCGTCGGTGTACGCGCTCGTGTAGTTCGTCGAGAAGTAGACGGAGATGTGGCCGTAGCGGTCCGAGCTCCACTCGAATCCGCGGAAGGCGCCGAAGCCCGGGTGGGCGGCGCTCACCGCGCGCGCTTGCTCCGCCGTCGCGTCCCACTTGCGGAATGAGTCCGCCGGGTTGGTCTGATCGGCGAGCGCGCACTCGGGCAGCAGGATCTCACCGGAGCCGCCGCGCCCCTGGCGATAGCAGCCCTCGCTGAACACCGCGGGAATGCCCATGTTGTCGGAGTGGTCACTCCCACCGAGGAAGTCGAGCCTGTAGCGCGCACCCGACTCGTAGTAGTCCCGTGGCCGCGTCCCAGGCCAGCCGTCGGAGTAGGCCGAGTGCTCGTGGAGGGCGCCGACGAGGGTCTGAAGACGAGCGGCCGCCGCGGAGGCCACCGCCGGAGCAACGAGCAGCGAAGCGAGGAGAGCGGCGAGCAGAAGGGGCCAGCGCAAGCACCGGAGCGGGTGAGGCATCATCCGATTGTCTACCCCGCGGTCCATCGGGAGAACGGCCGTTCTCGAAATGAACACAACTGGCGCCCGCGGTGCTTCCCCTTCAGCGGCGGAGACCGGCGTGCCCCAACCGGAGCACAACCGCACGGCGAGTGCGCTCGACAGTGCCGCTGGCGTCTCGAGCTCGTACACGAATCAGATACCTGGCCGGGAGGAGCTTTACGCGGCGACGGAACGACCATCTGGCCGTGCCCCGAGCACGGATCCAGGCGACGCGTCGCAGGGTCGCGTGTGCCCAAACCGGCCGCGCGCTCCAAGGTTCCGACAGCGTCTGCCGACGCGGCGCGCGACCGACACGTCGACTCGGCGCACGACCGCGCAACCACTCGCGCGCGAAAGCCCCGTCAGAACGATGCCGGAGCGCCTTATCTTCGACTTGCGCCGGTTCACCGACGTGCGCGGCCCCGCTCCCGGTCGACACGGCCCTACGGACGCGTCTGGAGAGATCGACCACCCGGTGGACCCGCCGGCGGGGAACCCGACGCGCTTCCCGCAGCCTGCGGGGAGCGGAGCGGTATCACCGCCCTCTTCGTTGGGCAGCGACTGTGGCGGTGTCGGCTGGCCGCAGTCGTCGAGGTGGACGAAATTGCGCGTCGAGAGCGACCCGAGGGTGTAGCTCGGATACTGGCCGTTGTACTCCCCGCGGGTGGTCTCGGTCCACTGGCGGCAGAAGGCGCACCCCGTGCGGTAGAAGTTCCGCATCCACCCGCCCTCGTAGATGCGCAGTACCGAGTACCCGCCGGGGTACTCCTTGGTTGCCGCGTTCTCGAGATACACCGTGCGCGCACCTGAAGCGGGCGCCGTCGAGACGAAGTTGCGGTGAGTGTGGGAGTTGAGCACGCCCGACACCTGCGGGTTCGCCGCCACCAGCGACAGGAACTCCTCGCCCCCTCGATCCGGCCGCACGCCGAAGACCACCGGCGGCGCCGCGTAGGTGTCGGCGTACTCACTGACGGGATGGTGAAAGACGATGAAGGTTCGCTCCCGGCGGTGTGCCGCGAGGTCCCTACGCAGAAACGTGTTCTGGGCGGCGTTTGTGAGATCGCCCACGCCGCTGGAATCACTCGAGTCCAGGAATACGAGATGCACACCGGCGACCGTGACGGAGTAGTAGATCCGGCTCGGGGCGCGATCCGGGAAGAACACCGTCCGCAGGCAATCCTTGTCGGCCCCGCACTGCGTCTCGGGCGAATGTTGGGCCGGGCGGTCGTGATTGCCCCGCACGACGAAGAAGGGCGCGTGGATCTTGCCGAGGATCGTGCGCGCCCGGCTCTCCTCCTCGAACTTGGCCGTGTCGGTCATGTCGGCCGAGTCGATGACCGTGCCCACGCGGCGCGCGTTCAACTCGCCGACTGCGCCGTCCAGCATCCGGGCGGCGTAGTCGGGTGCCGAGAAGCAGGCGGGGATCGACTGGTTTATCAGCGGCGCAGTTACCGCCGTGCCGGAGCAACTCTCTCCGACGTGCACGTCGCTGATCAGGCCGATGTCGACGACGTGACGCCCGGGCGGCGGGCGGAGCGTTGTAAACGAGCCCGGGTTGGCCTGGGTCGCCGGCTGGGCCACCCCGCCGCTGCGCAACTCGTAGAGGTAGTGCCTCCCCGCCAGCAGCCCACGGACGCGCGCACGGTGCAGTGTTACCCCCTCCTCCTGGCGCTCACAGCGCAGATTGGCAGAGTCCGCGCCGACGCAGACCGTGGTGTCGCTGGCGCCATCGGTCCCCCACGTCGCCTCCATCTCCGTGTCCGAGACGGTTATGAGCTCAGGAGGCGCCGCTGCAGCCGCAGCGGGCGCTGACACGCCCAGAGCAGCGATCACGACCACCAGCGCGAGGCGACGACAGGCAGCCATGAGAACACACAGTACGTGTCGCGGTAGCTGGGGTCCACGGTGGTATCGCAATGTTTACAAGCCTTCAGGGACCCGAATCGTCCCTGACATCCTAGCTTGAGGAGCCGATCTCTAGACTCGGCGGTGTGAATCGAGATAGCCCCACGGCGGGGTTCTGTCGTTTCTCACTGGCTCAGGTCGAGCCGCTCGAGGGCGGTCGGCGCCTGCGGCAGTGGTGGTGTTGTGTCGATGGGTCGTGCGCGCATCTCGAGGCGCGCGACGGGCAGGCTGTGCCAGCTCAGGCGGGTGATGTACCGCAGCGTACCGTCGGGTTCGACGGTGGCCTGGTCGCGTGAGGTGAGCATGAACCGTGCTGGTCCGACCGGGGCAAGCACGCGGTAGGGGGCGACCTGGTAGCCTTGTTCCCCGATGCTCACGTCGGCGCCGTCGGGCATGTCGTCCTCGCTGACGTGGATGTGCGAGGGGTCGACGAAGCGCGCGAAGCGCAGGCGCTCCTCGACGCGGCCGTTCGCGAGCTCGGCGCGGTCGCGGACGAGCGCGACGTCGTCCGAGTGCCAGGTCGTCTGTCGTGTCACGGTGAAGCGTGGCGCGATCGGCCTCCACAGGAACGCCGGGACTCCAAGGACGACGCCCTCGCCGATCCAGGCGCGCCCGAAGAAGTCACGCGGGCGCAGGGCGGCGGGGGCAGACAACTTCGGGGCTCCCCGGGTCTCGTAGAGAATGCCGCCCGCGACGACGACCACCCAAAGATGCACGATGGCGAGCTCGATGCGCTCGACGACGCCATCCGGCGCCCCGGCTCCGTAGAGAATCAGAGCCACGGCGCTGACCGCCAGGCCGATCGCTCCGCCGAGCAGGGCCAAGGCGCCGGAGGGGCTCGGCCAGAGCGAGCGGGCGAGCGCGAACGGCGTGAGGACGAGCGCGATGCGCATGACGACCCCGCTCCAGACGTGGAGGCTCGTGTGCCACGAGAGCGCTCCGGCGTCCAAGCGTGCGCGGCATGCCGCGTGGGAGACGTCGCAGTCCAGCCGGGATAGACCGACGACCGCGATGCTGGCACCCGCGACGAGGAACAAGACGGCCGGCGCGCCAGGGCGCGGCAGCAGAGCCCGCAATGCGGGCGCCAGCGCCGCCACGCCGAGGCCGAGGACGACGAATCCGATCATGGCGATCCAGGGGTGGTGGGCGCCTCGGGCGGCGAGCGCGCTCACGCCCGAATCTGAGCCGGAGTAGCGCGGCTGGAGTGCTCCGGCCACGAGCCAGGACGCGACGAACGCCGGCTGGGCCGCGACCGCGAACCAGGCGAGTGAGCGGATCGACCTCCTCATCTTATGCCCCCTCGGAGACGTGTACGGTGTACAGTACATTGTACACCGGGATGAATCAAGTCACACCCACCGGCGCTCCCGACCGCCTATCCCGGCAGCGAATCCTCGACACGGCACTCGCCCTCGTCAGCAGCGACGGGCTCGACGCTCTGAGCATGCGCCGCCTTGCCCAGGCCCTCGACGTCTGGCCGATGAGCCTCTACCGCTACTTTCACGACAAGGACGCGCTTGTCGCCGCCCTTGCCGACGCCGCGGCCGAGGACATCGCTTCGCCCGCCGGTGACGGACCGTGGCCCAAGCAGATGCGCGAACTGCTCGGTCAGGCCAGAGCGGCCCTCGAGCGCCATCCTGGCAGCCTTCACCCACAGGACGAAGGGCCCGCCGCGGTCCGCGTTCGCGACGCTGGGCTCACGATCCTCAAACGCGCCGGCATCAACGGCACCGAGGCCGCGAGTGCTTGGCAGGCACTGCTCGCCTACACCGCCGGCGCCGCCGGCTTCAACCTCGACACGGAAGACTTCGAATACGGCCTCAACCACCTGCTCAAAGGCCTCAGCGCTCGGCCGGACGAGTGAGAACGGCCGACGGCGAGCGCCACCCCGGCGGCGTTTCAGGCACTCGTGCCTGAAACGCACCGCCGATTCCCCGCCGTGTCTGCGAGGTGCCTCGAAACAGAAGCCGCACACGTGCAGGAACTCCTCCCGAAATGGCGCTAGGAGGACTCGAACCCCCGACCTCCTGAGTGCGATCCACCAGATCTGCGGCGCAAGTCGGGCACTGAAAGGTGGCGCTGTGCAGCGTCTTTGCCGACCCGTCCAGACTGCCAGGAGTCTCGCGGATGTCGCCGGATTACCGGGGATTCTGCGCGATTCAGGCACTCGTGGCGATTAGTGCCTGAACGCCGGCGGGGGCTGTTTTTAGCGACCGCTTCCGTTGCGATCATCGCTCCGTGGCCGCGGTCCAGCCCCAACCCGATACCGCCCGACCTGCACCGGTCCCGATGCCCACCTGGGTGTCGGCGCCGGTGGAAAGCTCACCCTCCTCCGCCGGCTGAAAGTGCACCCCTGTGAGGACGCGTGGCGGGGCGTCCGCGGGGCTGATGAGCCTGGCTCGATCGTGATCGATGGAGACCGGGGGAT
>JAABUZ0100010033.1_pt1 | contig 10630 bp, 5 predicted proteins | sample 5562091 | NCBI WGS metagenome assembly JAABUZ01 (sample SAMN12813069, study PRJNA571459) | rock metagenome | isolation source: Antarctica rocks | place: Antarctica: Victoria Land, Linnaeus Terrace sud | collected 2015-12-21 | reverse complement strand
TATCTTTCAAATTCTGAGTCGTTTCATCGATTGAAGAGACGTTTAGAGCGTTCAAATCGCACTGAGTATTGTACGCGATTTTTCTATTGATGTTCGTCATGAATAGAGCAAAGACTTCGATCTTGTTCTTCTTTGAACGATTCAACAGTGTTTTGAACGAAGCTGCATCTATGCTTCGAATCAAGAATGACTCTTCTCGAACGAGTCATTTGAGCATCATAGAAACTCTAGTCTGAGTGATTGAAGAAGACGAAGTTGACTGCAATCAACTTGAATGCTTTGAATTGAGAGGGATCGAAAAAATCGAAATAGAAGTATTCAATTGATTCGGAAAAACAATGACGTCGTTTCGCATATTCAATAATATTTCGTTTTTGTTCATTCAGAACTTACTCAATATGACTTCATGATGATTGATATCAGCTATCAGCATTGATACAGTCAATTTCTTATGACTTTCGATGATGAGATTGAATAGAATTTTATGAGTGATGATCTTCTTAGATATCTTCTCATCATAACTGTTAGGAATCTGTCTAGAGCGAGTCAGATAGGAATGTCATTTAACTAGAAGATAAATGCTAAGAAAGAAAGATAGCTACGAAAAAGAAGCTGACTACATATGTGTGTTTCTCAGCCGACGCTAGACTCAATAAAGACTAGTCAAGATGACGAAGCGAGAATAGATCTGATAAGGCTAGAAGGCTGAGTCTGGCAAGGCTAGGATCGTGACATTACTTCTCTTCTTCGACGATTCATGTTCGCATGAATGTATTTTCTGCTCGGCTCGATTGATTGCTCAATCATGATTTCACAGACTCAGACCTGTTAAATCGTGATTGATTGAATTGTTGATTAGCGCGATTTGTTCGAGTATCAAATATAAAAATCGTCAACGATCTTCTGAGCGTTCATAAATTCGTCGTCATCAGCGTTGTATCAATTGAGATCATTGTCATAGTCATTTCATTTGACTTTATACTGAAGTCGTCTTCGATATCGACGGAAATTCAATATATCATCGATTTCTCACTCGTCTTTGTCGTTTATTACTATTGAACCTGAGAATTCGTTCTTTTGATCAGGCAAGAGATCGTCGACGGCAGAGCGAAGCAGATCAGAATGAAATACATCATGAACACGCATAGACTCTGATAATTTCAGTTTATATGAAGAGTCGATGAAATCTAGATTGATGAAAGAATCGAGCATTTTGTCATCTAGCTTCTTGAAAGATCTCGCTGTAACGATGTTTCTTTCATTCAGAAACATCTTTGATTCGGCCTCGTAATCAACTTCTTTTCTATGCTTATTGACTTGTTTCATCATTTGTTCCCGTGTTTTGGCTAGCGACTCGCGAGCAAACTTCAGTGTTTTGTTCATATTTTCAGATATATTCTCGACTTTAGTCGTCTGCAAGCGTTCACGAGAACTTTCATATTCGATGACATCGGGTTCAAAGCTCATACGAGAATGAAAGTCTTTGTTTAGAAAGAAAGAGATCGAGAAGATGACTGAGAACAGAGCATTATTGTCGATGAACTCGATCATGAATAGTAGCTTAGCCCAGTCATTCTGCATGTACGAACAGAAGAATCGAAGATATCTTTCGACGTTCTGATTGACTCGTTCACTTTGATCATCGATCTGGGGGTGGTAGACTGTGAAGAGTCGAAGGTTAATGTCTAGTCTTTTACAAAGCAACTTTCATAGAATGAAGGTAAATTGAAGGTCTCGATTCGAAACAATGAAATCGAGTAAACCGTGTATCCGATATATTCACTGAAGCATTAGCTCAGCTGTTTTTTCTGCTGTGGTCTTCTCGTCATCAGTGAAGCAAGAAATATAATGTCGTTCCTTTGACAGTCTACATATCACTGTTAGTATGACGTTTTTGCCTTCCGAAGAAGGTAAGCCGATTATGAAATTCATGACTATGTTCTTTCATCGCTGTTCGAGTATGAGTAGAGAATGTAGTAGTTCATTGAATTTATCTCGAGAAGTCTTTGATCGCTGACAAATGTAGCAGTTCCGAATATATCGATCTATTGTCTTTCGCATTGAAGATCAATAGTAGTATCTTCTTATGATCTTCATTGTTCTGAGAATTTCGGGATGATCAATAGAAGGTTGATCGTGAACTTTTCGAATTAGCTTCATTTGAAGGTGCTCATCGAAGAAAACCCATAGAAGGTCACTTCGGTATAGTATTTCGTTCTGAACTCGACAATCTCTTAATTTAGTATCTTCGTATTGAGCTTCATCTTTTAATACGGCTTCACGAAGTAGAATACAATTCTCGTTGATTCTGTTAGCTTCTAGAATCAATCGATAAATTGATTCATCGTTCTCTTTCTCTTCTAGATCAGCGATTTTCATCCGATTCGACGTGAGAATCGTAGTTCGCTGATAGCGACATCGTTCATTCTCGAAGCTTCTAGAAACTGAATCGACTCGACGAGTCAATGCATCGACTTTGATGTTTTGTTTGCCTGAGCGATACATGATTTTGAAGTTGAAGTCAACGAGCTTTTGTACTCAGCGCATTTGACGTCTACTTAGCTCTTTATCTTTCATTAATGACGTTAAAGCTTGATGATCAGTGAACATCTTGATGAATAGCTCAGTCAATTTCAGCTCAGGTCGTCAATGCTCGAAGGCATGAATGATTGCTAGTAGTTTCTTGTCATAGATCTCGTAATTGCACTCAGCGAGACTCAGGTTCTTGCTGTAGTAGATCATCGAATGCAATGTTTCTTCGTCGTCATACTGAGAAAGTATGCCATCGTTGACGTAGTCGAATGAGTCTGTTTCAAGAATAGTCTTTCTATTCTGATCAAAATGGCGAAGAATAGAGGCTTCAGTCATTCGTTTCTTCATATGATCAAAGGTCGTTTGACAAGCTTGATCTCATTCAAATATCACCTCTTTTTGAGTTAGCCGAACCAGGGAACGAACAATCTTCGAAAAGTTCTTTATAAAACGTCGATAGAAATTGCAGAAGTCGACGAAGAACTGCATCTGGGTGAGGTTTGTAGAAGTAGACCATTCGACTACTGCTTGTACTTTTCTGAGGTTCATCTTTAGTCCTTCGATGGATAGCAATAGTCTCAGAAAGAAGATCTTCTGAACATGAAACTCGCATTTGTTTATATTCATCTGAAGGCCAGCCTCTCGTAGTCTATGTAGAACTAATCGTACGTGCCGCTTATGTTCCTTCAGTGTTTTGCTGTAGATGATAATGTCATCTAGGTAGGCCTGACAAAACTGATGAAGATAGTCAAATAGCACGTCGTTCATATAGTGTTGATAGAAAGTCGGGTCGTTGATTAATTCGAAAGGCATCACGTGATATTTGTAGAAATCAAAAGAGGTGATAAAGATAGTCAAATCTTCGCTGCCCGGATGCATACGCAGTTTGTTGAAGGCGACAATGATGTCCAATCGGGTCAGGTACCTGCTACCTTGAATACGAGCGAGAGTTTCGTCTATTAGCGATAAGGGGTAGCGATCTCGTTTGGTCAAAGCATTGAGCTTTCTGTAGTCTACACAGAAACGCAAGCTATCGTCTTTCTTTTCGGCGAATAGTATGAACGAAGCGTATGAAGCTGAGCTAGAAGATATAAAGCCTTTATTCAGATGCTCGATCAGGTAATTCTTCACCTTTTGAAGCTTGTAGTCAGACATATGATAGAGGCGACTTCGAGGAGGTGTTCTCTCGTCGATCAACTCAATTTTATGATCGTAGAGGCGATGAGGGGGTAGTTGATCAGTCATCGCTCGGTCAAACACGTCTAGATAGTCATGATATTCCGAAGGAAGCTTAGCTTTGACTTCTTTCAAGATCTCTTCGTGTGAAAGCTCTTGTAGATTTACATCTTCGAGTTTATTCCTAGCTGTTTTTAGAAGTCGATCGATTTTCGTGACAATGATCGCGAAAGTAGTCACATCCGACCGTTTGGCTAGTGATCTATATGCTGCAGCCTCTATCATTGCTATGTTCATTGAATCGGAAGGCGAAGCGAAGTTGACTGAATTAGATGGTTCCACGATTTTACTGGATGAAGATGACTTCTCGCTGAGTCGAGTGACGACAGAAGGGGTAGACCTCTTTAGTATTTGGGTAGGGGTCGAACTCTTCTGTTCTATCGCGATTTTCTTGCTCGGAAGGACAGCCGAATGAGCTTTGGTAGAAGCTTTGATATGAGCTTCGGAACTAGGAAATTGAAGGCGATCGTCTCTCATATCAATAGTCATCTCGATCTTGTTCATTCATGTTTTTCCGAGAATCATCTGATGTTGATCTAATCGGGTGATCAGCATAGAGGCGGAACGTTTCATATGATCTTGAACAGTTAGATTCGAATAAATCGCATGAGTAATGAGCTTTTTTGCATAATGATCATCGAATCTTCTTATTGGTTTGAGCTTGGTTAAAGATAAAGGTTCGATTTGCAAATGATCACAAACATTCTGCGCGGTTAATTCATCAATGAACGAATAGTCAGCTGCTTCAGTGTCAATCAATGACTTTAATGAGTAACTAATTTCATTGCTAGATAGTACACATTCAGTAGTCAAAGATTCCGAAGCAAAGAGATCATTTGAGCTGCTCGTTGTTGAAGAAATTAACACATCTTTCATCGCGCCTTTGATGAAAGTCACTAGTTTTTTGCCTCATTCTTCGATTTCTCTGTAAATAATTTCTTCTCTTCTTTCGGCATGACGATCTCATTGAGGCGAGGGGTGAATGCACGAGGTGCCGAAGTACTAGTCTTCAGATGAGAACAGTTCTTTGAAAGATGACTCGATACTTTACAGTTGAAGCAGATGATTGACATTCTTGATCATTCAGATTCGAAGGTGAAAAAAGTAGCGAGTCGAACATAGCTAGTAGTCGAGATTGAAGCTGATGTCGACGAAGAAACAAAACGTTTTTTCGAAGCTGCTATCGATTTGACTGTTCATTGCTCGTCACGTAGCTGATAATTGACTCGTTGTTTGTTATTCACATCTTGAAGAAAGATCTTGAGCTTATCAAGCGAGCTAAACTCTATGAGACAAACTGACAACGCGTTCTGAAGACGATTGTTGATTTTATTCTGAATGTCGTTCATCAGAGTGACATCGTCGTAGTTCAGAAAGCTGAATATTCTAGTGAATTCTGAATAGAAAGAGCTGAAGAGCTTGTTGAGCTGCTTCAGAGCGACGTATTCGCGACGACACTTTCGAATCAGGTTCTGATCTTCGTAAATTTCTTTCAGATGTTTCAGTAGCTTTGATAGTGATTGGTAGAATGAGAAAGCGTCAACACGACGCTTTGCATAGGTTTGCTGATCAGCATCGTCTTCTAGTCTGGAAACCACATAGGCAATACGGATCTTTTCAGTAGAGTAATGATCCGCGTTGACATCGAGCTTGTCAGCTATTTTGATGTTTCATGTCTCTCAGATAGAATCATCTGTTTCGATGAAGATGGGTGAATTCGAAAGCTTGACGGACTTGTGATAATCGTTCTCGTTTTCGTTACCAGATAGAGTAGAAAATTCTCGTTGAGAGCGAGCTTCGAAAGCCGAGCTTCGTTCAACTTCAGGGCGACGAATCGAAACTGAGATCGTAGAAGCTTCTTTCTGATTGGCTCGTTGCTCAGCTGGCTGAGTATCTTGACGAGTCATAGGTCGATCAGCTTGACGTTGTTCCGCTCTGAAGTTCAATCGCTCGCCTTGTAGCTGATTGATCTTTTCCTCTAGCTCATCGTTTTTATCAAAAGCGACTTCTAGTTGTTTCGCTCTCTTTTTGTGATCGTCTTGTACGAGAAGTCAGTGTTCATTGAGTTGTAGAGTCAAGTCTCGCTGACTTCGAAGCTCGTTCAGCATATTGATGACTTCGTCGAATTGATTGCTGACTCAATGAAACAGTTGTTCTTCGATGTTTATGTTTCATGAAGTGACAGCTTTCTCAGCTTCGACTGAAGCATCGATGAGTAGAAGTGAAACTCTTCTATTGACAGTGCTTCTAAGCAGGCGAGTTGTTCGAGGCTCAACTGGCTCGGCGTCGCGTGCCATGATGAGAGAAGGTAGAAGTTGTTGAGATAAGAATAGATGAGAAGTTGATGTTTTGAATTGATGTTTTTTGATGAGTGAAAATTCAAAGAATCTCTTGTGAATTTCAGGTAATAATTGAGTGCTTTATTCGAAGAATTTCTTGCGGATAGAATGGTGAAAATGGGTGTAGAATCGAAGAATTCCTTGCGATCTAAAATGGTGGTGCAAATTTGAAGAATCCCTTGCAAATTTTCCTTACTGAATAGGTTGTTTCGTATCGTCTATTCGTCGATAGCAGAATAGTAGATGATGAGCATTTATCTAATGTTAGAAGTCTGTCTAGAGCGAGTCAGATAGAGGTGTCATTTAACTAGAAGATAAATGCTAAGGAAGAAAGATAGCTACGAGAAAGAAGCTGACTACATATGTGTGTTTCTCAGCCGACGCTAGGCTCAATAGGAACTAGTCAAGGTGACGGAGCGAGGATAGGCCTGATAAGGCTAGAAGGCTGAGCCTGACAAGGCTAGAATCGTGACAGATGACGAAGCGCAAGATCGATCAATAAGACTTTCTGTTGATGATGAGCAGAGCAAGACAGCTACTCAGATACAAGTGATAATGTCTCATATGTTTCGATGAGCTGTATATAATCATGATTCTAGCTATATATATATAATAAACAAAGAAAGCATTTCATCTTCTGACGTGCAACTTTTATGATTGAGTTCAAGTCATAACTTCGAATAAGATGAGATTTGAGAGTCAGTCTGTCATTTTCACGAGTTTGACTGATGTATGATTCATTGAACTGTGAGACAAATTCATTGAACTGATGATGTTTGTTCTGATGTTATGAAACATGTAATCTTCAAGATGTATGAAAGTTATTGAGTTTAACATTCTTGATTGTATCTAATATCTTAATGATAATTGCTTGAAGATCATAAAACTCGACTATTGTGATCATGACAGTGCAAAGTGCATCTGTGTCTCATTCAATCAAGCAACTGCATCATCAATCTTGTTGATAACAGCTGTGATGATTGTAATCAGTATGCTTTTCAAGTCAGAATCTTCGCAAATGACTTTCATGAATTTAGATTTTGCAGATTGTAACTTTTGCATTCACAATGATGAGCTTTTAGTGAGTTATCATCACAGAACGTGAGTTATCTGTGTCGATGCAAATTCGCAAATGAGCGAGCTGACAATTAAGTTTCAAACATTAGAAGTCAAGTCAACGTTTGAGTCAAAAAATGATATAAATGAAGTATCATGCATTCTTTGCATGCATCAACGATGCTTCTTTTCTTTTCTAAGAAAACATTCTTACATTCTTGTACTTTAGATCTTCATCAATTGCGTTCACATTTGCATCATCTGCAGTGTGTGAACATCTGACAAGTATGAGAAGACTTTTCAAGTGTCAATTTTCATGTAAATGACTTGAACTTCAACGCTCATGATTTTTGAGAAGAATGCACTTTTCTTACTTGTAGTCTTTCGTCTATATTTTTTCATGATTGATAGTAGTGATGTGATAGAAGTGAAGTGAATGTTGCTCACTCGTTCAGAGCATCGTGATTTCGAGTTGTGAGATTGCTGATGTTTGACAAACATTCTCATTACATCAATGAGTGAATTTTTCTATACTCTGCTGCGTTTCATAAATGCAGAACGATCGTAGCTGAGATCAGTATTGATGAACATTGTTGTCAATTTATGAAATGATACTGCGTCTGCTTCTTTGAATCTTTGTCAGTCTGCACACATTCAAACACAATGTCAATTAGATAGTCATGATTTCTTTAATGAGTTATTCGATCGAATCTATGTGAAAGATCGAAAATGAGAATCTGTAATTATGCTCAAGCAATGTTGCATGTGTTGTTGAAGATTTGTTGCATTATCGAAGCAGTGTCTGCAACATCATCAAGAATCACAGAGCTTAATGTTGATTTTATAAATTTTCTCATGATCTCAATAAGTTTTGATGAATATATCAGTGAATGTCAAAGAAGAAAGAATGAATACAACTATCTATAATACAGACTGATAAACTAGTAACACACTGCGCATTCTTGATGCACATGTATGAGACTGTGTGATCTAAACGCAGTTGTCATCTTTTATCTTGTTATCGACTTCAATGTTATTCACTTCGTCATCATCATCATTCTCGACATCTCTGATTACATCATCATCTTCAAAGATTTTGAGCTTTAATGTTAACTTCATTATACACATTCAACAATTCTGTCTATCATATATCAGCATCTCTGTCACGATCCTAGCCTTGCCAGGCTCAGCCTTCTAGCCTTGTCAGGCCTATCCTCGCTTCGTCACCTTGACTAGTCCCTATTGGGCCTAGCGTCGGCTGAGGAACACACATATGTAGCCAGCTTCTTTTCTGTAGCTATCTTTCTTTCTTAGCATTTATCTTCTAGTTAAATGACACCCCTATCTGACTCGCTCTAGGCAGGCCTCTAACATTAGATAAATGCTCATCATCTACTATCCTGCTATCGACGAATAGACGATACGAAACAATCTATTCAGTAAGGAAAATTTGCAAGAAATTCTTCAAATTTGCACCATCATTTTAGGCCGCAAGGGATTCTTCGGTTCTACACTCATTTTCATCATTCTATTCGCAAGGAATTCTTCGAATAAAGCACCCAATTATTACCTGAAATTCACAAGGGATTCTTTGAATTTCCACTCATCAAAAAACACCAATTCAAAACATCAACCCCTCATCTACTCTTACCTCAACAACTTCTACCTTCTCTCACCATGGCACGCGACGCCGAGCCAGTTGAGCCTCGAACAACTCGCCTGCTTAGAAGCACTGTCAATAGAAGAGTTTCACTTCTACTCATCGATGCTTCAGCCGAAGCTGAGAAAGCTGTCACCTCCTGAAACATAAACATCGAAGAACAACTGTTTCATTGAGTCAGCAATCAACCCGACGAAGTCATCAATATGCTGAACGAGCTTCGAAGCCAGCGAGACTTGACTCTACAACTCAATGAACACTGACTTCTCGTACAAGACGATCACAAAAAGAGAGCGAAACAACTAGAAGCCGCTTTTGATAAAAACGATGAGCTAGAGGAAAAGATCAACCAGCTACAAGGCGAGCGATTGAACTTCAGAGCGGAACAACGTCAAGCTGATCGACCTATGACCCGTCAAGATACTCAGCCAGCTGAGCAACGAGCCAATCAGGAAGAAGCTTCTACGACCTCAGTTTCGGTTCGCCGCTCTGAAGTTGAACGAAGCTCGACTTTCGAAGCTCGCTCCCAACGAGAATCTTCTACTCTATCTGGTAACGGAAACGGGAACGATCATCACAAGTCCGTCAAGCTTCCGAATCCACCCATCTTCATCGAAACAGATGATTCTACCTGAGAGACATGAAACATCAAAATAGCTGACAAGCTCGATGCCAACGCGAATCATTACTCTACTGAAAAGATCCGTATTGCCTATGTGATTTTCAGGCTAGAAGGCGATGCTGATCAGCAAACCTATGCAAAGCGTCGTGTTGGCGCTTCCTCACCCTATCAATCACTATCAGAGCTACTGAAACATCTGAAAGGAATTTACGAAGATCAGGACCTGATTCGAAAGTGTCGTCGCGAATACGTCGCTCTGAAGCAGCTCAACAAGCCCTTCAGCTCTTTCTATTCAGAATTCACTAGAATATTCAGCTTTCTGAACTACGACGATGCCACTCTGATGAACGACATTCAGAATAAAATCAACAATCGCCTTCAGGACGCGTTGTCAGTTTGCCTCATAGAGTTTAGCTCGCTTGATAAGCTCAAGACCTTCCTTCAAGGTGTAAATAACAAACAACGAGTCAATTATCAGCTACGTGGCGAGCAACGAACAGTCAAATCGATAGCAGCTCCGAAAAAACGTTTTGTTTCTTCGTCGACATCAGCTTCAGCCTCGGCTACTAGCTATGTTCGGCTCGCTACTTTTTCCACCCTCGAACCTGAACGATCAAGAATGCCAATCATCTGCTTTAACTGCAAAGTACCGGGTCATCTTTCAAAGGACTGCTCTCAGCTGAAGGCTAGTACTTCGGCACCTCGTGCATTCACCCCTCGCCTCAATGAGATCGTCATGTCGAAAGAAGAGAAGAAATTATTTACAGAGAAATCGAAGAATGAGGCAAAAAACTAGTGACTTTCATCAAAGGCGCGATGAAAGATGTGTTAATTTCTTCAACAACGAGCAGCTCAGATGATCTCTTTGCTTCGGAACCTTTGACTACTGAATGTGTACTATCTAGCAATGAAATTAGTTACTCATTAAAGTCATTGATTGACACTGAAGCAGCTGACTATTCGTTCATTGATGAATTAATCGCGCAGAATGTTTGTGATCATTTGCAAATCGAACCTTTATCTTTAACCAAGCTCAAACCAATAAGGGGATTCGATGGTCATTATGCAAAAAAGCTCATTACTCATGCGATTTATTCGAATCTAACTGTTCAAGATCATATGAAACGTTCCGCCTCTATGCTGATCACCCGATTAGATCAACATCAGATGATTCTCGGAAAAACA
>JAABUZ0100010029.1_pt1 | contig 10635 bp, 10 predicted proteins | sample 5562091 | NCBI WGS metagenome assembly JAABUZ01 (sample SAMN12813069, study PRJNA571459) | rock metagenome | isolation source: Antarctica rocks | place: Antarctica: Victoria Land, Linnaeus Terrace sud | collected 2015-12-21 | reverse complement strand
ACCTGTCGTATAACGCATGAAAACCTCCCATCCAGTTGGAAGAGAAAGCATCCATAACGTTTAGGTTACGCCTCCGTAAATTCTGTCAGGTGGTGAGCAAATCCATAGCTGTTTATTGTAAAGGCATGAAATTTATGAGTGTCCTTCCCGCCACTAAGCTTGAACACTGGGAAACCAGTCATGAGACCGCAGTCGGCCCACGCTATGGTCACAGGCAAATCGTTCTCGCCAGCCATAATAACCAGTGATGAGCTTTTCAGAGACTTTTTTAGCCGAAGTACAGGAAATCACCAAGCAGCTCGATATCCAAGCCATTGAACGGATAGCAACCATGCTCGCCGAAGTAAGGGAGAACGGCGGCAGACTGTTTATTCTAGGCGTCGGCGGCAGTGCTGCTAATGCCTCGCACGCTGTTAATGACTTCCGCAAAATTGTCGGACTCGAAGCTTACGCCCCAACCGACAACGTTTCCGAACTGACCGCGCGCACCAACGACGAAGGCTGGGCCACGGTATTCGAAAATTGGCTGCGCGTGAGCCGATTAAAACAAAGTGATGCCGTCATGGTGCTCTCGGTGGGAGGCGGCAATCTCGAAAAGCAAGTAAGTCCAAATCTTGTCACCGCGCTCGAATACGCGCGTTCGGTTGGCGCAGGGATCACTGGTATCGTAGGCCGCGACGGAGGGTTCACCGCGCAGGTAGCCGATGCCTGCGTCATCATTCCCACCGTGAACGCCGCTCACGTAACGCCCCATTCTGAAGCCTTTCAAGGCATCGTCTGGCATCTGCTGGTCTCACATCCAAAATTGAAAGCCGAAAAAACCCGCTGGGAGTCGATTTAAGGCTGATTTTCGTGCTTCCGGAGTCATTAGGGCGTGCGCGATGACGTGTAGGCCGCGATGTTCAATAAATCTTCCTGGCTCAATCCGCTGACGACCGACTTCATCAGCTCTGTCCATGGTCCCTGCCGCTTACCTTGCTGCATGTCATACATTTGCCGCACAAGATAGCTGGGCGAACGACCCGCAATGCCGGGAACAGGACCGAGGCCCTGCAAATCGGCTCCATGGCAGATCCCGCATGCGGTTGTCTTTCCGTTGCCTGTCGCCACCAGTTGCTCGCCTTTTTTGATGCTGCCGAGCGGCGCATAGGCGATGAAACCGGATCGGGGATCGCGAAGCGCCTCGGTGGCCTCCGGCTGCTCCGGCATTTCGATAATCCGTTGACCAAGGGGTTCCTTCTCTCCATTGTCCAGAGGGAGAAACATGCCCACCGAGATCCGGGTCTTCGGAACGCTTTCGGTCTCGACCACCTTGATCCAGGGTGTCCACTTCATCGAGCTGAAGTAGCTGGCAGCCGCTTTGATTTCTTCATCGGTCATAGCTTTTGCGATCGCGCTCATGAGATTTGTATTGGTTTTGTGCGGATCGGCGCTTTTCCTGAAACCCTCTCTAAATTCATTCATCTGCTCAATAAAATAAGGGGCGGGCAAACCAGAGATACCAGCGTTTTCAGGACGTCCTTTGCCGTTCGGGTAGTGACACAAGGAACATGCCCACACTGCCGGTTTCCGTCCGTGGGCTACTACCTCCGGCATCTGTGGATGATCGTTCGGATACCAGTCCGCCGGGCCAAAATGGTCACTGATCTGTGCCGACGTAAAAGTGAAAGCGCTGCCGGGAAGGCGCTTTAAACTGTTATCGGGCGAAGCCTGGGGCGGGCGCCCGCCGCGAGCGGCTGCTGTCGCCTCTCCTGGCGCATGACTGGCCGATGCCGCGGCGGACTGGGTGCCGTACGCCCAAGCCGGCGGTTCCTCAGCCGAAATAAACCCGCCTGCTGCAAATTCTAAGGCGAAGACGGTCACTATCGCGAATCGAAACATGCTTCTCCTGACAGCTTTTCTCTGCCCACTAACCATAACAAGAAGCTTACTGCTAACTTCAAATCAGTGCGCGCTGTTTTCCTGGATCGTGATGGTGTCATCAACGAATCAATTGTTCGGAACGGAAAGCCATATCCGCCTGCAAGCCTCGACGAAGTCAAACTGGTGACGAACGCGGCGGAGTCGCTGAAACGATTGAAAGAGCACGGGTTCTTTTTAGTGGTGGTTACCAATCAGCCTGACGTGCGGCGCGGCACAACAGAGAAACAAACCGTCGATCACATTCACGCTGTTCTAGCCGCGCAGTTGCCGATAGACGATTTTTTCACTTGTTTTCACGACGACCCAGACCAGTGCCGATGCCGGAAGCCTTTGCCCGGATTGCTGTTCGAAGCGGCGGAAAAGCACAAAATTGATGTGGAGAAGAGTTTTCTGATTGGGGACCGCTGGCGTGATATAGAAGCCGGCGTCGCCGCCGGTTGTCAGACGGTGCTGATCGACTATGGTTACGATGAGCGGAAACCCGAGCGCCCGCCGAACGCTGTAGTATTTTCCCTGGCCGAAGCAGTAAACTGGATTGTTAAGCAAAAGGACAAATTCCCCTGAGCGCACTTTCCCATTTAAATATCAAGATCTTTGCCGACGGCGCCACGATCACCGAAATGCTCGCTTTGTACCGTCATCCCTTGATCCGGGGCTTTACCACGAATCCCACTCTCATGCATAAAGCCGGTATCACGGATTACGAAAACTTTGCGCGCGGAGTTGTAGCGGCCATACCGGACCGGCCCATCTCTTTCGAAGTATTTTCTGATGATTTTGCCGAGATGGAGCAGCAAGCGCTCAAAATTGCGAGCTGGGGTCATAACATTTACGTGAAAATCCCGGTTACTAATACACACGGCGAGCCTTCGGTTCCGCTGATCCGAAGTCTCTCCGCCAAAGGCGTAAAGCTCAATGTGACGGCCCTGATGACCTTGCAGCAGGTGAGCGATGTGAAAGAAGCGATGGCCGGATGTCCCGCCAGTTGCATCTCCGTGTTTGCCGGGCGCATCGCCGATACGGGGCGTGATCCCCTGCCGATCATGCGTGAAGCCGTGGACATGCTGAGAAGCTGCGGCAATCTGGAACTGATTTGGGCAAGCCCGCGCGAGTTGTTGAACGTCTTCCAGGCTGATAGCATCGGTTGCCATATCATTACCGCCACCAACGAAATTCTTAACAAGTTATCGCTGGTGGGCAAGGACTTGAATGAGTACTCGCTGGAAACCGTCAAAATGTTCCGCGATGACGCGGTAAGAGCCGGGTTTGAATTAAGTTTGCAGAAAGAAGCCTTTGCCTGAGGGGCAATGATTTTTTTTGCCGTCACACATGGGCTTAGTCACAGCAACTAAACCAGCGAGGCAATCCGCCGGCGCGAGCAGGCAGCAATGTCCTGTTTGCGAGTCTCCTCATCTCGAATACGAATTTGTTGTCGATAAGTCTCCCATTTGCGGATGTCAGGATTGCGGGCTGCTCTTTCTCAACCCGCAACCGCCCCGCGACTTTCCCGTTGATGATGGAACCAGTCATCTCCAATCAAACGTTCTGACTGACCTCTACCGGGCAAACGCCGTGGAAAGAATACAGCAGTTGACTTCCTATGCGCGCCTGCGGGAAGGCAAATTGCTGCTGGTGGGATCTGACGCGTATCTGCTGGCGGAGGCGCGAAAGCTGGGTTTTGAAGCATCCGCGATTTCTACGGATGAGTTTGAAAATTCTCCTGATAGCTTGCTGCCTCACGGCATCGCGGCTTGCGTGCTGTTCTGCACCGTAGAACGTTTGCGGGAGCCGTTGCTGTCTCTTAGAAAACTCAGAACTCTGCTTCTGCCGGGCGCTTCCCTGATGGTGATCTCACCGACTATCGACAGCAAGGCGGCGCGATGGTTTCGAAACTCCTGGTGGGAATTTAATCGAACAAATCTTTACTATTTTTCAGCGGATAGCTTGCAAAGCTTGCTGATTAAAGCAGGCTTCGGCGACCCGGTTATTGCTCCCGACCGCAGTTTGATTTCTTTGAATTATCTGCGGCAGAAGCTTCGGGAAAACACGCGCGTCCTGCGCCACTATCGATGGCTTCGGGGAGCCGCCTCGGTCACTCCGTTGTTGCGCAATAAAGCGTTTCGTCTGTTCTATGGTCGAACCCGTTTTCTGGTAAGAGCCAAGGAGCATTCGGCAACACCAGTGCTTTCCGTTATTGTCCCGGTATTTAATGAAAAGGACACCTGCGCGGAGCTGCTGGAACAGTTGCTTGCTAAAACAATCGAGAGCGTCCAACTCGAAATCATCATTGTCGAGAGTAACTCAACCGATGGCAGCCGCGATCTCGTTCTTCGATACAAAGACCACCCGAGGGTAAAACTCATCCTCGAAGATAAACCCATGGGCAAGGGGCATGCTGTCAGGACTGGCCTGAAAGCAGCCACTGGAACGATTGTGCTCTTCCAGGACGCCGACCTTGAATACGACATCAACGATTACGATGCGCTGATTAATCCCATCTTGAATTTTCAGAACAACTTCGTTCTTGGATCAAGGCACAGCAAAACCAATAATAGTTGGAAGATTCGAACCTTTTCGGATGCCCCCGGACTGGCCGCGTTTTTCAACTTCGGCCATCTGCTTTTTCTGACTCTGTTCAACACGTTGTACTCTCAAAAACTCAGTGATCCATTTACAATGTTCAAGGTGTTTCGGCGTGAGTGCCTGTACGGCTTGAGTTTTGAGTGCAATCGTTTCGACTTTGATTATGAGATTGTAATCAAGCTGCTGCGGAAAGGCTACCGGCCTTTGGAGCTGCCCGTCAACTATGAATCACGCTCGATAGCGGAAGGCAAAAAAGTGACGGTGTTCCGCGACCCAATCACCTGGATTCGCGCCATGTTAAAGTTCAGAAAATCACCCCTGTACGACCCGAGCAAAATTTAGATCATTCCTTTCTAGCGACGGGAAAAGCTCCGGCTTTCCAGCACGGCTTGCAACGCATTGCGGACGTAGCGCTCATCCGTCAATGTGCTCGTGATCTCATCGGGGAACCGCACATCCGCCCGGAACCGTCCGGCGAGTTCCCGAAAGACTTTAATTCGCGTTTCCGGCGTCAGCTCGTTTCGCCGCAGCAGCGCCTGGAAGGCAATCTGCACCAGCTCGGGCGAGGCTTTTTGCCGCAGCCTCGCCGCGAGATGGGGAAGTTCCAGGAATGAGTTGAATTGCTCATGAAGATCCATTCTCGCCAGATCCAATGACAAGGAACGCCGTTGCTTTATAACTGCCGTATTGGCAACCATGTCTCCCAGCCGTTGCGCCTGCCGGCTTAGGAGAAGGGCTGTTCCGCCCACCAGATACAAAAGCGGCAGCGCATCCAGAATGCGCATCAGGTTGCGAATCGCCACTTGTGAAAATTGCAGTTTTAATCCTCCTACGTCCATTACCCGCAAGCCAAGCGCTCGTTTTCCGGGGGTTTGCCCACGCCAGATCCACTCAAAAACCATGCTGTAACCGGTCGCCACGACAAAGGAACCGACAAGGGTGAAGCCAGCCATTAGATCTTTGCTGAAAACGCCAAGCACTTGAAGCAGTTGGCCCAACCCGCTCATAGCCGCGCCGATCAAAAGCGCATCAATCAGCCACGCCAGAAACCGGCTGATTGGTCCGGCCAAGGGCAGGGAAAAGCGAACTCCTTCCGGGGTCTCAATCAGAATTTGATGCATGCTTTCCTATGTGACTCAGGTAAAAGATCAGCGCTGACAGCTCCACCAATCCGAATGCGATTTTCAGCCCGTACGGCAATACCGGCTGATGATATTGCGAGAAGAACGCTTCCACAATGCCAGCCCAGACCAGCATCAGCGCCGCTCCGCCCGCCAGCGTTAATAAGTCCGCCGATACAGAGCGAAGGAGTTGCCGCTTCCGTGATGCTTTGGTCCACCCAAGTAAAGCCGAGGCCAGCACAAATCCAGCCTGTCCAGCAATCAAAATAGCAGGGATTTCGATTACACCGTGCGGGAGCAGCCAACCTAGCAGAAAAGGCGTGAAGCCTGCGCGAATGTAGTCCGCCGCAACGGCTCCGAGCGCGACACCGTTATAGAAAAGCAGAAGAAGCGAGCCTACGCCCCAAGTCGCGCCCATGGCGAAAGTCAGAAAGGCGACTTGTATGTTATGAGTCATGAGTTGCGCTGAGAATGTGCTTTTGTGTCCGGCCAGACGGTCGTCCCGGCTCGTCTCCTCCTGCTTAATGCGTTCCGCCGGGGATTGCCGCAGGGCAGAGAAGGGCATCAGAACCGCTTTCGCCGACGGATCAAACAGCAGGGCGGCGGAACCGAAAGCAGCGCCGAAGAACGTGATCGCCAGTGAAAGCCAGAAGGCCGCTAAGTGTTTCCGAAAAGTCTGCGGGAAGACTTCCCGCAGCCAATGGAGAGGCCGCAATCGCGCTGTGCGGGCGCGATTGCCGTGACATTCCGCATAAGCCCGTGCTACCAAGGACTCAAGATACTCGCGCGTTTGCCCCTCCGCTGAAAAAGTGCTGAGCCGGGCCAAGGCGGAAGAGCAGCGCCCATAAAGATATTGCAAGTGGGTGATCTGATCGAAATTCAAGCGCAAGTAAGGGTCCGCTTCCCTTTTGCTCAACAGCGCATCCAACTCGTCCCAGTAAGGGCGCTCCCCATCAATGAATCGCGGCAAGTCGAGGATCATAGCACCTGCTTTTGCTTGGCTTCCAGATATTGCCCGACGAGATCCGCGCTCGCCGAGCCCTGCTTCAGGTAGCGCATGCCTATCCCCTTGCGACGGAGGCTGCGTTGAAGATCCTGTAATTTTACCCACTGGAGATGACCCGCCAGCCGTTCGTCAATCTCTTCCAAACTCGCGGGCATCGCGCCTGAAAACAACGGGCGGCTTTCGCCATCTTCTATTTGGTTCACGATCATGAGGTGCTTTCGCGCCAACAGTTGCGCGTCGCGCTCAAAGGCTTCGGACAACATCGGATCGTTGAGATCCGTGAGAAACAGCAGCAGGGATCGACGGCGTACCTGTAAATGCAGGAACGTAAAAAGGTCTTCGAAATCAGGCGAGACGGCCTTGGCGCTCAGGTCATATACCGCTTCGCGGCATCTGGAAAAATGAGCTTTGCCCTTATCGGCTCGAACAAAGTGATCGATGCGGTTGCTGAAAGTCACCAGCCCGAAATTGTCGCCTTCATTCTCGGCGGCAAGAGCAACGGCCAGGGCTGAGGCGACAAACTGCTCCAGCGCATTGTGTCGCGCGCTGAGGCGTGATGAGTCGATGACCGCGTAAACATCCTGCGTGCGCTCTACTTGGAAGACTTTGACAATGGGCGCACCCCGGCGCGCCGTAGCCTTCCAATAGACTTCATCGAAGTTGTCGCCCGGCGCGTAGTCCCGTAAGCGCTCGACATCCCTTCCCCGGCCCACCAAGCGCAACCGGGGCGCTCCCCCTGACCGCCGGAGCATGAGCATGCGCGCCGCCGAGTCACGTTGTAAATCCGGGTAGACACGGATCTCGATATGAACCGGGCATTTGATTCTATTACGCCAGAGTTGCAATCGCGACCTGCCGCTTACAAAGCAATTCGTCACTTCATAGCGCCCTCGCTGTTCCGGCAGGCAAGTCACCTCCGCCTTTCCCGCTCCGCGAAATTCAGCTTTCAGCACCGGTTCGGCGGCATGCAGTTCCGGCGGCAGTTCCAGGTAAACAAGCAGCTTCGTTTCACGCCTGCTCTCGCTTGCCAAATCGAGCGGAACCGTTCCCGCCCTTCCTTTAAACCATTGCAGTTTTACGTCGCTTGTTACCCACCATGTCTCCGCTTGGCGGATCAGCGCGACGGCGTCGCCGGCAACGACGGCAAGACAGACACACAGAGCAATGCCGCACGGCAGGGTAAACAGGGGCAGCGCTCCTCCAAGCGCAAACAGCGGGACTGCCAGAAGCGCGACAAACCAAAGGAGCCGTGTGTCCGGCCAGATCATCGGGGAACCGGTATTTGTGAGAAGATCTGCCCAAGCACTTCGTCCGGGCGCACGCCTTCAATTTCAGATTCGGGCCGCAACACCAAGCGGTGTTCCAACACGGGCCCGGCCATCGCGCGGACGTCATCCGGCGTCACAAAGTCGCGCCCGTCCAAAGCCGCTCGCGCCCGGCTTCCCAACAGCAGGGATTGCGTTCCGCGCGGTCCGGCGCCGAGCAGAACTCCTCCATGGGCGCGCGTCCCGCGAACGATATCCACGATGTATTGCACCAGTTCGCTTCTCACTACCACGCTTTCGACGCATCGGCGCAAGCCATCCAGTTCGCCGGCTAGAACCGGCTCGACTTCGCCTTTTTCGAGGCTTGCTTCGGGAGAGTTCGCGCCCAGGGTGCGATCCGCCAATGTCACTTCGTCCTCACGGCTCGGCCAGGACATCGTGATCTTTAACATGAAGCGGTCTTTCTGAGCCTCGGGCAGCGGATAGGTGCCCTCGAACTCAAGCGGATTTTGCGTGGCAAATACTGTAAAGTCCGGCGAAAGAGCAAAAGTCTCACGGTCAATGCTGACGGTGCGCTCCTGCATGGCTTGCAGCAGCGCTGATTGCGTTTTGGCCGGCGCGCGATTGATTTCGTCGGCCAAGAGGAAGGTGGTAAAGATAGGACCGCGCACCAGCGCGAACTCGTTGCGCTGCAGATTAAAAACGTTTGTGCCCGTGATGTCGGCGGGCATCAAGTCAGGAGTGAATTGAATACGGCCCCAGGGACAGCCAAGAACCCGGGCCGCCGTGCGCGTGAGAAGCGTTTTGGCCACGCCCGGCACTCCCTCAATCAGCGCGTGCTGCCGCGAGAGAATAGCAATGAGAACTCCGTCCAGCGCTTCTTCCTGGCCGATAATTACTTTTCCTATTTCCCTTCTTACTCTTCCGATCAGTTCTCCGAGGGTGTCCAGGGTTGCCGTCATAATTTCCATGTCTTTTCATGCTGCAAGTTTTCTTGAATGCCGCGGTATGTCATGACAGGGTCTTTCCCGATTACGCTTCCGTCTTCCGCGATTTTTCTATCCGGCCGTATGCGATTCCATTCGGCCACACAGATTTTCAACAAGTCTTGGGGAGGAATATGCCGCGAGAGAAGATTAACGAGCGTGCCTCGCGTGTCATTTCCCGCGATGGGCTCGAATTTATCCTTGCCAACTGTTGCCTGAGTGGGCGGAAACGCAACGGATCGACTCCAAAGAAATGCCCCCACCAGGATAAGAAGGCCCGCCAGGAAGCCCTGCAACCGGTATTTGCGCGCCAAACCGGCGATACTGCCCGACTCGGTCATTCCTAGATGTGTCTCATCAAACACAACAGCCTGATTATTCCCGATCAGCAGCGGAATGAGCTTCCGCGATTCTTCATCCTTTGCCAACTCGGCATTGGAAATCCGCGACACGTGAGGAAAGAGCACAATCGTTCCAGCGCCGAATGCCCGTTCGAAAGCTACGGAAGATGCTCCACTATTTACCGATTGCCAAGGCGAACGGGCATCCACCGACACCGCCGTATTCCCATTTTGCCTGTTCTTGGACTGGATAAACCGAATGTTCCAGCGCTTCGCCAGCAGCGGATCTTTCTTGCCCTTTTCGTCTGTGTCTATCGGGTCGTCGGTAAGGCCGAGAATCAGACGGTTGCCGTTTTCCAAGATCCGTTCAGCGGCGCGGAGAAAAGCTTCATCAGCGGACGTAAGAGAATCAGGACGCAAACCCAAGTAAAACACGGAACACCCGGTAAAGCGTGTTTCCTCCAACGGCTGGTAATTGCGTCGTTGGCTCACCTTTCCCGCTCTCGCCAGCCCTTCCCAAAGAAGCTTGGTTCCCCCCTCATCGGAGCGCAGGGAAGAGAAGGAAGGGAAGAAACTGCTCAAGGAAATCCGATTCAGTTGAATCAGCCCGCCCGCAAAAATCAGGCACAGCGCCGCCAATCCGAGGCGGCTCAGGACCTTATGACGTTCCATAAGCGCGTATGGCCCCCATCCGCTCTTCGAATTTCTCAATCTGTTCGCGTGTCACTTCATGAACGCCAAACCACGCCCGCTCGTAATCGCGATTGGAGGAGGCGAACGCATCGCACAAGGCATGGGCGCGCGAGCGGATTTGCAGTTCCCGCTCGTAGAGGCGATTTGACTTCCAGCGCGTCACGACCAGTAGCTGCCGTTGTCCCAAAGAGGCTAAATTGGAAAGGTACATCGCGCGCATCGCGAGTCGAAGTTCTCCTTTTCCTATGTAGTCTTGCGCTAGTCGCAGCCACTCGTCTTCCGGCGCCTCGCTGGCGAGAAGATTTTCATCGGACAGGTCAGCCTTGGCGGTCGTTACGGTGCTCACCGATGGATCTGCTGTCTTTTGCAAGCGCTTCCGCGCCATTGTGACCACCAGAGCAAGAGCAATGACGGCAGCCAAGCCTCCGACCATCCATGGCAGCGAGCGGTCCGGCTTGGTGAATCGTGAAGAATGAGCTCCGTCGCTTCCACTTGGACTGAAAAGTTTGCGCCACCATTTGCCGATGGCTCTGAACCAAGAGTCTACCCGTTTCAGGGCCGCGGCCATCTGCTTGCCAAGCTGGTGAGTGAACGCTTGCAGGAAATTGTCTTCTCCCTGATGGCGGGCGAGGTGCCATCTGTATTCGCTACCTTCCAGAGCTTCGTTTATACCGCGGTCCAGATCAGCTTGCGAGACCGCCGGGGCAGCGTGACGAG
>JAABUZ0100010027.1_pt1 | contig 10636 bp, 7 predicted proteins | sample 5562091 | NCBI WGS metagenome assembly JAABUZ01 (sample SAMN12813069, study PRJNA571459) | rock metagenome | isolation source: Antarctica rocks | place: Antarctica: Victoria Land, Linnaeus Terrace sud | collected 2015-12-21 | reverse complement strand
GTCGTGTCGACGCTCTGGAGCACGCGGTTGTCGCCGTCGATGAGGGTGGCCTTGTGGTCGCGCTTGTCGGCGTCGAAGCTCTCGGTCACGTTGCCCGCGTTGTCGTAGCTATAGCCCGCGTAGGTGTAGCCCGTCGTGCTGTTGATGGCGGCGGGGTCGATCTCCACGCCGAGCAGCTGGTCGGCCAGGTCGTCGGTGTTGTAGGTCACGTCGCCGTTGGGCTGCTCCACCTGGGCCACGTTGCCGTCGTGGTCGTAGGAGGTCAGCGTCGTCTGCGCGGGCGTGCCCGGCCCGCCCACGGTGTCGGACGCGACGTGGTTCTGGGCGTCGTAGCCGCGCGTCTCCAGGGTGGTCACGCGTGTGCCGTCGCCGCCGGTGATGGCGAGGGTGTTGCCCACGGGGTCGTAGCCGTACTGCGTGACGCCGCCGGTGGGGTCGGTCACGGCGGCGAGGCGGCCGGCCCCGTCATAGCTATAGACCGTCACGTTGCCCTGCGCGTCTTGCTCCGCGACCTTCTGCGTCGCGGAGTAGGTGATGAGCGACGTGCCGCTCACCGGGTTCGTGGTCGCGACTGGGCGGCTCAACGGGTCGTAGGCGCTCGTCGTGACCGCTCCGACCGCGTCGGTCTGGCGCACGGCGTTGCCGTCGCCGTCATAGCTGGTGGTCGTCGTCGGAGCGTGGGTCGTGTTGTCGTAGAGTGTCACCGCCGGCAGGGTCACGCGCACCTGCCGGCCGAGGTGGTCGTAGGCGTCGGTGGTCGTGGCGCCGTTGGCCGAGGTGGCGGCGGTCAGCGCGCCGTCGTCATCGTAGGCCGACCGGGTCGTGACCGGGGCCGTCGTGGGGTTGCCCTGCTGGAGCGTGGTGATGGGCGGCGTGCTCGCGCTGGTCTGGTCGCCCGGCGCGTCATAGCCCCACTGGCGGGTATAGCTGGCGGCCGCCGGGTCGAGTTGTACCGTCGGCGTGATCCCCTGCGGGTCGGGAGTCGTATTGTGCGTGTTCGCCACGTCGACCCCGCGCCCGTCGGTCGCGGCGACGCGTTCGCCGTAGGCGTCGTAGCCCGTGACACTCCCGCGCCAGGTGAAGCTGTCGCGGCAGGCCGTCCCCGCGGCCGCGACGCTCGCATGGCGCGGCTGGCTCGCGACGAGGGCGTGGCGCTGCGCCGTGGCGACGGCGAACTGCGGGCAGCTGTAGGCGGGCACGACGGCGAGCAGCTCGGTCGTGGTGATGACGGCGTGGTGGCCGTCATATTGGTACATCGTGACGCCGCCCTCGGGCTTGTCCGTTTCGAGCAGGTCGTAGGTCGCCGGGTCGTAGCGGTTGGTCGTGATGCTGGGGGTCAGCGCCCCGTTGAGCGGTGTGTAGGCGCGGATCGGGGGCGCCACGGTCTGCGTGACCAGGCCCGTGCTCCCGTTCGGTCCGACATACGCGTAGGTATACGAGGTCGTGTTGTTGTTGGCGTCGGTTCTGGTCAGCACGTCGTGGTCCTGGTCGTACGTCGTGCGCGTCGTGTCGCCCCGGCCGTCCTGGACGGCGGTGGCCTCGCCCTGCCCGTCGAGGGTATAGGTCGTGGTGAGCGCGCCGTCGGCGCCGTAGCCCCGCACGACCTGTGTCTGGCCGGTCGTGTAGCTGAACGCCGTGGTGTAGCTCGGCGTGTAGCCGGCCTGGCCCACCTGACCCGACGCGGGGCTGGTGAGCGTGGCGAGCCGTCCCTGCGCGTCGTAGCCGAGCGTCCATTGGTGATTGGCGCCGGTCGTCACCGTGGTGAGCTGCGTCCCGCTGTAGCCGAACGTGGCCGTGAGCGTGTCGGACGTGTCCACCCCCAAGTCATAGTCGTGAGCTGGCCCGCGCCGTTGTAGCCATAGGCGACGTGCTGGCCCCGCGCGCCGCCGCTGCTTTGCCACAACGGACTCTGCGTGTCGGCCAACAAACCGTTCTGATACGAGAACGCCAGCGCGCGGCCCCCGCTATTGGCTATTGGCCTCGCTCGTCGGACCACTCGACCCGTACGAGAGCGTCGTGGCGTTGCCGTAGGCGTCGTGATCGGACAGGTAGCGCCCCTGCGCGTCGAAGGTGAGGGTCTCGCTCGTGAGGATGTCGGTCAGCGTATAGCCGCTGGTCGAGGCCGTGAGCTGCCAGGGCAGACCGGGCGGCGTGCTGTAGGTCGTGTACGGACCCGTGGCGCCGAGGCTGCCCGTGTAGGTGAACGGCCATGTCGTGCCCGAGTCGTCCTGGTAGGTCACGACGCCCGTGGGGCTGCCGCCCATGCGGGGGGTCAGGCTATCCACCCAGCCCTGCCCGGCCGTGCTCGTGACGCCGGCCTGGGCGAGAGTGCTGTCCCAAACGTGGGCGAGCGTGAGGTCGGGGCCGCGTCCGGGGACGCTCAGGCCGGCCGCGCTCACGTCCACATGGCCGTCGGCGAGGTCGACGCTCGCGCCCAGGCCGGCGGCGAAGCGCACGCTCTGGTGCGGATGCCAGGTCACCGTGCCGCCTCCGACAACGGGCGTTGGCGCGGGTGAGCAGGTGTTGGCGGCGGGCTGGCCGCTGTAGTCGACGCTGCCGCAGAACGAGGCGCCCTTGACGCCCAAGCTGTAGCTGTCGCCCTGTCCCAGGGTGTACAGCCCGCGAAAGTTGGCGTAGCCGGAGCCAAACTGATAGGAGATCCGCGTGTCGCTGTAGGAGAGATTGACCAGGCCGATGCAGCTCCCCGGCCCACCCGCGTAGAAGCCATGGGTCGGGTCGTCATCTCCGAGCGCCAGATCGGGATAGACGGACCCGTTGTTGGTGATGAAGCCGGCGCAGCCGGGTGTCTCCGGGGCCGAGGGGCTGCCGAAGCCCACGCCGGTGATGGTGATGGTGGGATTGGCGGCGCTGCCGCTGAAGAGGACCGCGGTGATGGTCGGCACGGGCGCCCCGGTCGCCGCGGCCTGTATCCGCATGGCGGCGATGCGCTGGACCAGTAGGCGTGCGGTGGTGGTGGCGGGCGTGGGCGTCCCCGCGAGCGGGACGGTCGGGGTGTAGGCGTCCGTCGTGGCGCTCGTCGTTGGCGTGACCGTGGCGCCGGCGGCGCTCGTCGTTGGCATGACCGTGGCGGCGCCGGAGACCGTGGCCGGCGTAGACGAGGCGACGGGCGTGCTTGCCGCGGCGGTCGGGGTGACGATGTTCGTCGCGGTGTCGCTGACGCCGGGCGACGCGATTGGCGTGCCGGACGCAGTTGTCATCGTCGGGGCAGTCGCTGGCGCGCTTGCGCCGGAACCGCTCCTTATGGCAACAACAGTGTGATGCATCATGACGGCGGCGTGATGCGCGGTCAAACTCGGTTGATCGCCCCGGCTCGTCGCGCTGAACGCGGCGCGCGCGTGGACGGGCGAGACCCCGGCCAGTGGGGCTAGCATACCCTCGCCCACGAGGGCGACCAGCGCGATGATGCGCCAATGACGCATGCGAATCCTCATACCTGCTCCTCTTGCTCCGTGTGGCGCCGCGCCACACGCGGCTCTCTCCATCAGGTTCATAGCCCGATTCCAGGTCTATTATGGGCGGTGGGCGGCGGCATGAACAGGAAAAAGTCACATCATTAGCCACATTTTCGCGCCGATGTGGGTCATTGGACCCACGCGGCGCCCCTAGCCGTCTCGCTATCCGCATGTTATGCTGGCATCGGACGCCCTCCGCGGCGGCACGGCGCGGGCGGCGTGGTTGATCCCCCGACAGCGTGTAGGATGCGTGTGATGACCCCGGATACCCCGATCCCTTTCAAAGACTTGCTCAGGCGCTATCGCCAGGCCGCCGACCTGATACAGGAGGCGCTCGCCGAGCGCGCCGGCCTCAGCGCCCGCACCATTAGCGACCTCGAGCGCGGCGTCAAAGGCGCGCCCCGCAAGGACACGCTGGCGCTTCTGGCCGCGGCCCTCGACTTGACGCCCGCCGACCGCGCCGCGCTGGAGGCCGCCGCGCGCCGGCTCGACGGCCGCTCCGCCGCGCGCCCGGACCCCGCGCGGGACCACGTTCCGCATAATCTGCCGGCGGCGGTGACGCCGCTCATCGGCCGCGACGACGACATTGCCACGGCCCGCGCGCTCCTCGCGCGCGACGACGTGCGCCTGCTGACCGTGACCGGGCCCGGCGGCGTCGGCAAGACACGCTTGGCCACGCGGGTCGCGGCCGAGCTCCTGCCATCTTTCCCCGATGGCGTGTTCTTTGTGGATCTGGCCCCGCTCGACGATCCCGCACTGGTCGTCGCGACGATCGCCCGCGAGGTGGGCGTCGCGGCGGCGGGGGACCGCCCAGTCGAGGAGCGGCTCGCCGCGACGCTGGCCGGCCGCCGCATCTTGCTCCTGCTCGACAACTTTGAGCGGGTCGTCGCGGCGGCGCCGGCGGTGGGTACACTGCTCGCCGCCTGCCCGCGCCTCGCCGTCCTGGCGACGAGCCGCGCGCTCCTGCGCGTGCGCGGCGAGCACCGCCTCGTGACGTCGCCGCTCCCGGCGTCCGACGCGCGGCGCCTCTTCGTCGAGCGGGCGCGCCCTGCGCCCCGAGTTGGTGGTCGAGGGGGAGAGCGCCACGGCCATCGACGGCATCTGCGCGCGCCTGGACGGGTTGCCGCTGGCCATCGAGCTGGCGGCGGCGCACGTCCGGTTGCTTTCTCCGCCAGCCTTGTTCGCGCGGTTGGAGCGGCGCTTGCCCCTGCTTTGTGAGGGCGCGCGCGACCTGCCGGAACGGCAGCGGACGCTACGCGCGACGATCGCCTGGAGTTACGACGCGCTCGACCCGGACGCCCAGGCCCTATTCCGCCGATTGGCCGTCTTCGCGGGCGGCTGTACGCTGGAGGCGGTGAGCCGGGTGTGCCTGCACGGAGAGGGCGCTGAGGTCCTGGCGCTGGAGCGTGTTGGCCGCCTGATGGACCAGAGCCTCGCGCGCGTGGAGTACGTCGATGGAGACGGGCGCGTGGAGCCGCGCGTGACGCTGCTGGAAACGATCCGTGAGTACGCCCTGGACTGTCTGATGTCCGTTGGCGAGGACGCGGAGATGCGCCGATGGCACGCGGCCTACTACCGTGATCTGGCCGAGGCGGCGGAGCCCGCGCTTACTGGCGCCGGCGGACCAGAGTGGCTGGACCGGCTCGATGCGGAGCGCGACAACACGCGCGCGGCGTTGCAGTGGGCGTGGGAGGCGGGGGAGACCGACACGGGCTTGCGCCTGGCCGCGGCCCTCTGGCGCTTCTGGCACGCGCGCGGCCCTCTGAGCGAGGGCCGCCGCTGGCTGGACCAATTCCTGGCCCGCGACGCGGGGGGGCGTGTCGCGGGCGCCGTGCGGGCTAGGGCGCTCAATGGGGCCGGCGTACTTACCGCCGAACAAGTGGACTACGACCGCGCGGCCGCGTGCTTCGAGGAGTGCGTGGCCTTGCGACAGGCGGGCGGCGACACGCGGGGCATGGTTGCCGCCCGCAGCAACCTCGCGTCCGTGGCCAAGCTCCGGGGCGACTACGCCCATGCCGCCGCGCTGTTCGAGGAGAGCCTCGTCGCCGAGCGGGGCTGGGGCGACACCTGGTCCATCGCCGCGACCGTGAGCGAACTGGGCGAGGTGGCGCGCCTGCGCGGCGACTATGCGTGGGCGCTCGCGTGGGCCGAGGAGGGCGTCGCCCTCTACACGGCGGTGGGCGACCGGCACGGCGTCGCCGTCGCGCTCCAGACCAAGGCCGGCGCCATTGTGCTGCGCGGCGACTATGCGCGGGCCGTCCGCATCTACGACGAGTGCCTGGCGCTCTGGCGGCTCGTCGGCGACAAGGTCGGCTTGGCCGAATGCACCGAAGATCTGGCGCACGCGCTGTCCCTACAAGGGGACGCTGGGCAGGCGGCGCGCTTGCTTGACGCCGCCGCGGCGCTGCGCGACAAGGTCGGCGCGCCCCGCCCGGCGCCCAACCCGCCGCGCCTGGTCTTGCTCGACCCCACGCGCCATGCCGCCATTGAGGATGCGGGCCGCTTGCGCGAACGGGTATCGTGACAACGTTGCGGCGGCGCGCCGGCGTGCGGTTGGGACTCGCGCAAGAGTCGTCTCTATTAAAAGAGCCGGCGCTCTCAGCAGAGACGATGTGGCTGGCGGGGACGCTGACGCTTCTAACAGAGATGCATCAGGATGCTAGGAATTGCTCCCAGCGTGCGGCGGGCCAGAGCACGTCGTCGAAGGCGCGCACGACCAGGTCGGCGGAGGAGAGGGCTTCGGCCGGGAAGCCCGCGACGAGGGCGATGACCTTGCAGCCGGCTGCTTTGCCCGCGGCGACGCCGGCTGGAGCGTCTTCCAGCACGACCACGCGCCCCGGCTCCAGCCCGATCCGCGCGGCCGCGCGCAGGAAGATGTCAGGCGCGGGCTTGCCACGCGCCACCTCCTCGCTTGAGACGACGGCGTCGAAGGCGTTCTCCAGACCCAGCAGGCGCACGATGAGCGCGATGTTGGCGGGCGGGGCCGACGAGGCGACGGCCTGACGCGCGCCGAGCGCGCGCAGATGCGTGATCAGGTCGAGCGCGCCCGGCTGGGTCTTCACCCCGTCGCGCCGCAAGGAGGCGCGGAACAAATCCTCTTTACGCTCACTCAACGCGGCAAGCGTCACAGCATCACCCGCGAAGCCTAGGTAGCGCGTCAGGACGTCGTCGTTGCGCAGGCCGAAGGTCGGGCGGAACTCCTCGTGGGACAGGTCGCGCCCATATTCTCGTACGAGCGCGCGCCACGCGGCATAGTGGTTGGCCTCTGTGTCAACCAGCGTCCCGTCGAGGTCCCACAGGACCCCGAACGAGGTCGATAGTCGATAGTCGATAGTCGATAGATGGTTAGTCATCACCAACAGCATAACAGCCGAACGATGGTTGGTGACTTCTAACTTGCTCCCGACTATCGACTATCGACTCTTTTCGCTCGCACACCCATGCAGCCAGCGTTTCCACCACGCGCTCAAGGAGTGGGTCAGTTACTTACTGCATCTCCCGACAGCCACCATCAGAATGTAGTCCTCCAACGGAAGGCTTTTCTTAACTCTTCCGTTGAGGTAAGCCCCAATTTTTCTTTGATGCGCACGATGTCGGTCTTGATGGCGCCCGGTTTGCTACCGAGCACCTGCGCAATCTGGTTGTGCGATTTGCCTGCCGCGACGAGCACCCACACGCGTTCCTGGTGCGCGGTGAGTGGCTTGCACGGTACCCGAACGCGCGCCGCGACCACCTCGTTGCGCAGCGCGCGTAGGATATTCAGGAGCTCGAGATAGCCGACGGTGGACGGCAGCCACTTGAAGTCGCCTATCGCGACGCGGGCGATGCGACGCATGAACACCTCGCGGTCGCGCATCGTCGGGTTGTAAATGATGTGGACGGACAGGGTGGCCTGCCGTACGACCCGCTCGCAGCGGGCGTAGTCCTCGGGGCGATCTAGCGAGCAGTCGACGATGATGAAATCGTCTAGGCCAGCGCGGGCTGCGCCGCGTTGCACGGCATCGAGGGTATCCATGCCTTTGAGGTCGAGGCCGACCTCCTCGAAGGCGCACGACAGCATGGAGGTGACATCGGAGTTAGCTTTCAGCAAGATTGCGCGCACGAGACCTGTCCTATGATCAACCGCGGTCAACAGTAGAAGCATGTAGGGACAACCGCTGTTAGTTGAGGCAGGAGAGTGAACTGGAAACTAACGACACCAGCACCCTCGTCGGCCCAAAGCCTCGCCGACTCAAACCTATGCCTGGCCCTCTTGCCCTCTCCGCGCATTAGGGCTCCGAGAAGGCGCCCCAGCCACCGATTAGTGAGGCGTGCTCGGTTCGGCGCTGTCTAACTCGTGCTGCAACTGCGCGGCGACATCAGGATGGATCTGGCCATCGACCAGCGCGCCGATTACGGTCATGAACTCATCGTGCGAGAGCCCGGCTGCGGATAGACGGATGTGTAGCGCACCATCGTCTATGTCAATTGTCTGGGAGGTTTGCACCAAACCGCCCGTTGCCCGCGTCGCGCCGGAGCCCCATAAGGTGCGCTGTCCAGTGGTCTCGGCGTACCGTCCCTGCATTTGCATCCCGTCGATAGAAACGGTTACGTCCTGCGCTCCCCCAGGGGGAGTCCCTAAGGTGGTGAAATATTGTACTTCTGGATTGGAGATCTCGTGGGGATCGATCAGCCATTCAGAGACAGTAAACTGCCGTTTGTCTGCCGTGAGGTACCCTTGATAGGTCGCCGCGCTCCGCAATCCGGGGACGGGTTGATAGCGTAGAGACGATAAGGTTAAGCCCAGGGGATCTCCGGCGAGCACCCAGCCCGGCCGCTTGGTAAGACCTAGCACCCAGGCCACGGATGGCATATCCGGGATGTCCTGAGATGAAACATTATCGACCGTTTCGATAGCCTGTGGTTGCGCGCTTGGACGCTGGGAATCGCGCACCATGGGAAGGGTAGTCGTTTGCCCTCCTGCTGTATAGATATAGGACTGCTCCCCTCCTATGGTCTGCACATCGATCTGCGCCACCCCCGCGTCATAGAGAGGGACGCGGGTCCTCGTGTGCGCGGCGCGGACCGTGGCAGACGCGCCGCTCCGGCTGTGTGCTAGCACGGCGCCAGGACCAATGCCAGCGCACAGCGCGGACAGGGCGAGAACGCTGGTTAGGCGCCGTGTTCGTCTTCGGTGAGTTGGGCGCTGGGTGTGTCGAACAAAGTGTTGCTGTGTCTCCATGATTTCTCTCCTTTATCACATTCGTTACTACGGTATTACGGTACGTGGTGTTCGTCGTCGTTGGGCTACACTGAGCGATGCATCGTGGTCTCTTTCCTGCATACAGGGCCTCGCGGGAGGCCGGATGCCGCCGCACGATCCTCCAACGCGTAGACGAGGAAAGTGCCTTGAGGACTGCGGCGCCCGCAGTCCGGCGAGGGCGGCAGCTTCCTGGGCAGCCGTGATTTGCCCGGACGCCACGGCGGCATGTAGTGCCGCTGTGTCCGCCCTGACGCGCGTGGGTATAAGCCCGTCGCCCGGCGGCAGAACAACGCGAGCTGTCGCCGGCGCGTTGAGTCTGAAGGTCGCGGATAGTGCAAGTGGCGGGGTAGCAGTGGAGCGCAGCCGAACCTGCCAGGAGGGCAGTAGGTAGGATCGGCTGACACTGGCGGCGTCGAACCCGCGTAGGATGGAGCTATAAGCGTCGAAATAAAACGTGGTGCGTAGGCCGCGTTGCACGGGCCAGCCCTCCACCGTGATTGCATTGACTGGATGGCCATCGAGCGAGTGCCGCGGCCGGAGTCGAATATTTGGCGGGATGCCTGCGGCGTGTGCGCTTAGGAAGCTTGCCACTCGCACGCCGTCAAGCAAGGCGTTCGGCACGACCCATCCGCGACCGGTGCGCGTCACGAGTAGCATGAACGTATCCGGGTCCACCAGGATCGTGCCCTGTTCCACATCATAGAGATAGACTTGCCGGCCAGTCTCGATGTAGCGGATGCGTACTGGGGCGGTTGCTCTCCCGCCGCGCCTGCTCATGGTCAGCGTCTGCGCGAAGAGCATGGGCATACCGCGCGCGTCGGCCTGGAGCCAGACGTCCGCCGTGCCCGTCGCACGAGCCGCTATGGACTGGTCGGTCATCGCGATGCTGTAGACCAGATGGGCAACTTGATAGGGCGCGAGGCGCACGGCGGCCGCCCGATGCAGCACGGCTTGGGCTGAGACCGGCATCGGGTTGCCTAAACGTAGCAAGTATAGGATCCCACCGCTTGCCACGAGCGCCAACGCTGCGGCGAGTGAGACCATGCGCTGGCGTGTCGGGAGGAATCGCCCCCGCGTGAGCAGGTAGGAGGGCCGAACGACGGGCTGGCGTAGGCTAAGCCCGTGCCCCGTGCGCGTCCGGTGCTGATGACGCGCGCGGTCGCGCTGCCCTATCTCTAGCGCATGTGCATAGATGGCCTGTCTGATGGCCGTATCATGCCGCAGCGGCACGGTCACTACCGTGGCGATTCGGCCCATCCGGTCGAGGTCAGCGACGACGCGCTCCACCGCTGGGTCGGAAGTACTATCTAGGATGTCGGGATAACGCTCATGGAGCGATGTCATAGTAGTACTCCTTCAATGTCTGTACAGTGCGGGCCACTTGTTTTTTCGTCGCGGCCTCACTTTTGCCGATGATACCGGCGATCTCCGCTACGGTGAGCCTGGTCACGAAGCGCAATATGAGCAACTCGCGTCTAGCCGCGTCCAGTCGTCCAAAGGCGACGCGCAATTGGGTAAGGTCTTCCTGTCGCAGGAGATGCACGTCGAGGTCGTGCTCATCTACCGGCAACAGGATCTCGGGAACGAGATCCCAAGCGACGGTCGGCGGACGCCGTGCATGGAATGTGGCTGCTGTATTGCGCGCGATACCGAAGAGCCATGCCACGAAAGGCCCTCTCTTGGGCTGATACTGTGTCCGTGCGTCCAGCGCCTTCACAAACACTTGCTGCATGAGGTCAGCAGCATCCTCCACATTGTCCGTACGTGTCAAAAGGTACGCGTAGATGCGGTCCCGATACAACTCGTAAAGCGACCCAAAGGCCATAGGGTCGGCTTGCGCGGCCTGGATCAGGTCGGCTTCCGTGCATATGTGCGTTGAATACGCCTCACCTGCGTTTGCCGCGACACGCCCCATCAGATT
>JAABUZ0100010024.1_pt1 | contig 10643 bp, 17 predicted proteins | sample 5562091 | NCBI WGS metagenome assembly JAABUZ01 (sample SAMN12813069, study PRJNA571459) | rock metagenome | isolation source: Antarctica rocks | place: Antarctica: Victoria Land, Linnaeus Terrace sud | collected 2015-12-21 | reverse complement strand
GTGCAGCGACGGGTTGGTGGCGTGCATCGCCAGCGCGACGGGCGCGGTCGCGAGCGCCACGCCGCGCCGCCAGCGGCTCTTGCCCTCCCAGCCCACAAAGCCGCCCAGCGCGGTTCCCAGGCGCCGCAATGTGCGCCGCGCCCACGCCCATGCGCCGCCGCACTGCGGCTGCCCGCCCAGGCCGCTGACGCGCACGCAGGGCCGGTCCGCGCACATGGGCATGCGCTCCCACACGTCATCGGCGTCGTCACACACAGGGCTGTGCATGCAGGTGGCAGCGTCGGCGGCGCTGCTGCTGCGTTCGCGCTTCGCCTCGCAGCAGAGCGGCGTGCGACAAGGCGGCGCGCACGGCTCAAACGCGCAGCTCGGGGCACCCTGGCTGGGCAGCTGCGGGCTGTTGCAGGGCTGGCCCACTCCTTCCTGGCTGCAGGCGCAGCCGCAGCCGCACGCGCCGCTGCCTGTGCTGCCGCTGCCGGCCAGCGCGCCGTTGGTGCGGCCGCCACTAGTGTGGAAGCCGTTGGCCGCTGGAGTGGAGGCAGCGTGCGGCGACGCGATGAACGCGAGAGCATCCAGCGCAGCTGGCAGCGCCGCGGACGCCTTGCGCTGCGGCTGCGTCAGGCCTAACCGCAGAACGCAGTGTCAGCATGATCGACCTCAGGCTATGTCTGCCTGGCCAGGCTGGCACTCCCACACACCCGACTTGACACAGCAACTCGACAAAGGGTCCAGCTGACTGCAAGCTTGGACGGCCCCTGACACATTTGTACGCGAAGCACGACGCACGGAAAAGGTAACGAGGTGACCAATGCGCCAGGGCGGTCACCTATGAGCCCGCGCGCGCCGCCTTTGGTGACCTGCGTGGGAGACGCAGGCCGCTGGCCCGCCCCCGCGCCACCAGTCTGGGCCGCATCTGGCGCCGCCGCGGAAGCCGCGGCCGCCGCCCAGCCCGCGCGGACGGGCAGCTCCAAGCTCACCAGCGCTGGAGCACCTGCGCACACGTTACACAAGCTGCTTCGCTTGGGCTCAGCTGCAGCGCGCTGCTTGACACGCTTGGTACGATGCGCCCCCAAAAAGGTGCGGTGTGCACGGGCAACCCATGTGGGATGTCCATACAGCAAAGGGCTATGTCGATTTGCAGCACGTGCTCAATGCGTCAGATGACGCATGCAGCTGCAGCAGGGAAGCCGCACGGCTGCATGCGGAGCGCATGAGCAGATGCCAGGTCCGTGCAGGAGGCACCTGCATGTGGTGCGGCAGGCAGGGATGCTGGGTAGTCGGGTGTGACGATCAGGGAGCTGTGCGACTCCAGGTGCACGGCGCGCGGCTGTGTCACTGGCGCCTTGCCCCTGCATGCCCAGCACCACTCTTCCATAAGGACAACTGCGTGTTGATGCAAAATTCAAGCTCATCATGCTGCCTTGGCGTCCTTGGATTTGCAATTGACCATCACACACACATCACATCTGCGCTGCCGACAATCAGCCGCGGATTGTCATGCAGCCTCCAGCTCAGCTCTGCATCCCGGCATCGCCTCCACCCGTGGAGTCACCACCCACGGTCAGCTGACCATGAGCATCCAGCGCTGGCAACCCAGGGCGCACCGGCTGGTGATCACGGCCGCGCCAACATACGCGACATAGAAGGCCAGCAGCGCCGCGGCCTCGCCCACCGCAAAGGAGCCGTTGAAGAGGAAGCCTAGCAGCAGGGCGCATGCGCAGAAGTATGCGCTCACATCACGCAGGAACCCCAAGCGGTCCTCCACCTGCACAGGCGAGGGGTCCTGGCGTCACGGACAACAGACAAGTCTGTGCGTTAATTGCTGCGGGGCGCGATGCATGAGCTCTCTCACACATGCACCATAGAGCAGTCGGGCAAGGCCAAGAGGCGGCCAGAGAACACAGAGTAACACTGGCTTGTTGCCACACGGCAATGGCTATCTCATGCGATGGCGTGCGCGCCTCTGCTCCGCCCAGCATGACGGCCAGGGCGGCGGTCACGAGGCACGCCAGGAACAGGCCCGAGCCCAGCGTGGATGACACGGCGAGGCCCAGGTCCTCGTGGCCGCTGCCCGTGGAGACGGCCGCGAGCTGCGTGAACAGGTCCGGCGCGCCGCCAGCGAACGAGAGCACGGTCACGCCGGCGATCGATGCCGGCAGGCGCAGGCGCTCGCTCAGGAACTGCGCGCAAGCAACGCGCGGTGTCTGCGGCGAGCCTGAACACATCCACGCCGCACAACAGCTTGTCCGCTGTGCCTGAATTTGGCGCACAGCATACAAGGAGCGCGAGCAAGTGCAAGCGAAGTGAGCTCCGAGGCCAGGAGGCGCACCTCGACCGCCGGCACCAGGAACGTCTCTGCGACTTCCGACAGACAGAAGAAGAGCAGCAGCAGCCAGGCTGCGCTGACGAGTAGCAGCGGGAACCGCGCAGTTGGCGACGCGCAGAGCAAGATGTCCAGATATGGAACATAGCGCTCCTCCGCTGTGCACGCAGGCGTGCGGCGAACATACTCACACCTGCAGCGGCGCTCTGCCTTAGCTCATGTGTGCATCGCAACTGCATGACTAAAAGCAACAGCAGTGAAGCAGGTGACAACGAGATAGTTTAGAGGACTGGAACAAGCTCACCTACGGACGACAGGGACGTTCTCGAGCTGGCACGCTCCTTCATCGCCACTTGCCACTGATCTTACACGCGCTTCTGCCTTGCTCTGTTGTACTAGCGCTCCTCCGTGCACCGCGGCGCTGGGCGAGGACGCGGGGCCCGGCAATGGACGCGCAAAGGCACGAGAGACTAGGAGCAACCAGGCTGTGCATTGTAGCACCCGGGAGGCTGCTGCCATCCACACAGTGCTCACGCAGGGCGCCTGTGCAGACTCTGCTAGTGCAGCGTCAATCCCACGGCGGCTCGTCACATATGCGCGTATAACGAAGCTGCTGCACGACAGCCACGTGCCGCGACTGCTTGCTTAAGCAGCTCATCCTGGCATACCAAGACAGCGAAGGGGGGCGAGATGTCACCAAACTGGCGCGCTTCTCCCTAAGTCACACAGCAGTGCTGCCCTCAGATGGGTTGCATGTCTATTGACAAGGTCACACACTTGCAGACCGCGCTACCTGGCGTGTGGATTACCACATCAGAGCTTGTGACAGAGCTTGGGGCTGGGTCCTCGTTGGCAATGCGCGTGCTGCATATTCCCTAGCTAGGGGGCTATTAACATGCTTGATAGGCGCTAGGGGTCTATTGAAGGTCTTCAATAGACCATTACATGAACGGTCTGCCAAAACTATCCGCCATCGCAAAACTATCCGCCAGAGCTGTCACTGCCATAGCCCCCGACGAGCCCCGCCAAGCCGACGCCGTCATCATCAGCCGACTCCACACGCCGCCGCTTGCCCGCCGGCTCCACTGCCGTGGGCGCCGCAGCCTGCGCGCCGTCTGCGGCTGCCGCCGGCTGCGCGGCAGCAGGCTTGACCTTGACGCGCGCGCGGACGGCCAGCATGGGTCGCCGCGGCGGCGGCGCCGCCGGGGGCGCGGCGGGCGACGACTCGGCTGGCGCGGGCCGCGCGGCGGCGGCCGCATTGGTCGCCCGCCGCTCCGCGGCTTCCCGCACTGCCTGCAGAAATGATCCAGAATACAAATTGGCAGCATTTTAGACAGGAGGCGGACCAGCCGTCCAGATGAGAAGCTGGCTCCTTGGGGTGAAGAAGGCTGATGCCTGCATGCTTGCATGCATGGCGTGTAGAGTGAGACTGCGTTGCGCGCTGCATGCGTCAGCTGGCAGGCAGCCCGCACTCTGCACAGCACGCTTGGCACAGACAGGCTAGGGAGCCGACAGTGCATGGAGCAGAGGCAGGGGCCTATCAAGGGGTTCGGGAGGTCGCCGGCGCACGAGCTGATACGCCTCCATGGCCGTGGCGTCCTCGGCGCGCGCGCTGGCCTCGCGCGTGCGGTCGCGCTCGGCGATGGCGTCCATGAATTCGGCCTCGTCCGGGTCCAGCGGCCTGTTCTTGCCTGCACACGGCGCCCTCCCACTGTGGCCAGGCACGGATGTACTGCACTGCAGGTCAAGTGTCTGTTCTCAGCCCAGACCCTGCAGCTTGCTTGCCTGCATGCGGAGCCCACGGCCTGGCACACTGCATCGTGACCACATGACTCAGCCGCCCTGGCTTGTTCTCGCCTGCACCCATGAAGAGCCGCAGTTGGCTGCTTCCGTTCCGCGTGGAACTCCTGTAATTCCTGAAGTCTACGGTGCTGACCCGGTTGCGACACACGCGCTGCCTAAGCGCAACCTGCCGCCTAGGTCTCTCAGACGTGTCCCCGCACCGGTCTTCATCTGGCGCCACATGGCCTGGAACGCCTCCTCCTTGGCCTCCTTGGCCTCGCGCAGCACCTCGGCCAGCGGCTTGCTGGGCGCCACCGCGCCGTCCTCCACGCGGCCGCCGCGGTCGGCCTTCACCGCCTCCAGCTGCATGCAGCACGGCCCGCACGCTCGCGTGTTTGCCCGAGCGCCCCCGGACGTTGACTTAATTGAGAGCAGACAGCACAGACGCAGCGCATGGTGAGGCAACGAGTCTCAGTGGCAAGCGACAGTCTCCAGCACCTCACGCGCTACCTGGTTCCCTGTCTTGCGCGGTGAGTGTGCGATAGTGAGACATAGACCGCAGGCTGGCACCTCAGACTCGGTGATGAAGCGCAGCGCGCCCAGCGACGCCTTGGTCGCAGCAGCGTCTGCGCCCGCAGTTGCCGCAGACTCTGTCGGGAAGACTGAACTCGCGTCGCGGCCAAGCACTGCCTCCCGCTCGAACACCTGCTCCTCCCTGCGTCCGGCAGTGCTCAAAGAACTCTTTGGCGCAATGCATGCTTGCATGCCTGCCGCACTCTCCTATTTGCTGGATGATGCACAAGCTGCGCTCGACGCTTACCGGGGCAGGCGGACCATCTCCACTGGGTGGTGTTCGTCCGCCATGGTGTTTGGAGGTGGTCACTCTGTCAACGCTGGTAGACAGTACAATGCGGGAGCTTGGGTGCCTAGTATTTGACCCAGGTGCAGTGAGCGCCACAGCACTAAGCTCCAGTTCACAATCAGACATGCGCGGGCAGTAGTCTCACATACACAACAGCCTGTCTGCTCCTTAAAAGCGTCTGAGTGCTAGTTTGGCTGACCATGCTAATAAACTTGCCTGTCACTTTTCAGGCAAGCCTTGCACAGCGCGGATGGAGGTCTAATCATGCATGTTTTACCTCCCCAAGGCCTCACTCAGCCAGGGCAGCAGGCCCTGCCAGGGCCTGCTGCAATTGCTGGCAATCGCTTGCACATTACATTGAAGCTAACACTGCATTTAACATAAACACTTCTGCCGCGCACAGGCCAGTATTGCGCTAGTGCTGGTTCAGACAAGCAAGGCAATGGCGACGCCTGGACGGGCGTGCAAGCAGCTCCCTGCGGAGGCTCGTGACACGGCGGGAGCGCCATGCAGCCGTGCCACATGCATGAACCAGCGCTCTCAGCATGCTGTTGCACTCCATGGGGCTGCTCCACAGAGGCGTGCACGAGCTGCTGAGCTAAAGCAGCGCGCGCGCGCGCTCCCGCTCCACCAAGCCCTGATGCCCTGGAGCGCAGGTCACCGCGCATGCAGAGTGCTATGCATGAGGTGGCCATTGGCCGCCGCAGGCTCTGCCGGACAGGCCCCGGACAATGCAGGCATGCCAGCCAAACGTGCTTGGCAACACACACGTCTGCACCCTTGCAGCCTCACACCCTCGGTCACACTGGAGCGCCTGCCCCTGCCGCTGCCACATGGCAAGCCCCGGACCTGCGTGCGCCTGCCAGCGCACGCATGCTTTTGCTTGGCTTCTGGACAGAGGCGTGTGGCAAAACCGAGCAGCTTTCACACCTTGGAAGGAGAGGCGGGTCCCCGTCCCTGGGCCCATCGTACAAGAAAATACTTCAAACGTGACAGCGGAAGGACCAGAGGGGCGCCCGGCGGGACCTGTCCTAAGCAGGCAACCCCCGGCACCAAAAGGGGCGGCCAGCCGCTGGCTCACTCCTGCGCCTGCGCCCGCGCGGGGTCCTTGGACGAGAGATCCAGCACGCGGCCAGTGATCCTCGTGTACATGTCTAACACGTCCTCCACCTGCGCGGCGTGGCAGGGTTGGCATGCCACCCTAAGAGCATACGCTACAATTTTACTCTCCAGCACTCGGGCACTTGACATGGCCAATACCAACATCGGGTGACAGGTGGACTGTCTCAGCGGCCGCATGGCAGGCCGGCAGGGCAGGGTGGGGCGGCGGCCGCGGCGCGCCGTGGTCTCAAAGTGCGACGTCGCGTCGTAGCCGCGCGAGATGAACGCGCGCTCGGACTTGCCGCTGGTGGTCGGCTCCATCACGTCCACGACCTCTGTGAACTTCTCGTCGATCTGCCCCAGCAGCGCCAGCCCTGCGCCGCCCGAGCCTCAGCGCCCCGCAGCTCGGACGCAGGGCGCGGCCTTGCTGTGGAAGGTCCGTGAGCCCGCATGCATCTGTCCGCCCCGCCGGCGCCAGCTCAACAAGTGTGTCAGGCGCCCGCGCTGCTGCTCATCAGCCCGGCGCTGCTGTGCATCCGCGAGCTGGGGCCTCATGCAGCGCAAAAGTGCATTTGCGCTCCGGAACCAAGTCCCGGCCGCCGCTCGCCGCGCACCGGATGCCAGCTCCGCCTCCGGGTTGGACGACTCCACGGTCGTGCTGACAAACGCAATCCACTTGTCGCGCGGCGCGACGTTGTGACTGTACGAGCAGCAGAACACATACACGTCCGACTTGCGGTTCACCTGCGCGCGGGCGGGGACGCTGCGGCTCGGCGCAGGCTGAGAGCAGTGCGCGCGCATGGCATGGCTTGGACCAAAGGCCCGGGGAGCACAGTGTATAATTTCCCCTTTTCCACCCCTGTTTTTTTCAGAGAGACAGGGGCCACTTGGGCCCATCTGTGCGCGCTGGGTATGAGTCAAGGGTGTTACTGACATGGCGCCGCACGCGCCCACCCGCCTGGCAGCCAGCAAGACAGCGCGCAGGCGGCCATCATGAGCGAGCACTGTGGCAAACCCCCCGGCACAGGCCAAGCACAGACCGGCGCTGCGGCGCCGCGGGGCCCTGGGGGTGTGCCAGCGCAGGGCCGCGCCTGCCTCTGCGGCAGGATGATCTGCACGGACGCGGCGTTGTTGGTGCCCGGGATGGGGTGGCTCAGCATGCAGACCGCGCGCACCACCGCGCTGGTCTTCCGCACCTTGCCCGGGAAGTAGCTCGGGTCGCCCACCTGCGCGCACGCCCGCTCACGCGCTGCGGCCTGCCTGCGGCGCAGGCAGCCAGAGCCGCTCGCCGGACCGGGCGGCCTGCACTCCTGCCTAACTCCTGCCTATTCGTGTGGCCCGTGCTGACGCGCTGGAGGTGCATGGAGTTGCCAGCAGGCTGCCACTAGGTCAGGGGGAGACATGCCCGGGGCTTTCTTCCAAATGCTACACTGTGTGCCCGTCATAGCACAGCCTGGCAACCCCGCACAGAAGGAAAGCAGTGTGTCCGACACTGTTCTTAATGGCCATGCGTCTGATCATGGAAAATGTATTTATAACCTCACATCCAGCGCGGGCCGGCCCGTATTCCCACAATTCCAGAGACGCACATGGGGCTGCACACCAGCGCCCAGGCCTCCCCAGTGACACGTCAGCGGTGCTGGCCTGCGCGAGCTCCTGTTTCAGAGCCCGCGGCCACGCCAGGGGCGGCGGCGGCGGGCCGCGCACCACGAGCTTGGCGCGCGCGGTCTGGCCCTCGGACCGTACGCCCACCGCCGCGCCGTCCTCCCAGACAACCTCCGCGTCCGGCTTGTTCAGCATGTAGGTGCCGCCGTACACCGCGCTGAGCCGCGCGAACGCCTGCACACCCGCGCATACTGACCGGGCCATGGATAGGGTTAGGGTAGGGCCGGCTTATTCAGCACGCAAGTGCCACTGTATATCGCGCTGAGCCGGGCAAACGCCTGCGCGCCCGCGCATGCTGACCCCGCGATAGATAGGGTTAGGGCAGGGCCCTGCCACCTGCAAGCGGGCGCGCCGAAGCTGCGCTCGCGCCGCGCAGACGGCCAGTGAGACAAGCATGGCACCTTTCCACGAGACGGTATGTGCGGTGCGGCGCATCTGCCACAGAAGCAGCGCCGGCGGGTGTGCAGCGAGGACCAGGCGCTCTGGCGGCGCCCTCCTCCCCCGCCATTGCCTTTGCGGTTAGCGTTAGGGTCGGGAAGAGGCTGGGCGCGCCTGGGGCAGCTCGCCGAGGCCGTACAGCGGGTAGATGTACGGGCTCAGCGTGCCCTCGAAGCGCGTCAGGCTCTCGTGGTACAGCTTGATCTTCAGCACCGTGGGCAGCGCAGGCTCCATCATGTACGTGTCATCCCTGCGCGGCAGCCAGGCCCCGGCTTTCCGCAGCGCCCCACACCGGATCACATGCCGGACACGGCATGGCACTGCGCTGGCGCGGCAGCGCATCTCCTGGCCCGGTCGAGCACACCGGCGGCTGAGCGGCTCCCCGGCGCTGCCTCCCCGCGCCGAGCCGGTGAGGGCACGGGCGTGTTGCGGGGCCGCGGCGGGGCAGGGCGAGGTGGCGCCTGTGCAGGGCGAGCGCGTGGCCGATGAAGTCGACGGTCATGGGGTCCAGGCCGTAGGCCTTGTACAGCGCCGCCATGGGCATGGACCGCAGGTCGTAGCCCTTGTGCGTCGCCGGGTTGGCCGCGTCATACTCCTGCACGAAGCTGCGCCGCGCGCGCAGGGCGCTGCCTCAGCAGGCCAGCGGCGAGCCTTGGCAGGCCAGCGGCGAGCCTCAGCAGGCCGGCGGCGGGGCCGTTTGTCCGGCAGGGTGCCCCGGGCAGCCGCAGCGCGGGCGCGCACATGAAGAAGCTCCGCGCGCGCCGCTTCTCGAACAGGCCCATGAGCGGCGAGCGCAGCGCCTCGTAGTCGGTCGCCGGGACCTTCTCCACGCGCCCCTTGTTGAGCACGAAGCTGCCATCCACCGCCTTGAACTCCAGGTACTTCACCACGTCGGTGTGCACCAGCACGCGCACCTGCGCGCGCCGGGCCGCGCCGCGCCTCGCGACCGGGCCAACACATGCGGCGGCCGCCGGGTGGTGCTCGGTGCGGGCGCCCGGGACCCGGCACGGCAGCGGGGAGGGCGGTGGCAGGGGCGCGTGCAGATCCTGGGCACGCCGACGCTCCGGCCCGCTCGCCCAGTGCACCAAGTATCGGACCCTCGCCGTATTGATATGCCAGGAGCGCGCACCAGCTCGCCGCCCGACAAAATGAACTTGGGGACCATGTCCACGTTGTAGTCGCGGGAGGGGCCCAGCGCCTTGGGCGGCGTCTGGCCCGCACGGAACCGCCCGTACAGCTGGCGCAGCACGCAGGCTGTCAGTCCAGGCTGACCCGGTGACCGGTGCAGACGCATCAAGGCAGCCTTGCACGTGAATTTTATGCAAGACGCCAGTCGGGAGGGGTGACGCAACAGCACAGAGCGCACCTGGTTGAGGTTCAGAGAGGCGGACGCGCCGCCATAGTAATCGTTGCGATCGATGTGCAAAACCTGCGCAAGCAGAGCCCCAGGTGAGCTGAGCCAGCTACGGGTTGCCGTCGCAGCAAAGCGGCCACACCACCTTGAGACCGTCCACTGAGAGCAGTCCACTGATGATGCACTCCTTGAGGCCGGTTCCCAGCACGATGGCGTCATAGCTTTCGTCCATTGCACGCTGTGCGGTCCCCTATGTGTGCATTGACGAGCTGTTCTACTCCTCTGCCCCAGGCCAGCTCTCAAGCTGGAGGGGCCCTGCAGTAGGGCCTGGGCAGAGCACCCACGGTTTCACCACTTCACGGCCGTGCTTTGCAAAGCACGACAATCACAACCATTGGGGAAGAAGCGAAAGTGCCCCGAGGAGGGCCCAATTGATCTCAACAGCAGGAGAGCAGTGAGGCTGTGAAGGTTACCCACAGTGTGTTACCCGCTTTGTAGAGTGTGATACCGTAAACTGAGCTAGGACGCTGAGAGACGCTCGGTGGGTCTGTTTTAGTAGCACCATCTGTTTAGTCACCAGGAGTGCCCGCCACAGTAAAGACGGGAGGAGGAGAGCGCAGCAGGCAGGCGATGCAGGCAGGCGCAGACCCATCCCTGGGCTTCACTGCTGCCCTTTGATCACCTTGGCGTCACGTTTCCAATAGAAGACTCTTGTGGCAGGCAGCCGAGCTGGAACTCGCGTTGGTAGACTACCGGCAGAGCCTGCGCGCGGTGGAGGACGCCCTGCGCTGCACGCCGGAGGACGCCGAGGTGCACGTGCTGTCCGGGCTGCGCTCTGGCCCACGTAAAGGCCACGGGTGGGACGTCTCTGACGCCCTGGCTGCTCGGCCCGCAGCTGCTGCAGCTCAAGGCGGAGCTGGACGCTGGCGTGGCGCTGTCGGAGCAGGCGCTCGCGTGCGGCTCCGCCGCGCGCGCCGTTGATGGCTCAGACGCGAGGGGCGGGAGCGGCGGAAGCGCGGCCGGCCGGTGCGCCGACAGCGCTGTCGCCGCCGGCGGCCTGGCCGCAAGCCACGCCGCTGAGCCGCGGGCGGGCGGCGCCGCTGAGCCGGGTGACGGCGGCG
>JAABUZ0100010023.1_pt1 | contig 10645 bp, 7 predicted proteins | sample 5562091 | NCBI WGS metagenome assembly JAABUZ01 (sample SAMN12813069, study PRJNA571459) | rock metagenome | isolation source: Antarctica rocks | place: Antarctica: Victoria Land, Linnaeus Terrace sud | collected 2015-12-21 | reverse complement strand
CGTGGCGTCCGAGGGCGTCACACCACGGCTCGTACCTGGCTCGGCCGCCCCTTTCGCCTTCGGCATATCGCGCAGCAGTTCGCCAGCCCGCCGCTCGGCACGAATGCGGATGCGCACGACCACGGCTTCAAGCTCAGTATTCTTGGCCTGCTTTGAGTATTCCTCCAGAGCCAGAGCCCGATCCCGGATGCCCTTCACCTCGTCCACCGCGCCAGCTTCAGCGATGGCGACGCACATGCGTTCATAGTGAGCCAGCGAGATTCCGACCTCGGTGATGCCCCACGCAAATTGCCCCACCGCGGGACGGGGTATACGCGAGCGCGCAAGCTTCGTTCCCTGGCCGCCGATCATGCTCTCGCCCCCTCCGCGCGGCAGCGAGCCTCAAAGGCGGCGTGCGATAGCCGCTCGGCCTGAAGGAACCGGCCGGCATGCAGCGCCTCATCGGCGGCGTGATCGGCCCTGACGGCGAACACAAGCGCTGCGCCGGGATCGGTCGGGATAACGACGGGCGATGGTGGGGCGACCAAGCGGCGGCCGTAGGCGGTGGAGATCATGGATTGGATGAACATCGTGGGATCGGCCTTGCTGTGCCACCCCGGCGCTTGAAACTGCCGCGCATCTCGCTCTATATCTCGGCTGTCGCCTGCGAAGCTGACAACTTTGGACTTCGAACGAGTAGCGCCGCCGTCCTGTGCCCGGGGCGGCGGTTTCGTTCAGGCAGCTTGCTTGTTCTGAGTCCTGTGCTGGTTCTGCCAGGTGCGCAGATCGCCTAGCCGCCAGTAGTTCCGACGGTTGATCTTGACCGGCTGCGGAAACTGCACCCGGGGATCGCGCAGCCACCGCCAGATGCACATGTCGGTCACGTTGCCGCAGCGCGCTTTGGTCTGCGCCGAATTGAGCAACGCTTCATCATCGAGATCAGGCGCGGATTGACGCCGAAGTTCGGCATGGGATTGCGTGAGCATCTGGCCTCCGTTCGAACCCGTGAAGGCGGGTTACGGGGCAAATCAGTAAGGGCATGTTCGCAAGCCTCTCAACACGCCATTTAATCGGTGGTGTTTCCGAATTGTCGGCGGGCCGCAAGGAATGGCTTTGTCCAGAGCATCACTTGGGCGGCTCGTGTTAACCCGTTGCCCTTGTCGTTCGCCACGCGCCCATGCTGCAAGCGCGTCTAGGTATCGGCCGGTCGATCCCGAGTTGATCGCTTTCAAGGCAGCGAGTGCTATCACCTCCCGATGCCACGGGAGGCGCCCTTTTGTTTTACCATGTGCCTGCTCAAAGGCGGCTCCAAGCGCACCAAAGAGGAACATACGCGGCAAGCCTGGAACAGATGGCCGGCCTCGCTTTCGAGGTTCTGCTTCCAGCAATGAGCGCTGCCGGGAACTAGCGAGCTGTAGCACTCGCAGCCCCTTAGGCATTCCTAATTCAAGAAGGAACCGATAACGCAAACGAATACTTTCAGGTAACAAATCCTGCGGTGCGTAAGTCTGCCCTTCGGTGTCGTGCTTACTAGGCGTCGCCTCCCATACCTCATTGGCAAATTCTGGGTATGCTGGATCACTCGGATCTACGACATCAATCGCCATTCTCGCCCACAGGTTCTCCGCATGTCCCTCCCCGTGCCCGAGCGCTGTCATAAGGCCCGAGCAGAGTTGTTCAACCCGCTCTAACCATTCAACAGTCCTGAGTGGCGCTGCTGCCGCCGTTTCATTTTCGGAGACATGAGCAAATTCGCTGAACGCGCGGTTCAAATCTTGCGCAAGCTCTTCGAGATCGCAATCAGGCTGTAAAGGGACGGCAATCCGTCGCGCCAAATCAATGACGTCGGTTCTGCTGAAGAGTGACAGCGGCACGACACTGCCCCAATCAGGACGAGGCGGTGCAAAATTTGCGTGCACCACTTCAAGCTACTTCTTTTTCGGGCTTCCGCAACACCACCACATTGCCCTCGACCGGCTGCATCAACCCGGTCAAGTAGCTCGCCCAAGCCTCAAGTGCCGTTCGCTTCTCCTCAAGGTAGCCGTGCCGATCATAAATTGCGGTGACGCTTCGGTCGGCGTGGTTGAGCACCCGACTGATTGTTAAGCGCGCGATGCCGAGCCGGCCCATCTCGGTCGCGCAAGTCCGGCGCAGATCGTGCACGGTCCAAGGCGCGATCGGCTCTTCGAGGCCGGCCGCGGCCCGCGCCTTTTTTACCGCAGAGTCGAGCCGTTTTTTGCCGGCGCTGTAGCCGCTGACAGGGCTCTCGCCCGTCATAGTGAAAACATGCGCAGTAGGCGCGAGTAAACCGGCCTTGCTCCGAGCAGCCTTGCGGGGGATGCTCTTGAGCAGGTCGATTGCGTCGGGCGAGAGCGGGACGGCATGAGCGCGTCCGGCCTTGGTCACTTCGGCCGGGATCGTCCAAACCATTGTGTCAAGATCGATGTTAGCCCACGCCATCGTCGCCACTTCCTCGCGGCGCTGGCCGGTCAACATCACCATGCGAAAGAATGCGCCCATGGGATATCCGAGCGCCTCCGCCGCCGGCCAGATGAACCGTAGTTCGTCGGCTGACAGGGTGCGCTCGCGACGGGTCTCCTCGCCCGGGCGCTCGACCAGCGCAGCCGGCGTTGTCTCGATCAGGCCGCGGCGGAGTGCCCAGTTGAGCAGGGCTCGCACGGCAGCGAGCACGCGGTTCGCCGCGATCGGGCCGCCTTTGATATGCCGCAGCTTGCCATCATCGGCCCGGACTTTCGTGCCAATGTCGACGACGGCATCCAATAGCTCGATTACGTCGCGGCGGGTGATGCTGCCGATGGCGCGATCCCGCCAGCGCGGCAGGACGTGATTGTCAAAATTTCGCCGGGTCTCCTCGATGTAACGGGGGGCGCGGCGCTTACCCTCAAGGTGCCGTTTGATGAACTCGGCCACGACGTTCTCGACGGTGTCCGGCTTACGAGCGGCGGTTGCCTTTGTCTCGGCCTTTGCCGCGCCGGGATCTGTCCCTTGCGACAGCAGAGCCAGCGCCTCCCCTGCCCGCTTCCGAGCATCGGCTAGGCTCAAGGCCGGATAGCCCGGCTCTATCGTCAGGCGCTTCTGTGCACCGCCATGGCGATAAAAAAGGACCCAGCTTTTTCGCCCCTCTGGACTGCGGCCGGTGGGTCCAGCAACCCGGACACCAAAGCCCGGCAAGGTGGCATCGAAATACTCGATTCGGCCACCTGGAGGCGCCTTGAACCGCTGCACTGCCGCGTCCGTCAGCTTGACCGTTGGCATGTCTGGTGACTCTCGGGTAACTCCCGGGTAACGCTTTAGGCCGGTTATGCCCCGTTACCCGCGGTTACTAACCTGGCGTAACCCTCGGTATATATGCAAGCGTTTTCCGGCGTTCCCTGTGACCAGAGCACGTGACGAGTTAGAGCCGGTTATGCCCGATCTCCAGACTACGAATCTGGGGGTTGGAAGTTCGAGTCTTTCCGGGCGCGCCAATTTCTCACTCCATTGGCGGCAAAGCCGGGACGCGGAACGCGCCCTCGAGCGATGCTCGGCCGCGTTCGGGGGCGACGCTTGGCAGGGGCAATAGATTGCTTGAATGTGCGGCGACCCCACTAATAGTTTACTCCGCAATTAACTTATGATGATGAGCGAAGATTGGCGTTCATGCAGCTTTCTGAAAGCTTAGCCACCAGGAGAGCGGTTTTACTTAGGACGCATCGTGATGCTCTCGGGAGTCAAGATTACGTTGGAAGGACGTCCAGACGTTGTACAACGGATGGCCGATGCGCTGGAAACGGCCTTTCCCGGCGATATGATTTGGCTTGACGTGGCGCAGACCGTCGGCGTCGAGACCGTCGCTATAGAAGGATACGGACAGCGGGATGCTCGGAGAGCACCGGCGAGATGCTTGCATAATGGCTAAGTATTTCTTCAATACGATTGATGGCGGCTGGGTCGGGGACGACGAGGGGCTGGATTTGCCCAACGTTGCTGTTGCCCGCACGGAAGCCATCCGGTTTGCCGGCATGTTGCTGAACGATAATCCGGACCTTCTTTGGGACGGACGCGACTTCCGGGTCGAAGTGACGGATGAGTCGCAACGCGTACTGGTCACGGTCATCATGCTGGCGGTCGATACCGGATCGGTGAACAAGGCCGATCGGTGAATGAGACCGGCGGGTTCGAACCTTAGTTTAGGATAGACCGGAAGACCCCAAGGAACGTTCAAGGCCGGAGCCGCTCGCGTTCCCTTCCGCGGGCATTATGATAGAGTGGTGCGTCATGACTGGCCACGATCGTCCCTGGCTCGATCATTATCCCGCCGGCGTCGATTGGTACGCGCCGATTGCGGCCGCACCGGTCACACGGTTGCTGGACGACGCGGCGCAGCGTTTTGCGACACAGCCGGCTTGGGACTTCTTCGGGCGGCGGACGAGCTTCGCCGAGGCGGCCGAGACGGTCGGGCGGATTGCGGCCGGGTTGCAGGGGCTGGGGCTGGGGCGGGGCGACCGGCTCGGCCTGTTGCTGCCGAACTGTCCCGCCTATCCGCTGCTGTTCTTCGCCGGGCTCCGCGCGGGGCTGACGATCGTCAACTTCAACCCGCTCTATACGGCGCGCGAACTCGAGCAGCAGGCCAGGGACGCGGAGTGCCGGGCATTGGCGACGCTCGACCTGGCGGCGCTCTATCCGAAGGCGGCGGCCTTGCTGCAGGCCGGGGCGGTCGGACGACTGATCGTGTGTGCGTTCGCGGACATGCTGCCGGCCGGCAAGCGCGCGCTGTTCAACGTGGTCAAGCGGCGCGACCGGGCGGCGATGGCCTGGAGCGAGCGGCACACCGCCCTGGCCGAGCTCGCCGGCGAGACTGCGGCACCCGTCCCGGTCGCGATCGAGCCGGCCCGCGACATCGCCGTGCTGCAATATACCGGCGGCACGTCGGGCCTGCCCAAGGGAGCGATGCTGAGCCACGCGAACCTGTATGCCAACGCGGTCCAGGGCGTGCGCTGGTTCAAGGACACGCAGCCCGGGCAGGAACGCACGCTGGCCGCGCTGCCGTTCTTCCATGTGTTCGCCATGACCACCGTGCTGCTGTTCTCGATCCACTCCGGCTCCGAGATCATCCTGCTGCCGCGCTGGGATCTGCGGCAGGCGATCCGGGTGATCGCGCGGCGCAAGCCGACCTACCTGTCCGGCGTGCCGACCTTGTTCAACGCGATCGCGAGCTATCCCGGCAAGGCGGACCTCTCGAGCATCCGGTTCTGCATCAGCGGCGGCGCGCCGCTGCCGCCGGAGGTCAAGCACCGGTTCGAGGCGCGCACCGGCTGCGTGCTGGTGGAAGGCTACGGGCTGACCGAGACCAGCCCCTGCGTGATCTGCAACCCGCCCGGCGGGCGCAACAAGCCCGGGATCGGCTTGCCCCTGCCGGGCACAATCGTCGAACTGCGCGACCCGGCCGACCCCTCGCGCACGGTCGCCCAGGGGGAGCGCGGCGAGGTGTGCCTGAAAGGTCCGCAGGTGATGCTCGGCTATTGGCGGCGGCCGGAGGAGACGAGCGCCGCCATGACCGCGGACGGGTTCTTCCGCAGCGGCGATATCGGCGTGATGGACGAGGAGGGCTATTTCCAGATCGTCGATCGCATCAAGGACGTGATCCTGGCGGGCGGCTACAACGTCTATCCCCGTCTGGTCGAGGACGCGGTGTACGAGCACGAGGCGGTCGCCGAATGCACCGTGATCGGCGTACCGGACGCCTATCGCGGCGAGACGGTCAAGGCGTTCGTGGCGCTCAAGCCGGGCGCGGCGCTGAGCGAGGCGGGGCTGCTCGCCTTCCTGGCCGAGCGCCTGTCGCCGATCGAGCTGCCCAAGCAGATCGAGTTCCGCGACGCGCTGCCGCGAACGCTGATCGGCAAGCTGTCGAAGAAGGAGTTGATCGCCGAGGAGCGCGCCAAGGTCATTTGACAGCCGGGGGCTAGCTTCCGTAAACGTCATCCGACTTACCAATACGATAGGATGGAGGGAGATGTCGGAGCTGTTCACCATCGGCGAGCTGGCGTCCGCCTTCGCCCTGTCGCCGCGTGCGATTCGCTTCTACGAGGACCAGGGGCTGATCGCCCCCGAGCGGGTCGGCGTGCAACGCGTCTACACCCGGCGCGACCGGGCGCGGCTGCAGCTGATCCTGCGCGGCAAGCGGCTCGGCTTCACGCTGGCCGACATCCGCGCCTTCCTCGACCTCTACGACGCCGAGAGCGGCAATCGCCGGCAGATGGAGGTGACGCTCGAGGGCACCCACAAGCGCATCGCCGATCTCGAGCAGCAGCTCGAGGACATCACCCTGACCCTATCCGAGCTGCGCGACCTGCAGGCCGAGCTGACCTCGTTGCTGGCCCTGCCGGCCCGCCCTTCACACCCGAACGACCAGAGGACCGTCCCATGATCCAAGCCGTCATTGCAGGATACGTGCGCTCCCCGTTCGCGCCCGCCAATCGCGGCGCGCTGTCCCGTGTGCGGCCCGACGATTTGATGGCGCAGGTGGTCCGCGCCTTGCTGCAGCGGACCGGGGCCAAGGCGGAGGACATCGAGGACGTGATCATCGGCTGCGCGTTCCCGGAGGGCGAGCAGGGCTTCAATATCGGCCGCATGGTCGGGATGCTGGCGGACCTGCCGCTGTCGGTGGCCGGGTCGCAGCTGAACCGCTGGTGCGGCAGTTCGATGAGCGCGATCCATATGGCGGCCGGTGCGATCGCCACCGGGTCGGGCGAGCTGTTCGTATGCGGCGGGGTGGAGAGCATGAGCCGGGTGCCGATGCTGGGCTTCAACCCGGTGCTGAACCCGAAGCTGCAGCAGGAGCGGCCGCAGAGCTATGTCAGCATGGGGATCACCGCCGAGAACCTGGCCGAGCGCTATCAGATCGACCGCGACGCGCAGCAGCGCTTCGCGGTGACCAGCCATGAGCGGGCCGCCGCGGCGCAGGCCGAGGGCGGGTTCGCCGACGAGATCGTGCCCATCACGACCCGCGACGGCGTGGTGGACCGCGACGGCTGCATCCGGCCGGACACGTCGGCGGATGGGCTGTCCGCGCTGAAGCCCGCGTTCCTGGCCAGCGGCACGGTGACGGCCGGCACCAGCTCGCCGCTGACCGACGGTGCGGCGGCCGTGCTGGTCGCTTCGGCGGACTATGCCGAGCGGCATGGCCTGCCGGTGCTGGCGCGGATCGCCTCGATGGCGGTGGCCGGTTGCGCGCCGGAGATCATGGGCATCGGTCCGGTGCCTGCGACGCAGAAGGCGCTCAAGCGGGCGGGGCTCGGCATCGAGGCGATGGATTTGGCCGAGCTGAACGAGGCGTTCGCGGCCCAGGCGATGGCGGTCGAGCGTGACCTGATGCTGGACCATGACCGGGTCAACTTGCAGGGCGGGGCGATTGCGCTGGGGCATCCGCTGGGCGCGAGCGGGGCGCGGATCACGGGCAAGGCGGCGGCATTGCTGGCCAAGACCGGGGGCCGGCACGCGCTGGCGACGATGTGCGTCGGCGGCGGCCAGGGGGTGGCCACCGTGCTGAGCCGCGCATGATCGCGGTGCAGCCCGACGCCGCGCTCGGCGTCATCAAGCGATGCGCCGTGCTGGGCGCGGGCCTGATGGGGTCCGGCATCGCCGCCCACCTGGCCAATGCGGGGCTGCCGGTGCTGCTGCTGGACATGCCCGGCCGGGCGGCCGAGGCGGTCCTGCGCATGAAGAAGGCCGAGCCGCAGATGCTGATGCTGCCGGAGAACGCGCGGCTGATCACGCCGGGCAGCTTCGAGGACGACATGGGCGGGCTGGCCGAAGTGGACTGGATCATCGAGGTGATCGTCGAGGATCTCGGTGCCAAGCGGGCGCTTTACGACCGGATCGACGCAGCTCGCAGGCCCGGCAGCATCGTCTCGAGCAATACCAGCACGATCCCGCTGCGCGCGCTGGCCGGCAAGCAAAGCGAGGCGTTCCGGCGCGATTTCTGCATCACCCACTTCTTCAATCCGCCGCGCTACATGCGCCTGCTCGAGCTCGTCACAGGCCCGATGACCCGGCCCGAGATCGCCGAGGCGCTGACCGAGCTGTGCGACGTCCGGCTCGGCAAGGGCGTGGTGCGCTGCAAGGACACGCCGGGCTTCATCGCCAACCGCATCGGCACGCACTGGCTGACGGTCGCGGTCAACGAGGCGATCGCGCGCGGCGTGGCGGTCGAGGAGGCGGACGCGGCGCACCGGCCGATGGGCATCCCCAAGACCGGGGTGTTCGGGCTGATCGACCTGGTCGGGCTCGACCTGATGCCGCTGGTGGCGGTCTCGATGCTGCGCGGGCTGCCGGAGGGCGACGATTTCCGCCGTGTGGTGCGCGACCAGCCGTTGATCAACCGCATGATCGCCGAGGGCAGCACCGGGCGGAAGGGCAAGGGCGGCTTCTACCGGATGAACAAGGCGGGCCGGGAGCGCACGCTGGAGGCGATTGATCTCCAGACCGGCGCTTATCGCCCATCCACCCAGCCGCGTCTGGACGCGCGCGACCCGGCCGCGCTCGTGCGCCACGACAGCCCGGCCGGCGCCTATGCCGGCGCGGTGCTGCTGCAGGTGCTGACCTATGCGGCCGGGCTGGTGCCGCAGATCGCCGACGACGTCGCCGCGGTCGATGAGGCGATGCGGCTGGGCTATGCGTGGAAGTATGGGCCGTTCGAGCTGATCGACCAGCTTGGCGCCGATTGGCTGGCGGATGCGGCGGCGAAAGCGGGCCTGGCGGTGCCGCCGTTGCTCGAGACGGCGCGGGGGCGGCGGTTCTATCGCGTCGAGCAGGGCGCGCTCGAATGCCTGATGCCGGACGGGGGCTATGCGCCGGTGCGCCGGCCCGCGGGCGTGCTGCTGCTGGCGGACCTCAAGCGGGCGGCCAAGCCGGTGCTGCGCAACGCCTCGGCCGCGGTATGGGACATCGGCGACGGCGTGCTGTGTCTCGAATTCACCAGCAAGATGAACGCGCTCGATCCGGAGATCATGGCGCTACTGGGCCAGGCGCTGGCGTTGGCGGCCAAGTCCTACCGCGGCCTGGTGATCTACAACGAGGGCGAGAACTTCTCCGTCGGCGCCAATCTCGGCCTCGCCCTGTTCGCCGCCAACGTCGCCGCCTGGTCGGTGATCGAGGAGCAGGTCAAGGGCGGCCAGACGGCCTACAAGGCGCTGAAATACGCGCCCGTGCCGGTGGTCGGCGCGCCTTCCGGCATGGCGCTGGGCGGCGGCTGCGAGATCCTGATGCACTGTTCGGCGGTGCAAGCGCATGCCGAGACGTATATGGGCCTGGTCGAGGTCGGGGTCGGGCTGCTGCCGGGCTGGGGCGGCTGCAAGGAGCTGCTCGCGCGCTGGCAGGCCGAGCCGAAGCTGCCGCAGGGGCCGATGCCGGCCGTCGCCCGCGCGTTCGAGATCATCTCCACCGCCGAGGTCAGCAAATCCGCCGCCCAGGCCCGCGCGCTGCATTTCCTGCGCCCGACCGACGCCATCACCATGAACCGCGACCGCGTGCTGTTCGACGCCAAGCAGCGCGTGCTGCAACTGGCCGAGGGCTACCAGCCGCCCGCGCCGGCGCAGTACCGCCTGCCCGGACCCGGCGGACGCACGGCGCTCGAACTCGCCGTCGAGGGCTTCGCGCTCAACGGCCGCGCCACGGCGCACGACGTCACCGTCTCCAACGCGGTCGCCCGCGTGCTGACCGGCGGCGACGCCGACCCGCAGGACACGCTCGGCGAGGACGACATCACCGCGCTCGAGCGCGAAGGCTTCATGCAGCTACTCCGCACCTCGGCCACGCTGGCCCGCACCGAGCACATGCTCGCCACCGGCAAGCCGCTGCGCAATTAGGAGAACCGCCATGGCCACCTACACCGCGCCGCTGCGCGATATCAGCTTCGTGCTGCACGAGCTGCTCGACAGCACCGCGCTTGCCGCCCTGCCCGGCTACGACCACGCCACGCCGGAGCTGATGGACGCGGTCATCGCCGAGGCGGCCAAGCTGAGCCAGGAGGTGCTGTTCCCGCTCAACCTGTCCGGTGACGCCGAGGGCTGCACCTACGAGAACGGCGTCGTGCGCACCCCGAAGGGCTTCAAGGAGGCCTACCAGCAGCTCACCGAGGGCGGCTGGACGTCGCTGACCTGCGACCCCGAGTACGGCGGCCAAGGCATGCCGCACCTCGTCGGCACCGTGTTCGAGGAGATGGTCTCCAGCGCCAACCTCGCCTTCGGCATGTATCCGGGCCTGTCGGCCGGGGCCTATCGCGCGCTGCATGCGCATGCGTCGGCGGACCTGAAGTCGCTGTATCTGCCCAAGCTGGTCGATGGCTCCTGGTCCGGCACGATGTGCCTGACCGAGCCGCAATGCGGGACCGATCTCGGGCTGATCCGCACCAAGGCCGAGCCGGCTGACGACGGCAGCTACCGCGTCACCGGCACCAAGATTTTCATTAGTGCCGGCGAGCACGATCTGACCGAGAACATCGTCCATTTGGTGCTGGCCAAGCTGCCCGGGGCGCCGGCGGGGACGAAGGGCATCAGCCTGTTCCTGGTGCCGAAGTTCCTGCCCGACGCGGACGGGGGCGCCGGCCCGCGCAACGGCGTCATGTGCGGCAGCATCGAGCACAAGATGGGCATCAAGGCGTCGGCCA
>JAABUZ0100010022.1_pt1 | contig 10646 bp, 13 predicted proteins | sample 5562091 | NCBI WGS metagenome assembly JAABUZ01 (sample SAMN12813069, study PRJNA571459) | rock metagenome | isolation source: Antarctica rocks | place: Antarctica: Victoria Land, Linnaeus Terrace sud | collected 2015-12-21 | reverse complement strand
CCTGTTTGACAAGCAAGCAGCAGTAGACCGCCAAGTCGTGGCCGGCTTAGCAAGCTTAGAGAAGGATCCCCAGCGGGTGGCTTCCTTAGCAGGCTTTCAGTGGGTGCAACGAATTCTCCTAAGCCCCAAACATTCCTAATCGTTTGACCGCAACTTGGTATGAGACCTTGCTGGCGTGACACCGGAAACTGATTGCCCAGAAATACGATGGTAGTAGGAAGCGCGGCCCGGGACGCCCTCGTACAGTCGGTGAGATCGAAGCGCTGGTCGTGCGCCTCGCGGAAGAGAACCGAGAGTGGGGCTATCGCCGCCTCCAGGGCGCCTTATCCCATCTGGGGCACAAGCTGGCCCGTAGCACCATGGCGGCGATTCTCAAACGGCACGGGATCGAGCCCGCGCCCGAGCGCAGCCGGAAAACGACCTGGAAGGAGTTTCTCGAGCGACACTGGGAATGGATCGTGGCGGCGGATTTCTTCACCGTGGAAGTGTGGACCCGAAAAGGACTGCAGCGCTTTGTGGTGTTGTTCTTCCTCGATTTGTCCACGCGCCAGGTGGAGATCGCGGGCCTCGCGTCTACTGTCAACAGATTGTGGATGGGCCAGATCGGGCGCAAGGTCACCGACGCCGTGGACGGCATCCTGAACGGCAAACGCTATCTGATCCACGATCGCGATCCGCTGTTCACCGCAGAATTTTTGAGTCTGCTGGCGGGCGTGGGTATCGAGTCCGTGAAATTGCCGCCGCGCTCGCCGAATTTGAATGCGCAGGCGGAGCGATTTGTGCGGAGTATCAAAAAATCCTGCCTGGATTGCCTCATTTTGTTCGGAGAAGAGTCCCTGCGCACCGCCGTTACCCAGTTCGTTACTCATTACCCCCAGGAGCGTCCACACCAAGGTTTAGGTAACCGATTCCTCCGCCCCGAACCGGGCCATTTGCGAAATACCGGTGTGATCCAGCAACACCAGCGTTTAGGCGGGCTGTTGAATTATTACTATCGGAAGGCGGCCTGACTGGGTGAGCATTTGAATATTCGGATACTACGCCGTAACCGATGCCCCTCACCGCACTACAACGATACCGCTCTCGGCAACCTTCTGAAACCCGTTGCCAAGGAAATATCGGAATTGATAACGGCCGCGCCAAGTAGGGGCTGTAAACACAAGAGTGCCGGTCGTCGAGGCGCCCACTGGCTGGATCGCCAAGTAATCTGTATCCGGCGCTCCCAGGTTGTATAAACCGATCCAATCGTTCACGTGCCAAGGTGATGTGCTCCAATTGACCGTAATCGGATCGCTGGCATGCACGGCATCGATATTTGCATTTACGGTACGAGGCACCCATCCGCCCAGCACGAAGGAAGGATCGCTCCATAGCGCCGCCTGCTCATCCGTCAGCTGGTTTGAACACGAGAGCCGCTGACTCACATCAATCGGGTTCCCTTTGAGATCGGTGCTGTGGTACTCCCAGAACTGAATGTTCGGTGCCTGACTGCAATCATTCGCAGATGGCCTGGTATTGAGAAGCCACCCTATCGGCATAATATGCGAGTCCATAGCGGAATTGATCCAAACAACTTGGCTCAGCGGAAATGCCGTCGGATCAATGCGGCCTAGGTACACCGTATTGTCCGCAAAGGCCGGTGTCCGATCAAGAACGCAATTCACATAGACATTGCCGTGGGTAAGATTAGTATTCGGGTAAGGGTTACGAATCTGGGTGTAATAACCTGCGTGGAGCGCTTTGAGCTCGCAATTCTGAAAGAACGCTTGGCCGTAGCCCCACATGAAATCCACGTCGCCCTCAATGTAGCTATTGGTTACAAACCCCTGAACCTGCAACAAAAGCGTGTCTTGAAAGCTCTTTAGATTTACACGGTTCAACAAGATACGGTAGGCGTTACCCCGGAAGGCCTCGGCCTGCGACCCGCCGTAAGGTGTCGTGTTATGCATGGTGAGGTCCTCGAGTGTAAAATCCGCGGCGTCGACCCCGAACAGCATGCGTGCATTGCTGTTCGGATTCAGATTTTGATTATCGGCATACTGGATTACGGTATCGTTTCGGTCCTCGCCACGAACCGTGATAAACGGCTTCGTCGATTTCACATAAACCGTTTCGGTGTATGTGCCTTTATGGACGTAGATTGTGACGGGTTGCGTATTGGGGTCAGGCACAGCATCGATTGCGCCCTGCACGGTGCAAAATTCGCCTTTCCCGTCCGCAGAGACCGTCAGCTCCATTGCGTCTATTGGTGGGGCCGCTGCTTTGGTCGAAAAACGCCACCGGTGAGGGTGCTGAATACCTGGAAACGGATCGCCATCCGGGTCACTAAACACGCCTGGGTCCATTAGGATATAGTAAGTTTCCCCATAAGCGAGCGTATGATGGAGATAAATAGCCGCAGTGTTTCCTGTCACGATAACGGGGTAATAGTTGTAAGTGAACGGCGCACCACCGACGGAACGTTTTTTGGAATTTGGATCCGCTAAATCGATGGTGTCGAACAGCGTGTTGTCCGAGCTATACACGCGGATGCTTCCCGCTGTACCAAGCACCGGCGGCTGGTTGAAGGTTATATAAAGTGGCGTGTCAGTGCAGATACGCTGTGCCTTCCTTTGCGGGCTCAGCTTTGTGATAGTGATGGGATCGCCATGGACGAGTGTCCCGGCTGCGACCGTCCACGCCAGGAAAGAGAGTCTCAGGATCATATGCAAATTCATGCGAACTCCTTGTTGCACGGAAGTACGGCTATTATATGACCGTCGGGTTCGAGGCGAAAACGTGCGGGAATATTTCGAAATGACCTGTGGGTCTAGTATTCTGTCAAGTCTTGATTACAGGGTAGAGTCGTTTGAGCTTAATCCGGGCATCGGCAGTGGTGAACTGCCAGTCAATGGTCTTGCTGGCGGCATTGCGCTTCTGCTGCCACGCCTGAGTCTCGTTCCGTAACGTCTCGGCATCGCCGATACGTCGGTCCAAGCACTGTCGGCTGAGCACACTGAATTCGATCTCGGCCCTGTTCAGCCAGCTGCCGTGTTTGGGCGTGTAGTGAAACGCAAACCGCTCAGCCAAACGCCTCGCTTCTTGCGGCGCAAAGGCCTCATAGAAAGAAGCCGATCCGTGCGTGTTCAAGTTGTCCAGCACCACGGTGATCCGTTGCGCTGCGGGATAGTGCTGGTCGGAAAGTTCGCGCATGGCTCCGGCCCAATCGGCTCGCGTGCGCCGTTCAGTGACCTGGACCTCGCGCCAGCCCGTGAGGGGCTCGCAGAACAAGAACAAGTTGGCCACGCCATGCCGTTCATACTCGTAATCCTCACGCCGTGGCTGGCCCGGTGCGGCGGGCAGAGCTACCCGTGTTTCGCCGACCAGTTGCTTGCTGGTCTCATCCATGCAGAGAACCGGATGGGCCGCATCCGGGGGACGTTGGGTAAAACCCAACAAACGGAGAAAATCTCTCATAGGATCGACAACTTTGAGGCTTTCGTGAGCTTGCACATAATGCTGCTTCCTACTCATCATCATCCGAGAGATCCTCAACGCCCTCCGCAGCGGTTCGGCCGCCATCTGGCCGCACGTCCACCGGCACGGGCGAGTACGACTTCGCGGAGGAAAAGCCACAAAACTCCCTCGGTTTAGGGCTGACCAAAAGCGAGGGCTTCCCAGTAGGCGAAAAGCGGGAGGGTGAAATCAGAGCTAAATAATAGTGTGCTGAGAGTTTTGCCATTTTCTGTGAGAGATTTTCTCCGTTTGTTGGGTTTTACCCTATACGCTGCTCGGGGCGGCGCTTGGTTTGGGGCTCGGCTGCTTGTCGCTGTGGTGGCAGGCGACGACCTTGCCGCCGCTCCAAAAGCTCTACCTGTTGCCCTATCTCCGCACAGAAATCCTCCCGTTTCATCAGAACTTTCATCTGGTGCAGGTAGGGTCTGCCCACGGGCCGATGCTGGCCGTTGACCCCTGGGTGCAAGTCCAAGGCACGGGAAAGCAGAAGCGTTTCGTCGTCACGAGCGAGGGCCGGCAGGCCGGCGTGTCCGCTCCCGTATGGCCCGAATACTCAAACCTGTTCCGTTGGGCGCTGGCGTAACGTTCGTAACCTCTGTGTAACGTTGTTACTTCCCTTGATCGAAGTGATTGATTCGATTCGGCAACGACATTTTTTGTAGGGACAGACTGAATACGTCGATGACGACGGTCAAAGCCGGTCGCTGGATTGGCTGCCGGTGCTCCTCATCGACCACGATGACATCCATGGGCGTGTGGTCAATCTGGGCGACGGCCAAGGGACAATCGGCGCCGGGGAAGTGTCCTTTAAGGGGCTCCTATTTTTCAGCAGCAGCCTTCTTTCCCTTACGCTTCTCCCATTTGAGGCGATCTGAAACCATCGCGATCCGGGCACGGACCGTATTGGGATGAGGCCTCTCTTTGATCTTGTGCTTGAAGCACTGCAGCTCGACTTCTTCGATCACTGCCGCCATTTGCGGGCTTTCCGCTGTGAGATAGATCTTTTTGATGGCAGCCTCGATAATGCGGTCGACTTTGCTGGGCAACCGGCTCTTGCCCCGGTCCGACCGTCCCTGTCGCAGAAGGACAGAAAGGCGTTCGGATCTCGTGTACTGCTGCATCCATCGGTAAATCGTCGCGGGATGCTTACCAATTGCACGCGCCGCTCTCGTCACGGCTGCCCGAGTTCTTTTCGCTTCGTCGGTCTCCATAAGAACTTTGAGCGCCTCGAATTTTTCTACGGCGCTCCGCCACGAGTCTTCCGACACAGAAATCAAATCAGGTGTCGCTGTAGCGCGAACGCGAGAGGTCTGATCAGGTTGCACTTCAGCAACGGGAATAAATTCGACGTTACGTCTACCGAATTCTCGCCCTACGATGGCATCCAAGCCAGCATAACCGACAATCACGTATTGTCGCCGATGCCAGCGGATCGTGGCTCCCGGTAGAAGTTTGATGGAGGTGGCCATCGGCGTTCGCCCCTTCCATTCGAATCATAAACCGATTCGCCTCCAGTCGCAAATAATGATGTGCAGTCGCACTTAATTATGGATCTGACAGCCAGAGACGGCTGACTGCTCAACAGTTGTAGGGGAAGCTGCGATGGCACGCAACAACGGCTTAGGCCGAAGAAAGTGTACAGTTCTCCTCTGCTGTACTCCGTGTCCCTGAGACGTCGTCCGTCGCTCCTCATCTTCTAGTAAACCCATCCTCCTGGCGAGTCCCCAAACGATAACCAGTGCGAGCAGCCACACGAGCTCCTTGGTAGCGTTTCTGCGCCTCCGGCGTGAGTTCAACACGAATGGTCCGAGTTACATTCGGAACGCCTTCCGGCAGCCGATAGTACAAACTGTAACGGCTGCGTAGCCGATGCATCATTTCCGGCAACTGAGTAGCCAGGTCCTCGGAGGGAATCAGGTCTCCCCCGGTTTTCTCGACAATGTCATCGATGCCGCCGTAGAGAGACGGGAGAGAGGAGTGTAACAAGTCTGCTAAGGATTTGTGATGTCCAGTAATCAGTCCGCACAGAATCGCATCCGACTCCCAATACTTCTCCGTGATGGCTGTCTGATGGTGATTCGGACGACCATTATTGTCCGTGATCACCAGCACGGCACGTCGACGGTCCTTTCGTATTTCCCCATGTTGAAATAGATCCACAGCGCTCTCTACTGCATCTTGGATCGCGGTTCCGCCGCCAAACCGTAGGTCGAGGACAGATTGAATGCTGCGTTCGATAGCATTCATGTCATCGGTCAGGTAACTCATGAGGCGAGTATCAGTGTTAAAGACGATCACAGCAACGCGATCGCCTTTTTGAAGTTCACACAAACCCTGGTGTGCGGCAACAGCTACCTTCTTGATACGGGATCGCATACTGCCGCTGATATCGAATAGCAGAATGACATCCAATGGCTGCTCCTCTGCTGAGAATGCCGTAATGACCTGCTCCAAATCGTTATCAAAGACACGAAAGTCGTTTTTGGCAAAGCCGGTCAGTACTCTCCCTTCTGTTGAGCGCACCTCAGCATCGACGTGGACCAGGGCGACATCGGCATGAAACGTGGAGGAGTCCTGCGCCAAAGCAATCCTCGCGAGAAGCAAGAGCCAGACACACCAAGCGACTCGGAGATTGCGTCTTCGCTGCCTGTTCCGGCCTCGCGGCTCGGAGTAGGAAGCGAAGCGGCATCGGGTTTCGTTCGTAGCGACGCGGCTCAGCTCCTGGGTCCACGGCTGCTCCGGGACAAGAAATAGCTGACTCAGGCGGGCAGTATACATCGCCTGCCATTACAAAAAGAAACCTGGTGTGACACTTTTTCAACTGTTACACAACAGCGAGAACTATTCGTGGCGAGGGCTTTTGACGTGCCCCCTTGGATTAGGCCAAAGATCGGGAGAGTTCCTGGTGATTCAATTCCTGTGTACCACAATCCTTTCGTGGTTCTTGGTTCTGTGAGATCGGTTGTGCCGTCTCGGTGGTAAAGAGTGCAGCAAACTCCTGCGGTGTACGATACGCCAAAGAACTGTGCGGGCGTTGCTCGTTGTAATCTTGCCGCCAACTTTCGATGATCCGCCGTGCTTCAGCCAGATGCCGAAACCAATTCGTATTCAGACATTCTTCCCGGAACCGTCCATTGAAACTTTCGGCATGGCCATTTTGCATCGGCTTGCCGGGAGCAATATAGCGCAGCAGCAGACCTCTTTGCGCACACCAGGCTTGGAGAACCCGCGAAACAAATTCTGGCCCGTTGTCGCAAGTAATCTCTTCCGGCAACCCTCGTTCCTGCGCCAGTCGTTCCAGCACACGGAGGACCCGCAGGCCCGGCAGGCTGGTATCGACTTCGATGGCCAGACATTCCCGCGTGTACTTGTCCACGAGTGCCAGGGCACGAAAGCTTTGTCCGGTGGCGAGTGTGTCACTGACAAAGTCCATGGCCCAGTGTTGATTGGGACGCGCCGGTTGTTCTGCCTTTTTCGGCAGAGCCGCTCTGCTGATACGTCGTCGTCGTTTGCGGCGCATCGCTAAACCTAGTTCCCGGTACACGCGGTACACCCGTTTATGATTGACGCTCCGGCCTTCGCGGCGCAGCAGCGCCGTTAACCGTCGATATCCGAAACGCTGGCGTTGTCGGGCCCACTCGCCCAAACGTTGCCGCAGGGTGTCCTCCTTTTTGCGTTTGGCGCGATACCGCTTCGTGGCCCGATGTAAGTGGACGAGCCTGCCAGCACGACGCTCGCTCCTCTGATGCTCTTTCATCAGAGGAGCGGCGGCCGCTTTCTGGGCCGCAGGCTCTACCATTTTTTTCCGAGCAGATCCTTGAGCGCTACGTTGTCCAAAGTCAGATCCGCCACGACCCGCTTCAGCTTGGCGTTTTCTTCTTCTAAGCGCCGCAGTTTCTGGGCGTCGCTGACCTGGAGACCGCCGTACTTGGCCTTCCATTTATAGAAAGTGGCTTCTCCCATACCATGTTGCCGACATAAGTCCACGGCCTTGACTCCGGCCTCGGCCTGCTGGAGGATGCCAATAATCTGCTCCTCTGTCAATCGATTTGCTTTCATCTGTGTTCCCTTCTTTCATAACAAGGGAACTCTCTTTTACGCTGGACTAATTTCTGGGGGCAATGTCAGAACCGCTGACAGCCTACGCTCTCGATTCTCAGAAACAGTTCTCAACTGCTATTCTCAATGGGCTGCACATTTCATGAGTTTCGATAAGGGATTCCGGCAGCGGGAAGTCAGAACATGTTGATCGGATACGCCCGCGTCTCCACCCAAGACCAACACCTCGAACTCCCACCCGAAGCTCTGGCGGCGCGTTAGCAAGACGAGTACTGCTGGCGCCGCTCCCTAGCCGAAGCAGATGAGGATGGCCCGCCAGAGTGAAGTCCGCCAATTTTACCTTTTCGAGGCGTTGGGCAAAAATAGCCGTCATGGAGCAGGGAAAACAATTCAGAATACCAAGCTTCTGGCCCCAGTCTCTCCTCTCAGTCTCCCTCTCTCTGAGCTTGCCCTTAGAATCCGTACCCCATAAATGAATATATCTCGTCGCCGGGGCTGTGGGAAAGTGGAAAGCGGTTTGGGCTTTCCATCTTTTCCACAGCCTCTTCGCTGGAACGGGTTGGGCCACTTACTGCCTGCCTAGTCCGTTGTTTCCACTCCCGCTCATACTCCATCGGGCTCACGTAGCTCAGCGTGGAATGCAGCCGTTTCCGGTTGTACCAGTGCAGCCAGTCCAGCACCTCGTCTTTGGCCTGCTGCCGGGTTTCAAAACGCTGTCCGTGTAAGCGTTCCACCTTGAGCGAGCCAAACAGGGTCTCGCTGCAGGCGTTATCCCAACAGTTGCCTTTGCGGCTCATCGACGGTTGCACCCCATACTGCCGCAGCAGTGTCTGGAACGCCGTCCCGGCCTACTGGCTGCCCCGGTCACTATGAAAGAGCAACCCGGCTTTCGGCCTCAGCCCACGCCGGAACCAGGCCATCTGAAACGCATCCAGGACCAGTTCCTGGCGCAGATCGTCCGCCATCGCCCAGCCAATCACCTGCCGGCTGAACAGGTCGACCACTACCGCCAGATAGAGCCAACCTTCGTTTGTGTCGATATAGGTGATGTCACCGACCCACACCTGATTGGGCGCAGCCACGGTAAATTGCCGGTTGAGCAGGTTCTCCGCTACCGGCAAGCCCGGACGGCTTTGGGTCGTGACCCGGAAACGGCGCTTCCCACGGGCGTGGATACCGTGTCGCTGCATGAGTTGTTGCACCCGCTGCTTGCCGGCCCGAATGCCCTGGCGTTTGAGTTCTCGCCAAATTCGCGGCCAGCCGTAAGCGCCCCGGCTCTCGGCGTGAATGGCTCGAATGTGAACCAGTAAAGCCTCGTCGCTGAGGTGACGGCGCGGCCTCGGTTTCCGGCTTCGAGCCAGATGTTCGTGATAACCCGCCACGCTGACGCCCAGCACACGGCATTGCACACGAATCGGCCACCGTTGCCGATGCTGCCGGATCAAGGCGTACTTCACTGCAGGCCCTTGGCGAAGTACGCCGTCGCTTTTCCCAGGATGTCGCGCTCCATTTTGACTTGCGCCAGTTCGGCTCGCAGCCGGCTGATCTCCATTTGTTCCGCGCTGGGCACCCGACTGCCGGCAATCGCCGACAACCGGCCTTGCCGCTGCGCTCTGATCCAATTGAATAGAGTTTGCTCGGCAATGCCAATCTTGCGTGCTGCCGCCGCGATACTCTGACCCGACTCCACCAGCCGTACGGCTTCCTGCTTAAACTCAAGCGTGTAACGTGCTCGTGCGGCTTTTTTGTTTTCTACCATCCTTGCTCCTTTTTAGTCTGTCAGCAAGGGATACGTTTTACAGGGGCAAGCTCACTCTCCCTCTCCTCTATGACGTGCCGCCAGTCCTGACACTTTCCTTTATCCCCACCCGCGAGCGGGTTAGTGCGCGGTATGCACTAACGTAGTAGAGTGTCAGGAGCATTCGCCTGCCGGCCAAACCGCCATGGTTTCTAGAGCTTCGTCGATCCGAGATGCTCAACTCGGCTTGACATACCCGTTCTCGCAGTGTGTCATGGATCTACTGCCCAACTCCTGGGCGGCGCTAAAGGCGAAAGTAATGGTACACCGTCGGATTGACAGCTGGTACGAAGGGCGGCTGGTGCTGCCCTTCCGCCTCCCTTACATCCGTCTCATAGCTGTGTCGAGGCTCCCTGCTGCCTGACCGCTTACGGGCACTACCTTGGCAAAAACGCTTTTAGCAATGCTTCGTCTAGAACCTTTCCAGGCAGGAGCGGAGACGAGGCCCCCGGAGCTTGATTCGAACGGATTCCACAACTATGAGTTTGATGCTTGCAGCAGTCCCCCAACCCCTCTATGCCCTCGCCGACAGTCGGCTTCTCTTCGGGAGGAAAAGGGATGGTTCGTTGTTTCTCAAAAGCATGATCGAGAGACCCGGCGTGGTGTGCCCGCGTGTCGCGTATGTGGGAGCTTCCAATTCCGATCGACTCGAGTACTACCACGACATCTTTGAACCAGCGATGCGCCAGATGGGCTCCTGTCAATGGCGTATGATTCTGACTCGCCCCCTGGCGGAAGAGGGAGAGTTTCTGCAAAAGGCAGAGGTGATTGTGCTCGCGGGGGGCAGCGTGGAAGCGGGCTGGCGAGCCTTTGCGCAAAACGGATTTCGGGAACTCATCCTGCGGCGGTTTGAGGAGGGGGTCACGCTGATCGGAGTGTCGGCCGGTGCGGTGCAATTGGGGCAGGGCGGCCTCACCGAGGAGGGCACGACGCTGCTGACGACCTTCGGTCTGCTCCCGTTCTACGTCGGCGTGCATGAAGAGCAACAGAACTGGGAAGGCCTGCACCAAACCCTCGCCATGGCTCCAAAACCGGCGCGGGGCATCGGCCTTCCCTCCGGAGCTGGGTTAATCTACAACGCTGGCGAGGTGGAACCGGTCGGCCACTCGCTGCAGGAGATCGTGATCGAGAGCGGCCCAGCGCGCGAAAATTTACTGTTCTCATCGGAGCTGTAGAAAGTGACATTGCCCCAGCGAATTAGTCCAGCGTAAAAGAGAGTTCCCTTGTTATGAAAGAAGGGAACACAGATGAAAGCAAATCGATTGACAGAGGAGCAGATTATTGGCATCCTCCA
>JAABUZ0100010020.1_pt1 | contig 10648 bp, 8 predicted proteins | sample 5562091 | NCBI WGS metagenome assembly JAABUZ01 (sample SAMN12813069, study PRJNA571459) | rock metagenome | isolation source: Antarctica rocks | place: Antarctica: Victoria Land, Linnaeus Terrace sud | collected 2015-12-21 | reverse complement strand
GGCGTTGGACCGCAGAGCAACAGGTAGCGGCTGCTCGTAGGTGCTGTGCTCCATTCCAATTGGTCCGAGTACTGTGCTGGCCATCAGCTTCGGGAATGGCTCATGGGTCGCGTCAATCAGAGCCTGCTGCATCACAGTGAAGCCTCCACCTGAATAATTCCATTCGGTGCCGGGCGCTTTCTCGATCCTGATTGCGGCCGTGTTTGCGGGTTTGCTGCCATCAAGCACCTGTGCCAGGCTGGGCACCGCTGCTCCAGCTGGGTAGCCAGGAAAGCCGTGGACGCTGATCCCACCCGTATGAGTCAGCAGCTCACGAAGGGTCACTTTGGTGTCTGGGGCTAATGAACCTGAAGGCAAATGCCAAGAGGTGAGCACCTGATTGATGTCCGAATCTAACGACAGTTTTCCATCCTGCATGAGACGAAGCGCAGCCATGGCAGCTATCGGTTTACTGATGGACCCGGCTTGAAACAGCGTGGTCTCTGTGACTTGCTTTCCATCTGGCCCTTGAACACCAAAGGCTTTGGCCCAAACAACCCTCCCGTTGTGAACGACAGCGATGCTGACGCCTGGAATCTTCAACTCGGCCATGCGTGCAGCCAACGTCTTACACTCCCGGACCTCTCCTTGAATTAACACAGGAGGCAAGAGACAGCTTGTCACATGATCTACGTGCACATCACTGGGCGGAGCCTTCGCAGGATCAGAGGCATGAAGATCGCAAGACGCCAGAAACACAACTCCGAGTAGTCCGATTGACCATTTCAGCATCTCTTAGCGCCTCCCGCGCCCACGTTAAGAAAACCCGCAATGATCCGGAGAATGAGGCCATCGGGAATGGGAGCGTTCCTTAGGCCGACGAGAACTTGATCGATCTGGAACTCAAAACTGTCCATGGGCTCACATGCCTCCTCTACTCAGATCAATGTCGTCTCTAGCCGTATAGACGGTCCATTGAGCATTCGCTCGACAAATTATGGGGCAGGTGAACGCCTAGCCCATTGGTCCTCGGAAACGCGCTTGTGTTGACCAAACACAACAGACCTAGGCGGTGACGGAGAGTTCTTCTTCTAGCTGTTGCTTTTCGGCGAGGGAGGTGTAGTAGCCGTTGCGGGTGATGAGTTCGTCGTGGGTGCCTAGCTCGACGATGCGGCCTTGGACGAGGACGGCGATCTGGTCTGCGTTGCGGGCGGTGGAGACGCGGTGGGAGATGAGGATGGTGGTGCAGCCGACCATCTCCTGGCGGAGGCCGGAGAGGATCTGCTCTTCGGTGAAGGTGTCTACACTGGCCAAGGCATCGTCCAAGATCAGGATGCGGGGGCTGCGGAGGAGGGCTCGGGCGATAGCGGTGCGCTGCTTCTGGCCTCCGGAGAGGGTGACGCCGCGCTCGCCGACGACGGTTTGGAAGCCGCGGGGGAACTCGAGGATCTCGGTGGCGATGTGGGCGGTGCGGGCGGCGGCTTCGATCTCGGGCTCGGTAGCCTGGGCGACGCCGAGGGCGATGTTGTCGGCGATGGTGGAGGAGAAGAGAAAGGTCTCCTGGGGGACGAAGCCGATGCTGTGGCGGAGCTGGTCGAGGGTGTAGGCGCGGATGGGCTGGTTATCGAGGAGGACTTCGCCGGAGGGGGCGTCGTGGAGGCGGGGGATGAGGGAGACGAGGGTGGATTTGCCGGAGCCGGTGGGGCCGACGATGGCGAGGGAGCTGCCGGCGGGGATGTGGAGGTTGATGTCGCGGAGGACGGGGGTGTCGGGGAGGTAGGAGAAGTTGAGGTGGTGGAAGGTGATGTCGCCTTGGATTTGCTTTGGGGCTGAGGCGAGGCCGGGCGTTTGCGGTAGAGAAGCAGGTCCTCCGCCTGCTGCGAAGGATGACGAGCCAGGGGGTGGGTTGATGGCGGTGGCTATTGCGGGTATGTGGGTTTGAGAAGCGGATCCTCCGCCTGCGGCGAAGGATGACGAGCCAGGTGTGGATGTGAAGGTGTGCGGTAGAGACGCAGGTCCCTCCGCTTCGCGCTTTGCGCTTCGGTCGGGATGACAGATCTGAGGAGTGAAGGCAGGGGACGTGGCGGCGAGGTCGGGGTCGTCGGCGATGGTGGGTTGTTGTTTGAGGAGCTCGTCGATGCGGACGACGGAGGCGGTGCCTCGCTGGAAGAGGTTGACGACCCAGCCGATGGCGATCATGGGCCAGGTGAGCTGGACCATGAGTACGTTGAAGCTGGTGAACTGGCCGACGGTGATGTGGTGGAGGAGGACCTCGTGGCCGCCGACGAAAAGGGTGATCATGAGCGAAAGGCCGAGGACGAACTCCAGGGTGGGCCAGAGCATGGCCATGAGGCGGACGAGGTGGAGGGACCGGCGGATGTACTCGAGGTTGGCGGTCTCGAAGGAGGCGATTTCGGCGTCTTCCTGGGCGAAGGCGCGGATGAGGCGGGCTCCGGAGAAGTTCTCCTGGGCTTTGGCGGAGATGTCGGAGAACATGGCCTGGATGCGTTCGAAGCGGGTGTGGATGCGGGCGCCGAAGTACTGGACGAGGACGGAGGCGATGGGCAGGGGGACGAAGGCGAAGAGGGTGAGCCGCGGGCTGATGCGGTACATGAACGGAAGGGCGGCGGCGGTGAAGACGACGGTGTTGGCCGAGTACATGATGGCTGGACCGAGGAGTTGGCGGACGGCGTTGAGGTCGTTGGTGGTGCGGGCCATGATGTCGCCGGTGCGGTGGGTGTGGAAGAAGCCGGCGGACTGGCGCTCGAGATTGCGGAAGAGATCGTTGCGGAGGTCGAACTCGATCTCGCGGGAGGCGCCGATGATGACCTGGCGGGTGATGTAGAGGAAGAGGGCAGATAGGGCGGCGATAAGGAGGAGCAGAAGCGCGTGGTGGAAGATCTTTCCTTCTGTAAGGCCGCGGCGCATGTCGTCGACGGCGCTGCCGATGACGAGCGGGATGAGGACCTTGATGGTGTTGTAGAGGACGACCGCGACCCCGCCCCAGGCGAAGTTCTTCCAGTAACGCCGGAGGTAAGGTGCGAGCGGTTGGAGGCGGGATGGCAACTTCAGGGTCGGACCTATTTCTGAGGGGGCGGTGTGGTCTGCGGCTTCTCGGGATTGGATGTGGGCGGGGGTGTGACGGATGTGGGTTTTGTTGGGTCCGTTGGTTGGGTTGCCGGTTTGGTGGTGTCGGAGGGCGTGGCGGGTTGTGAGGGGTTTTCGGGCGGAGCGGTGGGATCAGGTGGGCGGGTGTCGGACATGCTGACGAGTTCGACGTCGAAGATGAGGTTGGACCTGGGTGGGATGCCTGGTCGTCCGGCCTCTCCGTAGGCGAGCTGGTAGGGGATGTAGAGGCGGCGCTTGCCGCCGACGTGCATGTCCTCGAAGCCGGTGTCCCAGCCGGGGATGACCTGGTGTGCGCCGTAGGGGAAGGCGATGGGCTCCTTGCCGGGGTGGTCGTCGGAGGAGTCGAACTTGGTGCCGTCGGTGAGCCAGCCGGTGTAGCGGACGAGGTACCACTTGCGCGGGGCGGAGAGCTCGCCGGTGCCGATGGCGGTGTCGATGTAGCGGAGGGCGTACAGGGACTTGGGGGTGCCGACGATCCTGGGGACGCCGGGTGGGTTGTCGGCGGGGTCGGCTGCGGGTGCGGCGGGCTTGGCTGCGGTGCTGGATGTGGAGCGGTGTGCGGCAGGCCGCCGATTGGTGGAGGTTTGGGCGAGGGCTGCGGTGGAGAGGAGGGCGACGAGAGCGATGCCGGCCGGTACTTTGATCATCGTGGGTCTAGTTTAGGGGAGTTTTGGGTGGCAGGGGGAGTTTTGCAGGACATTGCGGGGAGGCTTCCCGGACCGAGGGTGGACAGGGGTGCAGACCTCTCTGCATGAGGTCGAGTGACCTCAAATGGGACAGTGCACGGTGGAGGTGGAAGCTGCCGATAAGGAGGCTGAAGAGCAATGTGCCGGATATCGAGATGGCGCGGCTAGGGGAGGTTGGACAGCGATGAAAGCTATGTGTCTTTGGATTGTGTTGGCGACGGCGGCGGCAGGGAGCGAAGGGGCGATGGCGATGACGGTTCAGCATGGTGACATTCCGGCTGGAAGGGTGCCCCTTGAAGCAGATGCAGAGGTCTTGTTACCCGGGGCTGGGGCGCAGGCAACGGTGCCGGTGACATTCAGCGGAGGCGCTCCATTTGCGGAACGGGAGACGGGGAGCTTTGCGCCGCAGGCGGCGGGGCTGAGCTCGAGGGATTTGGATTCGGGAGTGGAAAGCGTGAGCGCTGGGACTCCTACGCCGGACGGGGAGAGTGCGCGGGAAAGGTTTATCCACGCGAGGTCTGATAGCGGGCTGCCGGATTGGGAGGGTTTGCTGTTGTTGGGGAACGCATTGTGTGGGGGCTCGGTCTTTTGCGTGTACCAGGCGGCACGGGCGCAACGGAGCGGGGCTCTGGCGAGGGTGATCCCGATTGCGGGGTAAGTGGCCGGCTCAGGTCGGTGTGCGCAGAAGGAGGTAGGCGCCGGCGATGCCGAAGAGGAGGTCGGGGGACCAGGCGGCGAGCATGGCAGGAAGGGTATTGACGTTGCCCATCGCTTCGAAGATGCCGGCGACGACCCAGTAGGCGATGGCGAGACCGATGGCGGTCGCGATGCCGACGAGGCCCCCGCGCTTGCCCATGGAGAGGGCGAAGGGGATGGCGAGGACGGCCATGACGAGGGTGATGAGCGGGTAGGCGAGCTTGCGGTTGAGCTGCACGCGGAGGCGCATGGTGTCGAAGCCTGATTGGGAAAGGTCTGCGATGTAGCGCGCGAGTTCACCGTAGCTCATCTCCTGCGAGGGCCGGTCCTCTTTTTTGAAGTAGGACGGCTGCTCGCGGATGTCGGGAAAGGTCGCGAGGGTGAAAGGACGGTAGGAAGTAGTGGCCTCGCCGGCGAAGGTGCGCTCCCAGCCATTCTCGAAGATCCACTGGCTGGCGTGTTCGTCCCAGTGTGCGGAGGCGGCGAAGATGCGGCGCTGGAGGGTAAAGGTCGCGGGGGCGAACTCGAAGGCGGTGATGTTGGCGAAGACGTTTTTGTCCGCGTCGAAGAACTGGTAGTAGAAGATGCGGGCGGGGTCGGCTGCGCGGGCGGGCTTCGTGATTGCGGAATGATTTTGCAATAGGGGTTGCGGGTCGAGGGCGGAGGTGGGCTGGCCGATGAATGAGCTGCCGGTTTGGCCGGAGATCCACTTGCGATCGGGCCGGAGAAAGGTCTGCGCGGGTTTGCCCTTGATGGTGGCGCGAAGGGATTCCTGCCGGCGGTTGGCGGCGGGGAGGTAGAACTGGTCAAAGGCGAACAGGCCGACGGCGATGGCGGCGCAGAGGACGAGGATGGGGATGATGACGCGGTAGATACTGATGCCGGTCGCCTTCATCGCCGTCAGTTCGGACGACCGGTTGAGGGCGCCGAAGGTGATGAGGACGGCGACGAGGACGCAGAGCGGCGTGGTGTTGTAGAGGATGTAGGGGATGAGGTTGAGGAGGTAGTCGCCGACGGTGACGAGAGGTGTGCGGTTGCGAATGATGTCGCCGATGAGCTCGAAGAAGGTGAAGACGAGGAAGAGCATGGCGAAGGTGGAGAGGACGAGGGCGAGGTTGGTGGAGAACTCGCGGAGGACGTAGTCGTCGAGAAGGAGGGGAAAGCGGAGGCCCAGGGCGGAGCGGAGGCGGCGAAGGACGGTGGCGGCGGTGAAGCGGGCGATGTGCTCGGGGTCTGGGTCCTGGCCGGGGAGGAGTCGGGCGGAGGTTTGTTTGAGCCAGTCGCCTGCGGCAGCGAAGATGCTGAGGGCGATGCCTCCGCGGGAGAGTTGATAGAGGAGAAAGGCGCCGGTGGCGGCGAAGATGAGGTTGGCTCCCCAGACGCCGAGAAAGGGCGAGAGCTTGCCGGTCTTGGCGAAGGCGACGCCGATGGACGAGAGGAAGTAGTAGATGAAGACGAGCAGGATCGTAAGGACGAAGCCGGTGGACTTGCCGCCGCGCTTGGAGGAGAGGCCGAGGGGAACGCCGACAAGCATGAGCACGAGGCAGGCGAAGGGATAGGAGAAGCGCTTGTTGAACTCGATGCGGTAGATATTGTCCTGGCGCTTGCCGGCGGTGGTGGCATTGCCGCGGCGGATGAGTTCGGGCAGGGAGAGGGCGAGGATGGGGGTATCGGAGCGGCCGACGTGTGTGTCCTCCTGGGCGCCGGTCTCGATGGGGAGGTCGGTGGAGGTAAAGGTGGAGATGTTGTACTGATTTGGGTCGCTGGCGGAGGTCTGGTGCTGGCTGCCGTTGAGGAGATGGAGGCGTATGGTTTGGGCGTCGCCGGCGCCGGCGGAGCCGTTGACGACAACGGCCTGGTCGGCGGTGGTGACGAGGGGGTCGCCGGGTTTGGAGAGGTCGGCGAGGAAGACGTGATCCCAGAGCGCAGCACCGGCGGCGGGGCGGACGTTTTGCACGTAGAGGACGTAGTTTTTGAAGTCCTCGTAAAAGACACGGGGCTGGACCTCGAAGGAGGCCTGGGAGGATTTGAGGGACTCTTCGAGGGCGAGGAGGGCGGCGGAGGAGCGTGGAGCGAGGTAGAGAGAGTTGACGAGGCCGAGGCCGAGGGCGAGGGCGGAGATGAGCGAGACGATGCGGACGAAGTCGAGCGCGCCCATGCCGGCGGCGCGCATGGCGGTGATCTCGGAGTCGGCGGCGAGGCGGGAGAGGCCGAGGAGTATGCCGACCAGGACGGCCATGGGAATGGTGACGGTGAGGGCGTTGGGGAGGGTATAGAGGAAGATACGGGCGGCGTCGGCGGGCGAAGCGGAGTCGCGGACGACGAGCTCGAGGATCTTGCCGAGGTCGCGCATGAACAGGACAAAGGTGAAGAGGACACCACCCAGGAGGGCGTGTGCGGCGACTTCCCGGAGGATGTAGCGGGTGAGGATACGCATTTGCTGGTTGCGGTCGCTTGCTGAGTGCAAGTTTACGCGTGCTGGCGAATCGTGCTGGCGTTCTGCAGAGAGAGACCGTTGGCAACGGCCAACCTGGGTCAATCTGACCCGACCGGGGGATTCTCTCATCTGGATGCTTTGTGGCAGAATCTGCCATGCTCGAAAAGAATTGCTTCCACCTTCGGATGTTCACGTTGGCAGGGGCTTCTCTCCTATGTTTCCTGTTGATCGCGTTTCGTGCGACGACGCTGAGCGCACAGGACGACGTCAAGACTTTAGGCGGGGAAGGTCCTCCTATTGTTGTTCCGTCACGGCCTCGTGATTCTCGTGGAGAGATTGTTTATAAGAATCAAGGTTCTGATGAGAAGGATCAGCCAGCGGTTCCGGGCACGCTGGTGCAGCCGGTGCCCATCAAATTGCCGGGCGCAAAGTATCCGAAATCGCTCAAGCGGGCTCGTGCGGGTGGAGATGTAACCGTTGAGGGAGTGATTACGCAGAATGGCGAGTTGATCGACGGGAGTGTGGTCAACACTGTCGACGTCGACTCTGCCAAGAGCGCACTGAACGCAGTGGCGCGTTATCGATTCAAACCAGCGACCCTGGACGGGAGACCGGTTGCCATTCTCGTACGGGTCATTGTCCACTTCCGAATTTGGTAGGAGGACTATTCGACAGAAAGCCTAGACAACGAGCTGTACTGGGCAATGTGTTTGAGAGTCGCGCGCGTGATGCCGTGAGCACCGATTTCTCAACGAGGGCTGGACGCGAAGTGTTACAAAACTTGAAAGTACGTTTACGAGTGCGATCGACTCACTTCTTATGAATCTTCTCTCCTACGTACATCTTCGAAACATCTATCGGTCAACGGGCGTTGGCCGGGTTGCGCGTGAGCTAACGGAGCAGATGGCTCTTCGGCCTGATGTGCGTTTGAAGGTGTTGGCGGATCGCGAGGATCATGCGCGGGTGATCGAGAAGGTGGGCGGGCCGTGGCCTGGGTTCGACTACAGGTTTATGGAGCGGCCGACTTCGAGGCAGCAGGCGGTGTGGTTTCTGCGGAATGCTCCGGTAGCGGAGAGCTACTGGCCGGAGTGCGAGGTGGTGTACTGCACGGCAGAGTCGTATGTGCCGGTGCGGCGGGCGAAGCTGGCGGTGGCGTGCCACGATATGCAGCTGTTTGAGCCGGGGGCGCATGCGATGAGCCGGTGGCTGCTGCAGCAGAGGGCGAAGTGGTGGCTGCTGTTTCGGCGGCTGGCGGCAAAGGCGGACATGTTTCATGCGATCTCGGAGTTTTCGGCGGAGCGCATGGCGCACTTCTTTCCGGCGGTTCGGGACAGGTTGCGGGTGGTGCCGAATGCGGTGTCGGAGAGTTTCTTTCTGCCGCCGACGGCGGTGGGGCGGAAGTTGCTTGGGGAGCTGGGGGTTGCGGACCGGCCTTATGTGCTGGTGCCAGGGGGGCTGCATCACCGGAAGAATGCGGAGGTGATTCTTAAGGCATGGCCGCTGATCCAGGAGCGGATGCCGGAGCTGCGGCTGGTGATCGCGAGCCACAACAGCCCGGAGTACATCCCGCAGGCGGAGGTGCTGGCGCCGTCGCTGGTGCTGGCGGGGCTGCAGGAGGAGCAGGGGATTGTGGCGCTCTACCATGGGGCGCAGGCAGTGTGGTTTCCGTCGCGGTACGAGGGCTTTGGGATGCCGGTGCTGGAGGCGATGGCGACGGGAGCGCCGCTGGTGACGAGTAACGTATCGGCGATTCCGGAGGTGGCGGGCGGGGCGGCGGCGGCGCTGGTGGATCCGAACCGGCCGGGGGATCATGTGGAGGCGATCGTTGGACTGCTGAACGACTCGGGCGCGCTGGCTCGGGCGCGGGCGTTGGGTCGGGCGCGGGCGGCGGAGTTTCGGTGGAGCCGATCGGCGGGGATGCTGGTGGAGGCGTTTCGAGGGCTGCTTTAGGCAGGCGTCAGCGCTGGAGGATGGAGCGGATCGCGGCGATGGTGTGGGCTAGCTCGTCGTCGGTGGTGTAGAAGTACGGGGCGATGCGGATGCCGGCGCCGGGGCGATGGTCGACGAGGATCTCGCGGCGGAGGAGTTCGCGGGTGACGGCCTCGCCTTCAGGGACGTCGAGGATGACGACGCCGCCGCGTTGGTTGGGATCGCGGACGGAGCGGACGGGAATGCCGGCGGCGTCGGCGAGGGCGATGAGGTGCTGGGTCTGACGCTGGGACTTGGCGCGGATGGCGGTGACGCCGATCTGGTTGATGATCTTGTAGCCGGCCTGGGCGGAGTAGAGGGCGGGGATGTTGGGGGTGCCGTTGAGGAAGCGGAAGGCGTCGTCGGCAAAGCGGATCTTGCCGGCTTCGAAGTCGAAGGGGGAGCGGTGGGCCTGCCATCCGGTGGCGGCGGGCGAGAGGGTGGGCCAGAGGTCGCGGCGGACGTAGAGGTAACCGGCGCCGGGGCCGCCGAGGAGCCACTTGACGGAGCCGCCGGTGGCGAAGTCGAGGTCGAGGGCGCGGACGTCGACGGGGAGGATGCCGGCGGACTGGTAGAGGTCGGCGATGACCAGGGCGCCGACGGAGTGCGCGCGCTGGGTGATGGCGGCGAGATCCTGGATATAGGAGCTGCGGAAGGCGACGTGGGAGATGGAGACGAGCTGGGTTTGGTCGTCGATGGCCGAGAGGATGGATTCGAGGGGGACGGTCATGCCGTCTGGGGAGGGGACACTGATAACGCGGGCGCCCTGGCGGGCGAGGCCGTGCTAGATGTAGTCGTTCGAGGGGAAGTTTAGACCATCGGTGACGAGCTTGTTGCGGGGGCCTGACCAGTCGAAGCAGCTGGTGACGATGTTCTGGCAGACCGAGACGTTTCCGTGCATGGCGATTTCGCCGGTGCCGGCTCCGATGATGGGAGCGAGGAGGTTGCCGACGGCGATGGGCATCTCCCACCAGCCCTCGTGCCAGGCGCGGACGCCACGGGTGGCCCAGGTGTCGGTGAATTCGTGGAGGGAGGCGACGGCCTCCACCGGCATGGCGCCGAGGGAGTGGCTGACCATGTAGGTGGTGTGTTCGAGGATGGGGAAATGGGGGCGCCAGGCCAAGAGGGGGTCGGCGGTGGTGATTGCGGGTTGTGCGGAGGTGGTCATGGTTGGGTGCTGGATCGGGCGGTGTGGGTACCCTCCCCCCCGGGGTACCCTTGTGCTAAGTCTATTGTTTGGTGCAGATAGCGATGGTGTCTGCCGGCAAAGTATTCCATTCAGGCGGTTTACAAGTAAAGTCTTGCATTCAAAGGAGATGGCCGGAGCCATTCAAAGGAGATGGCCGGAGCGGTGTCTTCCAGAGAGAAGTGCCTGATTGAATTGTAGACTTCGCGGAGGGGTGGGTGCGCCACGCGGTTGCATCCCGTGTCTACCCCAGCCAGCGAGCTGGCCGGGAACCCCGTGTTTGCCTCAGCCCGGGGGAGTACGGGGATTGTTCCGGCTTCGCCTCAGAATGACGGAGGCGATCGGACTCACACCTCTAGGGATGGGCGAAGAAGCCTTTGCGGGCTTGTACGGTTAGCTTTTTGTCTTTGGTTTTGAGTTCGAGCTTGTGATAGCTGTTGGGTTGGACGTCTGCGGGTGGGGTGTAGCCGAGTTCGTACTGGAGCCGGAGGTCCTGGCTGATCTCGGCGAAGATTTTACGGAGACCGAGGTTTGGCGAGACGGTGAAGACGCGACCGCCGGTGTTCT
>JAABUZ0100010019.1_pt1 | contig 10649 bp, 8 predicted proteins | sample 5562091 | NCBI WGS metagenome assembly JAABUZ01 (sample SAMN12813069, study PRJNA571459) | rock metagenome | isolation source: Antarctica rocks | place: Antarctica: Victoria Land, Linnaeus Terrace sud | collected 2015-12-21 | reverse complement strand
GACGTCACCACCTTCACCTTCGGTGTGGCGTCTTCGATAATTTCTTGGACCTTGGTCGTGATCACCTTTACCTTCGGCGTGGCATCCTCGACGATCTCCTGGACCTTCGCCGTAACCCTCTTGACGGTCGGCCTGCTATCGTCGATTACTCCCTGGACGCTGGCCACGATCGGCAACGCCTTTCCCTTCAGAAGCGCCATCTCCGCCGACACGCTCTTGTACGCCTTTAGCGCACCTACAGCAGCTCCCACGAACACCAGAAACTGCACAAAACTGCAAAACGCGATCACCCCGACAAAGATCACGAGCCAGTGAATACTGTCAGAACTCGGGACGTCGCCGCCCTGAAACATAACCATAGACAACATGCGTGCCAGTATCATGCAGATTCCCCTTTTCTCAAGAAGAGAGGGCCCAGCCAGTGCGGGCCGCAACCTCGCAGACCTCTAGCCGGACCCTGCCCTCTCTACTCTGTCCTCTACTCCAAATTACGAGTTCTGTGGCTCTTGCGTGGTGGAGGTATATGCCTGCTTACCGGCATCTACCGCCGCTGCCACCTTGTCCTGCTGATCCTGCACCAGGCTCTTGCCCTTGTCCACATACTGCGACCACTGGGTACGTCCGCGGTCGTAGTACTCCTTGCCGCGGTCTACATACTCGTTCACCTGCTGCTTGCCTGCGTCCGCCAGGTCTGCTGCCTTCTCACGTCCCTGCTGCGCCAGCACGGCTGCCTTATCCTTGGCATCGAGCGAAGCTGCCAGAAGATCGTCACGGGTGTCCTTGCCGGCCTTCGGTGCGTATAGCACGCCGACCAAAGCGCCTAACCCCAATCCAGCCAGAAACCAACCAAATCCACTTGCGCTATCGTTATCAGACATATCTCTCTCCTCGTCAATCTTTTGATTTCCAACGACTGCGAAGGCGCCAAGCCATGCTGCCCCGGCCTCGAAGTCAGCGCCTCAAGCATAGGGCGCTGCTGCTGGACAATACGCATCCGTCACTGTGTGGATGCGTTTGGCAGTCCCCAGGTTGCGCCAGGACCGGATCGCTCTGCCCCGCACACGTCCGCAAGAGCGTCCTCAGATGCCAAAATCCCTGCCCTTCCGCCCGGAACGCTGCTACGATGTCCCACGACAGTCAGCGTCTTCGCCCCGCGGCAAACCTTTGCCATCAACCATCAAACCTTCGCCTTCCCGACCCGTCCCATCCCTCAGAGGTCCTGCTATGCACACATACTCCCGCTCCGCCGCCCTCCTCTGCATCTCCGCCGCTCTCCTCGGCAGCGGCTGCAAAAAGGCCGCAACCGATGACGCCAGCGTGACCGCCGCCGTGCAAACCAGGCTCGCCTCCGACTCCGCCATCAGCGCCGAGCCCATCCAGTCCTCGGTTCAGGGTGGCATCGCAACCCTCACCGGCAATGTCAGCAGTGAGGCCGCACGCTCCCTCGCCGCCAACGACGCCGCACAGGTCGCCGGCGTCCGGACCGTGGTCAATAATCTCAGCGTAGGAGCCCAGTCGGCCAACCTCCAGCAAACCACGCCAGGCACCATCGCCCCAGCTCCCGCAGTCACCGTCAATACCCCGCCCGAGCGCGTCCGCACCGAACCTGTCAAGCCCTCCGCCCGTGTCGAGCGGGAGCGCATTGCACGCAACCAGCAACCCCCAGCCCCGGTCGAGCATACCACTCCCGCGCCGTCCGTCGCCCAAACCGTCGCCCCGCCGCCACCGCAGCCCACCTTCCGCGACATCAGCGTTCCCGCCGGCACACCTATCCCCGTGCGCATTACCCAGACCCTCGACAGCGCCACCACCGAGCAGGGTCAGACCTTCTCCGGCACCGTGTCCTCCGACATCCTCGTCGATGGCATGGTCGCCATCCCGCAGGGCTCCGCCGTCACCGGCCGCGTCGATGCCGTGCAGGAGGCCGCCCACTTCAAAGGAAACTCGCTCCTCACCATCTCCCTTACCAGCATCTCCCGTCGCGGGGAGCACCTTCCCGTCTCAACCGAGGCCTACAGCAAGGCAGGAAACGGCCGCGGCAAAAATACCGTCGAAAAGACTGGTATCGGAGCCGCAGCCGGAGCCATCCTCGGCGGCATCTTCGGCGGAGGCTCCGGCGCCGCCATCGGCGCCGCCGCAGGCGGTGGTGCCGGTGCCGGCATCAACGGCGTCACCCGTGGCCAGCAGGTCCAGATCCCCTCCGAGTCCCTGGTCTCCTTCCGGCTCACCAGCCCCATCCGCGTACGCGTCGGCGATCGCTCCCGCACCCCTGATACCGTGGACCAACCCGACGGCTCGCGTCGCCCGCTGCCCTAATCCCCCGGCTTTGCCTCAACTGCCTCCCCACGGCACTCCGCCGCAGGGAGGCGGAACCGTTTTAAGCCTCACACCGGCGCTATCCCCCATAATGAGGGAGTACACCATCCCTCACCGCCCCATCCGAGGTCTCCGGTCTTGACGCAGGCACGCCCCCAGCCCACAGGCTTCCTCACGTTGACGCTGCACGCACACCTGCCATACGTCGTCAACCACGGCACCTGGCCACACGGCATGGAGTGGCTCCACGAGGCCGCCGCCGAAACCTACCTCCCGCTCCTCCGCATGCTCCGCAACCTCGAGCGCGATGGCATTCCCTTCCGTTGCAACCTCAACCTCACCCCCATCCTCCTCGAGCAGCTGGCCCACCCCGTCTTTGTCGCCGAGTTCCCCCGCTACCTCCAACGCAAGATCGTCGCCGCCCAGGAGGACGAAGCCTTCTTCGTCCAGTCGGGCGAAACCCACTACGCCGAGCTCGCCCGCTTCTGGCGCCGCTTCTTCGCAGAAGCCCTCGCCGACTTCCAGGCTCTCAATTGCAGCATCGTCTCCGGCTTCCGCCACTTCAGCGAGACCGGCCACATCAGCATCATCACCTGCGCCGCCACCCACGGCTACCTCCCCCTGCTCGGCACCGACGAGAGCGTCCGCGCACAGATCCGCGTCGGGGTTGAAACCCACATTCGCCACCTCGGCATCCACCCCCGCGGCATCTGGAGCCCCGAGTGCGGCTACCGTCCCGCCGGCCCCTGGACCTACCCCGTCGGCAACGCTGACGGCTCGCCCCCGCCTCCCGCCTTCGACCGCATCGGCACCGAGCAGGCCATCTCCGAGTCAGGCCTCGGCTTCTTCTTCGTCGATACCCACCTCGTCGAAGAGGCCTACCCCATCGCCTCTCCGTACAGCGACCACACCGCCCGCCTGCCCGCCCACTTCGAGACCGACCGCGACGGCGCCCGTCTCTACCACCCCCATCTCCTCCAAAGCACCACCGCCTCCCCTCAGCCCGTCGCCATCTTCCCCCGCGACCCCCGCACCGGCATCCAGGTCTGGTCCGGTGACATGGGCTACCCCGGCGAGGCCGCCTACCTCGACTTCCACAAGAAACGCTGGCCCGGCGGACACCGCTACTGGCGCGTCACCGGAGCACACATCGACCTCGGCGACAAACAACCCTACTACCCGCAGGACGCCGCCCAAAAGGTCGAAGCGCACGCCGCCCACTTCGTCTACCTCGTCCGCGACGTCCTCGCCGCCAACGACCACACCGCCGCGCCTCCCGTCCTCTGCGCCCCCTTCGACGCCGAGCTCTTCGGCCACTGGTGGTTCGAGGGCTGCCTCTGGCTCGAAGCCGTCGCCCGCAAACTCCACGCCACCGACCTCGGCGTCCAACTCATTAGCTGCGCCGAGTACCTCGAGCGCTTCCCCGCCGCCGACCCCATCTCCATGCACGAGGGCTCCTGGGGAGCCGCCGGCGGCAATCAGGTCTGGCTCAACCCTGAGACCGCCTGGACCTGGAGCTACATCTATCCCGCCGAGCTCTACACCCGCGAGGTCGCCACCCACGGCCACTGGCGCCAGTCCGAACTCGGCACCCGCATCGTCCAGCAGCTCTGCCGCGAACTCCTCCTCCTCGAGTCCTCCGACTGGCAGTTCCTCATCACCACCGGGGCCGCCCGCGACTACGCCGAGTCACGATTCGTCACCCACAACGACCAGTTCCACGAACTCGCCTCCATGAGCCAGGCCTTCGACGCCAACGGCTTCCTCTCGCTCGAACATCAAGCCCGCCTCCACGAGATCGAAAACCGCGACAGCATCTTCCCGGACCTCGACCCAGCCCTCTGGTCCACCGGCGCCCACGCCACGCCCACTCCAGCACCTTCACCCACCTAGCGCCCCGTCAACCGTCAGCCGGGCGGCTCCATCGCTTCGGCCAGCCGTCTGTGCATCAAGTCCGACGCCAGTCGCTCGCGTCACCATTGTCCACGTGCCCCCTTCGCTTTACTATCGCCTAGAGAGATCCGTGCCGAGAGGAACAGATGGCAGCCCGCGCACCGAACCCAAACGACCACGGGCCCGAACGCCTGGTCTCCGCCAGTCGGGTTGACGACGACTCCGCCTTTGAGCTCAAGCTCCGCCCGCACCACCTCCGCGAGTTCATCGGCCAGGAGCGCGCCAAAGAACAGCTCGCCATCGCGCTCGAGGCCGCCCGCACCCGCGGCGAAGCCCTCGACCACGTCCTTCTCTTCGGCCCTCCCGGCCTCGGCAAAACCACCCTCGCCACCATCATCGCCAACGAGCTCGGCGTCGGCTTCCAGCAGACCAGCGGTGCCGCCCTCCAGATCCAGGGCGACCTCACCGCCATCCTCACCAACGTCAAAGAGCGCCAGGTCCTCTTCCTCGACGAGATCCACCGCCTCCAGCCCGTGCTCGAAGAGAAGCTCTACACCGCGCTCGAGGACTACAAGCTCGACATCATGATCGGCCAGGGCCCCGCGGCCCGCACCCACGTCCTCGAGCTCAAGCCCTTCACCTTTGTCGCTGCCACCACCCGCCCCGGCCTCCTCTCCTCCCCGCTCCGCAGCCGCTTCGGCATCCTCCTCCGCCTCGAGTTCTACACCGACGACGAGCTCCACTTTGTCGTCGAGCGCTCCGCCGAGGTCCTCGGCGTCCCCATCGACCACGATGGCGCCGCCGAGATCGCCATGCGCTCCCGCGGCACACCCCGCATCGCCAACCGCCTCCTCCGCCGCGTCCGCGACTTCGCCGAGGTCCGCGCGCACGGCAATATCGACCGCTCCACTGCCGAGGCCGCCCTCAAGCTCCTCGAGGTCGACGCCCATGGCTTCGACGAGCTCGACCGCCGCCTCCTCCGCACCATCATCGAAAAGTACGACGGCGGCCCCGTTGGCCTCAACACCCTCGCCGCCGCCCTCGCCGAAGACCAGGAGGCCCTCGAAGAGGTCTACGAACCCTTCCTCCTCCAGATCGGCTTCCTCGACCGCACCCCCCGCGGCCGCGTCGCCACGCGTCTCGCCTACGAGCACCTCGGCATCGAGATGCCCCGCAAAATGGGCAACCTCTTCGCCTGACCATCGTCCACAACGCAAATGAGGTCGCCGTTGCCGAGCTTTGCTTATTTCACGCCAATGTCATGAAACTGCCGCTGCCGCTGCTTGTTCACTCCACTGCCACGAAGCCGCTGCCGTTGCTTGTTTCACGCCGTCATCCTGAACGCAGTGAAGGACCCCTGTATTTACCTTCTCCTGCACCTCTCGCCAGTTCTGTGGTCACGCCGGCTTTCTCCTGCGCCCACCCAGTCGCAAAGCCAACAAACGCAAAAAAGCCCCGCCGCAGCGAGGCTTTTCTCCCCAACAAAATAAGTTAAGCATGGGCTGCCGGAGCTACAGGATCAACCGAGACAAACCGTCCCATCTGCCCACGGCTCTGGAACCGCACCACGCCATCCACCTTCGCAAACAGGGTGTCATCCTTGCCGCGGCCCACATTCAGGCCAGGCTTCAACGGTGTCCCACGCTGCCGCACCAGAATCGATCCGCCCGTCACTGTCTCGCCGCCAAACCGCTTCACGCCCAGTCGCTGCGCGTTCGAGTCGCGTCCATTTTTCGAAGATCCAAGCCCTTTTTTATGTGCCATTGCTGTGCCTCATATGCGCCGCCCGCAGGCGTTCCGCATGAAATCCTGTAAATGTAGTTTACTTCTGCTCTGCCTTGAAGCTACGGCCACCCACGAGGATCTCATTGATCTTGACCTCGACGTAGTTCTGTCGATGACCCTGCATCTTCTTGTACTGCTTCTTGCGCTTCAGCTTGAACACCAGAATCTTCTCGCCGCGCCCCTTACCGGTCACCGAAGCCAGCACCTTGGCGCCGCCGAGCTCCTGCTCAAACTTGCCCGCCTCACCGCTCACAGCCAGAACATCCGAAAACTCCACGCTCCCGTTCTCATGAGCCGTGGTCTCCACCCTGATCGTCTCACCCGGGCTCACCAGATACTGCTTCCCGCCTGTGCGGATCACTGCATACATAACAAAACCTCGAGCGCCACATTCGTCTGCGACGGCTGCTCTGATAAGAAGATGTAAATTCGAAGAGCACCCTCCCCGCTACACCACATACAGGTATAGGCGTCACTACTATGACAAGGGAGAAGAGCCCCTAACCTGAAGAGGCCTGCGCCAACAAATTAAGAGTACCGTATCAGAGAAGATCCGGTCAACAAGAGTCAACCTTTCTGTTCAGGTGCTTGCAAAAGTTCCTCCCTATAGGGAAAAGGTCGCGCATATGACGTGCAAAATCTTGCAGATGTATCGGTGGACACCCACCCCCTCCATAATAGGAGCTCTGATTAAGTCCTTTGATATCTTGAGTTGCACATTCCGTGCCAATCCAGATGCACTGGCGCGCAACGTGCAACTACTGTGGGACAGAGCGTTTCACATCCTCTCCTGGAGTCTCATATATGTACAAAAATATTGCCCTTCTCGCCTTGGCCTTCGTCTCTGCCGGAGTAGCCAGCGCCGCCCCTATCACCGGTGGCGTCTCCATCGACGGTACGGACTCGTACAACGGTTCCGCCATCACCTTTACGGGACTTGGCAATGTTGGTACCTCGTCTATGCCAGGCATCACCTCCTGCCTGCAGTGCGTAACCTTCCCGGTTAACCCGTTCCCCTATGACGGCGGATTTGTTCCCGGCACGATTTATACGATCACCGAGGGCAGCACGACCTCGTCCCTGATGCTGAGCTCCATCGCGCCGGGAACCGGCGTTGCCGCGAACCCCGCTCCGATCCCTGGGACCACGCTCACGATCAACGGCACGGGTACCCTCACGGAGACGGGCTTCGATCCGACCCCCGGGTTCTTCACCCTCACCAGTCAGAACCTTGGCCAGGCGACCGTGACCTTCTCGGCCTCATCGGTCGCTACCGCCACCACCCCGGAGCCCTCTTCCCTGATCCTCCTCGGCACCGGTCTCCTCGGCGCAGCTGGCGCGGCTCGCCGGAAGTTCAACATCTAGGTCTCAGCCTGACCTGGATCTGATTTGCTGAGAAGGGAGCCTCCGGGCTCCCTTCTCCTTTGCCGAATGCCCTCCAACCACCGCACGTACACGAAACGGGCGCATGCTCTCGATCAAAGTACAACGCCTCCATCCGAGCGCCCAACTGCCCCGCTACGCCCACTCAGGCCCTTTTGGCGACCTCGCCGCCGATCTCTTTGCCGCCGAAGCCGCCACCCTCGCTCCCATCGGCGAGCCCGGAAACACCCAGGCCATCCGTACCGGCCTCGCTCTCGAGCTCCCCGAGACCCATGGCGCCCTCGTCGAAGATCGCAGCGGCCTCGCCCTGCGCGGCGTTACCACCCTCGCCGGCGTCATCGATCCCGGCTACCGCGGCGAGCTCAAGGTCATCCTCACCAACCTCGGCTCCGAGCCGCACCTCATCGCACCCGGCCACCGCATCGCGCAGCTTCGCGTCGTCCTCCGCATCCAGGCCACATTTGAGGAGACCGACACGCTGGCCGAGACCTCCCGCAACACCGCTGGCTTCGGCTCCACCGGCAGCTAACCAACAGGGCGGCACATCGGGCGCAGCCGCCGGCCCATGCGACAATCGAGAGAGCGAGCCATGCCCATCCAGCCCGATCTTTCCTCGCACACCCTTTCCGCAAACGCCACCCCGACCCCCTGCATCATCACCCCAGCCCTGCTCAAGCAGCACTCGATCACCCCCGACGAGTACAAGCGCGTCGAGCAGCACCTCGGCCGCACCCCGTCCCTCACCGAGCTCGGCATCTTTTCCGTCATGTGGTCTGAGCACTGCTCGTATAAGAGCTCGCGCGTCCACCTTAAGCGCCTACCCACTATGGGCAGCCGCACCACGGGGCCTGGCTCCGTTGTCCAGGGCCCCGGCGAGAATGCCGGCATCATCGATGTCGGTGACGGCTGGGCCTGCGCCTTCAAGATCGAATCCCACAACCACCCCTCCTACATCGAACCGTACCAGGGCGCGGCCACCGGCGTCGGAGGCATCCTCCGCGACATCTTCACCATGGGCGCCCGTCCCCTCGCCATCATGGACTCCCTCCGCTTCGGGCCCCTCGCTCCACCCGAACCCGCCACCAAACCGGGTGCCCCATCCTCTCCGACAGTTTCATCGTCGGAAAAGATGGGGTCTGAAGCGCCACCAAACCTCATCGACACCACCGACTACGCGAAAAACCACCAGGTCGCCAACGGTGTCGTCCACGGCGTCGCCGGCTACGGCAACTGCTTCGGCGTCCCCAATCTCGGCGGCGAGACTCGCTTCGAGCCCTGCTACTCCGGCAACCCGCTCCTCAATGCCTTCGCCCTCGGCCTCGTTCGCAAAGACGAGATCTTCTACGCGAAAGCTACCGGCGTCGGCAACCCCGTCTTCTACGTAGGTGCCACGACCGGCCGCGACGGCATCCACGGAGCCACTATGGCCTCCGAAGAGTTCACCGAAGGCTCCGAGCAGAAGCGCCCCAACGTCCAGATGGGCGACCCCTTCCTCGAAAAGCTCCTCCTCGAAGCCTGCCTCGAAGCCATGAAGACCGGAGCCGTCCTCGGCATCCAGGACATGGGCGCCGCCGGCCTCACCTGCTCCACCTGCGAGATGGGCGCGCGCGGCGAACTTGGCGTCTCCATCGAACTCGACCTCGTTCCCCAGCGCGAGACCGGCATGACCTCCTACGAGATCATGCTCTCCGAGTCCCAGGAGCGCATGCTCCTCGTCGCCCAGAAAGGCCGCGAACAAGAGGTCCTCGACGTCTTCGCCAAGTGGGGCCTCGACTGCGCCGAGGTCGGCGTCGTCACCGCCGACGACATCATGCGAGTCACGCACCACGGAGAGCTCGTCGCCGAGATCCCCAACAAGGCTCTCACCGACAACGCTCCCGTTTATAACCGGCCTGTTGGCGTTTGGCAGGCGCCCGTCCCCAAAGACCCACCCGCCTGGGTCCTCGAAGAGCTCAAAAAGCCCCGCGACTACACCGCCGACCTCCTCAAGCTCCTAGCCAGCCCCAACATCTGCGACAAGCGCTACATCTACGAGCAGTACGACTCCATGGTCCAAACCAACACCGTCCAGGGCCCCGGCTTCGAGGCCGGCATCATCCGCATCAAGGGCACCGGCGCTGCGCACCCCTCCAAACCCACCACGTCAGAGATACACCGACAAGCTTCAAACCCTGTCATTCTGAGCGAAGCGGAAGAATTCCAGTATTTCGCCGGCGTCAACGAGCAGACGGAAGATCACCCCAGCCCGCCAAACCCTGTCATCCCGACCGAAGGCGCAGCCGAAGTGGAGGGATTCGCTTCACTCGAACCCTTTCCCGATCTGTCATCCCGACCGGAGCGCAGCGCAGTGGAGGGACCTGATTCCCCAGTAAGGACAACCCTTGATCCCATCGCTGCTGAGCACAGCATCGCCGGCAAGCTCCTGAACCTCATCGCCGGCTCCACGCCCCAGGGCGAAGCCACCCTCGCCACCGGCAACGAAGACGCTACCAACCCCGTCCTAGCCCCCGACGAAACCCACGAACCGGGAGCAGCATCGGTGGGAGCAGCGGGCTCCAGCCCTCTGAACTCGAATACCACGAACAGGGGTTTTACCCCCGGCCCTTTCACCGGCTCCGCGCCGGGATCCTCAAGCACTGCTTCCAAACCCAAGCCGGGTGCCCCACCCTCTCCGACAGCTTCACCGTCGGAAAGGGTGGGTAATCGAGCGGCAGCTCGATCATCTTTTTCTGAAGCGACCCCCAAGCCCGAGCGCGGCATCGCCATGGCCCTAGCGGGAAATGGCCGCTGGTGCTATCTCGACCCCAAACTCGGTGCCATGCACGCCGTCGCCGAAGCCGCCCGCAAGGTCGCCTGCACCGGTGCCACCCCCGTCGCCGCCACCAACTGCCTCAACTTCGGCAACCCCGAAAAACCCGAGATCATGGCCCAGCTCTCCGCCGCGATCGACGGCATCGCCGAAGCCTGCACCGCCCTCGGCACCCCCATCACCGGAGGCAACGTCAGCCTCTACAACGAGACCCGCGGCGAAGGCATCTACCCCACCCCCGTCATCGGCGTCGTCGGCCTCCTGGACGACGTCACCAAAGCAGTACCAAACAGTTTCCAGCAAATTGGAGACGCAGTGCTGGTTGTTATCGACGAGCTCATGTTTCCTTGGTTTCGGCCGAAGCAGCAGTTCGGGTCGACCGAGTTCGCGAGTACCCTGCTGGACACGATGTGGGGCGAGCCACCTGCGTTTGAAAAGACTTTTGCTGCCGCCATGATCGAGA
>JAABUZ0100010017.1_pt1 | contig 10650 bp, 14 predicted proteins | sample 5562091 | NCBI WGS metagenome assembly JAABUZ01 (sample SAMN12813069, study PRJNA571459) | rock metagenome | isolation source: Antarctica rocks | place: Antarctica: Victoria Land, Linnaeus Terrace sud | collected 2015-12-21 | reverse complement strand
TGTCGATCACCCCACGGCCGCTGACCCCGCACTCGATGTCCCACCTGGCCCGCGGCAACACCACCGGCCCAGGCGCAGTCCACCGCATCGAACCGCAAACCCCCGACGAACCGGCACCGCCACCCGCCGCGACGCCGATGACTCCCGCGGCCACGCCGTACACCGCTCAGGACTGGGAGCAGGCCGTCGCCCGTCGCCGCGCCGACCAAGCCCATCTCCGCGGAGTCGACCGCACCCTGGACGAGACGGACCGCCGAGCAGCGGAGCTCAACCGCAGACTCCTGGCACTGCTGGCCGACCAATGAACAGCAGCACGCCATCTTGATCAACGAAAGACTTGTGCTCAGACGACCCGGGGGCTGTTCAGGTCACAGGCTGACGCGCCCGCCGAGCGGTTAATCCGGCCGACGATATTGATCAGCGGATGCGGCGGTGCCCGCGGCGTGATGCCGCTCGGCCGTCAACGGCGCGCCGGGCCCAGGCTGTGCCCGAGATATCGGCACTGACATTGCGACTCCTGAAGGTCAGGCGTTGCGACGACCGCTGGAACCCAAGTGGTCAAAAGTGCCAGATTAGATAATTTGGCAATTCACACCGCTTGGGCGGGCGGGTAAATTCAGCGTGTGACACGGGTGCAGCGGTTGAGTTTGGTTCTGGTCTTGAATCTGGTCCTGGTGGCAGGCTTGCTGGTGGTGGGTGTCACCGCGAACTCGTTGGCAGTGTTCGCCGAAGGTGCCGATTATCTGGCGGACGCGGCGGCGATCGGGGTGTCGTTGTTGGCGATCTGGTTGGCGGCCCGGCCGCCGACAGCGCGGCGTCCCCGCGGATATGTCGCGGCGACCACGTGGGCGGCGGCGGTCAATGCCGGTTGGTTGCTGATTTTGAGTGTGTTGATCGTGGTGGGCTCGGCGGTCAGGTTGATCGGTGGGACCCGGCAGGTGCAGGGCTTGCCGGTGCTCATCGTCAGTGGCGTCGCCGCAGTGGTGATGCTCATCGGTGCGCTGATCCTCGGTGGCGACATCGACGACAACGACGACGGTGAGGAGGACGGTGATTTAAATATGCGGGCGGTGTTGTTGGACACCGCTGGCGATGCCGCGGCGGCGGCGGGTGTGGCTATCGCCGGGACGGTCATTCTGGTGGCCGGTGGGTGGTTCTGGCTGGACCCGGCGGTTGCGTTGCTCATCGGAGCGGTCGTGGGTTTCCACGCCCTTCGGCTGCTGGGCAAGATCGGCACCGCGTTGCGCGCTCATCGATCCCAGCCGGATCCTGCTCCGATCCAGACACCCGAATGAAGGCAAGACCACCCGACCCTTCAGCGGGCCGCTGGCACCCGCAAGCCGTTCGGCCTACGGGACGGCCGATCTGGTGCAGACTGGGCCCCAGGCGCGTCCGCGTGCGGACCGGGACAGAGTTGCCGGTTTTGGAGCGCCTGCTGACTTTCAGTAGGGTTTCGTGTATGGCGGATCCTGCTCAGTTCGATCACGACCGCATCGGTCATCTGCTCGCCGATCGCCTCCTGAAGGTTCCGCAGTTCCAACGTCGGTACTCCTGGCAGCACGAGCACGTGTCTGAGTACTGGACCGATGTCGAACGGGCCAGGGCCGCTGGTGATTCCTACTTCATGGGCACAGTCGTGCTTGCCTCTGATGCAACAGGCGACAAGCGGAAGCTGATTGTTGACGGGCAACAACGGATCACCACCACTGCCATCTTGTTGGTCGCTGTGCGCGACCGACTAAAAGAACTTGATCAGCCGCGAGCGGCACAGTCGGTCGAGGACACGCATTTGAGTGACTACGTCCTGACGGAAGAACAGACCGTCGCCAAGCTAACGCTGGGACCTGACGACCACTCCACTTTCAGTGCGCTCTTGGAGAACCGCCTCGATTCGCTTCCGAATGATCTCGTTGCGGCCGCCTACCTGCAGCTGAAGGCGCTCGTCGACCAGCTGGCGCCGACCGATGACGACTACCGCAGACTGATTGAGCTCGTCGACTACGTCGACAAAGAGGTCCAAGTCCTCCTTGCCGTTGCCACGGGACTTGCCGAGGCCTACGTCATCTTCGAGACGCTAAATGACCGAGGTGCGGATCTCACAACAGCCGACCTGCTCAAGAATTATCTGTTCAGTAATGCCGGCGCGCAGGGCATCACCCATGCAGAGAGCCTCTGGACGAAGTTGGGTGGTCGGTTCGACAAGCCTGAGGATTTCGTCAAATTCTTGCGATACGAGTACATGTCTCGGCGGGGGCGCGTGACCAACAGAGGCCTGTATAAGGCGCTACAAGCTGACATTGGGTCGGGGTCATCGTCGGTGCGTTCCTACTTGGAGCGCCTGGACAAGGCGCTGCAGCGCTACATTGCTCTTCGCGAGCCCGATGACGCCAGTTGGTCATCGCAGGCGATCGAGGTCAAAGACTCCCTCCTGGCGTTTCGCCGGTTTGGGTTTGAAGCCAGTACGCCGTTGTTGCTCGCGGCTTTCGCAACCTGGAAGCACAGCGACGCAACACGGTTCGTTGACACGGTTGCGGGCTGGTCGGTGCGGGCGTGGATGTTCGGAACCCTCGGGGGTGGGGTGGCCGAGAACGCCTTCTGCGATGCGGCAGTGGCAGTGGCAGAGAATACGGCGAAGACAGTGGGAGATGTTCGCTCGTTCATGAAAGATCTGGTACCCGACGACGCCAATTTTAGACAAGCGTTCACTGCGTACGGATCCATGACCACAACCCGTGCGAAATACCTGCTAGCTCGTCTTGAACGACAGCGAGCCGTCGACTCAGGAGAGCCAACGGATGCAATGCCTGACTGGAGTAGCAAGAGTGTCACTGTCGAGCACATCTTCGCGAAGTCATCAAAGCGGGACATGTTTGATTCAGATGAGAATTTCGAGCGATTCTCGCTTCTTCGCGACCAGCTGCAGAACTACACGCTCCTTGAACGAACGCTGAACAACAACCTCGAGGACAAAGCCTTTGCCGAGAAATCCACCACGTACGGACAGTCCGCGTTCGCGCTGACGCGCGAACTCAGCTTGCTGACGGAGTGGACGTTCGACGGTGCGGCTGCTCGATCCGACGAGCTCGCAAGTCTGGCCGCCAAGGCATGGCCTCGATAGGCCGATATGCGCGGAATCAGCGGAAGTGCGCTCAGCGGAGCCGCGCACATCGGGCATGCTGCCAGCCGAGTGGTCACGAACGGTACCCGGTCCGGGATCCTCAACCGAACCTGGGCACCCCGTATGTGGTCCACGGGCCGGGTGCTCGGAAAGTCAGACTTTGTGGTGGCTCGCTCGGATTTGTTCAACGAGGATGTCTGCCTGCCCGGCGTGCCGTGAAATATCGCCGATCATGCACAGATAGATGAACCGCAGGTTCACCGTACCGACCAGACGGTGTTCGGCGGTGTCGTCCAGACCATGGTCCGCGGCGATTTCCCTGGACTTCTCACAGGCCGCGACGTACTCGGCGATGACGCCTGCAAGAGTCTCGGCAGCGGTGACGTAGAAACTGCTGTCACCACCGGTGCTGTGCCCATCGCAGTCTTCGGCGGCCATGGCGGCGAGTGTGCGTTGGAACCAGATGCGTTCGGCCGCCGCGCAGTGCTTGATCAGGGAGATAGGGGTACTGAGCGAGGGCACCAGTTGTTGGCGCGCCTGGGCGTCAGAGAGCCCGTCGACGCCGGCCACCAGCTCTGCACGATTCAGTTCGAGCGTGCTTTCCAGCAGCTCCCGTTCGTCGCCCGTGAACGGCGACCTAGGCCGAGTACGGCGGTCATGGATGACTCCTTCGTGTTGGATGCGCTGGGTGAACTGCGTGTTCACTGAAGCGGTGGCGATGGATGGAGCAGCGCAGCGCGCTACCGGCGTCGTGCTGACACCGAGACTGCGGCTGACGCCCGCCGGACCGGCCGATGTCGATGACCTCATCGTGCTGTACCGCGACCCGCTCGTCGCGTTCTGGACCGGCCCATGGAACCCGGCGACCGTGCAGACTTGGGCCACGGACATGGCCACCCGCTGGAATACGGAGGGTGCGGGCAAGTGGCTGGCCAGGTCCCGCTCAGCTGCGTCGCTGGTCGGTCGGGGCGGCTTCACCCGCTTCGATCTTCACGGCGAATCGGTGCTCGAACTCGGGTGGGTGGTCCGAGACGCCCTGACCGGTCGCGGCTACGCAACCGAGATCGGCCGGGCCGCTCTCGATTGGGCCGCGATCCACGAGCCGCGAACACCGATCGTCGCCTTCACCGAGGTGCACAACCAACCTTCGCAGGCGGTGATGCGACGCCTCGGGATGCGGCCAGCAGGCATGATCCGTCGCACGGGACTCGTTGAGGGTCGCCCAGGCCTGCAGCCGGACGCTCCATTCGCCCTCTATCGGCTGGAGCACGACGAATGCTTCTCGCGAGGGGTCAGTCAACGCATTGCGCCGACTTTGCAGTGAAAGACCGAAGCCCGGGCCGGTATGCCGGTCAGGGATCCTCGACCGGACACGGAGATCATTCCCGGGGCGCGACCGCGCGCGTCAACAGGCAGACGCACGGCGGCCCGTCGTTAGCATCGCTGTGTGCCTGTAGATGCAGAAGACCTGTACGCACTCGCCTCGGAGCGCGAGGCTCTGGAGAAGAACCTTGACGCCCAGCGCGAGGGACTGCTGCGGATGATCGCCGGAGTGGATGATGCGACAGCGCGGAAGGCGCCGACCGCAAGCTCGTTGTCATTGCTCGGTTTGATCAAGCATGCCGCAACCTGGGAACGCCGTTGGTTTCAAGTCATCATGGGCGGACGCAAGTTCCTCGACGAGTGGCCTGCGGTCAGGACCGTCCCCCGAGACGCTGACCTGATCGTAGATGAGCACGACACCGTCGACCACTGGGTCAGGTACTACCTCGAGCAGATCGAGCAGTCCCGCGCTGTCACCGCGTCGATGGACCTTGACGATGCCTGCGCGCGCCCGGACATCATTGAGTGCAATGTTCGCTACGTCCTGTTCCACATGATTCAAGAAACGGCACGCCACTCCGGCCACGCCGACATCATCCGCGAAACCCTCGACGGCACACGCGGAATGTGAGCCGCCAGACGTCACGGTTGTGACTGTTCGAATTATCTGGCGGGTTCTGTTCACGCTATCTGGCGGGATGATCGACCCTCTGTTCGAAGGCTCAACGTCGGTCGGCGGCCCCCACCTGCAGTGATGCGACTCAAGGCTGCGGACACCGCCAGATAATCCGAACAGAACCCGCCACTTAATTAGAACAGAACCCGCCAAGTAATTCGACAAGTGACAACTTCGGTGGGGATTGGCGTCGATGGTGGGCATGCTGTTGAGGCGGCCAACTCTCGCCATGTCGGTGTCGGTGTCGGACCAGGCCCAGGGCGCTGCCCAGGATGACGGCGGTTCCACCTGCGGCGGCAATGGCAGTGGTGGGTGCGGTGAACTGAGACATCAGTCCGCCGGCAAGAAGTCCGATGCCCTGCGCGCCCAGCAGGCCGGCCGAGGCGATGGCGATTCCTTGACCTCGAACCCGGGGGGCAATAGTTTCGACGAATTCGGTGACGACCTGGACCTGGTAGCCAGTGAAGGTGCCGGCCAGCACCCAGAGCAGGCAACTGACGGCGATACCGGGGGTGGTCAGGCACAGCACGAGGGGCAGGCCGGTTGCGGCGGCAAAGGGACCGAGCAGAGCGGCCCGAGTCGATGCTGAGAGCCACCGCGTATAGATGACGGTGCCGATCAGCACTCCGGCCGGGCCGGAGGCCAGCAGGACGCCGACGCTTTGGGCGCCCCCGCCGAGCTGCGCCGCGTACGGGGCCTAGCGCAACTGGCCATGTCCGCATGACCATCCTCATACGACGATTCGCGATCTCGGCCAGCGGCGGCAGGGACGCGACCGGCGTCACCAGTTGTCGTTGGTCGGTCGGGCCAGGTCGAAGTCGATCAGCGCGGCCGCGGCCCGTTGATGAACACGACGTTCTCGGGGCAGATGTCCATGTGCCCGATGAAGGTCGACGGTCCCGCCGACAGCGGCGACATACCTTCGGGTGGTCACAGCCGCGTCGGCCGAAACTCCGAACGGCTGGACCGCATCGTCGTAGGTCCGCAGGAGTCGGGCCACACTGGCGATCCGTTCATCGTCAGCGACCCAGTCCGGCCATGGCCGGCGACCTCACCGTCGAGATAGGACAGGGCCTGTCGGCCGGATGAATCGACACCCAGGAATCTGGGTGCCTCAGCGAATCCGACCTCCTCAAGGTAGAGCGACAGCGGCTCGACCAGATCGGATTCCGGAGTCCGCGGCCGGCGGACAGTGTCCCCGACCCGCACGATGCCGACCGTCAGGTCCTCACCAAACAGGGGATGCTCCGGTCCGTCGTCCCTAATCACTGCACCCGAGCCTCACCTGCGTCGGGCTCGGGTGCAGTGGGACTGGAGCAACCCGGCACAGAACGTCGGTATTGCACTGTTGGCCACTGTGCGCCTTTGACCGTGCGGATCTGGTCGGCCGTGGCGATGCGGGCGAACCCGCATTGTTCGGCGACTCGGCGGGATGCGACGTTGTCGACGTGCGTCCACAACGACAGCCAATCGACCCGCCCGCCGGCCGTCAGTGTGTCGATCAGGAGCTGGATGGCTGCGGCCGCGACCCCCCGTCCCCGGGCAGCAGGTGAAACCCAGTACGAGATCTCGGCTGTCCGGCCGTGGTAGTCCACGGCCAGGTTGCCCAACCGTTCACCACCTGGGCCGAGCCCGCAGATCAGGTAGGCGTCCCGCTCCGGTAGGTCCGTCAACTTTTTGATGGCATCACGGACTTGTTCGGCGGTGAGATCTGACGGGTCGGAGGTGAATCGCTGAATCTCCGGGTCCTGGGCGCAGTGGGCGTACCAACCGGCGTCTCCTTCCGACCACGCACGTAACGCCACCCGGTCCGGGTCTCCAGCCAACGGCCCGCCCACCCGGTTCACCGTGCACCGAGAAGTTCTGCAACCCTTCGGCGGAGCAGCAGGTATGCGTCCACTCCTCGGCGGGGAAGCGTTCCTGGGGTCCGGTCCACCTGACGCACGTCGCCGAGTGTCTCGGCCGGTGAGAACTGTGCCCGGGTCAGATCGATTTCTCGGCCCCCTGGCAGCTGGTTCCAGTAGTGCACGCCGTCCGGCGAGCCGTTGACCTGGACCTGGGCCACTAGAAGTTCACCGCCGAGCAGGTCCTGCATCACCAGGGCGGTGGTGCCGCATTGCCCGCGGGAACGGTCACCGGGCCGCCCGGCTGCGACGTACTCGCTGGTGGCATGGCAGGTCTCTGCGCTCCAGGAAGCTGTCATGGCGGCGGCGACCTGGGCGATGGAAGGTGTGCCCACCTGGTGAGTATGAGCCAGACCACCGACACAGCGCCCACCCGGAGCTCGGCCGACGATCCACGCGATCTGGGAAGGAGGAGCCGACGGTGTCAGGGGTTGTCCGTAGGGTGCCTCTGATGTTGCCTGCCCAACTTTCTCCCCTCGATCGACAGCCCGCTCTGCAGTCCAAGGAGGCTGCCCGCAAGGTGATGTTCGACCAGATGTGGACCAAGCTTCGAGCGGATCCCTTGTTGGACGAGCTGAATGCGGCGGCGTGCGGCGCTGAGTATCCCTACGACGTGACGGTTTTCAGTTCCTGCACCCGCACCATCTTGGATTTGGCGCTGGCTGGGCTGAACCTGGCGGCGGGTGACACGCTGGTCGATCTCGGTTGCGGGCTGGGCGGACCCGGCCGATGGCTGGCCAGAGAAAGCGGCGCAACCGTCACCGGGGTCGATCTGAGCCAAGCTGCCATCGACGGTGCACGAGCCGCCGCGGTGGGTTACCTGCGGCCAGGGCAATACCAGTACCGGTGCGGCACCATCACCTCGACGGGGCTCCCGGACCGCAGCGCCGACGGGATGGTGTCGATCGACGCGTTGCCGATGGCCGCCGATCGGACCGCCGCACTGAGCGAAGTGCGGCGGGTGCTGCGACCTGGGGGCCGGGCGGTGTTCACCTGCGCGGAGTGGCACGGGGACCAGCCGCTTCCGCATCCCAGGATGGCCACCAGGTGGGCGCCGCTGATCGCCGACGCCGGGCTGGTGCTGGTTGACCAGTTCATCGACCGCGGTAAACAGGACAGGCAACTCCGCATGTACAAATTGTGGCTGGAGCACGAAACCGACCTGGTAGAACGGTTCGGCCCGACCGGGCTGGGATTGCTGGAAGAAGCCCGGAAAGCACCTGGGCTGCTCACCCCTAACTTTCGGGCGTTGCTGCTCACCATTCAACGGCCGGCGGCCTGACCGAGCCGACCCGAGCCGATCCGTTGCCCGCGGTGGGTTTCGGGCGGTGGATTCAGCGCTGAGAAGGGGCCGGCTGTGCGGGGTGTACTGCAGGTACCGGTCTTTCGGCGACTGTGGTTGTCGAATTTCGCCAACGACTTCGGTGACCAGTTCGCCAGGCTTGGGTTGAGTGTCACTGCGGTGCTGGTGCTGCACGCCTCAGCTTTTCAGGTCGCTGTGGTGACCGCGCTGAATCTGGGCGCCTACCTGGTGTTCGGGATGCCGGTCGGAGTCTGGGTCGACCGGTGGCGGCGCCGACCGGTGCTGATCGCCGCAGAGCTGGTCCGGGCAGCAGCGATCTTGTCGATCCCGCTGGTATACCTGGCCGGTGATTTGACCATCTGGCAGGTGATGGCCGTCGCAGGGTTGGTGAGCACCGCCGGCGTCTTCTTCGAGACCGCCCACACAGCCATCCTGCCGTTCCTGGTCGGGCGGGACCAAGTCTCCGAAGCCAACGCCAGGCTGCAGACCTCCGACACCACCATGAGGGTGGTCGGTCCGGCCCTGGCCGGGCAGATCCTGCGGGTCACCACCGGCCCGCTGCTCTATGTGGCGACCGCGGCGATGAGTCTGGTGTCAGCCGGGCTGATCACCACCATGAAAATTGAAGAGACCACCCCGGCCAAGGGTGATCGGGAACCCTTCCGCAAGTCCCTGACCGTTGGCATCAGGTTCGTGACCCGACACCCGGTGCTCCACACCTTCATGTTCACCAGCGCCACGGTGAACCTCGGCGCCGGCGTCTTCATCGCGGTGCTGCCCGTGTTCGTCCTCCGGGACCTGGGAATGACACCGCAGGCGTACGGGATCGCCGTGTCGATCGGCGCGGTAGGCGGCATGGTCGGATCGTTCGTTGGCCTGCGGATCAAGAACATGTTCGGCGAGGTCAGGGCAATGCTGTTGGCGCAGTGCGGATTTCCGTTAGCCTTTGCCGCTCTGCCGCTAGCGCTGTACGTCCCGGTTCCCGCGGGCGTGCTCGTCGGTATCAGCGAGTTCCTGTTCGGCCTGGCGCTCGTGGTCCACTCGATCAGTTCCACCGGCATCAGAGCCAGAGTGACCCCGCATCACTTGATGGGCCGGGTCTCGGCCGCCAGCCGATTCGTCACCCTGGGCGCGGTACCCGTTGGATCCCTGCTCGGCGGTGCCATCGGCACCTGGCTCGGCCTACCCACCGCCCTGTTCCTATCCGTCGCCCTGGCCATGCTGACCCCAGTCATCATGCGGTGTTCCCCAGTCGGGCACCTTCAGACCGTTCCCATCGAATGGGAGGCCGAACACTGGGAAACGGAAAATACGCAATGAGAAGACACCGACCAGGGTCCCAGCAGCCGGCACCACGTAGCGGCGCTGCGCCGTCCAGGGCTTCCCGCAGTCCGGCCGGTCACGGTCGTGATGACCGCAGCGCCGGCTGCGCCACCAACGCCAACCGTCGCACCCACCAGCACCGCAGCAACTCCCGCTCCAGAACCGTGAGATCGACGGTCACCCGCTACAAGGGAGCGTTGTAGATCCTACCGATGCCAGCACATCGGCGACATCGGAGTCCAAGTCGCGCACGACCCACCTTGCCAGGGCCGGCCCGCAGCGGGATCGTCTTGCGGTCCGATGTCGCTCACCCACGTAGCGTTCACCCGATGGTTGACACGGACGCTCACGTGGGCCTGCTGCATCATGTCGAGCTGTGGGTACCCGACCTCGCCGCAGCGCACCCACGATGGCAATGGCTGCTGAGCTCTCTTGGCTACGAGCAATTTCAACTCTGGGACAACGGCGTGAGCTATCAACGTGGACCTACCTACATCGTGCTCGAGCAATCCCCAGCGCTGATCGACGGTCCTCATGATCGTCGTCGGGCCGGCCTCAACCACCTGGCCTTCCACGCCGGAACACGCCGAGCCCTGGATCGGCTGGTCGATGGCTCCGAACAGCACGGCTGGCGGCTGATGTATGCCGATCAGCACCCCTTCGCCGGCGGTGCTGACAGCTACGCGGCGTATCTCGAAGACGACCAGGGCTACGAGGTCGAACTCGTCGCGGACTGATGGAGGCCCCGCGCCTCGTCTTCGCGCCGTTTGGCGATCGGCAAACGACACTTTGCGGGTCGGTACGCTGCTCCTCAACATTCGCCTGCGGAAGTAGGAAGCGTTGCCCGAAGCGCAGTCACCGACCTTGGTGCCGGAACTCCTGGTTGCCGACATTGAAGCCAGTCTGTCGTTCTGGTGCAACTTGTGCGGGTTCGAAGTCGTCTACGACCGGCCCGAGGAAGGCTTCGCGTACATCGCGCGGGGATCGGCGCACGTGATGCTCG
>JAABUZ0100010016.1_pt1 | contig 10651 bp, 7 predicted proteins | sample 5562091 | NCBI WGS metagenome assembly JAABUZ01 (sample SAMN12813069, study PRJNA571459) | rock metagenome | isolation source: Antarctica rocks | place: Antarctica: Victoria Land, Linnaeus Terrace sud | collected 2015-12-21 | reverse complement strand
GGGCGGTACGACGTGACCTGGAGGCGCTGGCTGGTCGGCCTTTTGCCGAGCTGGCATCTCGGGACAATCTGAACGATGCGCATGCAGTGGAGCTTCATCACGACCCGGTCACGGACCAAATCTCCCTGCTGACACGTGATGCGCTGCTTCGTTTGCACGAGCGCGAGTGGGCCGCTCTGGACCTTGTGGAACGAGCATTTCCGCCCGACGCCCCGCATGCGAAAGACGTGCAGGCATTGACCGAGCGTGTCCGCAACATGGCCGAGCCGAACGGACGTTTTCGGTTTCCGGTCGATGTATCGCTCGGCTCCGCAGACGCCGCATCCATGCCAGGCGACATACTTGAGAAGATCGAGCAGGCCATGCGCCAACGGCAGCGAGTGGCCTTTCAGTATCGAGGGCTTGGGCGCAACGAACATCGGGTCTTCGATGCGGTCGAGCTTCTTCACCTGACCTTTCGTGATGGTCATTACTATCTGCAAGTCCATGAACCACAGGGCAATCGGTCTCGTACCCTACGTATGGACCGTATCGTCGCAGAGAGCTGGCGGCTTCTCCCGCACGTGGTGAGGGATAGGGCGCCGACGCCTACCACGAGGGTGCGATACCGGCTGGACTCGGATCTGGCGTCCGGCGGAGTGAGCGAGCGCCTTGCCGGTCAGCGCGTCGAGCACGAAGCGAATGGCGGTGCAGTCGTAACCGGAGATGCGCCCGATTTATTCTGCGCGAGCCGCCTCGTGCTGGGCTATGGCTCGAAAGCGGAGGCACTGGCGCCACCACAACTGCGCGAGATGGTGGCGCGGGAGGTTGCCAGGATGGCGGAGTTGTACCGCGACCAGGCGCATGATGGCGGGAAAGAAACGCCCCAAGATCTCGGGGTCGAGGGAGAGATGTGATGGCACAAGCAGGAGAGGACCTATTACAGCTACTGGGGGAGCCTTCCTCCCCTTTTGGTGATTTCATCGCGACGGTGGCGAATTGTGGATTGCGACGCTACAAGACAGTTCAACAGACGGGGAAGACCAAGCAGGGACAGTCTCTGTACACCCATGTACTGGACGGAGTGTCTGTGCTCGAGGTCGTCCGCCATCTCCTCGGGCTGGGGGCCGAGGAGACGCGGGTGCTCTTTCTGGCCTATGCGGTGCACGACCTCAATAAACTGCCGGAGTACGACCAAAGGCAGCCTTACCGGGAATTGGCCAGCGAAACAAACATCGCGTGCGAATTGGAGCGCGTCGGCGCGAACGAATTCTTCCCTACCTGGCGCGACTACCTCACTGATGTCACGGCGCTGTGCCGCCTCCACCAGGGCCACCTGGCAGTGGACGACACCGGTCTGGACCGACGTACCCGGTTGACATATCGGCTGGGCTGGCAGCGGGTTGAACGGCTCGGGTGCCTGATGCGCGCCGCGGATGTCCTCGACCTCTCGCACGACCTCGACGAGTCTCGACACAAGGAAACGTTCCTCCACGAGCTGAATGTGGCGGCCAATGGAAAACGTTACTACTTCATCCATCATCGACTCGCAGAGAGCCGTGGCATCCTCACCAACCTCATCCATCAAGCGATCTCGGACTATGTGCGGCGGCGAATCGGCTCGGCTGCGCTCCTCCACTACCCGGAGGGAACCATCTACGTGATGGAAGCGGGGTCGATGATCGAATGGACGGCATCGGACGACGAGGCACTGGTGTGCGCGGTGGAGCAGGCACTGCAACGCCTCCAGAGCCGTTCAGTAGAGCAATTTGTCAAGAAGGCCCAGAACGGCTACCGGGTCGATGCGGCGGCCCTGGAGAGCGGAACGTCATCGCAAGCGATCATGGCGCTCATGCGAGAAAAAATCGAGCCCTTGTCCTACGGCGAAAAGTTCCGGCGAGGTGAGCCAGCCCGCCGCGAGGAAAGCGTGCGTCGCGAATTGGAAGGAGCACTGGCGAGACTGGGGGAGGCCGAACGGCTGGAAACGGAGCAGCTACTGGCGGACCCAAACCTACTGCCCAGCGACGACCGGCTTCGAGTGGGTGAATTGGCGCAGGGCTATTGCAACTTCCTGGACGCGCATGTGAGCGCGCAACTGAAGGCACGCAAGGAAAAGGTATGGCACCATCTCTATCGATTGCTCGATCTGCCCCCAGCGCGCTGGCCCATCTACGATGCCGTCCACTCCTTCCGCCGTAGCTACTTTATGGCGCGCGACGTAACCCTTGGTCTGGACGATTTGGCGGACTGCATCGCTGGCGACCTGTCGGACTTGGGCGTGAACGGGACCACCACGAAAGGTGCTGGGTTCGTCGCGGCATACTTGCGGGAGAATCTGATGCTGTCCTTCATGCCGCGTTTGCCGCACGATTTTGCCGCCGCCCTGCTGCGCTACGGCGCAGACCAACATGAGCAGTGCTGCTACTGCGGGTCGGCCTTCGCCACGTCGGAGTGGATGGCTGCCAATGTACCGCCGAACGTCGGTGTTCAGTCTTTCTCGAACCGGCTGGCGGGCGGTGGGGGAGAGCCCAAGCGGCACGTCTGCTCGCTCTGCCGGTCTCAGTTCATTCTTGAGAAGCTGGCCTGGAGCAATCATCGGGATAAGCGGGGCGATGAGCAGGCTACCTTTTACCTCCATCTTTTTCCGTATAGCTACTTCACGGCGCCCTTCCTCGATGCCTGGCGACGCGAGGTGCAGCGCCTGGTGGCGGAGGACGTGACCGCTGCCTTTATCGATACCAGCCGCTGGTTGCGAGAGTGGCGCGAGGACCGCAGCCCAGCGGTCCACTTTAAGGAAACAAAGGTCAACGGTGTCGCACTGCCTCGTCCCGAGACGATCAGTAATACGCCGGTGATGGTGGTCAATGCGCCGGGCAATAGCTACACTGCCCAATTTCTGGTAGCGCTGGGGCATGCCGCCGTCCTGTCGCAGTTCTTCGGGTGCCGGCTGATCGTCTCGCGCACCGCGGTGCCGATCCTTCCGCCCGATGGCTTCCGATCTCTCTTCGTTGATGGCGTACCCACAGCGCTGAACTGGCTGATGTGGGGGCGGAGCGCACCCGCCGGCGACCTCGACCAGCAGGGGATACACCGCCTCGTCAGGCGCCTGTCGGGCTTGCAGGCGCTGCACTCGAAGCTGTGGGAGCGCGGTCGGAGCCGCAACCTCGTGCTCGAGCTGGCGCGTGCTGCCAATGACAACCCGCTGGCCATGGTCTTCGTGGCGGACCGAGCAGTTGAGGAGAAAGCGACCGATGCCCACCGAGCGCTCCAACTGGTGCAAGACTGTGCCCCATATCTCGATGAACTGATGGAGGGACCGATGACGGAGCTACATTCCCTGGCGCGGATGGCGGTCGAGGACCACGTACTGGGCGGCAGCGGGCCGTTTGGCCGGAGACCGCGAAGCGCGCTGCTCAAGCCGCTGGACATCATGTTCAACGTCCTGCAACAGCATCCCGGTATGCGAGAGGACGTACACGCGGCCGCAGCGGACGAGGTCTTCAGCCACCTCCAGCGGATAGCTGCTGAAGAGTACCGGCCGGGCGCGCGGAAGGAGGAAAAGGTCGGCCGCTATGTGCGGCAATTCCTGGAGGGCGTCCTGGACCAGATGTATGACGGCGACCTGAACCGCCTGATGGCCGACGAGCGCTTCGTGCGGAGCGCCTATGTCTGGTATGTACGTCAGGGGTTAGCGGCGCGGCGCGAGGAGCGAGCCGCGGAGAACGATCTGGTAAATACCGCGCAATAAAGGCGCTGCGGTAGGCAACGGCAACACCAATCGATGGGAGGATGGCGTGACCACACACGATCTGACCGACAACCCGCTTGTTCGCTACCAGCAGGACCACCTGCTACCCCGCTATGAAGCGTTTCCACACGGGCACTACGTCAGCCTGGTGGTGATTCGTAAGACGGAGGGCGAGGCAATTTTCCGGACCGAGGGCAGCGGAGAGGGACTGACCAAGGAGACCACGATCGCCGGAATGGAGGACGAAACACCCATCGTGCGGGTGATGATCAGCAAGCGGAAGCAGACCGCGGTTGAACGGCGCACCGGCCGCGAGCTACTGCGCCAGCACGACATGCTCCCCCCGAACCGGGACGGCAAAAAGGACCAACTCTGTGCGCTCAATACCAACCGCCCGTGTGAGCGATGCATCGACTGCATGCTGTACGGCTTCGCCGTCGGTGGAGGCGGAGCGCAGAAGTCTCGCGTCATGACCGACGACGCCTTCAGTCTGGCGGCCGCCTCCACGGTGACGGGCACGCGCACCTTCAACGCCCTGTTCGATAACAGCACTATGCGCAACCCGGTTACGAACGAGCCATCCAGCAGCATCGGTGAAGATGAGTACGTTCGCCCCGAGACCCACTTCCTCGATACCGAAACCCTAAAGGACGTCACCCTAGGTGAGCTGGCCTATGTGATCGGCAACGTGCTGCGGAGCGACCGGTACGGCGCAATCTCCAGTCGCATCGGCAAGGTGCGCAACACCATTGCCGCCATCATCTTCAGCGACTGCGAGCTATTCAGTAATCTCGAGCTGACCCAGGCCGTGTACGACCGCGTCAAAGCCGGACATCAACAGCTACCGTTTCCTCTGACTACCGGTCGGGTGCAGACAGCGGTGGAAGAGGGTGTCGACTATCTCCTCCCCCGAGCCATGAGCCGCCAGCCGGAGGTGGTACGTGGTGCGGAGCTAGACGCGGTCCTGGCCAGCCTCACCGATGTCTACCGATCACCAGAACGCGTGCAAGACCTGCTGAGCGAGATCCAGAGCGGGTACCCAGCGCTACCTTGAGAGGAGCCCGATGCGCATTTTTCGCGGGACCCTAACGCTCTGCGAGCACACCTACTTCGCCAGCCGTGAGCTGGGAATCGTGTACCAGACTGAGCCGTTGATCGGAAACTATGCCCTGGCGTACGCCCTTGGTCTCTGCCACGCGCCGTATCGATGGGGCGGCGGACCGCGCTACCGGGAGGATTTGAGCCCCGTGAACCTCCAGGGAATCTATGTCACGCCTGCTACCTTCGCTCAGGACACCGTGCGCTTCGCAGTTACCCAGTTCAACGCCCAGAGCGATAGCTACCGCACGCTCTTCACCAATAACGCCATCGTCGCGCCCGGTAGTCGAGAAGTGCCTGTGCGCGACGGACAACGCTGGTCAGTCGTAAACGTCGACACCGGAGGACGCCGGAGGGTCAACCCAACCAACTTCCCCCAGTCGGGTAAGATCCGGATGCTCGCGTTCGGCAGCCAGGCCACGTTTTACCTGCTTGATGGTCAGGCTACCGCGCGTCGCCCGGGATACATCCGGCTGGGGAAGTTCAACAGCAAAGCCCGGATCGACTGGACGGAACAGTCGTGGAAGGATGCGGAGGGCGAGCTACGTATACCCCTCTTCCTGAACGCGGTCGACCTGCCTCCGACGGTGGATCTACAGCTCCTGGCCTACAACCAGATAAGTATCCACCCAGCTCCGCTGATACGCGATATCCACGCCGTGGGGCGCCACTATCAATTGGCTGACGGCGCAGCGCTGCCGGTCGGGATGCGCTTCGGGGTGGAGGCGTTGTGATAGAGTTTTCGCTCGGCCCGGACTACGAGAAGATGGCCCCGACCAATCCCTTCCATCGGGAATTCGGCGACGCTCCCCCGCTCTACCATCAACTGCGCACCTACGAGGCTCTGGAGCAGACTCACCTGGTGGTCAACTCCTACAACACCGGGACCGGCAAGACACGGGCGGCGCTCCTGCACCTACTCCGCCGCCCAGAGATCAACACCCTGTTCATCGCGCCCACCAACGAGCTGCTGCGCCAGCATGCGAACGACATCAAAGCCTTTGTTGTCCGTAATGGCCTGCCGCTCGACGTGCTCTGTGTGCACGCCGGCCTGGTGCGCGAACTGGCTAGTACCGCTTCGTTCGACCGGCAAGGGTCCCGGCTGCACGCGCTCTTGCAGGATCCGGCCCTGGCGCTAGGCCAGCGGAGACACCCGCACTACGTGCTGGTCATAAACCCGGACATCTTCTACTATGCACTGTACTTTCGCTATGGCCGGCTGGACCAGCGTAACCTGTTCAAGGATTTCCTGGGCAAGTTCGACTACCTTGTGGTGGACGAACTGCACTACTACAACGCTAAGCAGCTGGCCAACTTCCTGTTCTTCCTGATCCTGGCGGCCGAGTATGGCTACTTCGAGACTGGAGGACGAGCCTGCCTGCTCACCGCCACCCTGAACGACGAGGTGCGGCAGTATCTGGAGCGCTTGGGACTCAGCGTGAAGTACGTGACGCGGGCCACCGAACCGGCAGAGAGCGCGCACTTCGAGACGCGAGCCTCCCTGGCGCCGGTTCAGGTACGCCTACTGCCACAGGGCAGCGGAGCGGACCGGGGGCTTGAACAGGTGATAGCGGATGAGCGGGTGGAGATCGTGCGGCAGATACAGAGCGGGAAGCAAGGCGCTATCATCTCCAGTGCGCTGTGGCGAATCAACCGCATCTGGGATAGCCTGCGGCACACTGCAATCGGCGCCCGCTGCGGGCGACTCACCGGCCCTGAGGATGCGGAGGCGCGGAGCCAAGCGCGCTTGTTGGATCTCATCCTGGCCAGCCCCACCGTGGACCTCGGATACAACTTCGAGCGCGGCGAGAAATCACGGCAGAACATCGATTTTCTGTACTTCGACGCGCGATACAGCGACGAATTCCTCCAGCGGCTGGGAAGAGCTGGACGCGTACTGGGCAAGACGGAGACTGATATCCCCAGTACCATTACCGCTCTGTGCCCGGACGAGCTGGTGGAAGCGATCCGGGCGCGCGCTGGAGACACTCTCCGGCGCGAGGAACTGGCAGGCATGGTACGCGAGCACCTGACGCCGCGCCACGACCTCTACCGCTATATCCAGTCGGGGGCCATAGGCGAAGCCTTCTTACCGATTTTCCGACTGCAGGAGATGACGGAGCACGAGGATCGCGACCGATTGCAGGCACTCTTTGACCGAGTGAAAGAGGGGTTTGCTCCAAACTCGGAGCGCAGCTACTGGCACCTGCGGCGCGAGGTTCGTGAGTTCCTCGATCGGGAAATTCTCTTCCACGACTGGCCGGCCGGCGACCAGGCGCAGGTGAACCGTGCCCTCGATCCTTTTATCGACGTCAATGGTCGAACCTATACCGCGTCACAACGAGAGCAAATCCGCCAGGACGCGTGTCGCCCCACCGAGATACGGCGGCTCGTCGAGGAGTGGATCGAGACCGAGCGGATCGCCTACGAGGTGAAGCGAGCCCTCTATACCTTCCGGGAGAGCTTCGCGGCGCCACTGGCACTGATCTATGATCCTGAGTGCCTGCTGTCATCGCAGCCCGTGCGGGGCTATGATGTGTTCCATATCGCTGCAAACTACCAGGCCCGGTGGTATCGGGAACGAGCTGAATGGGTGCGCCAGACCGGGCAAGACCCCTCTCCTCAGGTGGACGCAGTCGCCTTCTGTGAGTTGCTAGCCATACGTCCCAGCCAGGAACGTTTACAGCTACACTACCGCTACGACTCCCGCCAGACGCGGGACGAATGGCAGAATCGATTCACCTGGGGACCAACGGCGCTGCGCGGCATCCGAGTCGAATCCCCGGAGGGCCCACTTCCCCGAGAGGTGATCGACGCGCTGGCGGATCGCTATGTTGTCTGCTATGCGCGCGATCCAAATGCGCGCGGCGGAGGCCGCTTCGGAGCCCTGCGCCGCCATGGCGACGTGCGCATTGACAGCATGGCGGTGGAACTCGACGGGGAGACGCGGGAGTACCGGGCCACCCTCGGCACCGCCGCCTTCTTCGCCTACGCCGAACTGGGATGGATGGAGCGCATCGACGCCAGAAACCGCGCTCGGACGGAGGGACCAATATGGATCTAAGGACCGTTCATGCTACACGCGCTCGTTCTTAAGCTCCGCGCGGAGGAAACAGCCAGCCTACCGCGGACCCACGGCCACCAAGCGCATGCTCTCTTCCTGCGGCTGGTGGAGGCAGCCGACCCAGTCCTGTCCCGGCAGCTGCACGATCCTCAGACGCGCAAACCCTTCACCGTCTCGGCGCTGCAGAGGCCGGCGGGGAGCCAGGCGCGAACGGATCAAATCGGTCCGGCCCAGGCCGTCTGGCTCCGTGTGACGCTGCTGGACGATGCGCTCTTTGGCCCGTTTATGGCACGCTTCCTGCGTCCAGGCACACCACCTCTGCGCCTCGGATCGGCCAGTCTACGGGTAGAAGAGGTCATTGGTACGCCAGAAAGACACCCGGCGGCGGGCTACAGCACCTTTGGAGAACTACTGGCGGGATCGGGGAGGGGGCAGGAGATCCAGCTCCATTTCTTGTCGCCCACGGCCTTTAGCCTCGGCCAGGCACCCGGCGGGAAGAAACGGATGAGTGTGTTGCCGGAGCCGGTGCTGGTCTTCGACTCCTTGCTGCGCAAGTGGAACCAGTTCGCCCCTCCCGATTTGGCGCTCGATCCCGAGTTGCGCCGAATCGTGGAGGAGCATGTCGTGGTCGCCCGCCACGAGGTATGCACCGCTATGTTCCAGTTTCCCCGCCATTTGCAGGTGGGATTTGTGGGACGCTGTCTGTTCGCCCTTCCGACTGGGGACGATGAGCATCTCAGGGCCTTGAACGCCCTGGCAGACTTCGCGCCGTACGCCGGCGTTGGGTACAAAACAACCATGGGGATGGGACAGGTGCAACGTACAGGAATCGGGAGCCCCTCCAATGACCGATGACGAACGAGCGCTCGCGCCGGGCGCCGAACTACCCGACTATATCCCCATCGCCTACCTGAATGCCCTGGAGTATTGCCCCCGGCGTTTCTACTATGAGTTCGCGCTTGGTGAGATGATCGTGAACGAGCACGTGCTGGAGGGATCGCTGCGGCACAGCGTGGTGGATACGCAGAGCACGCGGAACGAGGATGAGGTGATGCGCCGGCGTCGGGTCTATGTCTACTCGGATCGGTTACGGCTCGTGGGGTTTGCGGACCTGGTCGAACTCACGGCCGAGGAGTGGCGGCCGGTCGAGTACAAGAAAGGACGCATGGGCCGCTGGCTCAACGACCATGTGCAGCTCTGCGCCCAGGCGCTATGCCTGGAGGAGCGGCTGGATACGACGATTGAGCATGGCTTCGTGTTCTATTTTGGGTCACGCCGCCGTGAGGAGGTCGCGTTCACCCCGGCACTCCGCTCTCGCACGGAATCAGCGGTGGAACGAGCGTTCGCCCTGCTGGCCGCGGGACGGCTGCCGGACCCAATCAGCGAGTGGCCGAAGTGCCGCGATTGCAGCCTGGAGCCGCTCTGCTTGCCCCGAGAGGTGCGGCAGATGCGCGACGCGAACGCTGTGGAATAGGGTGAGACTCAAGAAAGAAGAGAGGAGTAAGCGTGGCGACATTGTATTTGACCGAACAGCATTCCTACGTTCATAAGGATGGCGAGACGCTGGTCGTGCGGAAGGCGGACAAATCGAAGGTGACAGTTCCCCTGTTGAAGGTAGACCAAGTTGTGGTCCTGGGGAATGTGACGCTCAGTGCGGCCGTCATCGAAATGCTCCTGGATGGCGGGACAGAGGTGTGCTTCTGCACGAAGTGGGGACGCTTCCGCGGGCGCCTGGCAGGGGACTGGACGAAGAACTCCCTGGTGCGACTGGAACAACATCGCGTCCATGGTGATCCGGCGCGATCACTGATGCTGGCCCGTCAGTTCGTATGGGCCAAGCTGTCGAACATGCGCACTGTGCTACTCCGCGCCAACCGGAAACGCGCCAGTTCGGAGATTTCGCAGGCCTGCGTTCGGCTGAAGAACGCGGCCGAGACGGCACTGGGAGCGAAACGGGCGGACCAATTGCTCGGGATTGAGGGCTCGGGCAGTGCTGCGTACTTTGGCGTGTTCGGTCAGCTCATAACTGCACCGTTCGAGTTCCACGGACGCGTGAAGCGGCCGCCGCGCGACCCGGTCAACGCACTGCTGAGCCTGGGGTACACGATTCTGATTCACAACCTCTGCTCGGCAGCCAGCACGGTGGGTATGGATCCATACCTCGGGTTCTTCCACTCGTCGCAGTACGGCAAGCCGGCGCTGGCGCTTGATATCGCGGAGGAATTTCGGCCGGTGGTGGTTGACTCCACCGTGCTGACCGTGGTCAACAACCGCATGCTGAGCCTGGCGGACTTTGACGATCAATTGGGCAGCGTGTGGCTGGGCGACGCTGCTCGTAAAAAGTATCTAACAGCGCTCGAGGAGCGGCTGAACACCGAGATTGAGCATCCGGTGTTTGGATATCGAGCAACGTACCGGCGTTGTTTGGAGCTACAAATGCGGCTGGCGGCGAAGTACCTGACCGGAGATATCCCGGCCTACGTGCCGTTCCGGGTACGATAGTGGTGTGGGTCGCGGTACCAACCTCTACATCATCAGCTACGACATCCCAGATGATCGGCGTCGCACCAAGGTGGCCAAGCTGCTGCTGGGGTTCGGGCACCGAGTGCAATACAGTGTAGTGAACCCCATGTAGCGGCTCTTCCGATCTTTTGATGATGAAGGGTCAAGCGCATATGGGAGGACTGAGGCACGATATGGTTTACGTAAGACCGATGCGTACTTCTGTACGGTCGAGATCGAGGATTAGCGGGCGTCGCATC
>JAABUZ0100010015.1_pt1 | contig 10653 bp, 15 predicted proteins | sample 5562091 | NCBI WGS metagenome assembly JAABUZ01 (sample SAMN12813069, study PRJNA571459) | rock metagenome | isolation source: Antarctica rocks | place: Antarctica: Victoria Land, Linnaeus Terrace sud | collected 2015-12-21 | reverse complement strand
AGCTGGCGATCGTCGAGGACGTCGAGTCGGCCTTCTACCTCCACCTCGAAGTGGCCGACGAGCCCGGCGTGCTCGCCCAGGTCGCCCAGGTGCTCGGGCTTCAGGGGATCTCGGTCAAGTCCGTGGTGCAGAGGGGCCTGGGAGACAACGCCCGGCTCGTCATGGTCGTGCACCCGGTGCTCGAGTCACGGTTCTTCGCCGCCTGCGGGCTCATAGGCGGCCTCGACGTCGTCCGCGGGAGTCCGCGGGCGATCCGCGTCATCGAGGAGGAGTTCGTCTAGGCGGTTGAAGTGATCCCGGCACCGCTCGAGCGCTCACGCGGCCGGATCCCGAGCCAGCTCGTCGAGCCGTCGCCGAGGTGACCACCCGGTCGCGGCCCGCGCGCATGTCGATCTCGCGGGCGTGGTCGGCCAGCGCGCCGGCCACGCGGCGCAGCGCGACATCGCCGGAGAGGTGACCGTGGGCGTCGTTGACGCCCTTGAAGTGGTCGAGGCCGACGAGCAGGAGGCTCAGCGGGTCGTTAGTCCGCTGAGCGCGCTTGAGCTCGAGCTCGAGGCGGGCGTCGAACGAGCGGCGGTTGGCGATCCGGTCAGCGCGTCGCGGTTGTCCATCTCGCGCATCTCCTCGAGCATCCAGGCGTTGCTCAGCGCCAGGGAGGCGTGGGAGGCGAACTGGCCGAGCATCGTCAACGCGCGCCCGTCGATCCGCGGCCCGGAGTGCTCGGCGATCAAGGCGCCGATGGCCCTGCCCTCGGCGACGAGGGGGACGACGAACACGCTGCGGGCGTCGGGCAGCAGCTCGGCCAGCGCCCCGTCCTCGGACTCGAGCAGGCGCCGTCGGAGCACCGGCGCGCGCGTGTCCCACGCCCGCTCGACGGTCGCGGTCACCGGTACCGTCCCGGCCGCCGGGGCGCCGTGGGCGGCGAGCACCGCCAGGCGCCCGTAGTCCGACCGGGCGAGCACGACGCCGCGGGTAAAGTCGAAGGTCTCGCTCGTGCGTCGGAGGAGCGCCGCCGAGATTGCGGCCGGCCGCATGTCGTGCTCGAGCTCGTCGGCGAGCCGGGCCAGGGAGGTGAGGTCGAAGCGCCGCCGACGCAGCTCGCGCTCGTTCACGGCCGAATAGCTCGCGGTGACGATGCCGACCAGCCACAGCGCGAGCACGACCAGTACGACCCGCCGGTGCTCGAGCCCGCCCGCGGCGGGAGCCCGGAGTCCGAGCGCGGAGAGGCCGCCCGTCGCCCCGGCGTCGGCCGCGAGTAGGAGCAGCAGCGACTGCCACAGGACGAGCTTCAGTCCCGTGCGGTAGGAGGTCGCCAGCGTCACCGCGACGACGTAGGCGAAGAGCGCATAGGCGGGCGGGCTCTCGACTCCGCCTCCCACACATGCCGCCCACACGAGGAACGCTCCGTCGAGGAGCAGCAGCGCGTTGAAGAGGATGAGGCCGCGTCCGCGTCCCGCGCGCCACAGGAAGTAGCCGGCGACCGAGACGGCGAGGTAGACCCCGGTGACCGTGGCGAGGAGGGCGAGGTCGCCGCCCATGAGGTCGGGGAGCGCGAGGCGAGCCACGATGACGAGCGCCGCGAGCACGAGGCGGAGGAAGTGGACGGCGCGCCGGCGCTCGGCCAGGGGAACCATCTCGAGCCGGGGCGGGCCGTCTCCGGTAGAGGACGTGGCCGGTCGGGTCATTCGAAGCTCCTCGCGGGCTCGGGGTCGACCGGCGCGAGGGCCAGCTTGGGATCCCTACGGTCCAGTCGGTACTGGGCGTAGAAGAAGGCGAGCATGAGCAGGAGAAGGGCGAACGGGAAGGCGCCGTGTTCGACGATCGCGGAGGCCACGCCCCCGATCGCCGAGAGGAGGCCCGAGAGCGGGGATTCGGAGGGGTGGGGGGGCTTGGACCCCGCGGTCCCGCCGCTCGCGTGCCTGCTCGGACGAGCGTGGTGCCGCGCCGCCCGGCCGGAGCGCGAGCCACGCTCGGCAGGGGAGCCGGTGTCGGGGGCGGATGGGTTTCCGCCCGGGATGGCTCCGCCCGCGGCGATCGAGCCGGTCCCGGCGCCGCCGGTGGCCGATCGGCCGGTGGCTCCGCTCGCGCCCCCAGCCACTCCGCGGTGGGAGGAGCCGTGCGCGCTCGCGTCGGCGCCGGAGCTGGGCCCGGGGGCGGACAGCGCGGACGGAGACGGCCTACCGGGGCTCGGCGCCGCGGAGGGACCGGGACCCGGACCGGACGCGTTCGGAGTCGATGGCGTCCCCGACGGCGGAGACGACCGCGGGGGAGCGGGGCTCGGCGTCGTCCTCGGGCGGGCCGGATCCGCGACCGGAGGGGCCTCTCCGGTGCTCGTCCACGCATAGCCCCTGCAGCGCGGAGGACTGGTAGGCGTTGATGTCCGTTCCGCCGGGGGCAGCGGCCGGGAGCGTCACGGTGAAGGCGTAGGTGTGCGCCTCCCCGGGAGCGAAGGCGCCGAGGCGGAGGGTCGGCATCGCCGCGAGGGAGCCGGCGTAGAGGGGGATCGGCGCACCCTGGCGCGTGACGTCGCTCACCGCGAGCCCGGCGAGGTCGGAGAGCCGCCCCCCCGACGCCCCGGCGTTCTCGCTCAGCCCGCTCCGCGCGAGCGAGAAGCTGCCCGCCACCTGGCCCGAGTTGGCGATCGTGACCTGGCCGGAGGTTCCCGATCCGGGGCGGACGTTCCGGGCGCTGAAGATCGCCGCACCGTCGCGCGAGTTCGAGCTCGAGAAGCTCCCGGCCGTGAAGCTCACGTTGGCCGAGGCCACGTGGCCGGTGGGCTGGCCGGCCATCGCGTAGCTCACCGTGGCGGCCACGAGAACGCCGATCGCCGTGGTCGCGAGCAGGCGCGCGAGCGGTCGCGGCCGGTGCGTGCGCCGGGCCTTCATGACTCCGTGACCTTTGGAGAGGGGCGCCAGATGTTCACGATCTCGGCGACGCCGAGCAGGACGGCGGGCACCACGAGCAGGAGGATCCGACCCCACGGCGTGGCGATCGCGAAGAGGGCGTAGCCGAGCCGGGGCAGCCGCTGGACGACGAGGCCGACCTGACCGGTGGCCGGGACGCTCCACCGCTCCACCGTGTTGTTGGCATCGCCCTTGGTGACGAACGAGACCGAGCCGCCCTGAGGATGGATCTCGCGCACCCGGTGGGAGATCAGCCGGTCACGACCGCTCGGGTCGCGGAAAGCCACGACGTCGCCCACTCCGGCCGCCAGCGGCCGGATGGGCTTGGTCACCTCGACATCGCCCGTGTGGATGGCGGGCTCCATGCTGCCCGACATCACCGTGAGCGGGCGGTCGCCGATCAACGCGGAGCCGCCGATGGCGGCCACCAGGCCGACGCCGCACCCGATCGCGGTCCACGCCGCGACCAGAGCGCACCACCGGGCGAGCGGCCCTCCGAGCGAGACGCCCGTCATCGGTTGCGCGCTTCCCAGGTGAAGCTCGCTGTGGCCGACTCGCCCTGAGCCGCCGGGTCGTCGTTCAGGCTGACCGTGAAGCGGTAGGTGTGCGCCTCCGAGGTCGTCCACGTCGCCGGCGAGCCGGGAACCGGGTCGACGATCCCGCTCGCGTACGAGCTCGGATAGGAGGCCAGCGTGCCCGAGTAGACGACGCCGGAGCCCGCCCCGACGTAGTCCGAGGAGTCCGCGGTGAACCCGGAGCACGACCCGAAGGAGGGCGCGGCCTCCGTGCCCCGCGTGACGGTGAGCTCGAGATGCGAGGCCAGGGCACCGCTCACCGATCCGTCCAGGCGCACCGTCGCGGGAAGCGACCCGTCGTAGGTGACGGTGATGCAGCGCGTGGTCGAGTCCCCGGGACCCGCGCCCGTGAGCGAGAGGAGCGCGGCGCCCGCATCGTTGTCGGAGAGCGCGACGTTGCCGGCGGCGAAGGAGTTCCCCGGATTGGCCGTGGAGGAGGAGAACGCCGCGTAGCTTCCCCCTCCGGCCACGAGGCCGAGGACTCCGAGGACGAGCGCCAGGCGCACGACGCGGCGGGCGGGGATCACTTCGCCGGCCTGCCGAGCGGGCGGCTCGTGAGCTCGAGCGGCACGTCGAGGATGGCTCCGCCCGAGCGGGTGGAGGAGGCCGGCAGCCAGGCGTCGAGCCGCAGCTTCGCGCTCGCGTCGGGCGCGAGCAAAAAGGCGGAAGCTCCCGAGCTCAAGCGCGCGAGCGGGGCATCGAGCAGCGCGCGGTGCTCGAGGGTGACCCGCGTCCGGAGCGCTCCGTCCAGGGCGGAGGAGGATGGCCGCGCGCGGAGTCGGATCGAGAGCGTGCGGGGAGTCTGGTTTCTCACGGTGATCGCTCCGCTCGCCGCGGCGGCCCCGGGCTGGAGCCCGGTCGCCCGGAGCACGGGGCCGGTGGGAGTGACGCCGAGCTCACCGGTCGGCCCGGCCAAGAAGGTCAGGTCCACGCCCAGCCGCCCGCGCCCCTGGGGCACGTGCCAGGCGATGAGCGCCAGGGCGACGAGCACGAGGCCCGCGTTGAGTCCGAGCCCGCGGGCCCAATCCTTGCTTCTCATGGTCGATCCGGGTCGCGGCGACGTCGCGGACTCCGCGACGCACGCCTTCCTAGTTGTTCTGGGCCTCTCAGATGAACGAGTGCGTGCCGCTCACCAGGCCGTTGGCGGCGGCCTCGTCCCTGAGCTGGACCGAGAACCTGTAGGTGACGGCGTCGTTCCGCGACCACGCGCTCGCGCCCGACCCGCCGGCGAGCGCGATCCCGCCGGCGAAGCTCGTGCCAAAGGCGCCGAGCGTTCCGGTGTAGACCGAGCTTCCCGAGCTCGAGGGCGCGAAGTCGCTGCAATCCGCGCTGGTGCCGGTACCGCGCGTCACGGTGACGTCGAGATAGGAGTCGAGGCCGGTGCCACCGGCGAACGCGCTGCGGTAGAGCTTGACCGTGGCGGGCAACGAGCCCGTGTAGGTCACCGTGATGCAGCCGGTGGCGGTGTCGCCCGGCTTTCTGTTCGAGACGTCGTAGAGCGCCGTCCCGGCGTCGTTGTCGCCGATGTTCACGCTTCCCGCGGCGAACGAGTTGCCCGGGTTGGTGGTGGTGCTCGAGAAGGCCGAGAAGACGCCGAACCCGGCCAGGCTGGCGACGCCTCCCACCACCAGGAGGGTCAGCAAGACCTTGCGGAGTCCATCCATCGATGCTTCACCTTCCCCTTTGGCGCAGCGGCACGACGGCCCCGGTTGGCCGACTACGGGAGAACATCGGGCGCTGGGCGTCCGCCCTTGAGCCGGAACCGCTTGGGCGACGGAGCGTGCTCGCCGCTTCGTGGCTCAATCGCGGGCCCGCGGGCGCCGATGACGTGGAGATATGAAGCGAGCCCGCCGGCAGACCGCGCTGAAGAGCTCCGCCCGCTCGGCCCATCCGCCGTCGAGGCTCCGCGCCCGCGCATTCCTTCTCCTGCTCCTCGCCGCGCTCGCCACGGGCCTCGGGACGTCGGTGGTGCTAGCGACCTTTGCCTCCACGACGTCGAACGACGGGAGCACGTTCTCCGCGGCGGCGTCCTTCCCGCCGAGCGCGTTCGTCCGGGAGGTCGGCACGGCGAGCTGCGATGAGACGACGAGCTCGATCACCGTGCCCGCCGCGGCATCCCCGCCGGGCATACCCTGGTGGTCCGGTACGTCGCGCGGGGGAGCACCACGGGCCCCGTCACCGCCTCGGACAACCGCGGGAATCTCTACACCGTGGACGTGGACGTCTTCGACGGGGGCGTGAGGACGGTGATCCTGAGCGCCCAGATGAGCTCACCGCTCCGCGCGAACGAGCACGTCGACGTCTCGTATCCGGGCGGGAGCGCCACGTCGGTCGTCGTCGACGAGTTCACCGGCATCGCGCCGGCCGGGCGGGTCGACGTCACCGGCACGGGAGTCGGGCAGTCGAGCTCGCCGAACGCGACGGTCGCGACGAAGAACGCGGCCGACCTGTTGCTCGCGCTCTCCGGCAACCAGAACGTGCGCACGTACGCCGACCCCGCAAGCTGGACCGCGCTTCCCGAGGCCACGACCGCCTGCGGCGGGGCGCCGGGCAACCTCACGAACCACGCGGCCTACCGCAGGGTCTCGGCGACCGGGAGCTACACGTACGCGCCGAGCCTGTCGCAGGCCGAGAAATGGGCAATGGGCGTCGTCGCCTACAAGCGACAGTGACCACTGAAGCGCGGCTCTCCGTCGCGTGCGGGGCCGGTACGCCTCATGGACCCTCTGGCATGCTCCCCGACGCATGCCGGGACTGATCGAGCGCTACCGCGAGCGCCTGCCCTTCGCGGCCGGGGACCCGGTGGTGTCCCTCGAGGAGGGCTCGACCCCGCTCGTGCTCGCGCCAACGCTCTCCGAGCGGGTGGGCGCCGAGGTCTGGCTGAAGCTCGAAGGCGCCAACCCCACGGGCTCGTTCAAGGACCGGGGGATGACGTGCGCGGTCTCCGCCGCCGTGCGCGAGGGCGCCGAGGCGGTGATCTGCGCCTCGACCGGCAACACCGCGGCGAGCGCCGCCGCCTATGCGGCCCGGGCCGGCCTGCGCGGCGCCGTCATCGTCCCCGAGGGCAAGATCGCCACCGGCAAGCTCGCCCAGGCGCTCATGCACGGCGCGCGGGTCATCGCGCTCCGGGGCAACTTCGACGCCGCGCTCACCCTCGTGCGGGCGCTCGTGCGCGCCCACCCGATCGCCCTGGTCAACTCGGTCAACGCGTTCCGGCTCGAGGGCCAGAAGACCGCCGCCTTCGAGATCGCCGAGGAGCTCGGCGAGATCGACGCCCTCTGCATTCCCGTGGGCAACGCGGGGAACGTCACCGCCTACTGGAAGGGCTTCTCCGAGCTGGGCGCGCGCCCCCGGATGCTCGGCTTCCAGGCCGAAGGGGCGGCGCCGCTCGTGCACGGCGCGCCCGTGGCCGAGCCCGAGACGGTGGCCAGCGCGATTCGCATCGGCAACCCCGCCCGCTGGGAGGAGGCGATGAACGCCATGAGCGCCTCGCGCGGTGCGGTCCGCGCCGTGAGCGACGCGCAGATCCTCGACGCCTACCGCTTCCTCGCCGCGCGGGAGGGGGTGTTCTGCGAGCCCGCCTCGGCCGCGAGCGTCGCCGGGCTGCTCGCCAACGGCGCCGAGGGCGCCGAGCGCGTGGTCTGCGTGCTCACCGGCCACGGGCTCAAGGACCCGCAGACCGCGCTCGATGAGGCCGGCGGGGTCATACCGTGCGAGTCCGACCTCGCGGCGGTCGAACGCGCCGTGCTCTCGTGACGGGCTGACTCGGATGGACCGCCGCCGCCTCGTCCGCGTCCCCGCCTCCTCGGCCAACCTCGGCCCCGGGTTCGACGCGCTGGCCACCGCGCTCCATCTCCACCTCGAGCTGGAGGTGGTCGAGACCGGCTCCTTTGCGGTGGAGACCGACTTGGACGTGCCGCGCGACGCCTCGAACCTCTGCGTGCGCGCCTTCGCGCATCTTCACCCGCCAGAGGACTTCACCTTCCGGATCTCCTCCCAGATCCCACTGGCCGGCGGCCTCGGCTCGAGCGCGGCGGCGGTGGTCGCGGGGCTCATGGCCGCCGACCACCTCTTCGAGCTCGACGCCGACCTCTTCTCACTGGCGGCGGAGATCGAGGGCCACCCCGACAACGTCGGCGCCGCGTTGTACGGGGGCTTCGTGGTGTGCGCCGACGGCCGCGCCACGCGCTTCGACCCGCCGACCGGCCTCGAGGGGATCCTCGTCGTGCCCGGCGACGCGGTGCGCACCGAGGAGGCCAGAGCGGCGCTCCCGCCGGACGTGCCGCTCGCCGACGCCGTCTTCAACGTCGGCCACGCCTCGCTGCTCATGCTCGGCCTCGCCCGGGGCGACTGGGACCTCGTCGCCCGCGGCCTGCACGACCGCCTGCACCAGGAGCGCCGCGCGCACCTCTTCCCGCGGTCGATGGAGATCCTGCGCCGTGCGCGGGAGCTCGGGGCGCTCGGAGCCACCATCTCGGGCGCGGGGCCGACGGTGCTCGTCTGGTCGCACTACGAGCAGACCGGCGGCATCCGCGACGCCGTGCAGCGTGAGGCCCGCGGGTGGGCAGCGGTAATGCGCGTGCCATTCGAGTCGCAGGGCGCCGACGTACGAGCCCTGTGAGCTAAGAGCCTATGCCCGCGCCGCCCCCTTGCGCAGCGAGTCGAGCTCCTTGCGCGCGTCGTCCAGCCCCAGGCGCGCGAGCAGCTCGGCGGCCACCTCGAGGTAGTCCTCGCCGAGGTCGGGCCGGTGGTCGAGGATGGAGATCCCGCGCTCGGCGGACTCGGCGTAGGCGATCGAGGAGCGGATCGTCGTGCCGATTAGCTTCTCGCCGAAGTGCTCCTGCAGGGAGCGGAACGCCTCGCGCGAGTGGACCGTGCGCATGTCGGCGATGTTCAGCACGACGCCGAGCCACTCGAGGTCGGGGTTCAGCCCCTCGCGGGCGAGCTCGATGACCTCCAGCGCCTGCTCGACGCCTTGCATCGCGAAGTACTGAGCCTCGGCCGAGAGCAACGCGTAGTCGGCGGCGACGAGGGCGTTGACGGTGAGGAGCCCGAGCGCGGGGGGGCAGTCCACGAACACCACGTCGTAGGAGCGGCGAACGTCCTTGAGCGCCCGGCGCAGGGTGAGCTCGCGGCCCATCTTGCCGCCCAGGACGAGCTCGGCCTCGGCGAGCCCGAGGTTCGCCGGCATGAGATCGTCGTGCACCGCCTCGGTGGCGCGCGCCCGGCCGGTGAGGACCTCGGCCACGGTGGGCGCCACCTCGGGGTCGGCGTCGAAGTAGTCCGAGAGGTTGCCCTGGGGGTCGAGGTCGACGGCGAGCGTCTTCAGCCCGACGCGGCGGAAGACGTCGGTGAGCGTGCGCACCGTCGTCGTCTTGCCCGTGCCGCCCTTCTGGGAGAGAACCGCGATGGTGATCGCCATGGGCTGCGGATCATAGAGCGGGAGGGCGACGCCGCGGCGCCCGTGCGCGACTCAGGCGGGCTCGCTCACGGCGTCCGGCTGCTCACGCATGCCGGAGACCACCGGGACGTCGAGGAAGTGCAGGCGATGGCGGCCGACGAGCAATTCGTCGCCGTCGCCGAGCTCTCCCCACTCGACTCGCTCCCCGTTGACGAAGACGCCGTTGAGGCTGCGGTCGTCGAGCACCCGCACCCCGTCGGGGCGACGGACGATGAGCGCGTGACGACGGGAGACCGTGGGGTCGTCGAAGCGGATGTCGGCGGCGAGCGAGCGCCCGATACGAGTCCACTCGCGCGTGAGGGCGACGACCCTCGGCCCCTCCCCGTCGTCGTAGGCCAGATACTGACCCGGCTCGTCGAAGGCCTCCCGGAGCTCGAGCAGCCAGGGGTCGCGGACGACGGACGCTGCGGGCTCGGCGGTGTGGTCCACCGTGGCGAACAGCGAGGCGCGGGCATACTCCCGGCCGCCGCAGCCTGGACAGGTCGGCAGCGGATCGGCGGGCGCGAGCGAGATCAGGTATTCGCAGCCGGTGCAGCGGAACGATCCGGTGCCGGCAAGCGTTCCGGACGAGAGCGAGTTCATGGAATCTCCTACCTCTCCTACGTATCCGGCCGGCCGGCCGAGTACGTGACCATGGTAACGAGTCGCGCGCGCATGCGCGAGTCCTCGCCGCCGGGAAAAGCCGGATTACCCGAGACAAACTCGTGCCAAACCGTCCTTGTGCCGATGATCCCCCATGGCGCGCAGGAGTCCGATCGTCCTCGGCGAATCACGAGCGATGCAGCCCGCCTCGCCCGATCTCGAGCGTCAGCTCCTGCGCCGCGGCGTCGGGGAGCTCGTCGCCCACCGAGACGCATGCCACGTGTGCCGCCGCACCCCGCTCGTCGGCGAGCTCGTACATGTCTTCCCGGGCGAGAAGCTCGTCTGCGTGCTGTGCCGCCCCGCGCAAGGGGACGAGCCGCTGCGCTCCGAGACCGTGCGCTCGAGCGTGTTCGGGCACGCCGTGCGGCTGCGCGCCGCCTGAGGAGCCACATCGCCTCGACCGGCCGCTCGCACGCGGTAGGCTCACGCCGCCGTGGACCCGGTCACCGTCTCCACCACCGTCGCGTGCCCTCGCGAGGAGGTGTTCGAGTATCTCGCGGACATCGCGAACCACCCGGAGTTCACCGACCACTTCCTCAAGGAGTGGCACCTCACGCGCGTGGACTCCTACGGCCGTGGAGCCGGCGCCCGCTTCCGGGTCGACGCTCCGGGCAACCGGTTCGGGTGGCGCGATGTCACCTTCGCCGACGTCGAGCCGCCCTACCGGATCGTCGAGCAGGGTCGCGGCGGCAAGTTCAACCGCGTGCGTGCGCTGAGCGTCTACACGCTCACTCCGGCGGCCGGGAACTCGACGAAGGTCGAGCTCACGGTGGAGACCCAGCCCAAGCTGCTCTCAGACCGGCTGCTCGAGCTCCGCGGCGGGAGCGGATGGTGGAAGCGCAAGAACCGCAAAGCGCTCAGGCGGCTGCGCTCCATCCTCGAGGAGGACGGTCGCGACCGCGGCCGGCGGGCCACCGTCGCAGCCCGCTGAGGGGGGGACCCGACGGTATGCTTCGCCGCCCCGTGAAGGCTCGTACCCGCACCCTCCTGCTCGCGGCCTTCGCGCTCGCGATCCTCCTCCCCGGCTGCGCGGAGCGCGGTCCGGTGACCGACGCGGGGACGGAGGGCCTCT
>JAABUZ0100010014.1_pt1 | contig 10653 bp, 12 predicted proteins | sample 5562091 | NCBI WGS metagenome assembly JAABUZ01 (sample SAMN12813069, study PRJNA571459) | rock metagenome | isolation source: Antarctica rocks | place: Antarctica: Victoria Land, Linnaeus Terrace sud | collected 2015-12-21 | reverse complement strand
CTCAACACACGCCTCGCGACCCGAGTCATAGATCGCCTCAGCTTCGGATCGCTCCACGCCAACAAGATTCGGCGCCCGCCCTCGCGAACCTCGTTATGGAAAGCCCGGAGGACTGAACGGCTACGAGAACCAGCCCGTGTGCAGCGAGAACGCGCCGGACGGTCGCCGGGGAGACCCACACCAGGCGCAGGTAGCTGCCGCGGTGCGCGAGCTTTCTGTAGGAGCGGTCGACATCGCCCCACTGCTCGAACAGCTCGAGAATCGCGGTGATCTCCTCCGGTCGCAGGCCATGCACCGCATCGCCCGGCTTGCGGTCACCGAGGCAGCCCGTGTCGCATCGGCGTCGCCACCGCCACGCCCGCCCCTGGTCCAGCTCGAGGTACTGGCAGGCACGGCGGTGCTCCCACCCGTCGGCGACGGCCTGGTCGATCAGGCAGAGCAGCTGATGCTTGGTGGCCTCCTCGACGCGGCGCGGGACCCGGCCACTCAGCACCAGCGCTCTTTTCCCTCCGCGAGCATCAGCCTGACGCCCATCTCTGTGAGCGCCTCCGACAGCCGCGCGATCTCCGCCCTAGCCTCGGCGAGCTCCGGATCCGGGCCGCCCTGGCGAACCCCCGGACGGGACGCCGAGAACGCATCGAGCGCGCCCTGCTTGGCGACCAACCTGAGCTTCACGATCGTCGAGCGGTCCACCCCCGCCCGCTCGGCCGCCTCGACCGTCGTGAACTCGCCGCGCAACAGCCCGATCCAGATCTCATACTTCTGCGAGGGCGAGAGGAACCGCTTCGCGCGGCGCCCTCCGATGCTGCCCGCTGAACGTCCGCGCTCGGTCATCAAAGACCCCTTCCTGATCAAGCCGGAAGCCTCGCAGATGCGGCCTAATCAAAACCCAAATCTGTGTCATTGACTCGGACGCAAACCAACGGTGTCTGCCGGCGTGGTCTTGCGATCAGCGTCAGCGCTTTCGCCGCTTGCCCCGCGGTTTGGGTTGGACGAGCGTGATCGTCTTGTGGGTGTGCCCGATCGCCGCGGTTACCCGCACGCGGTGGCTGGGCGCGTAGGTGAGGGAGCTGCGGGCACTTTGGCTCAGCGAGACCTGGAAGGTGCGGCGCGCACCGGCGGCGACGTTGAAGCGGGCGCGGCCCACGGTCACCGTGCGCGTGACGGTTGTGCGGCGACCGTGGCGACGGACCGTCACCCGCCGGCGCACCGTGAGCGCCAGCGTCCCCGAGCACCCCGACGTGCCGTGGGGACAGCTCAGCAGCACACCCGCCTTGCCCCCAGTCACCTTGGCCGTGCCGTCCGCGACCGCGAGGCCCGGCTTGAGCACCGGTCCCGGCCCGGACGTGGGCGCTGGTCCAGGTCCGGGCGCTGGTGCTGGTGCTGGTCCGGGTGCGGGGGTGGGCGGCGGCGGACCGGGCGGGGGCGGGCCGCCGTCGGTGGTGATCCGCCCGATCTGGCCGACGGCCTCCGTGAACCGCAGGGCCCGATCAGACCCCGCCGCGATCCCGACTGGACCGCTATTCGTTGTCGGGATGGTCGTCTCGGTGATCGCGCCGGCGGTGGTGATGCGCCCGATCTTGTTGCTGACGCTCTCGGTGAACCACAGCGCTCCGTCAGACCCCAGCGCGATCCCGGCCGGCGCAGCGTAGGCGGTGGGAATAGCGGTCTCGGTTATCGCGCCGGCGGTTGTGATCCGCCCGATCTTGTCGCTCCCGGTGCTGTCGCCTTCGGTGAACCACAGCGCCCCATCAGGCCCAACGTGATCCCGAGCGGCTGACTGCCCGCGGTCGGAATCGCGAACTCGGTGACCGTCCCAGCGGTGGTGATCCGCCCGATCCGCCCACCGAGCTCGGTGAACCACAGCGCCCCGTCAGGACCCGTCGTGATTCCCGCCGGGTCGCTGTTCGCGGTCGGGATCGCGGTCTCGGTGATCTGCGAGGCCGAAGCCGGCATCGCCACCGCCCCAAGCGCTGCGACGGCGGCAACGAGCGCGAGGACCAGCGACCGAAACGTCCGGCCACCGGCGAGTCGAGGACAGTCATGGCCGCCACCGCGCCCGACGCGGGCCCTCCAGGTCCAGCTGTGTCCGATAGCTCATATTCAGCGCTGCAGGAAAGGACCCGTACCGGTGCTCAGCGCTTCCGCCGCTTGCGCGGCTTGGTCTGGACGAGCGTAATCGTCCGGCGGCTGCGGCCGATCGTCGCGGTGACCTTGATGCGCTGACCGCGCGCGCCGGCCAGTGACCGGCGGGCGGTGGCGCTCAGCGAAACACCATACGGTGCGGCTGGCCCCGGCCGCGAGCGAGAACCGCGCGCGGCCCACGGTCACGGTGCGCGTGACGGCGCTGCGGTGACCGTGGCGGCGAACGACCACCCGCTGGTGCACGCTGAGCGTCAGCGTTCCCGAGCACCCCGACGTGCCGCGCGGACAGGTGAGCAGCACGCCCGCCTTGCCACGAGTGACCTTGGCCGGGCTGTGCGCGACCGCGAGCCCGGGCTTTAGCACCGGACCGGCCCTGGTCCCGGTCTCGGCCCAGGTCCGGCCGCGGTGACCGTGTAGTGGACGGTCTTCTCGGCCCGGTTGCCGGCCCTGTCGGCCGCCGAGACGGTGAATGTCTTGGCCCCGACCGAGCCTGTGTCGATCCGAGCTCCCGGGGCGACCGGCCCCGCGCAGGACGTCACATCGCTCGCCCCATCGGGATCGGCGCACGAGTAGGACGCGGCCACCGCCTGGCCCTGACTGAAGGACGCTCCCTCAGCCGGGGAGGTGATCGCCACCCCCGGAGAGGTGGTGTCAGGGGTGGGAGGGCTGCCACCCGCGGTGACCGCCACCGCGCCCGGGCCGCTGCCGGCTGCCACGGCAATCGGTGCCGAAAGCGTCCCGTCTAGGGGGTTGATCTTGTACCGCGAGACCGTGTTATCAAAGAAGTTGGTCACGTAGGCGGTGCCACCATCGGGGCTGAGCGCCACCGCGCTGGCACCGTTACCGGCTGCCACGGTGGCCGGGGACTTGGACGAAAGCGTCCCATCGGGCGCGATCGTGTACTGAGACACCGACGGGGGCTTCGACACCGAGGGGTCGCCCGTGTTGGTCACGTAGGCGCTGGCGCCATCACGGCTGACCGCCACCCCGACCGGACCGCGCCCGGCCCCCACGGTGAAGGGGGACTTTGGCGACAGCGTCCCGTCGGCGGCGATCGTGTACTGCGAGACCACGTCGGTGTTCCCGTTGGCCACGTAGGCGCTGTGAGCATCCGGCCTGACCGCCACCCCGTCCGGGGCGTTGCCCAGGCCGGCGGAAACGGTGGACTCAGGCGACAACGTCCCGTCGGCGGCGATCGCGTACTGCGAGATCGAGCTGGCGGAGGTGTTGGTCACGTAGAGGCTGGGCCTAACCGAGGGAACATCCGGCGTGACCGACACCTCGCTGGCGCCGGTGCCGGCGGGCACGCTGGCCGGAGACTTGGGCGAAAGCGTCCCATCGGGCGCGATCGTGTACTGCGACACCGACGGGCCGGGCGACCCCGAGAATGCGCCCCCGTTGACCACGTAGACGCTGCCACCCCCACGATCCGCTCTGACCACCACCGCGCCAGGGCGGCTGCCGGTCGTCTCGGTGGTGGCGGCCTTGAACGAGAGTGTTCCGTTGGAAGCGATCCCGTACTGCGAGATCGTGTCATCGACATAGTTGGTCACGTAGACGCTGTTGCCGTCCGGGCTGACCGCCACCCCGGACGCGCCAGGGCTGGCCCCCGCGGTGGGCGGAGATAGCGGCGAGAGCCCACCACCCATGCCCTCGAACTGCGACACATCCCCCGACCCATTGCTCGCGACATAGACAAAGGGTCGCGCCTGTGCGCCCGGCGCAAACGCGAACACCGCCAGCAGCACGCCGAGGCACAACCCCAACATCCCAACCTGCCTGACCTAGCTCATATTCGGTGCTCCATCTCCTCGAAGGTCTGGGTCGCCCATGGGCCGATCTTGCCCCGGTCGCCCGCGCCGGTCTACAGTGCTAGCACTGAAAAGGGGGTATGCCGGTCGACGAAGCACTGCGGCCCCTCCTCAGGTCTCCGGCGAGATGCTCCCCAAGATCGTCGTGCCCGATCCGGGAGCAGACCGCGAGCTACCCGGTCCCGGCGAGAGTCGCCTTTCAGTGCTAGCGCCGAACACAAACGGAGCGCGGTGCGCAATCCTTAGGTCTTAGTCTGATGCCTACGCTATTGATAGTTGACGACCACGAGGGCCTGCGAAGGTTCGCGCGTGCCCTGCTGGGCGCGGAGGGATTCGACGTGATCGGCGAGGCGGCCGACGGCGAGGCGGCGCTCGCTGCCGTGCAGGCGCTGCACCCCGAAGTGGTGTTGCTCGACATCCAGCTTCCCGGTATCGATGGCTTCGAGGTTGCCGAGCGTCTCGCCGGGTCGCCTGACGCGCCGTGTCTTGTGCTCATGTCCAGCAGGCAAGCTTCTGACTACGGCTCGCGGATGGCGGAGTCCCCGGCGCGCGGCTTCCTTCCCAAGCACGAGCTGTCGGGGGCCGCGGTGGCGGCGCTCGTCGCCCGCGGGTCCCGCGGCGTCTGAGCGTCGCGGGGACCTCGACGTGCGCCTGATCGTCGCCGATGACTCGCTGCTCTTCCGAGAGGGTCTCGTTCGGATCCTCTCCGAGCAGAAGTTCGAGGTGGTCGCGCAGGCCGACAACGCCGAGGATTTGGTTCGCCGGGTCGGCGGTCTGCGTCCCGATGCGGCCATCGTGGACATGAGGATGCCCCCCAGCTTCACCGACGAGGGTCTCGGGGCGGCGCTCGAGATTGGCGAGCGCTACCCGGGCGTGGGCGTCGTGGTCCTCTCCCAGTACATCGAGTCGGGCTGCGCGATGCGGTTGCTGGAGCCCGGGAGCGCCGGGCGCGGGTATCTGCTCAAGGACCGTGTCGGCGACCTCGAAGGATTCGCGGAGGACATCAGGCGGGTCGGCGATGGCGGCACGGTCGTAGACAACGAGGTGGTCGCGGCTCTGGTGGGTCGCCGCCGGGCGGCGGGACCGCTGGATGAGCTGACCGAGCGCGAGCGCGAGTGCCTGGCACTGATGGCCGAAGGCCGCTCGAACGCCGGGATCTGCGAACGGGTCGCCCTCAGCCCACGGACGGTCGAGAGCCACGTGCGCGCGATCTTCCGCAAGCTTGGTCTGGAGGAAGAGCCCGACGATCACCGCCGCGTGCTCGCCGTCCTTGCCTACCTGCGGGCCTAGGCGCAGGGCCTATTCGCGTTAGCCAGCTCGAACCGGCCGCGCGAGATCACTCCTCGGCCGGTTCGTTTCTCGCCGGATTCGTCCGCGGCAGGGTAGCCACGACGACGTATCTTGGTGGTCGGGCGGTTTAGAGGCCGAAGCGGCGACAGATCAGGAGATTCGGCCGAATAGCGCAGATCCGCTGGACGCTCGGTGGCACTACCCGCCCGCCGGGGTGCCGAACGGGTCTGTGGCACCGCTGGTTGGGGCTTGGGGCACGCCTGCTGAATCGCTTTGCGGTCGGCCTTGAGCCTATTGGCAGACGCGTGCTTCTTCTTGTCGACCTTACGTTGACAGAGAGGGTTCAATGACTCCCAAGGAATCCGGTGGGGAAATCAAAGCCTCGGGTCCAGCTCACCGGAACGCGCAGGTTCTGCGCTCTCGCAATGACGCACCGCCGCAGCGTGCCGCCGTCACGCCCGGGTAGGTCGGCTCACCGTGCCGTGGAGCTTCCATCCTCGTTGGATTCCCGTAAACCACGTCAACCCGGCTAGGCACAGCACTGATGCGACAAAGAAGTTGAGCCGAAGTCCCAGTATGTGCTCGGAGTAATCCACTCGTAGCGTCTCCTCAAAGAGGCGAAACCCCGAATAGCCGGCGACGTAGAGCGCCAGCAGGCCCGGTGGTCGGATCCGGCGGTGGTGGCCCAGCCAAACGAGAAAGGCTGCCAGGGAGAGGTTCCAGATGATTTCGTAGACTGGTTGAAGTAGTTGCCGACGCGGCCGATCGCCTGGGCGACGAGCAGGCCAGGAGCGGCGGCGTCCATGAATCGCACCACCTCGGGCCACGGAAGTCGTCTGTGCAGGATGAAGAGTCCGCCGGCCACGCCGGCGGCGATCCCGCCCCAGATTCCGAGACCACCCTTCCAGATCGCGAACGGTCTCCACCAGTGCGGGGGGACCTGACTGGGGGTCGTGATCAGGAAGTAGATCCGGCCGCCCAGCAGGCCGGCGGGGAACCCCCAGATCGCGACCTCCTTGACCAGCGCCGGATCGCCACCGGCGCAGCTCCAGCGCCGACGGGCGATGAGCACGGCGGTCGTGACGGCGACGACGTACGCGAGACCATAGGCATGAAAGAACAGCGGACCGGCGCTGATTCCGGTAGAAGAGGGGCTTGGAATTGACGCCGAGAAGACCGGTGTCACGACACTGCGATCTGATTCTTGCGGTGACTGCCCGGTTTGCTCTGGTGCAGGTCGCGGCCGGGCGCGGCCACGGCCGCGCGCATGCAACGATTTCGCCTCAAATGTTCTTGACGGATGGCCACGGCACGCTAGCTTACTACACAGGGTAGGAGCGTCTGCCGAAGCGGCCGCCTCGTCACTTCAGGGCCGACTCGACTGCATGGCGGAAGGCGTTGATCCCGAAGGCGCCCTCGAGTCGCGCGGCGATCCTCCCATGGCGATCGAACGTGAACAGCCACGGTTCTGTCTTCAGATGGAACGCTCGCAGCTGGGGTCGGTAGCCCTTGTTCGGATCGTTGGCGACGTACACCTCGTTGTGGATGAACGTCATCTGGTTGCCGAACTGGCGCTCGAGCTCTACCGCCTGGTCGGTGACGGGCCCGCACGTCCTCGACTGGCACAGGGCGGGGGTGGCGAACAGCAGTGCAACGGGCCGCCTACCGATGACCGAGGCGAAGTCCGTGCGCTGCATGTCATCTGGTGGGGCGCGAGTGTCGATCTTCGCGACGTCGCCGTGCACCAACGCGACCGTGGGCGTGTGGATCGGCGGCGGGCGTTGGCCGATGTTAGGGATCGGACTGCTGGCAGCGACGTTGACCGAGGCGGTTGCCCCCACGAGCGTGGGGCCGACCTTCGAGACCGTCAACACGTCATAACGCCCCGGGTGGGGAAGCGGGACGGTTGTTTCGTAGATCGCCTTCACAGCGGCGGTATCTGTCGCCACGGTTTGGCTCAGACTTCGCGCCGGCGGGATCATCGGGTCGAGGGGCGCTGGGAACGGGCCCTGGGCGGGCGCGTTTGGCCGGGAGGCGATGTAGACGGCGGTCGGTGCGTAGAGAGGCTCGTGGCTAGCGGCTAGCAGGCCAAAGGCGAGCCGCTGGCGGCCGGGAAGCAAAACAGAGACGGCAAGCCCGAGTTGAGGACCCGGAGAAGCGGCGGAGGCAAGCTGTTGCAAGCTGCGCCCGGCGGACCTGGGGAACTCGGCCGCGGTGGCGTGCTCAGCGTCTACGGCGGGAGCGGGGAGCGACACTACCGGGGTTCCCGTCGCGGCGGTCGTATGCGTCTCGGCACCCGGTTTTGCTCCGCCACCGCAGCCGGCGGGTATCAGCGCACCGGCCATCAGGGCCACGCTGATGCTTCGCTCGCACGTCACCGAGGGCTGCACCGGGGACGCCAGCCAGGCATGCTGCTATTCCGCTCCGGTACCGAGCTGCTCGGGACCCTGGTTGGTGTATTTGAGGCGGAAGTCACGGAGCGCGTCAAACACACGGGGGTTGAATGTCTTGCAGCCAAGGGCATGGCCCCAGGCGGTGGCGGCGACCTGATACGGCATTCCGGTGGTGTTTTGAAACAGCAGTAGCAACTGCCCTGGAGCCCACTGGCCTTCAGCCTCGTTGAACAGGGCCTCGAGTTGCTTCACGTCGCCCGGGGCGAGGCCAGGCCGGTACTGGTACTCGACACGGCCGTGCTCCATCGCGTGAACCAGCAACCCAACGTTCGGCGTTCCGCCCGCCTTGTATTCCCCATCCGACGCTGGGCTGGGGTAGTGCGGTCCGTAGGTTGGAGGATTGGTTTGATACGTCACTTTTGAGCTGGGGTCCACGTGGGTGCGGTTCTGAGCGGTTCGGGCGATTGAGTCGGGGGTGTCGATCGCCACGCAGCCCGCCGCCTTCGTTGCCGTGGCGAGGTTCGAGAGCTTCGGGGCCGGCAGCTTGACTCCGTTGGGCGCCGGCGTGATCGGCGTGCTCGAACCTGAGCCACCACCACTGCTGGATGCGATCACGACGATCACCACCGCGAGTGCCGCGGCCCCAGCGATAGCGCCGACTCGCCTGATCCGCCGTGCCTTCGCCGCCTTGGCGGCCGCCTCGCGCTCGGCGGCAAGGCGCTGCTCGCGCGCGAGCGCTTTCTGCTCCTTGCGGCTGGCCACGGCGCGCCAGGTTACTACAGCGGATAGGAGCGCGTCGCCGATCTCGTTCGGCCGCGGCTGCGATGCCGAGGCAAGCGCGATTTCCGTCGCCAGCGTGGAGGTTCATGCATCCGGCTGGCGTGCGTCAATGACGCTCGCCAGCGCTGGTGGGGGATCCACCCCGAGGTGGGCGCGCTACCCGCCGCCGGCGAGGAGCAGTCCAAGGTCATGAGCGAGGTCTTCGGGTACGACCTGAGTGGCGGGAAACCCAACTTGCAAGAACCCGCGGCGGTCGATCAGCATCACATATGCGGAGTACCCGTAGGGGTAGCGCCGCCCGGACGGGTTGAACTCCGGCTGAATCGCATATTGCTTCCAGAGCGGGCGTAGCTGCGTGAACCGACCCAGCAGGAACCGCATGCGACCGGTCAGCTGCTCGCGGGCCACGAACGCTTTCGCGCTCGATGGGGTGTCGTGGGCCGGGTCGACGCTGATCGCGAGCACCGGCACGCTCCGTCCGTCATCCGGGAGCTCGTTCAGCGCTCCGCGGATCTCGGTCGCCAACAGTGGAGAGGTATCCCGAGAATGCGAGTACATGAACGTGAGCACGACGACGTGACCTCGATACTGCGCGAGCGTCGCTCGCTTGCCGTTCTGGTCATCAAGGGAGAAGGGCGTCGCGCGGAGGTTGCCGGGAAGCGCCGGGCCGGCGAACTGCGCGGCTGGGGTGATCGCACGACCGGGGTTGCTCTGACTACGCAACTCGAAGCCGATCAAGGCAGCCCCGGCCGTGATCGTGAGCGCGGCCGCGCCGAGCCTGAAGCTGACGACCCGCCGTTCCCTTCTCTTGGCAGTGCTGGGTCCCTGCTGGCTCATCGCGACAGTCGACGGGCGCCCCCGGATCGCACTCCAAGTGGTTCACCGGTTCGCGCTGCGAGGATCCCGTCGCGCAGCTCGCGCGGCGACAGGACACCGAGCTGATGAAGAACGTCTCTGGTACCCCCGTGGCGCCGTAGCTGCTGGGCACGTCGTTCCCAGGATCGCGAACGTTCGGATAGTCCACGCCGTACAGGCGCATGAAGGCGTCCGCGTCGTGCGTGACATCCTGCTGGTCAAGCCCTACGAACAGCGTTTTACCGGGTCGGCCCAGGGTCCGCCAAGCGCGCTCCAGTAGCGGCGCCTCCTGTCTGCAGGGATCGCACCACGAGGCTCAGATGTTGAGCACCACAGGTGTCCCATGTAGCTCGCGAAGGCTCAGGTGACCCATCGGTGAACACGGGACCGAGCGAGCGCCTGAGAGCGGCACCGAGGTCGCCGCGCTGAAGTACCGCGAGGTCGAATGCAGGCGCGGGTGCGGGCCGCCCCTGCGCGAGGCTGTCGTCAATCGCCGTGTTGGGAGCCTGCAGCAGGACGCCGAAGGTGATGAGTCCGAGGAACAGGAGGGCAGCGGTGATCGCGAGTGAGGTTCCGAGGACGTGCCCCCGCCCGCGAAGTCGCCGGGGGGTGCCCGGATCGCGCGCCGGGTCCGCCCGCTCTGTGGCGTGACCGGATTTGTGGGGCGGCTCAACGAGCTCGCTCATGACCATCCGCGTAGCGCCGAATGTCGCTCATCAGGCTTACCTCGTTCCGGTAGGCCCCCTGGTGGAAGTACGAGACCCGACCGGCACGGTCGATGAACGCAGTGATCGGCACCCCCTGAGCGGGAGCGACCGAGCGCGCCAGGTCGCCCGCAGGGTCTTGATAGCTGGGATAGGGGACGGGGAATTTGGCGAGAAAGGCGCGCGCGTCGGAGGCGGCATCCAACGTGTCGACGCCGAGGAAGGCGACCCGGCCGCCGAGCCGCAGAGACGCGACCTGGAACAGCGGAAATTCGGCCCGGCACGGTGCGCACCACGATGCCCAGACGTTGACGACCACCGGAAAACCGCGGAGGTGCGCCAGGCGGGCCCGGAAGCCGGCCGTCCCACCGCCCAACAGTTGGTTGCGCTGGGCGTGCAACGCCACCAACGCGGGCGGGGAACCTGCGAGGGCGGCACGCAGCGTGGCGGGCGTCGCGGCGCGGCTCGGAGGTTGGATCGCCCCGCAGCCGGCGGCAACCAGCGCCAACGTGATCAACCCCAGCGGGACGACCGGACGTTTTGTTAACACTCGACTTTCGGGATTCTCGGGAGGTTTGAGGACTGAGCGGCGGTCGTGATCCGGTGGGGCAGCGGTCGCGTGGGAGCCGGATTTTGGCGGGTGAGCAGGCGGTAGTGGCGGCGACCCCGAATCCG
>JAABUZ0100010012.1_pt1 | contig 10654 bp, 13 predicted proteins | sample 5562091 | NCBI WGS metagenome assembly JAABUZ01 (sample SAMN12813069, study PRJNA571459) | rock metagenome | isolation source: Antarctica rocks | place: Antarctica: Victoria Land, Linnaeus Terrace sud | collected 2015-12-21 | reverse complement strand
GTGCGAAACAGAGTCAGAGTCAGCCGCGAAAAGGTATGTGAGAAAGCTTGCCACTTTTGCATCTAAAACGCCATGATGCAGCGTCTTTTTATTCTGAGAATCGGGAAAAGTATCCTGAGAAACGTCAGCTTCGATGCCATGTGAGGCTACTACTGGTTAGTTTCCTACGGGTGCCGCCATTGGAACTGGTGGAGTACCATACGAAGCGGCTTCAAGCGGGAGTGATTTACCCCACCAGGAGAGTGCATAGTCTATCTGTGAGGTATGCCAGATGAGTGGCTCTCGGTCAGGCTCAAAGTTGAGATACCCTCCAAAGTAAATTTCAAAGCGATTCCCTCCTGGCTCATACACATAGGGGTCACTATATCATTTCGGGATTTATATACGTTAAGGCCAAGAAATGGAGTAAGTGAACTCTTACATTTCATGTATTTTCTGTAATATAGGCAGTAAGAGCATCACCTTGACGAGATGGAGTAGCTTGTGTCATCTCCCCTTGTGAAGTAGATCAGCCTGAGAAGCTGTTTGAGAGCTTAGAGTATATAAATCCCGAAATGATATAGTGACCCCTGACAGTGTGATATTAACGAAAAAGGTCGGGTAAGAGGCCGGGTCCTAATTACTCAGGAACACCAACCCCTCCCCGCCGAACCGAGACTTGCACGTTTTCGTGCATCCGGCTCTTCAAGAGCCACTACCGTCCTTGTTTAGCGTGGGATATACACCAGATTGGAGAGCTTGAGACCATCGTACTTGTTGTTTGGGTATTGTCAACTTGGTAGCGTCGTTGAACAATGTGTTAAAATAACCTCATGAAAACGAACACCATTGCACCTGATTACAAAGGCTACCGCTTCCCCTCGGAAATCAGTAGCCATGCTGTCTGGCTGTATTTCCGCTTTTCGCTCAGTTTTCGCGATATCGAGGAACTTCTCGCACAACGAGGCGTTGTTGTCACCTATGAAACGGTTCGGCAGTGGTGCCTCAAATTTGGCCAGACCTATGCCAATGAATTGCGTCGTCGCCGTCCTCGCTGTGGCGATACATGGCATATGGATGAAGTGTTTCTCACGATCCGTGGTCAAAGGCACTACCTTTGGCGAGCAGTGGATCAGGACGGCAATGTGCTGGATATTCTCGTTCAGAGCCGACGCAACAAAAAAGCAGCCAAGAGATTTTTTCGCAAGCTTCTCAAAGGGTTGCAGTACGTTCCGTGCGTGATCATCACAGATAAACTGAAAAGCTACGGTGCAGCCAAACGCGAGGTCCTTCCTAGTGTGAAGCATCAGCAGCACAAAGGCTTGAACAACCGAGTAGAGAACTCACACCAACCCACGAGACTGCGAGAGAAGAAAATGCGTCGCTTCAAATCAGCAAAGCACGCACAACGCTTCCTCTCCGCCTTCGGTCCGATCTCGGGACATTTTCAACGGCGAAGACACCGTCTGAGTGCCAGGGAATACCGTGCCACTGTACAGGGCCGATTTCAGACCTGGAATGAGGTGACCGGAAGAAAGCAGGTCGCATAACCACACAGATCTCCCCACTTCTCATTATCCTTCACCGTCTTTTCTCTTTATAACTCACCAATTCCTTTCATTCCTACGAACAAGTTGACAATACCCCCAGAATTGCCGATATTGGGGAAGCACGTTTCTGGCGTACCGATAGCGAAGCAGATTACGGACTACTCAACGGTTTAGCACGCAATCGCATCAATAGCAATCTTATTACGGACCATTGGGATGATATGCTTCGTGTCGCAGGCTCTCTCAAAGTAGGAACGGTTCATGCGACTGATGTGATGCGGACATTGCAAGCAGGAGGTCACCCCTCAGCACTCGCTCGTGCGATTGGTGAAGTTGGGCGTATTGCGAAAACGCTCTACTTGCTCGGCTATGTTGACGACGAAAACTATCGTCGCCGGATTTTGACCCAATTGAATCGAGGAGAAGGACGTCATGCAGTGGCCCGTGTGATCTTTCATGGACAGCGAGGAGAGCTTCGCCAGCGGTATCGAGAAAGACAAGAAGATCAATTAGGGGCATTAGGGCTGGTCCTCAATGCGGTTATTCTTTGGAATACCACCTACATGCAAGATGCCTTAGAAGTCCTGCGGGAAGCAGAAAAAGACGTGTTGGACGCCGATGTTGCCCGGCTCTCTCCATTAGTTTCTCAACACATCAATTTCTCAGGCACCTACCACTTTAATTTACCTGAGAGTCTCTCTACAGGTCAACATCGCCCACTGCGGACACCAGATCGACCTGACGATGAACTGTAACGGATGTTGTTCCGTAGAGAAGGGCAGAAAATGTATGCATCTTCTGCCCTTTTTACTGCTTTTCCCTAAACCACTTTTCTGTTCCACTGCACCACAGACCCCACTCCTTGACAAATCTCTTTCCTTGTTGTATCATTCATATATGAATGAAAAAGAGCAGCCCACACATGAACACCTGAATCCTTTAGCACTTTTGCAGGACCTTTGGCACACCAGCAAATGCGCTGAACAGCACGTCGATGCCCTGCTTGCAGAAGTTGGACTCTCACACGCGAAACTTTGGGGGTTGAGCCACCTTGTCGAGGAGAGTCAACCCCTTCAATTGCGACACCTCGCTCAACGACTCGGTGGAGCAAAGTCGAATGCAACACAATTAGTGGATCGCTTGGCTGCTGATGGGTTGGTGCAACGTGTCTTTGACCCAGAAGATCGCCGCAACGTGCTCGTCGAGATCATGCCAGAAGGCCGGAAACGGTATGCTCAGGGAGTCACCATGCTTGAAGCATCAGCGCAGAACATCTTTGTTCACTTTCCTGCTTCCCAGATGTCACAGTTTGCTCATCTGCTCGAAGCCTTGCGTACTGCCTTCAACGGGAAGAGCTGTTGATGTTTCTCTTTTTTTGTCATTTCATTCACGTGTGAACGTTAATACATAAACCGTAAGGAGATTTTTCTATGGCTTCGTTAGTATTCAATTCGCAAGAGAAAGTTGCTTTGGTTACAGGAGCAAACAGTGGTATGGGCTATGAGATAGCACTTGCGCTTGCCCGTATGGGCACAACTGTTGTTCTCATAAGCCGAAACCGTGAATCGGGAGAAGAGGCACGTCAGCGCATTGTAAGGCAAAGTGGAAACGAGAAGAGTGAACTATTTGTTGCTGATCTCTCTTCACAAGCCTCGATTCGTCACGTCGTCGCGGCTTTTGAGCAGCACTATGACCGACTGGATGTGCTCGTCAACAATGCGGGTCTTTTTGAGCCAACACGAAGCGAGACGGTCGATGGCTATGAGAGCATGTTTGCGGTGAACCATTTAGCTCCGTTTTTGCTGACCAATCTACTGCTTAACAGACTGAGGGCAAGTGCATCAGCACGGGTCGTTAATGTGAATTCAGGAGCACATCGACAAAGTAAGCTCAATCTTGATGATCTCCAAAGTACACAGCACTTCAGTCTTTTTACCTCCTACGGACAGTCGAAGTTGGCAAACCTGCTCTTTACCTACGAACTTGCTCGTCGTCTTGAGGGAACTGGAGTGACTGTCAATGCAGCTGATCCTGGAGGAGTGGCAACCAAGATGACCTCTCCCAGTCGAGCGGACTTTCCCGTCGTAATGCGACTGGCGTTTTTCGTGATGAAGAATTTCGCTGCAACTCCAGAGCACGGGGCACAAACCGCCATCTACCTTGCATCCTCGCCAGAGGTTGAAGGAGTGACGGGTAAATACTTTGTGCGATCTCGTGAGAAGCCATCAGCAAAACTTTCTTATGATCGGCAACTCGCTCAGCAGTTGTGGCAGGTAAGCGAAAAAATGACGGGTCTTCATACAGAACATATGTTAAACGTACAATAAAGGAGTTCTTCCCTATGCGTATTATGCGCTTTTACGAATATGGTGGACCAGAAGTGCTCAAGCTGGAAGAGGTGGAACGGCCTCATCCCCAAGCTGGAGAAATCTTGGTCAAGGTAGAAGTAATTGGCCTGAATTATGCCGATACCATGCAACGACGAGGCATGTATCCTTTTCCCGTTCCCTTTCCCATTGTCCTAGGTGGGGATGTGGTGGGACGCGTCATAACTCTGGGTGAAGGAGTCACCTCTCCTGCTGTTGGGACATGTATTCTCACAGCACTTCCTCTAGGAGCATATGCTGAGTATATAACGGTGCCAGCGAGAACAACCTCAGCTCTCCCAACACAGTTGTCAGTGCATGATGCGCTTGTCTTGCCAGTACAAGGTCAGACCGCCTACCATGTGCTTACGACAGCAGGTCATTTGCGCCCTGGTGAGAGCGTGTTGATACAGGCGGCAGCAGGTGGAGTTGGCTCTTTGGCGGTGCAGTTGGCAAAAGCACTGGGGGCAGGTCTGGTCATCGCAACGGCAAGCACAGAGCGCAAGCTTGATCTGGTTCGATCCCTTGGGGCAGATGTTGCGATCAATTATACCCAGCCAGACTGGGCTGAGCAGGTACAAGATGCCACGCAAGGCAAAGGGGTAGACCTCGTGCTAGAAATGGTGGGTGGTACGATTTTCGATCACAGCATCCGTCTCCTGGCTCCATTCGGGCGTTTCGTCTTCTTCGGTGCCGCAAGTGGAGAGAACAGAGTTGTAGAGCCAATTCAATTGATGAATATGCAAGCATGTATCGGTTTTGGCTTACCCCCTTTGATAGAAAAGAGACCAGATCTTCTTGAGCAAGGAATGCAGACACTGCTGACGTTGATCGAGCAAGGAAAAGTCAAGCCAGTAATCCATTCTGTCCTTCCCTTTGAACAGGCAGCAGAGGCACATCATCTTCTGGAGACACGGCAAACGGTTGGAAAAGTCGTTCTGACTCTTGAGGAGCAAAGAGGATGAAAGTATTTGTAACAGGCGCAACTGGATATATAGGGAGCGTGATTGTTGAACGTCTGTTGGAGGCTGGACATAATGTCATCGGCCTAGCACGTTCTGATGAGGGTGCGAGATTATTACAGGCACAAGGTGTGCAAGTACATTGAGGCGATCTGCTTGATGCTGAAAGCATTGTGCAAGGCACACGAAAAGCAGATGTTGTTATTCATGTTGCATATGTAAGAGAGCCAAATTTTGATCCAGCCGATCATACAGCAGTGGATGCTATGCTCGCAACCCTCGAAGGGAGTGGCGCCCCTATTGTTTATAGTAGCGGAACTCCTGTGTATGGTGACACTGGAAATCAGGTCGTCGATGAAACTGCACCGCACAATCCTCCACCATTTTTGATTGGACGCGTCGAAGGAGAGCGCAAAATAGCACAGGCGAAAGAAAAAGATATTCGTGGGATCGTAATCCGACCATCGCTTGTTTATGGACGGAGTGGTGGTAGTATAGCTATGCTCATCGAAGGGTTGTGTTGCAAAAAAGAGGAAGAAAAGAAATTGCGTATGGATTCCCCTTGTGGTTTAGTTTAGACGACCACTCCAAAGAGTCGAGCGATCAGTACGACCTGCCCTTTCACCTCTCCTTTTCCCACCCCTTGCACTTGTCCTTTTCTGATCATATTCATCACCTCGAATCCTTGGAGGGTTCGCCACGCTGTCTCGAAGGAGAAGAAACCCATCCCTGGCGCGCGTCAAGCGTTTGACGAACCGATGATCCTGTTCAATAAGAGTATTGAGATACTTCACCTGCCGTAGTTCACAATGTTCGGGGATGAGTCCTTCTGCCTTAAGCTCATTGAGCGCTTTGGGATACGCCGCGTTTTTGTCGACGTTGATCACGCGAGGCTCGCTGCTATGAGAGGCCGCAAGCATTTTGAGAAAGAAGGTTTTGGCAGCGTGCGCATCTCTCGTCGGGCTAAACAAGAAGTCGAGCGTATTTCCTTGAGAGTCGACAGCTCTATAGAGGTACACCCACTCTTTTTTGACTTTGATGGACGTCTCATCGACCTTCCAGGAATCGGTTGTCGCCTTCAGGTAGGGACGGCACCGCTGTTCAAGCACAGGAGCATAGTGCTGGACCCAGCGAGAGATGGTGGTATGATCAACCTGCAAACCACGTTCCAGCATCATCTCTTCGAGATCTCGATAGCTGAGCGAATACCGAAGATACCAGCGCACACACAGGAGAATGAGGTCAGCCTGGAAGTGACGCCATTTAAAAGGATTCTGGTTTTGATTACTCATGACGGAGATCTCTTTCGCTCTTTTCTCTCTACTCTACCAGATCAGTTTCCTTCTTTGCAACACAACCGTTTTTGTTGCCGCAAACACCGATCATCGCTTTCACACGATCACCGAAGACCTGACTGTACTCGTCTTTTTTGCTCCCACCGAATATTCACGGCGGAATGTATAAGGTTTAATAAATTCCTGTCGGAACCGATTTATCGCGTCCTCGGTGGGGAAGGGGGAACGCGTAGGTAACGATGCTTTGTGGTGACGTGTGCCCCCAGCTCCACCCCCTGGACGCGATAAATCGGTCCCGACAGGAATTTATGCCAATCCATCGGCCTTGTCGGTCCATCCGACCATCCATTTACAGGATGCGTATGATAAAAGGTGTCGCCACAGATCAAGACTTGCTCATGCGGCTTATAAAAGGCAAGGTGCCCAAGCGTGTGTCCTAGCGTGTGGATTACCTGTATAGCTTCACGTATCCTCTCAGTGAGCAAGACGTACATCGGCGGGAAAACCCGCGAAACGACACTGCAACACCTCTTCACATTGCCGGTTGAGTGTAAATATGGGAATTATGCTGTTGATTTTTGAGTGGATTATGCTGTTGATAAGCGAGTCTCTTTCTGAATATGTTTTCGAGATAATGGCTTGAGAAGCCAAAGCAGGAGAAATACTCTCGCAGGATAATTGCTCAAAAATCAACAGCATAATTCCCATATTTACAAACGAGCATGCCCTTGACAACAACGCCGATGTAATGCTATTGTTAGGGCACTAACAGTTAGGCGGCATGCAATGAATAGTGGCAATAATACTCGTGGTAGTACAGTTTTCTGGCTCAGGCGTGCGTATCTTATGATGCGTAAAGCACTTGATGAGGAAATTGCGGGTTATGGGTTAACAGCAGTTCAACTTGACGTACTCATGTACCTGTGGCAAGAGGATGGCATGGAACAACGTACCCTACAAGAACACATGGGCATTACCTCTGCCACGTTGACAGGGATTGTTGATGGTGTTGTAGAGCGAAAACTGGTTGAGCGGCATCTTAGCCCTGACGATGCACGTGTTAAACAGTTGTTTTTGACGAGCGCAGGGCGTGCATTGCATGACCAGTTGGGCAGTTCAGCAGACGAATTTGAGCAGAGGCTTCTTGGAGGTTTTTCTGCAACAGAGGCGGCTCTCCTACGTGAGTGGTTACGACGCATGGCAATCAATACTGGTGATACTAGTGAGCCATAATCTTTTTAAATATATTGCTAGGTACCTAGATTTTAGTGGCCTAGCTTCGCAGAAAGGTAAAATGATGTCAACCATCATATCTGACACTCAAAGACGCGCTCATGCTCGTCCTCGGATAGCAACCATCGCGGCAATCATTATTGCACTTAACATATATCGTATTGCGGCTCTTGGCTTAGCTATAAGTGTTGCAACTGGTGGATATCCTGCGGCTTATATGATTCCAGGAATTGGCGATTTTCTTGCTGGACTTACAACTCCAATTATTGCTTTTGGCTTATGGCGAAGACGTAGCCTTACGCCCTGGCTATTCGCTATTGTCTGGCTTTCCCTTAGCATACTTGCTCATAGCCTGGGGTACGTATTTGGGTACAGTTTCATTGCAGAAAAACAAGGGCTGTGGAAGTCCTCTCAAGCTCGGTACATACATTACTTGCTTGGTTTACCCGCAACAGACCATAACCCATATTCGTACCCCAGACTGTGAGCAAGTATGTTCCCTTAGTATTGCGGATTTGTTTATTGGAGAAGCACTCCCGTACCTCGTGCCAATAGGGAAAGGTGGCGGTTTGGGACCATCATCAGGAGGAAACGCACTTGTAACTATTGGCCTCTTCCTACTCTCATTTATATCGCCAGGACTTGGGGGCAACATAGTTGCCCTTGTGTTACTCACACTTCGACGTTCAAGAGATTACTACTTTAAGTTATATGGTTCAGAGACTAAAAGCTAAAGTCTTTGTATTGCACCACACTATTGATAGCTATTCTCATAGCACGTATTCGCGTACTTAGAGCATAGATGGTCAACCGTATATCAGGTAGACAGGAGATAATAATGGCACAATTTGTAATACAGAAGCCAGAGAAACAGTTTCGTGTAAGCCGCCTTTCGGCTTTGACAGAGATATTAGCGTTTGCATTTCCAGGTACCGCCATCCTTTTTGCCCAAGCACCCGCGGGTAACACAGTTGAGGTGTTCAGGGCGTGGTTTGTTGGGAATCCTACAGGTATCCTTATTAATGGAACACTCACGACAATAGGGGGTCTCTGTGGTCTCTTTTTCCTGAGTGTGCTCTACCGCATGTGGCATTCTATAGCACCACGCATGAAACCGTGGCTTGTACTCGCTGTTATTGTTGGCTCCTTGCAATGGCTCATTCTGGTTCCGTACAATATTCTGCTAGCATTAGGAGGAGCAATAACACTTCTACAATCTACCCCTCCATCATGGCTACTCTCGACTGTCCATAGTAGTTTCACAGCATTAGGTGGCTCATCCTTTTCACTAGTTCTAGTACTCACACTTGTAGTTTCAATAGTTTCGCCACTTCCTGGTTCACTAGCGATGCTTCGTGTAAAAGGCTTCATGCGCTTGCTAGGTTGGTTAGGGTTAGCAATTACTGGTATTGGAGTTGTTTTAGCTTTAGTATATCTAATTGCAAATGTTTCGGTTCCGGTGGGTAGTCTTTTAGGGCAAGTTTGGTTTCTTGCGATTAGTCTTACGCTAACCATACGTCCAAAAGTCATTCATCAACAAATCAATCCGAATGTAGAAGCGACAAACACGCTTTAGTTGCCAAAGGAGAAAAATTATGGAAAGGTCAATACGTATATCAAGGCTAAGTCATCTTTCGACAGCAACTGGTATGGCTACGTTGGTATTTCCGATACTAGCTGCACTCTTTGCTGTTGGACCCACAACGGCTGGGAGTTCAACTATTCTCTGGAGAGCTTGGTTTGTGAGAAATCCCACTGGCATTTTTATGAATGCTCTTGTCACTATCATTGGAATATCTCTCCAAATTTGGTTTATGGGGGTACTTTACCGCTTCTTACTCCGTCATAAGAGCGAAATGAAGATGTGGGCTTGGATCGCAGCAGGTGCGGGAATACTGGCTTCAATTCCCTTAATTGTAAACAACATTTTGCTCGCAACCGTTGCAGTACAATCTCCTCCATCGCTCACCCTTATTGGGATATACATAAAGCTAGGTAATTTAGCATTTTTTCAGCAATTGGTTTCCGTATTGGCGTTGGTGTCTGTGTTAACAGGATCATTAGTGATGATACATATAGCGGGTTGGTCACGTTGGATAGGCAGGTTTGGATTGCTAGGAGTCGGCATTGGATTGCTTGCCACGGTCATCCTCTTCTTCGTCATTGGAATCCTGCTTCCATTAGGTGCTCCCCTTTGGGGAATATGGGTACTCTCAACCAGCATCGCCATGACCCTGCGCCCAAACATTATCAATCAACACCTCGAACCTCATCTAAAATCAGTTGATGAGCACCAACCAAGTCCAAGTAGTTAATCATAGTCAAGAGAGGAGAAAAAGAATATGCTCACTTCAAGCATAACCACTCCAGCAAAGCAGGTGCGTCCACGTATCGTGACGATAGCAGGAGTGTTGACCGCGATTAACACATTCAGGCTTATCGCTATTCTTTTCATTCTAGCAGCTATCGCAGGTACTGTACCTGCAACATCGTTTATTCCAGGTATCGGTGATTTCCTTACGGGTCTCACCGCTCCATTCATCGTATTCGCCTTGTTTCGTAGAAAAGGGGTCAATACATGGGCAACTGCGCTTGTGTGGCACACGGTAGCACTAGTTGATGTTGTTGTCGCATTAGCACTCAGCTTTCTTGCCTCAAATTCAGTACTGAGTCCGTCACTCGTTTTGCTCTTACCATTCACATTTCTAACTGCCCACATCATATCCCTTGTATTACTGACAAGGCGTACAACAAAAGAATACTACATCGGTTCACCTAATAAGTGATGGAGTTAAACCACATCTATAGGAAGAAGTGTCACCAACTATAGTTGATGACACGTTCCTCTTTATCTATGCGACTCTTCATTTTCAAAGTATGATAAGCAACTAGCTGAACACAAATGCATGCAATAGATGCACATTGACATTTTTGTAGCTACGTTTTATACTTATTAATAACGAGCGATATCGCTATGAAAGGTATTGTCAACTTGGTAGCGTCGTTGAACAATGTGCTAAAATAAACTCATGAAAACAAACACCACTGCACCTGATTACAAAGGCTACCGCTTCCCCTCGGAAATCAGTAGCCATGCTGTCTGGCTGTATTTCCGCTTTTCGCTCAGTTTTCGCGATGTCGAGGAACTTCTCGCACAACGAGGCGTTGTTGGGTAGTGTTGCAAAAAATTGTAAGCTCAACAAATTGAAGTGTACTTCGAATTATGCGAGAAGTAAAAGGTGCAGAAGAAGCGCCCGTTTTCTTAGATT
>JAABUZ0100010009.1_pt1 | contig 10655 bp, 5 predicted proteins | sample 5562091 | NCBI WGS metagenome assembly JAABUZ01 (sample SAMN12813069, study PRJNA571459) | rock metagenome | isolation source: Antarctica rocks | place: Antarctica: Victoria Land, Linnaeus Terrace sud | collected 2015-12-21 | reverse complement strand
CTGAAGGTCCATGTCCATAGCAAGCCCGGCGTGACCCTCGCGCTGTACGTGCGCGACCACGTTGGCAATACGCTGCTCACGCGCGTCAACCAAGCTGACGCACAGGGCAATTGGGACGTCAGCGCGCCGTTGAGCGCGACGATTAAAGATGTGCAGCATCTACAGGTCGTCGTGACCGGCGATCTCTACGGACGGCATACCGTGGCCACGGGCGCCTTGACGCTACGCCCGCTGCCGGCGCCGTTGCCGTCTGATTCAGCCGGCAATCCCAGCCCGGCGGGGGGCGCTCTCTCGCTCGACGCGGCGCGCCAGCAGGCCCGCGCGGCGGCCGACGGCGTCTTCTCGCTCGCGCAAACGAACGCCCGGACGGCGGTGGGGAATGTCACGGTCGACGTGCAGGTGCTCGGCCAGTTCTCGGGCGGGGCGCCGCACACCTCCGCCTACTATGACGCCATGCTATCCAAAGACGCGAGCTACAACGACTACATCGAGACGACGGCGCGGGCGCTCTCCGACGACGCGACGGCGCAGGCGCGCATGCGTCAGGTGATGCCGCACAAGGCCATCATGGTCTCCCTACAGGAGCAGGCCCTGCGCGCCTACCAAGACGGGCGCATGGTGCTCTATACGCTCGTCACGACGGGACGGCCGGAACTGCCGACCGTCACGGGGCACTACGCCATCTACGAGAAGGTGACGCCCTTCCAGTTCAATTCACCGTGGCCGCAAGGATCGAAGTTCTACTATCCGCCCACCTGGATCAAATACTGGATGCCGTTCTATTCCGGCTATGGTTTGCATGACGCCTGGTGGCGCGCGCACTATGGCCCTGGCACCAACATCGGCGGCGACGGTCCCAACTCGAGCGAGCCAGTCGGGACGCATGGCTGCGTCAACATCCCATTCCAGAACACCGTCTGGCTGTGGAACTGGGCGCCGGTCGGCACGCCGGTCGTCGTCTACGGCGGCCCCACGGTCACGGCGGGAAAAGCGGGGATTTAGTTTTCCCCCTCACCCCCCAACCCCTCTCCCGCGCGCGGGAGAGGGGTTGGGGGGTGAGGGGCATGCGATGTGCTAGCATATTAACAGCGAGAGCATGTGGTTGGCGAGTAGAGCGGTACAATGTCGTGCCGCACATACAATGAGGTAGAAAGACAACTTTTATGGTCGATACGACGCGTTATACACCCTATACAGGTCTGGAAGGCGAATGGCCGCGGGCGCACGGGAACCTGAGCGTAGCGGCGCTGGTGGAGCAGGCGTTGCAGCAAGGAAATAGCCACCTTGCCGCTAACGGCGCCCTTGACGCTGAGACTGTGCCGCGGACCGGACGCTCCGTCAAGGACAAGTTCATCGTGCGCGATGCCGAGACCGCCGATCGGGTTGCCTGGGGCGGCTTCAACCAGCCTATTGACGCTGATGTGGCCGGCCGGTTACAGGACCGCGTCCGCGACTACCTGCGCGAACGCGAGACCTACGTGGTCGACGCCTGGGCGGGGGCCGACCCGACGCATCACCTGGGGGTGCGCGTCGTCACCGAGTACGCCTGGCAGGCTCTCTTTGCGCGCCAACTCTTCCTGCGCACCACGCCCCAGGAGCGCGCCCACTTCACGCCGGGCTTCACCGTGCTCGTCGCACCTGAGTTCAAGTGCGATCCACAACGCGATGGCGTGCGTTCTGAGGTGGCTATCATCGTCGATTTCGGGCGGCGCACGGTGACGATCGCGGGCACGAAGTACGCTGGCGAGATCAAGAAAAGCGTTTTCGGCTACCTCAACTACGTGCTGCCGGCGCAGGGGGTCTTCCCAATGCATTGCTCCGCCAACGTTGGCGCGGCGGGCGATGTGGCGCTTTTCTTTGGTCTCTCGGGAACGGGCAAGACGACGCTCTCGGCCGACCCTGAACGGCGGTTAATCGGTGACGATGAGCACGGCTGGGGCGCTAGCGGCGTCTTCAATTTCGAGGGCGGCTGCTACGCCAAGTGCGTCAACCTCGAGCGCGAGAGCGAACCGCAGATCTACGACGCGATCCGCTTCGGAGCGGTGCTGGAGAATGTCGTGCTCAACCCTGAGACGCGGGCTCCCAATTACGTCGACACGAGTCTGACAGAGAACACGCGGGCGGCCTACCCGGTGGACTATATCGCGGGGGCCGAACTCTCGGGCCATGCGGGACATCCCTCGACGATTTTGTTGCTGACGGCGGACGCCTTCGGAGTGCTGCCGCCGATCGCCCGGCTGACGCCGGAGCAGGCGCTGTACTACTTCTTGTCCGGCTACACGGCGAAGCTGGCGGGGACCGAGGCGGGTCTGGGTAAGGACCCTGAGGCGACGTTCTCGACCTGTTTCGCGGCGCCATTCCTGGCGCTGCCGCCGACGACGTTCTCACGTATGCTGCGTGAGCGTATCACCGCGCATGGGACGACCTGCTACCTGGTCAATACCGGCTGGAGCGGCGGGCCTTTTGGGGTGGGCCAACGCATCTCCATCGACCACACGCGCGCGCTCGTTCGCGCGGCGCTCTCAGGCGATCTCGCCAATGCGCCGACGTGGACGGACCCGGTGTTCGGGCTGCATATACCGGAAGCCGTGCCGGGGACGCCGGCCGAGGTATTGCGTCCGCGCGCGACCTGGGCCGACGGAGCGGCCTACGACCGCGCCGCGGCCGACCTCGCCGCACGCTTCCACGCCAACTTCGCGAAGTTCGATGATGTAGCCCCCGACGTTCGCGCCGCCGGCCCCAAAGGGGACATGTAGCGGGCAGGAGATAGCGAGCATGACCGATGCGGCCACGCCAACCCAACTGACCGCGCGCCCCGCCTGGCGGGCGCTCGGTGATCACTACCAGAAGATCCGCGATGTCCACCTGCGCACGCTCTTCGCTGAGGACCCTCAACGCGGTGAGCGTCTGACCGCGGAGGCCGCCGGTCTCTACCTCGACTACTCCAAGAACCGCGTCAGCGATGAGACGCTGCGGCTGCTGCTGCGGCTGGCCGAGGAGTGCGGTCTGCGTGCGCGCATCGACGCGATGTTCAGCGGCGAGCGGATCAACGTGACCGAGAACCGCGCCGTCCTGCATGTGGCCCTGCGCGCCCCTGCCGGCGCGTCGATCATGGTGGACGGCGAGGATGTCGTGCCGGGGGTCCAGCAGGTGCTGGACAAGATGGCCGCGTTCAGCGACCGTGTGCGCGGTGGCGACTGGACCGGCTACACCGGCAAGCGCATCCGCAACGTCGTCAACATCGGCATCGGCGGTTCCGACCTCGGCCCCGTCATGGCCTACGAAGCCCTCAAGCACTATAGCGACCGCGCTATGACTTTCCGCTTCGTCTCCAACGTTGACGGGACCGACTTCGTCGAGTCCACGCGCGACCTGGACCCGGCCGAAACGCTCTTCATCGTGTCATCCAAGACCTTCACGACGCTGGAGACGATGACCAACGCGCGCTCGGCCCGTGAGTGGACGCTGGGGGCGCTGCACGACGAGCAGGCCATCGCCAAGCACTTTGTGGCCGTTTCCACCAATACAGAGGCGGTGTCCGCGTTCGGCATCGACCCCGCCAATATGTTCATCTTCTGGGACTGGGTGGGCGGCCGCTACTCGATGGATTCGGCGATCGGCCTCTCCACCATGGTCGCCATCGGCCCCGACAACTTCCGCGCCATGCTGGCCGGCTTCCACGCCATGGACGAGCACTTCCGCACCACCCCCTTCGAGAAGAACCTGCCGGTGCTGCTGGGCCTGCTCGCCGTGTGGTACAACGACTTCTTCGGCGCGCAGACGGTCGGAGTCATGCCCTACGACCAGTACCTCAAGCGCTTCCCGGCCTACCTACAACAATTGACGATGGAGAGCAACGGCAAGCATGTCACGCTCGATGGCCGCCTCGTCGACTATCAGACGGGGCCGATCTACTGGGGCGAGCCGGGCACCAACGGCCAGCACTCCTTCTACCAACTGATCCACCAGGGAACCAAGCTGATCCCCTGCGACTTCATCGGCTTCGCGCAGTCGTTGAACCCGCTCGGCAATCACCACGACATCCTCACGGCCAACCTGTTCGCGCAGACCGAGGCGCTGGCCTTCGGCAAGACAGCCGCGCAGGTCAAAGCCGAGGGCACACCCGATTGGCTTGCGCCGCACCGCACCTTCGAGGGCAATCGCCCCACCAACACGATCATGGCCGAGCGGCTGACGCCGCAGATTCTGGGGACGTTGATCGCGCTCTACGAGCACAGCGTCTTCACGCAGGGCACGATCTGGCAGATCGACTCGTTCGACCAGTGGGGTGTCGAGCTGGGCAAAGTGCTGGCCCAGCGCATCATCCCCGAACTGGAGAGCGCCGCGGAGCCGACGCTGGCGCACGATAGCTCGACCAACATACTGATCCGGCGCTACCGGCAGCGCCATAAGCCGACGTAAGAGCAACGATAGGATATGATAGCACCATTACAAGCTCGGCTTGCAGCCTGCACTGCTTGTGGTCGCGCGGGATAAGGTCATAGCACGGCGCCAATAGCACACGCGGCACCCCACCACCTCACGTCAGCGAAGGGTGATTCGGTCTCCTCTTTCCCTAGGGAACGCAGCCATTGAAGAATCGCTATCCTATCGTCGTCGGACAAGTTGGCGTCGTGGAGCCATTCATCTCGCAGCTGCTGCACGGTGAGGTCGCGGACGCGCAGTTGCGCCTCGCGCAACGCCTCAGCGATGCTCATAGGTTTTCCTGCCCGCATTCGATCCAGTAAAGCATGGTAGAAGGACTGCATCAGTATGGCAGTGGCGAGATCGCCTACTCTCCACAATGTGCCAATGACGGACGACGCCCCTGCCGATAACAACCCAGCCGGCAACCCCTCGTACTCATCAGTGGGCCGTTGCGTTTCGCTCAGGGCCGTTTCACAGGCGCTCAACGTTACGAGTGCTTGCTGAAGCTCGACGCGAACGTGGCCCACTGCTGCCAGGGTCCCGCTGTTACCTTCATCAACGTGTGACGCAGCGCCAGTACTAGTCGGCGATTTCCTTTCACGGGGGACACCATAGAGATCGGCGAGGGTGATGTGCTCGCCGTCGTGCAGTTCGATGGATGATGCGAGAGGGTTCAGCAGGTTATGTATGCCGTGGCTTGCAATATGGACTATCTCATAGTCACCATTAGTGAGCAGTGCGAGCATGCGCTGTTGTGTAGCCTCGGTAGCGACGAGCGGGGCCACATGCGCACAAGCCGACGGAATCCCGTCGAGGTCGTGTGCGGCGAACGGGAGCGAGCCATCTGGGTTGAGCACTGCGAGGATACGCGGACGTGTGGGCAGGGCGTGGCGCTGGGCTCTCGCAAGCACCGTCATGCTCGGCGCGTAACCCACTGCTACATCGTCAATGACGTACCGCCGCTGGCCTGTGATGCCCATTGTCCAGCAGGCATGGAGCGGCAACAGGTGGAGCTCTCGGTGCGGAATGAACAGCAGGCGTCGGATATCGGCGTCGCCCAGGATGTCGCGCAACGGCGCTATCACACGTTCACCGAGCTCGCCAAGGAGCGTGTCCAGGTCTTGTGCCCAGCCGTCGAGATCGTCCGCGTGCAACCAGTAGCGCCGTAGCACACCCGGTTGAGTCGCGGTTTCATCGCCATAGAGTCGCGCACGAAGCCACGAGCGGTCGAGGTGTGGCAGTGGAACAATCCTTCCAGGCAGATGGTTTGGCCGCAGCACAATGGCGTGCGCACTGTCTTCATGCAACGCGAACAGTACGACGGCCGTGTCTGGGGGAACGGGCAACGCTGTGATGAGATTGTCGTACTTAAGAGGCGCTGCGGACGGGAGAAAAGCGGGGTCGTATGCTTGCATCTGGGCGTACACGGTCTCCAGTTGATCGTAGAGGCGCATACGCTCTTCAGCGCGTCTTTGGGCGTCCGCACGGGATGAACTGTCGACCTGCCCTACCTTTGCCAAAGCGGATGCGGTTGCTGCCGCACGGAGGGTTCCACCCAGGCTGTTATAGGTGGCGAGGAGTTCCTCCGGGACGCGAGGCTGCGCGGCGCGCTCGGCCAGCAGATCGGCAAGATTGCGGGCCTTACTTTGCTCCAGGACTTCGATCGCCTGCTCCACCCGGTCAAGACGGACGTAGCAATCGAATAGGTCCTCGTAGAGCCCCGTTAGGCGTAGCGCGAGATCGGCCTTACCTTCATGGGTGAGATAGTCGACACGGTGTGTTTCGGCCAGGCGTACGGCCTCAGCAAACGCGGCCGCCACCTCTTCCCATCGCCTAGCCTTGTAGAACAGATCGCCGAGGCTCGACGCGCTGTGCGCTGCGTCGATGTAGCGGGCGAGCTGGCTATGGCCGCGTACAGCGTCCTTAAAGCGCGCGATCGCGTCCCCCGTGTACTCCTCGTATCCCAACTCCACGAGTGCGGCGCAGTCCATCGCCATGTTGTGCGAGGCCTTCGACCATTCTTCGGGGTGTGTGAACTCGCGGTATACTTCCAGTGCTCGTCGCGAGTGCCCAAGCGCCTGCTCCAGGTTCGTGTGCTTGTCGCCGCTGCGCTGCTGGTGCGCATTGCTTAGATGTGTCTGTGTCATGGCCCACAGCTCAGGGTAATCCTCCTTCGCCACGAGCGCCTCGGCGTCCGTGAGGCAGGCGATTGCCTGCTCGACGTTAGCCTCAAGGTTTCCCATCAGCCGCCGCCGATAGGCTGTCGCCAGTATATTCTGTGTCATGGCACGGTCGCGGGAGTGTCCTTTCCGCGTGTAGATATCCAGCGCGGCCAAGCCTGCGACGATTGCTTTTTCCATGTTCGCGGCGCGGTCACCGTTCAACAGCTCACTGAGCACAATGGTCATGTTGCTCAGCGTTTGCGCGTATTCAACGGTGTCGGGCGTACGTGCTTTCAGGGCCGCCGTGAAGCAACGGAGGGCGCGCTCCTGGTTGCGGGCTGGCTCGCCGTGTAGTCGGACGGCGTGGGCGATGCCCACGTCATTCTGCGCCGTGCCCCAGTGTCTCTTACCGTCAGGGGTGTCATGGGGGAGATTGTGGGCCGCGCGCTCCAGGTGATAGATGGCGCGCTCGACGTTGTCCGCCACCTCCCCGGCATGTCGCGTCCTATATTTGATACCGAGCGACAGGTGGATGTAAGCTTGTTCCTCGGCGGTCGTCACGCCCTCCTGGAGCCGCAGCAACTCTTCGAGACAAGCGATAGCCTTGTCGTCGTAGCTGTGCGGCTCCGCCGCCGCGAGCGCGACATAGGCGCCGGACAGCGATGATAGGACATCAAGGTGACGATCAAAGGTGTGCTCTGCGGTGAAGACAGTCAGCGCCTGCTCGAAGTGACCGGTCGCATCGCGATATTGTGCTTGATGCAGCCCTAGGCGGCCGGCGAAGACGTGAACGGCCGCCCAGTTGTCGGGCGTGCGCTGATAGCTATAGACCTGTAGGGCGGCGTCACAACACGCGATGCCGTCCGCGCATCGCTCGGCATCGCCGTTTTCGACCATGGCAGCGTAGACACGCGCCAGGTGGGCGTTCGCCTCGGCCCAGAGGTCCTCGTCAGTCGTAGCGCCGCGGAGGTCCTCGTCAGTCGTAGCGCCGCTGGGCGCATAGGCGCTCACGGCTGTCTTGAGGTGCTCCTCTGCGCGCGACAAGTGGGCCGCGCGTGCGCCGCTCCGGCTCTCGTCAAAGGCGACGCCGAGATGGTAATGGCAGTCGACCCACGCCTCGGCTCCATTATCTCGATTGAGGGTTCGTAGCGCTTCGATGAAGTAGATAATGGCCGCAGCGATGTGGCCTTGACGCTCCTCGTCGGGAGGGGTATAGCCTGCCATCTCTAGGTCGAGCAGCTGTGTAGCGGAGGTGACCTTTCTGCCCGAAGGCGTGCGACTGATTCTGAGCAGCGCGGCCATCGCATCGTGCGCTAAACCCAGGAGGTAGAAAGTGACGCCTCGGATGTCGCGATCCGGGGCGTCACTATAGAGGGCGACAGCAGGGAAGAGCCCGCCGTCATGCGGGATAAACACCTCCACCGCCTCTGTGAGGTAGTCGATCGAGTGGCGCACGTCCTCCAGGCGTGGTTCAGCGAAACGAAAGAGATAGGCAGTGCCGAGTAGGTACCGTGCGCCAAACCACTCCTCTAACCGAGACTCGCGATCGTACTGATCGAGCGTGAGCTCGACGTGGCGGATGATTCGTTCGTGGTCGTCGTTGGCGCCTTGCATGTTGATAAATCCCACCGTGAATCTCCGAATGGCGCTCACTTTCTCATTATGTACTCCTGCTATACTACCATGCGGTCGTCCTGTTTCCCCGTCACCATGCCAAGTACTGATACCGTGGGTGATCGTGCCAATGGGAAAAGCGCTATATAACGCGATTTAGCGGTATGATAATGACGTGTATGGTAGGATAAACCAGCGCGTTCTTTCATAATGATCATGGTTAGGGTTCGTCAATGAATGTCAACGAATAAGGTATACACCTTTCGCGCCTATCCGCGCGTAAATAGGGCGCAAGATCGGGCATGGTTCATTTTGCGCCTGGAAATGTGTTGACAGTTCACGCAAGGTGGATCGGAAATTCGCGCGTGGCAGCCGCCCCAGCCGCGTCTGAACTGTCAACACGTATCTGAACCATGCCCAAGATCGACCACTTTATTTTTTGGCAGACCCTTAGACGCCAAGTGCGGGAGGACGAAGTCATGCTTTATATTCCATCGGCGGGTGTCTCCGCCATCCCGAACGCGAGTCGGGTGTGCGGCACCTTGGAGCGTGTGGTGCCGGAGGACGACGGATATGGGACTGTGTGGGAGATAGCCATCGACGAAGCGCAAGATGTCGATGGTATGCCTAACTTCGCCCAGCCATACGTTGGCGCGCTGATCCGGGCCTGGATGCATCCGCAGCTCCATAGTGACGCCAAGGAGAAGGACAAGGTGCAGGCGCGTGTCGCCTACCGTGGCGACGCGCACGGTGGACGCTTCGTCGTAATCGACGACGACGTGCACAAGATCTGAGCCTGACCTGAGCCATTGTCTTAATCCGCTGATCCCTACATCGTTACACGACATGTGATAGTTGCGTTCATATCAACAATGTCCGTCACTGTGATGGCACCCCGATGTGCTCGTGTAGGGTCGAAGCTTGGTGCTGTCGCAGCATCATAGCGCGTGTTGCCGGTGCTCCCTGGATATGGGTCGCCGGCGTCCCCACTATTTCGCCCTAACTCGAGGTCGTGCCGCCCGTCGGCTTGTTCCAACCCCACAAGATATGCTCCGGGATACGCATTATCGCTTCGGGTTTCGTCGATACGCCAAACAAGTAATCCGGTACCGGGCAACGCCCTGTCGAATCCAATAGCCTGGCGCGCTTCGAGCAGCAGGTAATCGCTTCCACTCGCATTGGCCGTCCATAGTCGGTATACCTTGCCCTTGGCGAGGGCGGCTGGCTCGATCCGTAGCGTTTGCGCTCCAGCGGTCACTATCGGGATGAGCCAACCGAGGCGCTCTTTCGCCCAAGCGCAGAGATGGCTAGGTGTGCGCCCACCATCGTTCCAACTGCCCGTGCCCATAGCGCACCATTTACCGACTCCGGCCGAACGGTAGGTAGTGTCGTACAGATCGGGTAGCCCCAGCATATGCCCGAACTCGTGGCAGAATACACCGATCTGTCCGTCCTCCGGTGTCGTGCAATACGCATACGCCGTGATGCCGTTCAACGCGGTGGGTTGAGGGATGTTCCATTGATGCGACCAGATTGCGGCGGCTTGCTCGGCTGGTGCAACGATAACCTCCGCACCGCTGCCTGCGTGCATCACGAACAGACCATCGACGAACAGATCATCGTCGGCGTCGAATTGCCGAAAGTCGACCTGCTGCGCGGCGAGCGCGAGAGCATCCTCGACTAGTCTCTGCGTATTCTGGGGGTATGCGCCGAGACCTCGCTGTGCATCCGTATAATAGGCATATGGCCATGGCATGCGCAGCCAACCCAGTACAAGACCATCGACATCCAACTGGCCGTACGAATTCTCCAAATAGTAATCGCGCATGCTGCGCGTCAGGTAGGCATCCCGAGAGAAAAGCATGTCTTGCACTTCGGCAGCAGGACGCGTGCCAGGATGGTCGTCGAAGTCGACAAGCAGCACGAGGCAGCGAGCGACCCCTGTCGTAGCATGCCGTCGCGTAGTCGGACTTGGCGCGAGGCGTAACCCGCGCGCGGATATCTCTGGCGGGTAGAATATGCCCTCGTTCAGGCCTGGGATGCCACGCGGTTCTCCCATGCCCGATTGAGACAGCGAAAGATCCCGTCCTCGCAACGACCCCGGTCCAGTCCCACTCGTGACCGCCGCATGCAGAACATTGTACACGGACGGCGCGGGCGCTACGAGGAGCGAATGTCCTACCGTGACCGTGTGCGCGATTGTTCGGTCGTTCAAGTCTATAACCTCACTTACAGCAACGGATACGCCTAATTTATTGGGGTGTGTTTTATCTGTGTTAAAGGACCCATGGAAGGGGCGGCTGGCACAGCCTACTCCACCCGCCGCTTTAACTCAAGTGAAACACACCTTATTTAGGGCAATCGCATATTAAGCGGCGAGGACTTTGAGCAGATAGCGCTGGTCCCAGCCCGCTTTAAGACGACGGGCTTTGATGCCGCAGCGCGCGGTCT
>JAABUZ0100010004.1_pt1 | contig 10659 bp, 11 predicted proteins | sample 5562091 | NCBI WGS metagenome assembly JAABUZ01 (sample SAMN12813069, study PRJNA571459) | rock metagenome | isolation source: Antarctica rocks | place: Antarctica: Victoria Land, Linnaeus Terrace sud | collected 2015-12-21 | reverse complement strand
ACCATTTCAGCAAAGTCTTCCGGCGTATCGACGGCCTTTCGCCTTTGCACCACCGGCAGGCATTGCTGGCAGGCCGCCTCGCCCCCCAAGCAAATCCGAAGAATAACCCAAGCAAATCCGAAGAATAAGAGGGCAAACAGAGGCGAATGCGCCATCACATGCGCCGCAAAGCCATTGCGCCGCGCATGCCGAACGCTTATAATAAGCCATCTTCACCACGCTTCAAAGGCGCGAAAGGAACCCGCCATGCTTGACGACCAGCAGATCAAACACTTTCACGACAACGGCTTTGTCCGGGGCAGCCAGGCGCTCTCCGAGAGCCAGGTCAGTGCGCTTCAGGACGAAATGGCGCGGGTTATTGCCGACAAAGACGATCCCGCCGCGCCGCAGCCTGTCCTGCTGCGCAACATGAACCCGGACACTGCGCCGGTGTGGCAGATTGTCGACATCTGGCATGCGAGCGACCGCTTCCATGCCCTCCTGACAAACCCCACTATTCTGGAAGAACTGGCGCAGCTCACGCACGCGCATCGCCTGCGTTTGTGGCACGACCAGGTGCAGTACAAGCCCGCCGCGACCGGCGGTGTCAACATGTGGCATCAGGACGGCCCGCTGTGGCCTATCCTTGCGCCCAAGACACAGGTCACGGCCTGGGTGGCTTTGGATGACGTAGACCCGGAAAACGGCTGCATGAGCATGGTTCCCGGCTCCCACCTGTGGGGCGACCACATGGACTATCTGAAAACGCTGACAGGCTTCGATGCCGTGCCTTCCAAGTATGAGGGCCATGCCGTCGCCGTGCAAACATGCCCGGTCAAGCGGGGCGAAGTCCACTATCACCACGCGCTGACATGGCACGGCTCCCAGGCAAACCGTAGCGGCCGCCCGCGCCGCGCCGTCGCCCTGCACTACATGACCGAGGAAACCCGCTACGTGCCCGGCGGCAGCCATGTCATGGAACAGTTTATTCAATCACCGGCGGGCGAGGAACTCCAGGGCGAAATGTTCCCACTCGCCTGGCAGCGGCCCGCATAAACCCTGCCTGTGCAAAAGCGGCTTAACGGGAGCGGGCGAATACTCTTCGCCCGCTCCCGCAGTTTTGCGTAGGCCGCGCAAATGGCCCTTGATGGGCACAGAAAGGAAGGCGCATCTTGTGCCCTCAGAGCCGTGTCATAAATCTTCTTCGGTGACACTGGCAATCTTCATTTGCCGTGCCTGCAAACCAATCTTAAGCTGCTTGTTGTTATGAATGGGAATAGAAATGTTGAACGGGTTGCCGGGCTTATGGTCAAGGTGGTGAAAGGCCGTCGTCCGCTTGTATTCCCAGCCGAACCGCTTAATGACTTCAGCAAACTCTTTGCCGGTGAAAGGCTTCATAACTTCTCTCTTCAGATTTTCTTAAACCGTGAGTTCAAGGATGCGGTAACTTTCGGGCGCGGCGAGACGCTGACGCGAGAACTCTTCCTCGCTGACCGCCAGGCAGCCGGTAATCGCGTCCTTGATGTTAAACTCCAGCTCCTCCATCGTCTCGCCTTGGGTGGCACAGCCAGGCTGAGAAGGAACCTCAGCCCAATAACCCCCTTCTTCCGCCTCATGGACAATCACTTGAAATGTCATGTTCCCCTCCTGCCTCACTGCGAAAGCCTGCCATGACGACCGGAGAAACCCAGGGCGTCGTGTGCATTATTGATGGAAGCCTGTTTCTGTTACACGAAAACAAAGCAAGGAGAACATGATACCTTACGGCTGGGAATGCCGACACTGTCCGCACGGAAAGACCGAGCTGTTCGGGACCCGGCGAGGCGCTCGTATCCGTGCAAACAAGGCCCAACTCCATTCTACGGCGCTTTCTTCACCGCGACAGCCTTCTTTTTCACCAAAGGCACGGGCGCGTCATACGCCGACAGGCTGACGGCAACCGGGTGGCCTTCCCCGTCCTTTTGGGCCGACAAGCGGGCCGAAACGTGCATTCCCGCTGTAATGTCCTTCAATGTCCCGTCCAATTTGCGCACTTTAATCCGCGTGTTTTGCGCGACCGCGACAACTTGGCCCGGCTTGGTTTTGGGCGTAATCCGCAATTGCTGCTTATCCAAATCCACCCAGCCCGCGCTGCCCGACAGCGAAGTTGTCTTGCGCGCCGCTTTTGTCCCCGCCAAATCTGCGGCGCTGTCCGACACCACCAGGGCCATCAAAAGCCCGCTGGGCAGGCTGCGCGCTTGCACCGCCACGGACGCATCGGCGGGAAACGTCGGGGCTGCCGACTCCGCCCCGCCGTGACGAAACACGGTCTTGGGCGTCAGGCGCAGCGAAACCACCGCCCTGCCTTGGTCGCCGTCGGGCTGGACTACCAAAGTCTTGTCGTCCACGCCGACCACATGCCCCACCAAAACCTGCTTGCGGTACATGTCCAGAGCCGTTTCCGACGCCGTGTCGCACAGCAAAACCACCGACAGCGCGCCGTCGCTCGCCCGCGTGCGCGTCCGCAGCCAAGCCTGACCGCCGACGGGAAACTCGCCCGGCGCGACCAGCCGTCCGTTGACCAAAAACGCCGAGCCGTGCTTGACGGCGGCGTCAACACTCGTGCCGTCCGCGAGGGCGGCATGGACAGCATCGGCATCAATGGCCGTGACCGAAACCGAAAGCGTGTTTTTGGAGCGGGCGACCGGCAGGCTCAGCCCGCGCGCGGCGGCTTTGGCGAGTGCCGTTGGGGAATGAGGCGGCGTTTGCGCGTGGGCCGTCGGCAGGGCAATGGAGGCGGCGAGGGCGCACAAAAGCGCAGTGCGTTTGCGCACAGTTGGGATGAGGCGAAGCATAGGAATGTGTTCTCCTGGCGGGCGTGGTGTCAGCGCATAGTAACACAAAGCAAGCAGGCTGTCAACAGACGGGGTGAACAATTCCCGGAGGCGCGAGGGCTTGGCGTCGGCATTGCTTCTGCATTGCCAGCGCGCACCGACGACGGAACGATTTCTTCCGTCGTCGGAGTGCGCTTGAAAAGCCGAAAGAACGCCCAGGCAATCATTTTGGAACTGGTTCTCGCTGGCGGGAAAGGTGGGGCAAAAACAAAAGCCCGCCGTCTTGCACAGACGGCGGGCCTTTGAGGATTATGTTTGGTGCCGAAGAGGAGAGTCGAACTCCTACGCCCTTGCGAGCACTACGACCTGAACGTAGCGTGTATACCATTTCACCACTTCGGCGCACGGAACAGGGATATTATACACAGGCAAAGACCTGTCTGTCAAGACTATTGGCGAAGGCTTTTTGGATGGTGAGGGGCGCAAACAATTGTTTGTTGTTGACAAAGCGAAACCTGTGCCTTATACTAGGGCTGGCGAGACGACGACGCTCCCGCGCAAAACACGGAAAACGCTGGTCTGAAGACCGGGCGTGTTCTTGCCGATAATGATGCTGTTGCTTTTTGCCGTGCCGCATGCTTCTTTCTTCCCACCCTGCCCGAAAGCGTGCCGCATCCTATTTGTTCCGGGAGGATGACGTTTTGATCCTGAGCCGCTCCTGTCTGCTGGCCCTTGCCCTGGTTTCTTGTTCCCCGCTGCCCGCTTTGTCCGCCCATGCTGCCCCCGCAGCCGGCGCCGCGCCTGCCGCTTCTTCCCCCGCCGACCCGGAAGCGTCGCAGGCGGGGAACGGGTCGGATGTCAGCCTCGCTGCCGCTGTTTCCTCCAAGACCGCTTTTCATTCCACGCGCCATTACCATCGCACTTCGCGCCGGGCAAGCGCGCGCACCAGCCGCGCCCTGCCGTCGCGCGGCCTGGATGCCGTGGACAGCGCGGGCAGCGTGGTGGGCAGGCTCGCCGTGGTGATGGGGGCCAACACGCCGATTAAAGCCGGGCGCGAGCGCGGCGAGCGCGTTTTGTCCGTGTGCTCCAAAGGGCAAAGCCTTGCTATCAGCGGCGAAACCCCGACCGATTACGCGGTCTTGATGATCGACCATTCGGTCGGCTATATCGCCAAAAACAGCGTCCAATTGCTCAATTATCAGGTCGTCAGCGACACCAACACATTAGGGCAGCGGCTGGTGCAGACCGCGCAGACGTTTCTGGGCGTGCCGTATGTGTGGGGCGGCAACACAAAGGCGGGCATCGACTGTTCGGGCTTTGTCAAGGCGGTTTATCTGGTGAACGGCATGGATTTGCCGCGCTTTTCGGGCGATCAGGCCACGGTCGGCTATGACGTGCCGCACAACGTCAGCGCGGGCGACTGGACGCAGTGGGTGCCGGGCGACCGGATGTATTTCGCGTGTCACCACCCGCGCATCGACCATACGGCGATGTATATCGGCAACGGTTTGTTTATCCACGCCTCGGTGGGCCATTCCAACCAGGTCGCGATTGACCGGGTGGACAATGCGTACTACTCGGCGCATCTGGTGGCGGTGCGCCGCTCCCCGCAGCTTTTGAACGAGCCGGCGATGCCGGGCAGCGGCGCGCAGCCGTCGTTTGCCAGCGCCCCGCCGTCGTCCATCGACCCCGAGGCCAACCAGGAATAGTTTCTTTTTGGCTGTTTGATTGTGCCGTTCGCCTTTGCTGAAAGGGCGGGCGGCATTTGTTTGTTTTCCCTCTCCCCGTTGACAAACCCTCGAAGGCGCGGTATACTGCGCCCTGTTATGACAGCCAGCAACCAGAAATTGTCGCTGCGCCGTCGCGAGCGTGCTCCCGGAAGTGCGCCCGTGTCGCGCGTTGCGTGACAGGCTTGACCTTTTCAAGCCGTGGCCCACTTCCCCCGCCCCGTGCGGGAGGGAAGCGTTGGCGCGCGGCTTGTTGTTTTTTTGCAAACGCCGCCCGCCGCTCTCGCTTTTGAGACGCCGCGAGCGGCGTTTTTTGTTGACACAAGATTGACACGAGGACGCAGATATGGAACCGGTAAAAGTCGGCATCGTGGGCGTGACGGGATACGGCGGCGGGGAGCTTGCCCGTTTGCTGTCCGGCCACCCCCAAGTCCAATTGACCTATGCGGCATCGAGCACTTACGCGGGCAAGCCTTTGCATGCCGCCCTGCCGGGCCTGCGCGGGACGGGCCTGGTATGCGAAGTGTTCGACCCCGCCGCGTGCGCGGACAAGTGCGACGTTGTGTTTCTGGCGGGCGAAGCAGGCCTGGCGATGCAGGCCGCATCGTCATTGCTGGCACAGGATAAACTTGTGGTTGACCTGAGCGCGGACTTTCGGCTCAAAAGCGCGAACGAGTACCAAACATGGTACGGCAAGCCGCACACTGCGCCTCATCTGCTTCCACAGGCCGTGTACGGTCTGCCGGAGTTCAACAAAGACAAAATCGCTGGGGCGCGATTAGTCGCAAACCCCGGCTGCTACCCGACTTCGGCCCTTCTCGCCCTCGCGCCGCTGCTCAGCCGCAGCCTGGTCGATCTAGACACGCTGATTGTGGACAGCATGAGCGGAGTCAGCGGGGCGGGACGGGCCAAGTTCGGCCCGGACACGCATTTCGCCGAGATCAACGAAAGCGCCCGCGCGTATGGGGTGGGCGGCACGCACCGGCACACGCCGGAAATCGAGCAGGCATTGACGCAGGCCGCCGGGGCCGACGTGAAGATTACGTTCACGCCGCACCTGGTGCCTCTCACGCGGGGCATACTCACGACCGCGTATGCGTCTCTGGCGGAGCCTGGGAGCGGCGCGCAGGACACGCTGACTTTGCTGCACGGCATCTACACGGACTTTTACCGGGATGCGCCGTTTGTGTTCGTGCTGGACGCGGGGCAGTTTCCCGCCACCAAGCACGTCCAGGGAACCAATAACTGCCATCTTGGCATCGCGGTTGACGAGCGTACAAACCGAGTGGTCGTCGTCAGCGCGATAGACAACCTGGGCAAAGGCGCGGCGGGGCAGGCGGTTCAGAACATGAACCTCATGCTGGGCCTGCCCGAAACAACAGGACTGACCAATGGGGCCATGTGGCCGTAGGGGATAGACTTATGGACATCATACCGGGCGGCATTGTCGCCCCGCGAGGGTTTAAAACGGCAGGCGTGCGGTGCGGCATCAAGCGCAAGCGCAAGGACATCGCCCTTCTTGTCTCCGATGTCGAGGCCGTGGCGGCGGGCGTGTTCACGACCAACGTGGTCAAAGCGCCGTGCGTTGTCGCAAACCAGGCGTATTTGCAGGACGGGCTGGCGCGGGCCATCGTGGTCAATGCGGGCAATGCCAATGCGTGCAACGGCGAGCAGGGCTATTTGGATGCCGTGCAGATGGTCAGCCACGCGGCAGAAACATTAGGCGTCCCGCATCGGCGCGTGCTGTCGGCGTCCACGGGCGTCATCGGCACCAAGATGCCGATGGAAAAGATCGTCGCGGGCATCAGCGAAGCGGCGACACTGCTGCACGACGGCTCGTGCGAAGACGCCGCCGAAGCCATCATGACCACAGATACGTTTCAGAAGCAGGTCGCCGTGCATATGACATTGGATGGAAGGCAAGCCACATTGGGCGCGATTGCCAAAGGGTCCGGCATGATCGCGCCCAACATGGCAACGATGCTGTGCTTCCTCACCACGGACGCGGCCATTGAACAGGCTGTCCTGCAGGAAATGCTGCGGCGCATCTGCTGGTACACGTTCAACTCCATTACGGTGGACGGCGACACCTCCACCAACGACATGACCTTGATTTTGGCAAACGGCCTGTGCGGCAACAAACCAATAGACAGCCTGGAAAGCGCGGACGCGCGCGAGTTTGAGCGTGCCCTGTACTCCGTGTGCCTGCACCTCGCCAAAGAAATCGCGCGCGACGGCGAAGGGGCCACCAAGCTGGTCGAAGTGACCGTGCAAGGGGTTGCCGTGCCTGAGCGTCTCGCCCAGACCTATGCCGCGAATGGCGTGGAGCTTTCGCCCGAGCAGCGCGCCGCCTTCCCCCGGTCGGTAGCAAAAACGATTGCCAACTCCCCCCTGGTGAAGACGGCGCTGTTTGGCAACGACCCCAACTGGGGCCGCATCCTCGCCGCCGCAGGCCGCGCGGGCGTGGCGTTCGACCCAGACGCAGTAGAAATCGCCCTGGCGGGCACAACCGTCTACCGGCAGGGTATGCCGACGGACTTCAATGGCTACGTGGTGTCCGAGGCGATGAAAGGTAAAGACGTGCAAATCCTGGTAGACTTTCATCAGCCGCAGGGCGAAACTGCGACCGTTTATACGTGCGACTTCTCCTACGACTACGTCAAGATCAACGCTGAGTATCATACATGAATAGCCCCGTGGCAGATAGCAAGCCTCTCCCCGACGCTGGCCCTGCGCCCGATTGGAAAGAGCCAATTCCTTCCTCGCGGGCCGGGGTCATCCTTGCGCCGGTATCCGTGTACCTGGTGTGGGGGTCCACGTACCTTGCCATGCGGATCGGATTGACCGGGTTTGCCCCATTCTTCATGGCGGGCATGCGGTTTTGTATCGCGGGCGGACTGCTGATGGCGGTCTTGCTGGCGCGCGGCGCATCGCTGCCGACCCCAAAGCAGTGGGGCGGCGCGGCGATTGTGGGCATCTTGCTGCTGACAGGCGGCAACGGCGGGGTGGTGTATGCCGAGCAGACTGTCGGGTCGGGGCTGGCCGCGCTGGCCATGGCAACCGTGCCCTTGCTGACTGCGCTGCTGGCGGGTATCTGGGGACAGTGGCCGACCGGGCGCGAGTGGGTGGGTCTCGCTCTGGGCTTTGCGGGCATTGTGCTGCTCAACATGGGCGGCGGCCTGCGGGCCAGCCCGGCGGGCGCGATCGCGCTGCTGGTGGCGGCGAGCGCATGGGCCTTGGGCTCGGTGTGGAGCCGCCGCCTGGCCCTGCCGCCCGGCATGATGGCGTCGGCGGCGCAGATGCTGTGCGGCGGGGCGGCTTTGCTCGCGCTGGGCGCGGCGCAGCACGAGCACTGGCGCGCGCACCCGTCACCGGCGGCCTGGGGCGCACTGGCGTACCTCGTGTTCGCGGCTGTCGCAGGCTTCAGCGCATATGTGTACCTGCTGGCGCGGGTGCGTCCGGCCCTGGCGACCTCGTATGCGTATGTCAATCCCGTGATTGCCGTTGCGCTGGGCGCGGCGTTTGCTGGGGAAAAGGTCACGCCCCTGGTGTTCGCGGCGGGCGGGCTGATCGTGGGTGGCGTGGTGCTGGTGGCTGTGGGTAAAGCAAAGCGGCAGGGCGCATGACACGCATCACCATCGCGGGCACAAGCCCCTACGAAGTCGTCGTCGGCTACGCGCGGGCCGTGCGCGTGGGCAATGTCGTCCATGTGTCGGGCACGACGGCGACGGACGCGCAGGGCCAGCTGGTCGGCATCGGGGACGCTTACGCGCAGGCGCGGCAGGCTTTGGCGAACATCGAAGCGGCGCTGGTTCAGGCCGGAGCGGACATGGCCGACGTGGTGCGCACGCGCTTTTATGTCATGCAGATTGACCGGGACTGGCAGGCGGTAGGGCGGGCGCACGGCGAGGTGTTTGGTTCCATTCGCCCGGCGACAACGATGGTGGAAGTGTCGCGCTTGATTGACCCGCAGATGCTGGTGGAAATAGAAGCCGACGCGATTGCACTGGAAGGAAACCCCGATGGCCGTTCAGGTTAGGCGTAAAGCCTTGCGAGGCACTGCGCCTGCGCCCCACATGACGTATGAGGAGTTTTTGGCGTGGGCCGACGAAGACACCCTGGCCGAGTGGGTGGATGGAAAGGTGGAGTTTACAAGTCCGGCGAGCGCGAAGCATCAGGATGTTTCCGGCTTTCTGGCCGCCGTCATGCGCGCCTATGCCGAGGAGCGCAATGCTGGACGGGTTGTTGAAGCCCCGTTTCAGATGCGGCTGTCCAACGTCAAGCGTGGGCGCGAGCCTGACATCATGTTCGTTGCCAAGACCAATCTGTCCCGGCTGAAATCTACCTATTTGGACGGCCCGGCTGACCTTGCCGTGGAGATTGTCTCGCCCGAAAGCGCGTTGCGCGACCGAGGTACGAAGTACGCCGAGTATGAAGCAGGCGGCGTGCGCGAGTATTGGGTCATAGACCATGAGCAGCAGCGCGCCGACTTTTTTACCCTCAGCGCCGACGAACGCTACGAACGGCAGCGCCCGGACGCCAATGACGTGTACCGCTGCGCTGTTCTGCCCGGCTTCTGGATCAAAACAGCGTGGCTGTGGCAGGAACCCGCGCCCTTCGTGCGCGCCGTGCTGAACGAATTGGATGCACAGCCCTAGCACGCGCCAACCTCCGTACTCTCCCCCTCGGCTGAAAGGACAAACACCCTTATGGCAACGCAAACACAATCACCATCCCCCATCGGCGAAGCCCGGCCCTTGCCGCCGCATCCTCTCGCCTACGACGAGTTCTTGGAGTGGGCCGAAGACGGCTCCTTTGTGGAATGGGTGGATGGAAAGGTAGAGTTTATGAGTCCTGTCAGTCTGCCGCACACCGACATTGGCGTGTTTCTCTCACGCTTGCTTGCGGAATATGCGGAACTGCATGGCGGAGGCCGCGTCCTCACCGCCCCGTTCCAAATGAAGCTTTCCAACGTCAAGCGCGGGCGCGAACCGGATTTGATGTTTGTCGCCAAAAGCGAGATGGCGCGTCTGACACACACTTACCTGGATGGCCCTGCCACAATCGCTGTAGAAATTGTCTCGCCGGAAAGCCGTCTCCGTGACCGCGAGACGAAGTATGCCGAGTACCAACAAGAAGGCGTGCGCGAGTACTGGCTGATTGACCCCGAACTCAAACAGGCAGACTTTTTTGTGCTGGACGCGCAGGGCAAGTACGAACGCCATGCGCCAAGCGCCGACGGCGTGTATCACAGCACGGCCCTGCCCGGCATTTGGATGAGGACGCAATGGCTCTGGCAAGACCCGCTCCCGACCATGCGGCAGGTGCGCAGCGAATGGGGGATAGCATGACACACGCCGAGACACTGATTCAAGCCCTGCCGTACATTCAGCAGTACGCGGGCAAAACCGTCGTCGTCAAGTACGGCGGCAATGCCATGCTGGACGACACCCTCAAGGCGGCTGTGATGCAGGACATCGTTTTGATGCACACGGTGGGCATTAAACCCATCCTGGTACACGGCGGCGGGCCGGAAATCTCCGAAGCCATGCAGCGCATGGGCAAGACGCCCCACTTTGTCGGCGGCCTGCGCGTCACCGATGCCGAAACGATGGAAATCGTGGAAATGGTGCTGACCGGCAAGACCAACAAGGCCATCGTCTCGCATCTGGGCCGCCAGGGCGCGTTGGCGGTCGGGCTGTCCGGCAAGGACGGGAACCTCATTGTCGCCGAGCGCGAAACCACCAAAGGCGACATCGGCTTTGTGGGCCGCGTCGTCGCCGTCAACCCTGCCTTGATACATACCCTCACATCGGCGGGCTATGTTCCGGTCATCAGCAGCGTCGCCATCGGGCAGGACGGGGCGAGCTACAACGTCAACGCCGACACGGTCGCCGGTGAACTTGCCGCCGCCCTGCATGCGTCCAAACTGATTATGATGACCGACGTGGACGGCATCTACCAGGACTTCAGCGACAAAGACACGCTGATTTCGGAGATGACCATGAAAGACGCCCGCCAGCTCCTGACCGACGGCGTGGCCGAGCGCGGCATGATCCCCAAACTCGAAGCCTGCGTCACGGCTTTGGCCGCAGGCGTCCCGCGCGCCCACATCTTAGACGGGCGAGTGCCCCACGCCC
>JAABUZ0100010001.1_pt1 | contig 10661 bp, 10 predicted proteins | sample 5562091 | NCBI WGS metagenome assembly JAABUZ01 (sample SAMN12813069, study PRJNA571459) | rock metagenome | isolation source: Antarctica rocks | place: Antarctica: Victoria Land, Linnaeus Terrace sud | collected 2015-12-21 | reverse complement strand
GCTGTTGCACTCGGGGCTGACGCCGGACGAGCGCGCTCAGCAGTGGCACCGGATTAGGCGGGGTGAGGCGCGGGTGGTGGTGGGGACGCGATCGGCAGTGTTTGCGCCGCTGCCCCGGCTGGGGCTGATCGTCGTCGACGAGGAGCATGATTCGAGCTACAAGCAGGAGGAGACGCCGCGGTACCACGGGCGGGATGTGGCGGTGATGCGGGCGAAGTTGAATGGAGCGGTGGTGGTGCTGGGATCGGCGACACCGTCGCTGGAGAGCTGGGCGAATGCGGAGCGGGGGCGGTACGGGCGGATCGAGATGCTGACGCGGGTAGCGGACCGGCCGCTGCCGGCAGTGGAGCTGGTGGATATGCGGGCAGAGTTTCGCGCGGTGGGAAAGGAGGAGATCTTTTCGAGGCGGCTGGTGGAGGAGACACACAGTACGCTTGATCGCGGAGAGCAGGCGATTATTCTGCTGAACCGTCGCGGGTACAGCTTTGTGGCGATGTGCCGGAGCTGCGGAGAGAAGATCGAGTGTGAGAACTGCGCGATCTCGCTGACGCTGCACAAGCCGGTCAGCGGAGGCGATCTGCAGGTGCAACCGGGCGAGCGAATGGAGTGCCATTACTGCGGGTTTTGGCGGAGCGTTCCGCCGCGGTGTCCGAAGTGTGAGAGCGAACACCTGTATTACCTGGGCGCGGGATCGCAGCAGGGGGAGGAGCGGTTGCGGGAGCTGTTCCCGAACGCGCGCATCGGCCGGATGGACCGGGACACGGTGCGGGGTCGCGGAGATATGGAGCGGCTGCTATCGCGGCTGCATGCGGGCGAGATCAACCTGCTGGTGGGAACACAGATGATTGCGAAGGGACATGACATCCATGGAGTGACGCTGGTCGGCGTCGTGGGCGCGGACTTTGCGCTGGGCCTGCCGGACTTTCGAGCGGCGGAGCGGGTATTTCAGCTGCTGACGCAGGTATCGGGACGGGCCGGGCGGGGGGAGCTGCCGGGAAAGGTGCTGGTGCAGAGCTATCATCCGGATCACTACGCGATCGAGTTCGCTCAACAGCATAATTACCCGGGATTTGTGGGGAAGGAGATGCAGTACCGAAGGTGGATGCACTACCCGCCAACGACCGTGTTGGCGAACGTGATCGTGCAGAGCGAAAAGCTGGAGGAGGCGGCGGAATGGGCGGCGACCCTGGGCCGTTGGCTCCAGAGTACGTCGCATGCGGGGGTGCGCGTTCTGGGACCGGCGGCGGCTCCGATTACGCGACTGAAGCGGATCTACCGATTTCACTTTGTATTGAAGACGGAGCGCCGACAGGTGCTTGGCGAGACCCTACGCCGGTTGCTCGCCTTTGCCGACCAGGAGCGCATACCGCGCAGCCATGTGATCGTCGATGTCGACGCCGTGCACCTGATGTGAGTAGAGGTGGCTAGCGGGCGAGAGGCCGAGGCAACTTCCCTCCGGGACAGCAACAAAACAAGCAAGCGAAGGTATATCGATTGTCGGCGCCTTCGCGCCAAATGATGTTCGGCTCACCGGGAGGGAGTGTGGAGAAGATCTCAGGTAAGCAGGTGAAGCTCCTTGCCGGGTTTGAAGCGAACGGCCTTGCCTGGAGCAATGGAGACCTCGGCGCCGGTTCTCGGATTTCGACCGATGCCGGTCTTGCGTGGTTTGACGGTGAAGACTCCGAAGCCGCGCAGCTCGATGCGGTCCCCTGCCACAAGCGACTGCTTCATGCTCTCGAAGATGGCGTCTACGGCAGATTCGGCCTTGGTACGGGGCAGCCCGGTGCGCTCCACAACCCGTTGAATGAGATCCTGCTTAATCATCTGAGTCGATGTCCTTGAGTTGAATTCCTTCAGGGGAGGCGAACCGGTGTTTCTGGTAGGGTGATGGTAGGGAGTCGCGTACCGATTGTCAACGGAAGAACTCTGCCGTAACATCGTCAAAATTATCAGCTTAGAGCTGCACCCGGAATGCGGGTGCAGCGGCGTCGTTGCCGATGAGACTATTTGCTTTGACTCAGGGAAGGTACTGTGGCGATTAAGAGTGATCGATGGATTCGGGAACAGGCGGTTGAACGGGGGATGATTTCGCCGTTCAGCGAGAAGCAGGTGCGAGAGGGTGTGATCTCGTATGGTCTGTCGTCCTACGGGTATGATTTGCGGGTTTCCGACGAGTTCAAAATCTTCACCAACGTCAACAGCGCGATCATCGATCCAAAGGCGTTCGATGAACGCTCGTTTGTGACGGTGCAGGCGGAAAGCGTGATCGTACCGCCAAACTCTTTCGCGTTGGCGCGGTCGATCGAATACTTCAAAATACCTCGGGACGTGTTGACCATCTGCGTTGGCAAGTCGACCTATGCGCGCTGCGGGATCATCGTCAACGTCACGCCGTTCGAACCGGAGTGGGAAGGGTTCGTCACCCTTGAGATATCGAACACCACGCCGCTTCCGGCGCGCATCTATGCCAATGAAGGCCTGTGTCAGATTCTCTTCTTCCAATCTGACGAGGTATGCGAGATCAGCTACGCGGACCGGAAGGGGAAGTACCAGAACCAGCAGGGAATTGTACTGCCAAAACTGTGAGTATCTGCCCGGTGGCGGAGTTTGAAGACGAACAGACCTACAGATCAGGAGGATAGAGATGACCAGCGAACCGGAAGAGCGGATGAAGCGCTTCGGGGTCGTGGCAGTGGACCCGTTACGGCTGCTTGGGCTGGAGACCATGTTTGCGGCGGATGGCGTAGAGCTGGTACGGATCACCGGCCAGGGCGCACTGAAGGCAGCTCAGCTGGAGCTGATCTTTGTGGACGCAACTGGAACGGAGCACCTGTTCGACCTGCTGTCGGCGATGCAACGCTCACGGCCGCGACTCAAGGTGATCGTGATCGGGCTGGAGCCGGGCCATGACTATGTGCAGCGGGTGATCGGGGCGGGGGCGAAGGGATATCTTACGCATGGATCGACGGCTGATGAGATTCACATGGCGGTCAAAATTGTGCTGGACGGCTCGGTCTGGGCTCCGCGCAAGGTGATGGCGCGGCTGCTGGAGGCTGGACGAAAGGCGGAGGCGGAGGCGGCGACGGCCCCACTGCGATTCACCCCCCGCGAGGAGGACGTACTGCGGCTGCTGGTAGGGGGCCAGTCGAACCGGGAGATTGGGAAGGCCCTCGATATCGATGAAGCCACTGTGAAGGCGCATGTGGGGCGTCTGCTGCGCAAGGTTGGGGTAGAGAACAGGACGGCTCTGACGGTGACGGCGATGCAGAGGGGGCTGCTCGAAGAGAACACGCCGGTGTTAATCAAATAGTTATAAGTCGAGGATCAAAGGTATACATCCGTCCGTACCGTTGTGAGCCGGGGGTGAGGTGGTGCAAGCTCAATTCCAGCAACACAGACCTGGGAGAGGGGTCGTGGAGTGGGCATCCTCAGCGGGTGCTTCTCCACGACCCCTATTTTTTCGCCCCAGTGGGTGGGCCTTTCGTTAGGCAACTTTGCGAGCCGCACGTCCATCCAAATCAATACCGCGTGAGTCCAGTAGATGAGATTGCACGCCTCGTTTCGAAATTTTGTGTTGAAAGGCACCAAGATGAACCGGATGAAATCTGCAGTTTGTGGAATGGCGATCGCTGCCTTGTCGCTCCCTGCGTTCGCAGCGTCGGATAAGGCCAAGCTGGATGAGCGCTTGACGAGTGCTCAGGCGGTTGTGAACGAGGTCATGAAGACCCCGGACAAAGGCATTCCGCAGAGCATTCTTGCTGGAGCTTCCTGTGTTGTGGTCATCCCTGCCTTCAAAAAGGGTGCCTTTATAGTGGGAGCGCAGTATGGCCAAGGTGCGGCGACGTGCCGGACCCCCAAGGGTTGGAGCGCGCCGGTGTTTGTCCAGTTAGCTGGCGGCAGCGTGGGTTTCCAGTGGGGGGGGCAATCGACCGACCTGGTTCTGGTCGCGATGAACCAGAATGGTTTACAGGAGATGCTGAAGAACAAGTTCAAGCTGGGCGGCGACGCTGCAGCGGCGGCTGGGCCGGTTGGTCGAGATGCCTCGGCTGGTACCGACTGGAAGCTCAATTCCGAGTTTCTGTCGTACTCGCGGAGCAAGGGTCTGTTCGCCGGTATCGATCTGAACGGAACGGTGCTGTCGCAGAACCAGGAGGATACGCGGACATTTTACGGTTCGGACCTTCCCTTCGAGCAGGTGCTTAAAGGAAGTCAGCCTACACCTGAGGATGCGCGCCCGTTTGTGCGGACTGTCGCCAAGTACTTCGTTACGGCAAAGAACAACCAGTAGCTTTGCTGAGGCGTCATGAGGCAGAAAAGCGGCCCTTTTCCGGGCCGCTTACCTTTTGGACACAACTTGTCAGAGCTACGGACGGTTAGACTGGACGCTTGAGCCAGCTTGCTAACACGGGGCGACGGGAGATCAAATCACAGTCTTGCCGGGATGTGATCCGCATCCGTGTGGAATTCTGGGGCGTTTGGCTTGGGGTCAAGCTGCTCGGCACTCTTCCGCGGAGGTTGGCGAGGGCTCTGGGACGCGCAATCGGGGCGATGGCGTTTGTGCTTCTCGGCAGACTGAGGGAGGTGGGCCGACTGAACTTAAGGATGGCGCTTCCCGAACTGGACCTGAAAGAACGAGAGAGGATTTTGAGAGGGGTGTACCGGCAGCTCGGCCTCCAGTTAGCGGAGTTCTGCCAAATGCCCAGGTACTCGGCTGAGAGCGCGAGCCGGATCATTCAGTACGACGGTCTGAGCAACTACCTGGAAGCACGGGAGCGAGGGCGAGGCGTCCTGGTTCTGACCGGGCATCTAGGGGCATGGGAGCTCTCAAGCTTCTATCACTCGCTGATGGGGTACCCGATGGGCATGGTGATCCGCCGCCTGGATAACCCGCTGATCGATGCGATGGTAAATCGGATCCGGTGCATGCACGGTAATCGGGTGTTGCATAAGGGCGACTTTGCCCGGTCGCTGATTGGGGAGATGCGATCGGGGGGAACGGTAGGGATATTGATGGATACGAATATGACTCCACCGCAGGGCGTGTTTGTTCCTTTCTTTGGAGTTCTGGCATGTACCGCGTCGGGGATGGCGCGGGTTGCACGAAAGACGGGAGCGGCCGTGCTGCCGGGATTTCTGCTTTGGGAGGCGAAGGAGCAGAGGTACGTGCTGCATTTCGGCGAGCAGCTTGAGGTAGCTGCAACCGAAGACCAGGAAGAGGATGCGCGGGTGAATACGGCACGATTTACGGCTGTGATCGAGGCCTATGTCCGGTGTTATCCCGACCAGTGGTTATGGATGCACCGCAGGTGGAAGACACGCCCGCCGGGCGAGACTGGGATTTACTGATGGCAAAGCTCTCCGAGATCGCAGCCTGGGTTGGCGCAACGTCGCCAGGTCTGGATACTGAGATCGCGCGGGTATCGGGGCCAGAGGATGCCGGGGCTGACAGCCTGGTCTTCGCGACGGAACGGAGGTCACTCGCGCAAGCATGCCAATCAGAGGCTGGAGGGATCCTTGCGGGTTCGGGGTTGGATCGGGAGGCTGTTGCGGACGGGCGCGTGATATGGGTCAGCGAGGCGAAGCTGGCGTTTGCGATTGCCGCGGGGAGGCTTCGGAGGAGGGCGGGGTCTGAGGGAGTTCACCCCAGGGCTTTTGTCGAGGAGGGGGTTGCGCGTGGAGCGGGGACGCGGGTCGGGCCGGGAGCGGTGCTTGAGAGAGGAGTCAAAGTCGGTCGAGACTGCGACATTCTGGCAAATGTGACGATTTACGCGGGGACTGTTCTTGGCGACAGAGTCGTGGTTCAGTCTGGAGCGGTGCTGGGAGCGACTGGCTTCGGGTATGTAAGGAACGTTGAGACCGGAGAGTATGTCCCTTTTCCCCAGCAGGGGACGTTGGAGATTGGAGACGACGTGGAGATTGGCGCCAACACGACAATCGACCGTGGAGCGTTGGGACAGACGAAGATCGGGAGGGGAACGAAGATTGACAATCTCGTGCATATTGGGCATAACTGCGTGATTGGGAGGGATGTCGTGATTGCTGCGCAGACGGGGATCTCGGGATCTTCAGTGGTCGGCGACGGGGCGGTGATCGGAGGGCAGGTTGGTATTGGGGATCATGCGATGATCGGGGAGGGAGTCGTTCTGGGGTCTGGCAGTGGCGTTCTGAATCATAAGAAGCTGCGTGGTCCCGGACAGGTCTTCTGGGGGATACCGGCACAGCCATTGAGGGAGTACCTTCAGGGGCTGGCGCGGCTACGACGGGGATAGGGCAGGAAGTGATCCGCCACCCAGGCGGTTGAGAGAGCGAGCAGAGTGGCGATTGTTGTGGTTGGAGGACACTCAAGGAATATCGGAAAGACGAGCGTGGTTGCTGGTCTGATCGCGGAGCTGCGAGAGAGGGAGTGGACGGCGATCAAGATCACCCAGTTCGGACATGGGGTGTGCTCCGCTAATGGCGAGCCTTGCGATTGCGAAACGGCGGACCACACGATGGCGATCAGTGAGGAACGGGGGGAGAGCGGGACGGACTCTGGCCGGTACCTGGCGGCAGGAGCGAAACGAGCTCTTTGGGTGAGGACACGGCAAGGTCAGCTGATTGAGGCGATGCCGCGGATACGGAAGGAGTTGGCACTCGCCAAGAATACTTTGATCGAGTCGAACAGCATCTTACGGTTCTTGAGACCGGATATCTACCTGAGTGTTCTGGACCCGGCGGTGAAGGATTTCAAGGATTCGGCGCGCCGGTACCTGGATAGGGCTGATGCAATTCTGGTGCCGGAGGGAGCGGACCTTAGAACGGACGGCTGGACGAGTGTTTCAGGTTCACTCTACCGAAAGACTCCAGTGATCACGATGCACCCACCGTCATATACCTCCAGCCAGCTTATTGAATTTGTTGGCGGTCGATTAGGTGATGCGTCGATGAGTGCGGAACGGCCGATGGGGCAGAACGAGAGAGTGTGTCTTTAGATGCGTCTCTATTCTGGGAGGGATGTGGTCGACGCGGGGGATGGGAGAAGGCCGTGGCCGATGAATTTAGCGTGGGTAGAAGGCTCAGGCTCCAAACGCCATAGAGAGTGGATTTCGACTTCTGTCCGGCGACCAATTGGGGAGCAGGCATGATGCAGATACACACCCTGGTTCTCATTAACATGCTGCTTTTCGCGTTGTATACCGTCGCGATATTTCTGGGCGCGAGAGTATTCGGCGGGTCGAGAGCAACACTCTGGTTCTCGGGTGCGAATCTGAGTTGCGCCCTGGCGATGCTGGGCCGGCTCGGCCCAGGACATTTTTCCGATCATTTTTGGGGCGCAGCCAGCGCCATTCTTATGATCGCAGGGCTGGTGATGCTGCACCGAAGCTTTGCCGAGTTGTTGGATCGCGGGAAGCTTCTCTGGCGGCTGCAAGGGGTTCTGCTGCTGCTCGTGACAGCTGGTTGTCTCTCCTTGCTGCGTGTGCCGACCAAGTACCCGGTCGCAGTTCTGCTGGTGAGCGCGGTGATGGGGGCGCAGACCGCCCTGATTGCCTCAACGGTGTTCAGCTTTTCGGGCGAGGGGGTTGAGGCTGCCGGGCGGTTTACAGGCATTGTGCTTTCCATGTACGCGGTGCTTGACCTGATGCGGGTGGCGGTGACGCTGCGATACGGGTCGGCGGTGTATGGCGAAGCAGTCCGGCAGATGGATGTCATATGGATGTGCGGCATGTTGCTGGCCAGCAGTGCCGTCGCGTTTGGATTTTTGTTTATCGCGACCGGCAAGCTACGGCTGGAACTGCTGTGGCGTGCCCAGATCGACGAACTGACCGGCCTGTTGAATCGATGGGCTTTCAAGCGGATCGGCGTGAAAGAGACGTTTCGCTCCATGCGCATCCGGGGCCGGTTTGCTGTGATCATGATGGATCTGGATGGGATGAAGCGGGTCAACGACCACCTGGGGCACGGCGGTGGAGATGCGGTGCTGCAGGCGGTCTCGGCCAGTCTGCAGGAGGCCTTGCGTGACCGTGATTCGATTGCGCGGATGGGGGGCGACGAGTTCTGCATCCTGCTGCCGGATACCGAGATGCAGGAGGCGGTGACGGTGGCGGAACGCTTGCGGGCGCAGGTGGAGGCGCTCGCGATTCGGTACCAGGGTGAGACGATCCAGGTGCGAGCGAGCTTTGGGGTTAGCTCGTCAGGGGAGTGCGGTTGGAACTGGCAGAACCTACTTGACCGAAGCGATGCGGCATTGTATGAGGCGAAGCGTGGAGGCCACAACAAGGTGGTGGCTGCGAGTAGAAATGAGCCAGCCGTGGTGTCGATCCCGGAGATCCCAATGGAGGCCGTGGTGAGCGAGAGGCGGAGGCGATAGGAGCTGGCTGGGGACAGGGCTCAGGTTAGTGGACTGGTGTTGGGCATGCTTGTGGCGATCAGACGTGAAAACGAGCGCGTCCTGAAATCCAGGACGCGCTCGCTCTGTTTGAGGCATAACGACTCGGTCTGTGCTTACTTGATCGTGCCGTTGAGGCCAGCGGGGAAGAAGCCTCCCTTGTTGCCTGCGGCGCCGACGGTCACGATCGAAAGCACCTGGGTGGTGGTCCGAGCGAAGCCGATGCTGTTGGCGTCGGCATTGACCACCGTGCTCGACGTGTAGGTTGGGCTGGTTCCATTCAGAGCGACCTGGACCTGGCTGAGGCCGACATCATCGGTGGTGGTACTACCGTCCGCCTTGTTGCGAACCGCGGAGATCTTCTGCGTGAGGCGAGCGATTCCGAGGGTTGGAGTCTGTGAATCTAACCGGTAGAGCACGGTGCGAACGAGACCTGCATGGTAAGCCTCGACCGCATGAATCCCTGCGGCAGCTCCAAGGACGGTCTTGCTGGTGATGAGGCCAGCCGCTCCATGGTAGGCGGTGACGCCGACATCCTCAAAGATGTATGCGCCCAGCAGGAAAAAGAGGTCATTCGCGAACGGGTCGAAGTTCGGGACCCCGATGAGGTTTCCAAGGGCGATGAAGCTGTTGTACAGATCGAGGTTGGGTTGAGCGACGGCCACTGAACCGAGGGTTGTGCGAAGGAACGCAACGTGCTTTCGCTCCTCGATTGCAGTCTCAGTGGCATAGGCGGCGTTGGTTGGGTCCGCGAAGGGAACCTTGCAGCTGGCGACGCCGGTGGGCTTGACGGTGACGGTGCCGCCACCGGTTGCCGAGGTGCCGGCTCCGATCCCGATACCGACCTGGTCGATGGTCTGGCCAGAGGTGGCGAGGGTGTAGAACTGGCCCTCGAGGTACTCGAGATTAAGGGCGAAGTTGAGGATGTCGTTGTCGGTCGGCGCGGTTGCGGTCTGTGCCTTGCTCGTGCCGGTGAGGGCGAGTGCGGCGAGAGCGGTTCCGCCGAGCATCACAGCGCGGCGGCTGGCAATGATCTCGTCTACTTTTTGTGTCTCTTGGGTTGCCATGGATCTCCGTCCTTAGGAAGCAGTTGCAGTGATCTTGCCGTTGAGGCCGTTGGGGAAGAAACCGCCCTTGGTCTGGACGCCCGCGCCTGCGGCGTAGACGATATGCAGCACCTGATCGGTGGTTCGCGAGAAGGCGATGGCATTGGTGGGATCAGCGGCGGCGATGCTGCTGATGCTGAGCGTGGTCTCGTTGCCGCCGCCAAGCATACCCCGGAGGACGGAGATCTTGTTTGCGGCGACGAGGTAAGCCTGCGACGCGCCTGGCTGGGCGGCGCCGCCTGCGATCAGCGTGCGGATCTCGGCAGCGTGGTAGGCTTCAACCGCTTGAATGCCGGCAGCGGCCGAGAGATAGGTCTTGCTCTGCAACAGCGGGGCCGCGCCCGTATAGGCGGTGACACCGACGTCCTCAAAGACGAAGGAGCCGACGAGGAAGCTCGGGACGTCCATGAAGGGGTTGAAGGTGGAGCCGATACCGGCCGCCATCGCAGCGCCGTTGAAGCCGGCGGTGAGATCGATGGCTGGCCGTGGAACCGCTGCCGAGCCGAGAGCGCTGCGCAGGAAGCGAACATGGTTTAATTCGTTTTGTGCAATTTCGACAGCGTACTGCTGGTAGGCTGCGGAAACTCCGCTAAAGCTGACCTGAGTACCACCCGTAACCTTGCCGGCGGTAGCGCCGCCTGCATCCGCGTCGGAAAGGCCGGTACCGGTTACGGCGCGGAGGTAGAACTCCGCTTCGAGGTACTCGAGATTGAGCGCGAAGTTGAGGATGTCGGCGTCCGTCAACGTCGACACGGGTGGCACGACGGTGATAGTACCCTTGTCGCTGCAGCCGGCCACGAGAGCGGCTGCGCCAAGGGCGCCGGCACCGGCCATGAAGCTGCGCCGAGAGCGGTTGAGATTAGGGAGTTCGATTTTCTTTTCCACGATGAAGCACCTCTTGCCTTGCGTTAGAACTGCAGTGATTGATGTAGCGCAACACCTTATTTACGCGGAACAGCGTAGATCGGTTTGGTGCCCAGAGGAAGTTTCTTACACTTGCCGTCGCTTGTGGGGCAAAGCTGGAGCAAGTGGAAGAACTTTTGGGGGATTGCCGTCTACGGGAGTCGATGGATGGGATTGATGGAAACTAGATGGACTGGACGGGCAGTATCAGGCGGTCGACGAGCGCGACAACTTTCTGGACGGAAGGCTCCGCATATCGCCGGCGAGCAGAGCGTAATGATGGGCGC
>JAABUZ0100010000.1_pt1 | contig 10661 bp, 10 predicted proteins | sample 5562091 | NCBI WGS metagenome assembly JAABUZ01 (sample SAMN12813069, study PRJNA571459) | rock metagenome | isolation source: Antarctica rocks | place: Antarctica: Victoria Land, Linnaeus Terrace sud | collected 2015-12-21 | reverse complement strand
TTCAAGATCAGCGTGAAGGCGAGCGACGTGTTCATGGCGGTCGCGGCCTATCAGCAGCTTGCCGAGCAGTGCGACCATCCGCTGCATATCGGCATCACCGAGGCCGGGTCGAAGCGGGCGGGCACGGTGAAGTCGTCGATCGGGCTCGGCAGCCTGCTGTGGGCCGGGGTCGGCGACACGATGCGGGTCTCGCTCTCGGCCGAGCCGGAGGAGGAGGTCCTGGTCGGCTGGGACATCCTGAAGTCGCTGGGACTGCGCCATCGCGGCATCAAGATCATCTCCTGCCCGTCCTGCGCGCGACAGGGGTTCAACGTGATCGACACGGTTCAGACGCTCGAGGACCGGTTGGCGCACATCAAGACGCCGCTGACCGTCAGCATCATCGGCTGCGTCGTCAACGGACCCGGCGAGGCGCTGATGACCGATCTCGGCGTCACCGGCGGCGGCAACGGGCGACACATGGTGTATGCGGCGGGCAAGACCGATCACACGATGGATGGGGCCGGCATGATCGAGCACATCATCGAGCTGGTCGAGCGCAAGGCGGCGGCGCTGGAGGCGGAGAAGGCGCCGGCGCTGGAAGCGGCGGAGTAGTTCACGCACCCTCTTTCCCCTCTCCCGGAGGGCGAGGGGAAAGATCGAGGATGAGAGTTGGCTGAGCCCCTGCAACCGGTCCGCGGCACGCGTGACCTGATTGGTGACGAGCAGCGTCGCCACGCCCATGTGATCGAGACCGCCCGCCGGATCGCGGCCCTGTATGGGCATGAGGAATGGTCGACGCCGATCTTCGAGGAGACGAGGGTGTTCGCCCGCACCCTGGGCGACACGTCCGACGTGGTCACGAAGGAGATGTACACCTTCCCGGACCGCGGCGGCGACAGCCTGACCCTGCGGCCCGAGAACACCGCGGGGGTGTGCCGGGCGCTGATCAGCAACGGGCTGACCCAGTCGCTGCCGCAGAAGGTATTCTACGCGGGGCCGATGTTCCGCTACGAGCGGCCGCAGAAGGGGCGCTACCGGCAGTTCCACCAGATCGGCGCCGAGCTGATCGGCGCACCCGAGCCGCTGGCGGACGCCGAGGTGATCGCGCTGGGCTGGCAGGTGCTGCAGGCGCTGGGCGTGTCCGGCAGCGTGGCGCTCGAGATCAATACGCTCGGGGATGCGGCGAGCCGGGACGCCTACCGGGCGGCGCTGGTGGGTTATTTCTCGGCGCATTCTGACGCGCTTTCGGCGGATAGCCGGCTCCGATTGGAGCACAACCCGCTTCGCATTCTCGATAGCAAGGACGAAGGGGACCGGGCGCTGATCGACGGCGCGCCGACGATCGCCGGCTCGCTCACGGCCGAGGCGGCCGGGTTCTATGCGCAATTGCAGCAACATCTCAGCCGTTTCGGGGTGCCGTTCCGCGATAATCCGCGGATCGTGCGGGGACTGGATTATTACGGCCATACTGCGTTCGAATTCGTCACCGACCAGCTTGGCGCGCAGGGGACGGTGATGGCAGGGGGCCGATATGACGGTCTGATGGAGCAGATGGGCGGACCGCACATTCCCGCCGTCGGGTGGGCGGCCGGGGTCGAGCGGCTGGCGATGCTGGTGGCCGCACCGCCGCTCCGGGCCGCGCCGGTCGCGGTCGTGCCGATGGGCGGCGCAGACGAGGAGGCGGCGGCGATCACCGCGTTGCAGAGCTTGCGCACGGCGGGGATCGTCGCGGAGATGGCGTATCGCGGCAATGCCAAGCGGCGGATGGAGCGGGCCCACCGGATCGGCGCGCGGGCGGCGGTGATCATCGGCAGCGACGAGCTGGCGCGCGGGGTTGCGCAGGTGCGGAACCTGACGGATGGGACGCAGTCCGAGGTGGCGCTGGAGCAGGTTGCGGAGCGGCTGCGGTGAGCACGAACCTGGACGGCAAGCTCGACCAGATCGTCGGCCGGGCGGCCGAGCTGCGGTCGATGCTGAGCGAGGGCTTGGGCGGGGACGGCTTCGCCAAGGCCAGCAAGGAGTTGTCGGACCTCGAGTCGGTGGTCGAGCGGATCGGCGAGTTGCGGGCGGCCGAGCAGGCGCAGTTCGAGGCGGAGGCGTTGATGGGCGACCCCGAGATGCGGTCGCTGGCCGAGGCGGAATTGTATGACCTCAAAGACAAGCTGCCGACGCTGCGGCAGGAGATCAGGCTGGCGCTGCTGCCGCGCGACGAGGCGGACGCACGCAGCGCGATCCTCGAGGTGCGTCCGGCTGCGGGCGGGGACGAGGCGGGATTGTTCGCGGCCGAGCTGTTCCAGATGTACCAGAAGTATTCGGTGGGGAAGGGCTGGCGGGTGGAGGTGCTCGAGTTCGACGCCAACGAGCTTGGCGGGATCAAGGAGGCGGTGGCCGAGATCACCGGCCGCAACGTGTTCGCGCGGCTGAAATACGAGTCTGGCGTGCACCGGGTCCAGCGGGTGCCGGCGACCGAGAGCCAGGGGCGGATCCATACGTCGACGGTGACGGTGGCGGTGCTGCCGGAGGCCGAGGAGGTGGACGTCGAGATCAACGAGGGCGATCTGCGGATCGACGTTTATCGGGCGTCCGGCGCCGGTGGGCAGCACGTCAACAAGACCGAGAGCGCGGTGCGGATCACGCATCTGCCGACCGGCGTCGCGGTGGCGATGCAGGAGGAGCGGAGCCAGCACAAGAACCGGGCCAAGGCGATGAAGGTGCTGCGGTCGCGTCTGTTCGAGGCGCAGCGATCGACTTTGGCGGCGACGCGGGCAGCCGATCGCAAGGGCCAGGTGGGGACCGGGGACCGCAGCGAGCGCATTCGGACCTATAATTTTCCGCAGGGCCGCGTGTCCGATCATCGGATCGGGCTGACGCTGCACAGCATCGACCGCGTCATGCAGGGCGATCTGGACGAGATCGTGGACCGGTTGACGGCCGAGGACCAGGCGGCGCGGCTGGCGGCGCAGGAGTAGGTGGGTCAGACCGTCCGGCAGGCGTTGCGGGAGGGCGCGGCGCGGCTGGGTGCGGCGGGGATCGAGGGTGCGCCGTATGAGGCGCGGTTGTTGCTGGGCGAGGCGGCCGGGCTGAGCCAGGCCGAGTTGCTGCGCGAGCCCGATCGGGTGGTCGCTGCGGCTGCGTTCATGGCCATGGTGGCGCGGCGGGAGGGGCGCGAACCTCTTGCCTACGTTGTCGGCTACCAGGAGTTCTGGAGCCTGCGCTTCGCGGTTTCGCCGGCCACGCTGATCCCGCGGGCGGACAGCGAGACGTTGATCGAGGCTGCGGTGGCGGCTCGGCGGACTGTCGGGCGGGTGCTGGATTTGGGGACCGGCACTGGCTGCTTGCTGCTGGCGGCGCTTTCGGAGTTTCCCGAGGCTTGGGGCGTGGGTGTCGACCGGAACCCGGCGGCAGCCGGGCTGGCGCGCCGGAATGCGTTCGCGCTCGGGATGCGAGAGCGGTGCGGCTTCGTGTGCGGTGATTGGGCGGCGGCGTTGGTCGGCCCGTTCGACCTGGTATTGGCCAATCCGCCCTATATCGATCGTGCCGAGATCGCCTTGCTGATGCCGGAGGTGTCGGGGTTCGAGCCGGCGAGCGCGCTCGATGGTGGGCTGGACGGGCTGGATGCCTATCGCAGCATCCTGGCCGCGTTGCCGGGCTTGTTGTCTCGGGACGGTCTGGCTGTCTTGGAACTGGGCGCCGGGCAGCGCGACTCGGTGGCCGCGATGGCCCGGGCGGCGGGCTTCGGGCGGCTGGGTGTCCGGCGTGATCTGGCGGGGATCGAGCGGGCGCTGCTGATCGAAAGCGGATCGGGCTTGGCAGAGCGCGATTGACGCGTTAGCTATCGTCGAGGCCCGGGCGAGCTGGAGTGGCTTGCCGTTTTCGCACGATCGCTTGGCGAGGCCGACCATAGCCGCCCGACCGCGCCTCGCGCCGGCAGGCTGGCCCAAACTAGGAAGATGCCCTGTGGCAATGAATATGAAGCGGATGCGTGGACGCAACCATCGTGGTGGCAGTGGCGGCGGCGGCGGCGGCGGCCCGGTCCGGCAGCAGGGCGGCAATGTCCCGCTGAACCGGAACCACGTGTTCGACAGCAGCGGCCCGGATCTGCGCGTGCGCGGGACCTCGCAGCAGTTGTTCGAGAAATATCTGCAGCTTGGGCGGGACGCGACGAGCGTCGGCGACCGGGTCATGGCGGAGCACTATTTCCAGCATGCCGAGCATTACTTCCGCATCCTGAACGCGATGAACGTGGCGGCTGCGCAGCAGCAGGGCGGCGGGCAGCAGGTGCAGGGGGGCAATGGGCAGCAGCGCCGGCACGAGACCATGAACGACCAGGGCGACGAGTCTGGCGACGATCCGGCCGGCATGGACGATCAGCCCGGCGGCGAGGCCCGCGACATTCCGATCGGGGCGGCGCAGCCCGAAGGCTGATCCCGTCAGCCAAGGGCTGACCGCAGCGAGGCGGCCTCCTCGGGAGGCAGCATGTGGCGGCGGATGAACAGGTCGATCAGGACCAGGTTGACGTTGAACTTGAACGCGTCGGTGCGGCGGACTGTGTCCAGCACCTGCTCGAGCGGCCAGAGCTCGAAGGCTTCGACTTCGCCGTCCTGCGGCTCCGGGCGGAAATCGGCTGGGAACTCGATATCGAAGCAGTGCAGGCGGTCGCGGCGGAGGCCCTCGGCGCGGTCCATCGCGTAGTCGATGGTGCCGGTGTGCCGAGCTCGTGATGCGAGTTCGGGCGGCATTCCGGCTTCTTCCTCGGCCTCCTTGACCAGGGTCTGCTCGATCGTGTGTCCGGACGGGACGCCGCCGGCGACGATGTGGTCGAGCTTGCCGGGGTCGAGCGCCTTGTCGGCGGCGCGGCGGGCGACCCAGAGCCGGTCGCCGACGAGGCCGTTCAGGTGGACGCCCACCGCACCGATGCCGAGCGCGGGCAGGGCGCCGCGGTCGATCTGGCCGAGGGCCGGGCCGTCGGGCGTGGCGCGGACGTCGAAGGCTTCCGCGCGCCAGCGGCAGAGGCCGCGATCGGCCAGGCCGCGGGCGAGGTCCGGCAGCGCGGCGGCGGCGATGTGCAGCGCGCCGTCGCGCGCGGCGGCACCGAGAGAGGCCGCCTCGGCGGCGGTGGCGGGCAGGGTCCAGCCGATCTGCGCGCCATCCAGCAGGACCGGCAGGCGGTGGCCGGGGAGGACGGCGTTGTTACAGGCGCGGATGTGGCGGAAAAGCTCACTCATGCCTTTCATATAGGCGGATTGCGCCGGCATGCCTTCCTTTGCCGGACATCCACCGCCACATAGGCGGTATGAGGTCCCCAGATTTTGACCCGGCGCCGCCGAGCGCGCGCAACGGCTTGCAAACGGTCTGCACCCTGCTCCCGTATCTCTGGCCCGCCCATGAGTGGGGCGCGCGGGTGCGCGTGGTGCTCGCGGTGGCGTTCCTGATCGCGGCGAAGGTCGCGACCGTCTATATCCCGATCGTCTATAGCCATGCGGTCGACGCGCTGGCGCCGAAGGATCACATCCTGGTGGTGCCGCTGGCGTTGATCGGCGCCTACGTGCTGCTGCGGATCGCGTCATCGGGGTTTGCCGAGTTGCGCGACGCGGTGTTCGCGGCGGTGCAGCAGCGCACGATCCGCAAGGTGGCGTTGCAGACCTTCGAGCACCTGCACCGGTTGAGCCTGCGCTTCCATCTCGACCGGCAGACGGGGGGCATGTCGCGGGCGATCGAGCGCGGCACGGCGGGCGTCGAAGCGGTCTTGCGGCTGGCGGTGTTCAACATCATCCCGACGCTGCTGGAAGTGTTGATGGTCACGGCGATCCTCTGGCACCTGTTCGACTGGCGGTTCGCTGCGGTGACTTTCCTGGCGGTGACGCTCTACATCGCGTTCACCTTCCTGTTCACCAATTGGCGGGTGAAGTTCCGCCGGACGATGAACGAGATGGACAGCGACGCGCAGACCAAGGCGGTCGACAGCCTGCTGAACTTCGAGACGGTGAAGTATTTCGGCAACGAGGCGCATGAGGCGCGGCGGTTCGACGGGGCGCGAGCGCGCTACGAGCGGGCGGCGGTGCGCAGCCAGGTCACGCTCAACATGCTGAACCTGGGGCAGGCGCTGATCATCGCGATCGGCCTGGGGTTCGTGATGCTGATGGCGGCGAATGGCGTGCAGAACGGGTCGATGACGGTGGGCGAGTTCGTGCTGGTCAACACCTACCTCATGCAGTTGTATCAGCCGCTCAACTTCCTGGGCTTTGTCTATCGCGAGATCAAGCAAGGACTGGTCGACATGGAGTCGATGTTCCGGCTGATGTCGGTGAACCAGGAGGTGGCGGACCGTCCGGGGGCGCTGCTGCTGGCGCCGCATCTGTCGAGCGGGGCGGCCGGGTCGGTGGCGTTCCGGGACGTGCATTTCGGCTACAACGCCAACCGCGAGATCCTCAAGGGGGTGAGTTTCGAGGTGCCGGCCGGGTCGAAGCTGGCGATCGTGGGGCCGACCGGGGCGGGCAAGTCGACGATCTCGCGGCTGCTGTTCCGGTTCTACGACGTCAACGAGGGGGCAGTGGAGATCGACGGGATCGACCTGCGCGACCTGACGCAGCAGAGCCTGCGGGCGGCGATCGGGGTGGTGCCGCAGGATACGGTGCTGTTCAACGATACGATCGGCTACAACATCGCGTATGGGCGGCCGGGTGCGAGCCAGGGGGAGATCGAGCATGCGGCCCGGCTGGCGCAGGTGCACGGGTTCGTGCAGGGCCTGCCGGAAGGGTATGCGACGCGGGTCGGCGAGCGCGGGCTGAAGCTGTCGGGCGGCGAGAAGCAGCGGGTGGCGATCGCGCGGACGATCCTGAAGGACCCGCGGATCCTGATCCTGGACGAGGCGACCAGCGCGCTCGACACGCGGACGGAGCGCGAGATCGGCACGGCGCTGCATACGGTGTCGGCCAACCGGACCACGCTGGTGATCGCTCATCGGCTGTCGACCGTGGTCGACGCCGACGAGATCATCGTGCTGCAGGACGGGCGGATCGCCGAGCGGGGGACGCACGCGTCGCTGCTGGCCGCGGACGGGCTGTATGCGCGCATGTGGGCGATGCAGGCCGTCGAGCAGCAGGATGTCAGGCAAACGGAGGACGCAGCATGATGCAGGACCCACCCGCGGACCTGAGCCACGCCGGGGCGATCGTCGACAAGGCGATCGAGTACATGATGGGCCAGCAGCTCGACCCGGTGGCGGTGGCGTCGGCTTTGCTGGGCGGCTCGCTGGGGCTGCTGGCGCGGACGATGGAGGACGCGGCGATCGAGCAGGTGCTGCGCAATGCGTTGGATTCGGTGCGTTCGGGCGAGTTGCGGGCGGAGTGGGGTCCGCACGCCTGAGGGCGGCGGCTTGACGGGCTGGGGGCGCGGCGTCATAAGCCGCGTTCGATTTCCCCGGGCCTTGGCGCCCGGCATTTTGTTTTGAGGGATTTGGTCATGTCTCGTCGCTGCCAGTTCACGGGCAAGGGCGTTCAGTCTGGCAACAACGTCAGCCACGCGAACAACAAGAGCCGTCGGCGCTTCCTGCCCAACATGCAGCAGACGTCGCTGATGTCGGACATTCTCGGGACGCCGATCCGGGTGCGGCTGACGACGCATGCGATCCGCACGATCGAGCACAATGGCGGGCTGGACGCGTTCCTGCTGGGCACGCCGAACCGGAACCTGCCGACCGAGGCGCAGGTGCTGAAAAGGCGGATCGAGCGTTCGCAGGCCAAGCGCGCGTTGGCGGCGCCGACCGCCTAAGAGGCGGTATTCTTCACGCGGGCTAAGCGGCGGTATTTCTTCACGCGGGCTAAGCGGCGGTATCCTCTCACGGGGGCCGCGGCGCGAGGTGTTTGGCGAAGAGGAGGGTGGCCTCCTCGCGGCCCTGGGCGTCGCGCGTGTAGTCTTCGATGCGGCCGACTTGCTGCCAGCCTTGGCTGCGGTAGAGGCGTTCGGCGGGATCGCCGGGCCTGGTGTCGAGCAGGAGGAGGGTGCGTCCGGCGTCGCTTCCGGCGGCTTCGGCTTGGGCGAGCAGGGCGGCGCCGAGGCCGCGGCTTCGATGGGCGGGGTGGACGAGGAATTTCGCCACTTCGGCGCGGTGGGGGCCGAGTTCGGAGGCGGGGAGGACCAGTTGGATGGTCCCGGCGAGCGCGCCCTGATCCCAGGCGGCGAAGAGGATTGTGCTTGCCTGGCCCACGGACCGGGTGACGCCTTGCCAAAAGGCGCGGGCGCGGTCCGGGGCGAGGGGGGCCAGGAACGAGACCGAGGCGCCGTCGTCGACGCAGGCGACCAGGATCTCGGCGAGGCGGCGTTCGGCGGATTGGGCGGCGGCGATGTCGAGGCGGCGGATGCCTTGGATCGGCTTGGCGTAGGGGAATTCCAGCACGTCGGGGGCGACGGGGCGGATGGCTCCGGCGCGGACGTAGCCGTGTTTCTCGTAGAAGCGGTGGGCGCGGAGGAAGCGGGTGTCGGTCCAGAGGGCGAGGGCGGTGGCTCCGGCTTGGATGGCGTGGCGTTCGGCAGTTTGCAGCAGGGTCTGGGCGAGGCCGGTGCCGTGTTGGTCGGGGTGGAGGTAGACGCGGCAGATCTCCCAGGCGCCGTGATCTAGAGCATGTTCCGTTCGCTGGCGCTCACGGATCCCGACCGGACGATTTCGTTCGGTCGGAAAGTGCTCTAGCGGCGCGGTGGCGATCATGGCTTTCCCGTCTTCGGCGATCCAGAGAAATCCGCCCTTGTCGCGGTAGTAGCTGGCGAGGCGGCGGAGTTCGGGGGCGTCGGCGTCGACGTCGAGGGGGCAGCCGGGATAGTCGGCCCAGCAGCGTTCGATCAGGGCGATGAAGTGGGGCGCGTCGTCGTCGCGGCCGGCTTTGATCGAGAGCGTGGGCCGGATCAGTGGAGGGCTTCGCAGAAGGCGACGATGCGGCGGCAGGCTTCGCGGAGGTCGTCGTGGCCGGTGGCGTAGCTGATGCGGAGGTAGGGGGACATGCCGAAGGCGGCGCCGTGGACGATGGCGATTTGGGCTTCCTCGAGGAGGGCCATGGCGAGGTCTTCGTCGGTGTGGATCAGGCGGCCGGCTGGGGTGGTCTTGCCGAGGCAGCCGGCGACGTTGGGGTAGACGTAGAAGGCGCCTTCGGGCTTGTGGCAGATCAGGCCGGGGGCTTGGTTGAGGGCTGCGACGACGAGGTCGCGGCGGCTGGCGTACGCGGCGACCATGGTGGCGACGCTGTCCTGGGGGCCGTCGAGGGCGGCGGCGGCGGCGGCCTGGCCGACGCTGGAGACACCGGCGGAGACGTGGCCCTGGACCATGACCATGGCCTTGATGAGATGGCGGGGCCCGGCGGCGAAGCCGATGCGCCAGCCGGTCATGGCGTAGGTCTTGGACACACCGGAGATGGTCAGGGTGCGGTCGCGCAGGCGGGGTTCGGCCTGGACGAGGGTGGTGTGGCGGCGGCCGTCGAACATGAGGTGTTCGTACATGTCGTCGGCCATGATCCAGACATGGGGGTGGCGGAGGAGGACTTCGCCGAGGGCGCGCAGGTCTTCGGGGCTGGCGGCGGCGCCGGTCGGGTTGTTGGGGTAGTTGAGGACCAGCCATTTGGTGCGGGGGGTGATGGCGGCTTCGAGGTCTTCGGGGCGGAGGCGGAAGCCGTTGTTCTGGGGGCAGGTGACGATGACCGGGTCACCGCCGACGAGCTGGGTCATGAGGGGGTAGGCGCCCCAGTAGGGGGCGGGGACGACGACTTCGTCGCCGGGGTCGATGGTGGCCATGAGGGCGTCCCAGATGACGCCTTTGCCGCCGTTGGCGACCATGATCTCGTCGAGGGCGAAATCGAGGTCGCTGTCGCGCTTGAACTTGGCCTGGATGGCGCGCTTGAGGGCGGCGGCGCCGTCCTGGGGGGGATATTTGGTGTCTCCGGCGAGGGCGGCCTGATAGCCGGCCTCGATGGCGTGGCGGGGGCTGTCGAAGTCGGGTTCGCCGATGGTGAGGGCGATGACGTGCTTGCCTTCGGCGCGCATGGCGCGGGCTCGGACGGTCATGGCGACGGTGGCGGCGGTGGCGGTTCGGGTTAGGCGTTTGGCTAGGGTGGGGTGGTTGGTGTTGCGGCTTGGGGTTCCACCCTCACCCGCGTTGCGGTCTGGGGTTCCACCCTCACCCCTGCCCTCTCCCGCCAGCGGGAGAGGGGGAAGGACGGAGGTTTTCGTCACTTTAGGGCTCGGCAGAAGGTTTGGATGCGGGTGCAGGCTTGGCGGAGGCTTTCGGTGTCGGTGGCGTAGGAGATGCGGAAGTGGCCGGGGTACATGAAGGCGGCGCCGTGGACGGCGGCGACGCCTTGTTCTTCCAGGAGGGCGAGGACGAAGGATTCGTCGTCGGTGATGCTGGTGCCGGCCTGGGTGGTCTTGCCGATGCAGCCGTGGACGCTGGGGAAGACGTAGAAGGCGCCTTCGGGGGCGTGGCAGTGGATGCCTGGGGCGTCGTTGAGCATGCTGACGACGAGGTCGCGGCGCTGCTTGTAGACGGCGGTCATCTCGGCGATGAATTCTTGGGGGCCGGTGAGGGCTTCCAGTGCGGCGGCCTGGCTGATGGAGCTGGTGTTGGACGTGCTCTGGGATTGGAGCTTGTCCATGGCCTTGATGAGCGCCTTGGGGGCGCCGGCGAAGCCGATGCGCCA